>JABAHS010011741.1_pt5 | contig 10701 bp, 6 predicted proteins | sample 7062111 | NCBI WGS metagenome assembly JABAHS01 (sample SAMN14534600, study PRJNA622989) | marine sediment metagenome | biome: marine biome [ENVO:00000428]; feature: marine pelagic biome [ENVO:01000023]; material: deep marine sediment [ENVO:00002113]; isolation source: pool of 4 deep marine... | reverse complement strand
TCTCCGCCGCCGACAGTGATGCTCCTAAGAAAGACGGGCGTAACTTCACAGTCCGGGTCGTCCTCGGGGCATGTAACGTCGTACAGCTCGATCTCGACCTTCGCGTCTTTCACGTTGCTGACCAGGAACATCGTTCTTGCCGCTGCGGATTGGGGCGTAACGACGACCAGCAACTCATCCTCTTCGACGTCGGCGTTGAATGGCGGCTTGGAGGGCAACTGACTCCAAGAGGCCAGCCCTGAGAAGGGGACCGGTGACCCCAGAGCCCCATAGTCGGGCGGCTGATTCGCGATTCTCAGCAAGAATTTTCGCGTCTGCGTCGAATCGGGATTCGTCAGAATGACCGGGTAAGTTCGTTGAAAACCGGTCAGCGGTTTCGACGCCGTAAGAGCCTGGAATCCGGTCACACTGCGTACTAACGAGCCGTAGACGTTTGCATCCCTTGTCCGATCCTGGCCGGGTTCGCATTTGCCTGGCTCCAGGTCTTCCGATGAATCGGCCACACTCTCGGCAAGCATTTCACTCGAAAGGCTCCTTTCGACGGGGTCCAGATCCGGTGGCGATTCCGGCCGTAGCTGTCCCACGACCTCGGTGGGCATGTTCCGGGCATTTTCATTGGGCGTGAACGGCGACGGTATGCCATCAAAATTGGGCAGATAATTGCCACGCAGGTCGCGCCCGTCACCCCAGGATATCCAGACGTCCTCCCTGTCGGTGGCCGGGTTGCCGGTCGACGCGGTGTTCTCGATCCATGGCCCGCCAGGGCTGTCTTTTCGGAAACTGGCGACCGCCGCGGTCGTGTAGTCGCCGTTAAATGACCGCGTGCCTTTTTCGAATATCGGCGTATTGGGGAAATGCGCCTCTGTTTCCACAGGAACTGGAAACGGATTTCCGTACTTGTCAAATATGAGCTGGTTGTATCGAGATACGCGTATTGGCGGTGATACCTGCGGAACTCCTGATTCATCAGCCCTTATCCGGACCGTATAAATGTCGGATTTGCGGTTGACAACTGTGAGGTCGTCGGCGAGATAGTCCTGCATCGCGGTCGGTACCGTTGGTGGCAGCGGCGTCTCCAGGCCTTCACGGCGAGTGTCATACCAAGCAACCTGTACGTTTCCGCGGTAGCCGGTAGCTGTCGGTATGTACTGGAATCCGTCTCCCGACGGTTCGTTGTAGGGACTGGAGTTGCCGACGTCCAGCGGCCGCAGTGGAGACCAGTTTCTGCCGTTCTTGGACCAGGTCATCGCAATCTTCGGGATTCCCGACGCGCAGTCCCCGTCCCCGCCGAATCGCCGGTCAGATGCAAAGATGTAAACGCGCTCGCCGTCATTTGCCATCCACGGAAAATCGAGCATCCGGATCTGCGCACTAGTTGCAAGCTGATCAATCGGGCACAGGTCGGTGGCTTCAAGCGCCTTGGTCCAGGAGTCACCCCCGTCGGTCGATATCGAACTCATGATCGAGTTACCGATCCCCTTGTTGGAATCGGCACGCCGCCAGCTGGCAACCATGAAGTGGCCAATATTGGTCAGCGCAACGCCCTGAACGCGAACCTGCTCCTCTGAGATCTTGTTATCCTTGGACCACGTCACGCCCCAGTCAAGAGAAACCTTGCAAATGATCTTGGAACTGTTGGAACCCGTGAATATGGAGTAACAGAGGACCAGTCGACCGGACGGAACGTCCCGTTCGATAGTGGTGCCGTTCTCCAACTGCATCGTAATTGTCTGCGAGGTTTGCAGCTGTGGCGGGTCGATGACAGCCAGCAGGGTCGGTTTGTCTGCGAAACGTCCGCTGTTTGTCAGATCGACAGTGTGAATGCTGTCTTCAGCAATGTAATAATTGATGTCTTCCTGGTCCGAGGCAGCCCACCGCTGCACGACAAGTCTTCCGTCATCCAGCTCGCGTGACGCCGCAATATAGCTCATTACGGCAATGCCCGGCGAGTTGCCAGGGACGGAGACCAAATTGGGATCAGCCGCGAACTGCAGACCCAGCGAATTCTTGTGGCTCTTGTAACCGGGCGCGAGACGGCTGAACCAGGTCTTGCCGAAATCCGCCGACATGCTCACGCCGATCCAGGAGTCGCCCTGGACGAACGGAAAATCGGTTGCGCGGTAATCGTTATACGCACAGAAAATGTAGGCGTGGTTTTCCGGCCGCACGGTGCAAGCGGGCTCGTTCTGCTGGCGAAGCAGGATGTCTGGTATTTGCTGAATATCCGGCGTGGGGCCGATGATGTTGACGTTCTTGCCAGGCAGGCCCGGCACCAACGGTTCCTGCGGTTCCTGGGCGAGTGCGGAAGCTGAAACGACAATCAGGATAAGGCAGGCCATGAGACATGCTTCGATGTAAGACGAGCACGCCTTGCGAGCGGACGATTGCATGGGTTCCCTCCAACTGGAACAGAAACGTCCCGAGTGCGGCCGCCACGGGCTATTATTATATTTGTGCCTTGTCCCTTACATTGTAGAGGATGCGCAGGGACAAAGATAGACGACAGAAAAAAATGCTCTCATAGCATATATTTGGTGCAGGTACAGTCAACCGAAATTCGCGAACAAGCGCAGGTGTTCCCTGACGATCCGGTCCGTCCCACCGGCCTCGACGCGAGCGTTAGAAAGTGCTGGGTTTGAAGATGCCGCCGAGCGGGAGCACCGACGGAGTAGGGGGCCGTATGCAACCTGCCGCCGCCGTCCAGCTGCCCATATTCTGCCAGGGGATCCCCCGGCAGAAAGGCATGCTGTCCCTTCACGGCGGTAAGCTGTTGATCACCTGAGAGCGGCCAACTGCGTAGCCCGCTGCAACTGGAGATGACGGTTTCCTGCAGATCCGGAGTCGCAGCCCATAACGGCAACCTCGCTGTGCGCCATGCCGCGCATTTCCTGGACCGCTAGCGCCGAGTTCCCCAATTGAGACCCAGTGCGCCGCCATGGCACGCGTAGTTGCAGTTACTCGTCGCGGCGGATGAATCGCGCCAGGTCTTCCTTGAACTTCACCATCGACGGCTCGTGGATGTACATCATGTGGCCCGCTTCGTAGGTCGCGTACTCGATGTTGTTCCGGAGTTCGTCCGGTATGTCGAGATGATCGATGAAGTATTCGGTGGCCAGGTGCGGCGTTGCGAGGTCGTAGTAGCCCTGCTGCACGAGTACGCGCATGGAGGGGTTCTGGCGCATGGCGAAGGCGAGATCGACGCTCGTATCCGGGAACGGCAGCTTGAATCCCTGCAGGTCGGGCTGGCGGTGGCTCCAGTCCCATTTCATGAAGATGTTGCCGAATACCGTGTAATTGCCGATATCGTCGACCTTCAGGTCGTTCTGGTAGTAGTCCATGAACGCGGCGAGATAGCCGGGGCCGATCGCGCTCAGCATCGGGTCGTAAACGGCGCTCTCGCCGATTCGGTTGATCATGTGCCCTGCGAAACGTGAATCGACGCGCCCGACCGTCTTGCCAGTGGTGCGCATCAGTTCCTTGTTGAAGCGGCTTTCGTTGATGCGCAGGTTCGCGCGCTCCCAGTAGTCTTCGCTGAGCCCGGTGTATCTCGCCAGTCCGGCCAGCACGGCGCGGCGCTCGGAATCGCCGAGCTTGTTGCCCTTGAGCAGTGCCGGTGCATAGTCGTTCAGGGCGAAGTCCGCGACTTCGTCGAGGAACGCCTCGAGGTCCGGCGGCGTCGGATCGNNGCGGCGTCGGATCGAGGGCGCCGTGATAGCGCGCGGTCGCCGCCAGCGTCGGCAGGAACATGACGTGGGGCAAGTCGATACCCATGCCGGAGAATCCGGCGGTGAACTCCATGAACGGCGAAACCAGCACGACGCCGTCGAGCGCTACGAAGTGATTGTTCAGGAGATAGTAGGCAACGCCGCCCGAGCGCATGCCGCCGTAGCTTTCGCCGAGGATGTACTTCGGCGATGCCCAGCGGCCGTTCTCCGTCAGGTACTGGACGATGAATTCAGAGATGGACTGGATGTCCTGGTCGACACCCCAGAAGTCCTCGCCCTTGGCGTCGCCCACCGCCTTGGCGAAGCCGGTGCCGACCGGGTCGATCATGACGAGATCGGTCTCGTCGATGATGCTGTACTCGTTATCGACGCGGCGATACGGTCCGTTGTTGCTGAAACCCGCATCGGTCACGACGGCACGCTGCGGGCCGAGGATACCCATGTGCAGCCAGATCGACGCGGAACCCGGACCGCCGTTGTACGCGAACATGATCGGGCGCTGGCCTTTGTTCGTTCCTTTTGCGACATAGGCCGTATAGCCGATCAGCGCTTGCGCCTCGTCCTTGTCGTTCTTCATCAGCATCGTGCCGGCAGTAACGGTGTAAGCGATTTTCTTTCCGCCGACGCGAGCTTCGTGCTCGGTGACGTACTGCTTCGCCTCGGGCGCTTCGCTCTGCGTCTCGGCCTTTTCGTTGTTGTCCTGTCCGGACGCGAACGCGACCGAGATGAACGGCAGCACCATGACCAGGCCTAATCGATGTTTCATTGTCGATCCTCGGAGTATCGTTCGCCGCGCCACGCGGCTGGAAGCGCAGGAGCATACCACCTGGCGTCGAGTTCGATCCGCCGCCGTGCGAAATCAGGCGCTCGCTCGAAGGCCGGCGGGGTGCTGCAGAGATTCGGCAAGGAATCTTGCGACGGCCTTGCAGGAGCGATTTCGTTGCCATGCGGCGCGCTGGAGTTCGGCGCCGCTGCGGCTGACCAGCGTGCGCTCCAGAGTGGCCAGCAGTGCGCTGTCGCCGAGGTTTTCGCATTCGCGCCTTGCAAGATCGAAGAGTTGCTCGACGACCTGCATCATCGGCCCGGTATCACCGGCTTCGGAGACGATCAGCCGGGCGTCGAGACCGGACTTGCAGGCACGGAAGTGATTGTCGAGCTCCATCCAGTGCGGCAGGCGTGCGGGAAACGCCGAGTCGGGCAACTTCGGGTCGGCCGCGACCACGACAAGGGCCCGCACGAGCGCCGCGATCTGCGCGATGCGATGCGCATCGACCTGCGCATCGAGGACACGAAGCTCGAGCGTGCCGAGGTCGCCGTGCGGGCGGATATCCCAGTGCAGATCGCGGAAACGTTCGATCGTCCGCGAGCGAATACCGGCATCCACCATGCGGTCAAATTCCTCCCAGGACGCGAAGTAGGGCGGCAGTCCGTAGGTCGGGTTGGACGCCAGCAGGCGCTGGCGGAAGCAGCAGTAGCCGGTGTCGACGCCGTGCCAGAAGGGCGAATTGGCGCCGATCGCCAGCAAGGCGGGCAGGCAGGGCGCAAGCCGCCGCATGGCGCGAATTGCGGCGTTGCCATCGCGGCAGGCAACGTGAACGTGCGTCGCGAACGTCACCGGATGGATGGCCGGGGCACCAGAGCGTTCGCCGGCCAGCCGCAGGTACCGCTTCGACGGCGTAACGATCGCCGGTTTGCGGTCGAAGGGGTGTGTGCCGGCTGCCGCAAGGCGCACACCCATGGGTCTTGCGTGGGCCTCGATGTCAGCAAGGACCGACTTCAGCGCCGGCTCGAGGTCTGCTGCGGCTTCCACGGGCGGCGTGTTGATCTCGATGCAGCACTGCAGGAACTCCGGCTTGATGAGCGCGTATTCGCCGAGTTCCCCTGAGAAGGCAAGGATCCCGTCGGCGAGTTCGAGCGTGTCTTCGCGCAGTAGCTGGAGCTCCCATTCGCAGCCCAGGGTCGGGTCCGCATGGGAAGCGAATCTCATGGTTCGACCGCGGCGTAGTGACGCAAGGCGCGCCGTGCTGTCGCGTCGAAGAATTCGGCGCCGATCGCCAGCACGGCTTCGTCGATGTCGAATCGCGGGCTGTGCAGCGGCATGGGCTCCCATTCCGGCCGCCGGGCGCCGAAGCGGAAGAATGCGCCGGGCACGTGCTGCAGGTAGTACGAGAAATCCTCCGAACCCATGCTCGCGTGCGGCGACGTGGTCAGCGCGTCCGGACCGTAGAGTTCGCGCACGCATTTCCTGACGAGGCCGACCTCGTCGGGCGTATTGATGACCGGTGGGTAACCTTGCTGGAGTTCGAGGTGAATCGCCGCGTCGTGCAGTTCGCCCATCGCCTCGACCATGCGCCGGATACCCTTATGGATGTGGTCGCGCGACTCCGGGAAAGTCGTGCGAATCGTTCCTTCGAGTTGGGCCGACTCGGCGATGACATTCGGGGCAGTTCCCGCAGTGACCTTGCCGACCGTAATTACGGATGGGTGTACCGGGTTGGTCTGCCGCGAGACGAGTGTCTGCAGCGTCGTAATCAGCAGCGCCGCAATAACCACTGCATCGATCGCTTCGTGCGGCCGGGCCCCGTGGCCGCCCTTGCCCTTGATAGCGATCTGGAAGCGATCCGACTGGGCGGTCATCGCGCCTTTCCGGATCATGATCTTGCCGGTCGGCCATTCGTGCGTGACGTGGCCGCCGAATATGGCGCGCACGCCCTCGAGCGCTCCGGCTTCGATCATCACGCGCGAGCCGCCACCGCGCTCCTCGGCCGGCTGGAAGATAAGCACGACGTTGCCCTGCGGCGGCTTGGCCGCGAGTGCCGCCGCGGCGCCGAGGACCATGGTCATGTGTGCATCGTGGCCGCAGGCATGCATGCGGTTCGCGTAAACAGACCGGTAAGCCGAGTCGGTCAGATCGTGGCCGGGCAGTGCATCCATCTCTGCCCGCAAGGCAACGGTCGGTAATGCCGGGTCGGTCTCGATGCGGCCGATAACGCCGCCACCCGGACCGGGATACGAAAAGGGGATACCGAGGCGGTCGAGTTCGGCAACGATCCGCGCAGCGGTTTCAGCCTCGTTGAAGGACAACTCGGGGTGCCTGTGCAGCCAGCGTCTCAGTTCGACGGCGTGCTGTCGCCGGGCATCGATATCATCGGGCAATTTTTCAGCCAGCTCAGTCACTTGTAGCCTCCTTGCCGGCACGATGAGAGTAGCAGACAGGACCGTGTCAGGCTATACGCGCAAGTGCCTAGGGGCATTGCTGGATGCACTATTTAGTGTAAATATTACACTGGTATTCGTGTACTCGAGATACTAAGATCACCGGGGTGACCTACACGTATGAACATCCGCATCCCGCAGTCACGGTGGACATCGCCGTGTTCACGATTTCAGCCGGACGGCTCGCGATCGTGCTGGTTCGGCGCGGCGCGTGGCCGCATGCCGGCAAGTGGGCGCTTCCCGGCGGCTTCGTCGGTATCGACGAGAGCCTGAAACGCGCGGCGTGGAGGGAATTGCGCGAGGAGACCGGTCTCAAGGCAGGCTACCTCGAGCAACTGGGCGCATTCGGCCGTCCCGATCGCGACCCCCGCGAGCGGGTTATCACGGTGGTCTATATCGCCCTTGCCGCCGCCGAGCGCATCGAGCTGCTAGCAGGCAGCGATGCGCAGGAGGCCCGGCTGTTCTGCCTCGACGAACTCCCCGAACTCGCGTTCGACCACGCGAGGATATTGCAGCTCGCCATCGAGCGATTGCGCGAACGGCTGGACACGGAGGCCATTGCGCGCCGGCTAATGCCGGAACGCTTCACGCTGACGGAGCTTCAACGCGCCTGCGAGGCCGTTGCGGGGACCCGCATCGACAAACGGAATTTTCGCAAGAAGCTCAAGTCGCTCGAGCTTGTAGAGGCAACCGGTGAATTGCGCCGGGATGGCGCGCACCGGCCCGCCAAGCTGTTTCGTGTGAGGCAGTCGGAGCGCGCCCTGGCTTAATCGCTATCGCCCACGTGATGATGGCCGACTTCCGTCTGCATTTCCCGCACCGTGTCCTGGTAGCGCTTGACGAGCTTCTCGGCTTCCTCGGTGCCGCCGTTCAGCTCCGCGAGCGCCTCGAACCACTTGATGCTGTCGGGCGACCGATACCATTCGAGATCTGCCATCCCGCCTTTGAGCGGCCATACGAACGCCGCATCCCACTCGCCGGTCTGGAAATGGATAGCGAGCATCGGACCGGCCAGTTCCGCTTTCATTGCTGCCGGCCCGAAGTACTCGGTGATGATCTGCATGGCTTCTTCGCGCATGCCGGTCTTGTACTTGACGTACTGCACGCTCAGGTACCGCGCATCATCGCCCTGCTTGATCGGTCCGCCGTCGTCTTCCTGCGCGCCAGCGGGCAGCGCGAACGCCAACGCGATAGCGCAAACAACAGCAAACCCGCCCAAAGTCGGATTCCTATTCATCGATTTTCCCCTATGCTTGTGGCTGACCCGGTATTGCAGCCGGATCGGAAGTCCGCGCGGCTGAATTCGTTCATTATTTTGCGCGCTCGCGCGAAACAGCATATGGCACGATACACGATGATGAAAGTCGTTCCAGTATTCATGACGTTGCTATTCGCTACCGCTTGCGCGGGCCAGCCTCAGACCTCGCTTGGCGATTCGCCGGTGAGGGATGTTCGGTGCCCTTCGTTTCTGGAGGATGAGCAGTGCCTTGCGCGGGCCAGGCGGGAATGCGGCAGCGAAAACATCACTGTGCTCAGTGCGCCGCCGCAAGGTGAGCAAATCGCGCAGGGGCGCACCGTACCCATCGAGGGCAGTATTGTCTACCGGATCTTTACGGTGCGGTGCGAAGAGTAATTGCGCCGGGTTACCTGAACCGGCGTAACGGTTGCGTTGCGACTGCCGTTGGCGTCGTTTTCGTCCGCGGCTTGCGGCTCAATTCGAAACCGGCAGAAAGCTGAATTTGTCCTCAGACTCCAGCATCCAGTCGACGAAATTTTCCATCGGCTCGATTTTCACGTCGATGATTTCGCCATTATTTTCGACAGCAACCAGGCGCGGCTGAATGAAGCCCTTGTAGGGGGCGATGTTCAGGGGCTCGACGCGTTCGAGCACCTGCTCGTGCATAGCCCTGTCTACTTTCACGCCATAGGTTTCGACGAGCGCCTTGCCTGCCTCGTAATCGCCTTCCGACTTGATGCGCTGGATCTCGCGCAGCTGCGCCGCAAAGATGTCGCGCAGCGCGTTATAGTCGTTGATCACGAAATAGTGCTTGCCGTCTTTCTCGACTTTCTCGATGACGTTGTCGTCCTGTCCCGTCTCGAAAGCCCAGGCTGCGATCAGCTGGCGGTTGCGCATGTGAGCTTCCTCGATATCGTCACCGAGCTTCACGCGGCGCAGCTGGTACTGCAGGCCGTTCCGGATCTGGGCCTCGTAAACCGTCTTGCCAACGTCCAGCGATGGCATAAGGCCGAGTTCAACGAGCTTCGGATCCATGATGTAGTACATTGCAACGAGATCGGCCCTGGCTTCCTCGAGCGTTGATGCATAACTCTTGAGCGTCTCTTTCGGGGTCCCGACGCCGGGGTTGATCTGGCCGGACGCGTGGCCGATGACCTCGTGCATGTCGACGTCGAGTAACGATCCCAGTGCGCCGTACTCCTTGTTGCGCGCTTTCTCTTCCTCGGTATAGGCAAACTCGTCGGTCAGGCCGCCGGCGGCTGCCGCAACCTCGAAAGCTTCCATGAGGTTGCCGAGCGTCACCGACTTGGAGCCGTGTTCCTTGCGGATCCAGTTCGGGTTCGGCAGGTTGATGCCGATCGTCGACGAATGCGTCAGGTCGCCGCCCTGCATGACGACGGTGATGACCTTGGCCGAGATGCCGACGACGTTTTCCTTCTTGTGTTCGTCCATGATGGGCGAGTTGTCCTCGAACCACTGGGCGTTCGCGCCGATCGTTGCGATGCGTGCGGACGCCTCGAGATCGCGGATGGAAACGACGGACTCCCATGCGCCCCGGTAACCCAGCGGGTCGTTGTAAACCTCGATGAAGCCATTTACCGCGTCGACCCGGGAGCCCGTGTCCGCCACCCAGGCGATGTTGTATTGATCGAAGTCGCGCAGGTCGCCCGTCCTGTAATACTGCACGAGCTTGTCGATCCAGGCTTTCTGCAAGTCGTTCTCGGCGACCATCGCCGCCTTCTCCAGCCAGTAAACGATCTGCTCGATCGCCGGGCCGTACATACCGTCGATCTTCCAGACGCGCTCCACGATCTCGCCGTCGACCTTGGCCAGCTGCGAGTTGAGGCCCCATGACACCGGCCGCTCCGGGTCCTCGTCGACCCTGGCCGCATAGAACCGCTCGACCTCGGCGGCGGTGACGCCATCGTAATAATTGGTGGCGGAGTTGACGACCTGGTCGACCTCCGGATCCAGTGTCACTTTTTTTGCAGCGACGTCCGCGTCGAACATGATTGGTCGCAACATGTCGAGCAGCTCGCCGCGTGTCTGGCCTTCGTCGAGAGGGAGTTTCGACGCCTCGCTCTTCGCGACCATCGCGATCAATGCCTCGGGGGTGAACTCCGGCAGCATCTTGTCGTTCGAGTAATGATGATGGATGCCGTGTGCGAACCAGACCTGCTTGGCGTACTCGACGAGTTTCTTGAAATCTTCACTGTCGCGATCGCCGGTGTAGGTGCCCACGATCGCCGCCAGCAGCTTGCGAATGCGCAGGTTGTGCTCGTAATTCTGGTCGTAAATGATGTCCCGGCCGGCCAGGGCCGCCTGCGACAGGTAGTAGGCCAGTTTCTTTTCCCTGAGCGACAACTCGTCGAAGCCGGGAACCTCGTATCGCAGCACCTCCACGTCGGCAAAGCGGTCTACGCTGACCGCTAACGGCTGCACGGGCGTTGTCTCGGTGGCAGCCGGCGCTGCCGGTTCGCTCGCCGGTGTATCCGTGGTCGGCTCCCTGCCGCAGGCGGTGAG
>JABAHS010043025.1_pt2 | contig 10703 bp, 10 predicted proteins | sample 7062111 | NCBI WGS metagenome assembly JABAHS01 (sample SAMN14534600, study PRJNA622989) | marine sediment metagenome | biome: marine biome [ENVO:00000428]; feature: marine pelagic biome [ENVO:01000023]; material: deep marine sediment [ENVO:00002113]; isolation source: pool of 4 deep marine... | reverse complement strand
GTCTCCCTCTTCGGCGAGGCCTACCAGCCGCTGCTGCTCATGATCCTGCCGCCCGGCGCCTTCATTGCCATGGGCCTGCTGCTGGCCGGCATGAATCGCCTGGAGGATGCCCGGCGATAGACCCGTCGGTCCGGCCGTCCGCGAACCGGACGGCCGGAGGCCGAATCCCCACCCTGCACCGACACATCCGCGGCACCCTTTGTCGACTGAACTAGTCGTCTTGCCTTCTTTTTTTAGCCTGCCCAATCCTCCATAACTGCATACTGTATACTGTATTTTTTCCTTGACAAAACGCGGCCTGTTGTCTTACTTTCACGTGGCCGCGTAGCGTAAACGACATAAATCTGTGTCATTACGAATGAGTTGATGCGCCTTATTTAACACGTCACTGGGAGGATCTGGTTCATGTTGGAGAGTTATCTTCCGATACTCGTACTGATCGTCATCGCCGTGGGCTTCGCCGTCGGCACGGTTCTTTTGTCCCGGCTGATCGGCCAGAACAAGCCGGGTGCCGTCAAGCTGGCCCCTTACGAATGCGGGATGCCCCCGGTCGGCTCGGCGCGTGACCGGTTCTCCGTCAAGTTCTACCTGATCGCCATGCTGTTCATCGTCTTCGACATCGAGGCGGTGTTCCTCTACCCCTGGGCCGTCCTGTTCAAGAGGCTCGGTCTGTTCGGCTTCATCGAGATGGGGGTCTTCATCGTGATTCTGCTTGTCGGATACATATACGTCTGGAAAAAAGGAGCGCTGGAATGGGAGTAGATCAAACCCTCGGCAATAACGTGATCACCACCAGCCTGGACAAGCTGGTCAACTGGTCCAGGTCCCGGTCGCTGTGGCCGATGACTTTCGGCCTGGCCTGCTGCGCCATCGAGATGATGGCCTCGGGCGCCGCCCGATTCGACCTCGACCGCTTCGGGATTCTTTTCCGTGCCTCGCCGCGCCAGGCCGACGTCCTCATCGTCGCCGGCACCGTGACCAAGAAGATGCTGCCGGTCATCGAGACCGTCTACGAGCAGATGCCCGAGCCGCGCTACGTGATCGCCATGGGCGCCTGCGCGTGCTCCGGCGGGATTTTCGACACGTACAGCACCGTGCAGGGCGTCGACCAGGCCCTCGACGTGGATGTCTACGTTCCCGGCTGCCCGCCTCGCCCTGAAGGCCTTCTTTACGGCATCCAGAAGCTTCAGGAAAAGATCATGGCAGAGAGCAACTCCTTCGGTTCGGCCATCGGCGTCGGCGAACGAGTTCAGGCCTAAATATTCAAGCATAAGGGATACCCAAGATGTCCGAAAATGCTGCAGTGAGCAAAATCAAGGAACGTTTTTCCGGCTCGGTCCTCGACGTCGTCGAGCACCGGGGGGAAACGGCCGTGACCGTCAACAAGGAAGATGTCGTCGCCGTCTGTGCCTTTTTGAAGGAGCAGGGTTTCAATTTCCTCACCGACCTGACCGCCGTCGACCGGCTCGGCGAAGCGCCGCGCTTCATGATGGTCTATCAGATGCAGAGCCTCTCCTCCAAAGAGCGCCTGCGTCTGAAGTGCCCGGTTGAGGAGGCTGACGCCAAGGTCGAGACGGTGAGCGGCGTGTGGTCGACCGCCAACTGGCTGGAGCGCGAGGTCTACGACATGTTCGGGATTTCCTTCAACAACCACCCCAACATGAAGCGCATCCTCATGTCGGATGACTGGGAAGGCTATCCTCTGCGCAAGGACTATCCGGTCCAGGGTCCCGACCGCGAGCCCTACCAGGGGCGGGTCGAGTAGACCGGTCGGACGCATTCTGAGTGTTCACCCTTTCAGATAGACGAGGCAAGAGATGGCAACGACCGAAACAATGACCATAAACATGGGGCCGCAGCATCCCTCGACGCACGGGGTTCTGCAGCTGGTGCTCGAGCTTGACGGCGAGATCGTCCAGAAGGTCACTCCCGTCATCGGATTTCTCCACCGCGGTGTCGAGAAGCTGGCCGAGCATCGCACCTACCATCAGGCAATTCCGCTGACCGATCGACTCGACTACCTGGCGCCGATGAGCAACAACCTCGGCTACGTACTGGCAGTCGAGAAGCTGCTCGGCATCACCGACGAGATCCCCGAGCGGGCCAAGACGATCCGCGTCCTGCTCGCCGAGCTGACTCGCCTCAAGAGTCACCTGGTGTGGCTGGCCACGCATGCCCTGGACATCGGCGCCATGACGGTCTTCCTGTACTGCTTTCGCGAGCGCGAGAAGATCATGGATTTCTACGAGAAGATCTCCGGCGCCCGCATGACCTCGAACTTCTTCCGCGTCGGCGGCCTGTCCGCGGACCTGCCCGCCGGACTGGTGAAGGAGATCTGTGAGTACGCCGAAGGGATGCCGGCCAACATCGATACCTACGAGGGGCTTCTCACCGGCAACAAGATCTGGCAGAAGCGGACCAAGGGCGTCGGCGTCATCAGTGCCGAAGACGCCATCGACATCGGCCTGAGCGGCCCCGCCCTGCGCGGCTCCGGCGTCGACTGGGACCTGCGCCGCGACGACCCCTACTGCGACTACGACAAGTATGACTTCGAGGTCGTCGTCGGGCAGGATTGCGACACCTGGTCGCGCTACCATGTCCGCCTCAAGGAGATGCGCGAGTCCTGCAAGCTCATCAAGCAGGCCGCCGACCGGCTGCAGGAAGGACCGGTGCTCGCCGATGTTCCCAAGGTCTGTCTGCCGCCCAAGCAGGACGTGGTCAATTCGATCGAGGGCCTGATCCACCAGTTCAAGATTATCACCGAGGGTTTCGCCGCCGAAGAAGGCGAAATCTACCAGGGGATCGAGGCTCCCAAGGGCGAACTCGGCTACTACATGGTCTCCGATGGCGGCGCCCGTCCCTACCGGATGAGGATCCGTCCGCCCTCCATGATCAACCTGCAAGCCCTGCCGCAGATGTGCGAAGGGTCGCTGCTCGCCGATGTCATCGCCGTNNGTTCTCGGCGAGATCGACCGGTAACCCACACGTCCGGATGAAAAGAGGAAGATCATGAGCGACGTCGCGGAAAATGTTGCGGAAGAAGAAATCGACCTGACCGGTGCCCACCAGGTCATCGACAAGTATATCGACATGAAGGGCGCCCTGATGCCGGTGCTCCAGGAAATCCAGGATCACTACGGCTACATACCCGAGCCCACCGTGCACCTGGTGGCCGAGCGGCTCAACGTCTACGCCAGCCAGATCTACGGGGTGCTGACCTTTTACGCGCAGTTCCATCTCGAGCCGCGCGGCAAGTTCATCGTGCGGATCTGCATGGGCACCGCCTGCCACGTCAAGGGCGCCGGCCGCATCGCCAACGCCCTGGAGGAGAAACTCGGCATCGGACACGCCGAGACCACCGAGGACCTGAACTTCACCGCCGAGCATGTGGCGTGCCTCGGGGCCTGCGGCATGGCGCCGGTCGTCATGGTCAACGACGATACCTTCGGCAGCGTTTCGGTTCAGCAGATGGGCGATATCGTCGAGCAGTACAAGGCCCAGACCTGATCCGCCGCATCGAGCGATTATTCAACCAGTAATTAGGGATAGAACTTATGGCCGGAAAAGATGATCAAATCAAGGTGCTGATCTGTCAGGGTACGGGCGGCATCGCCTCTGGCGCCAAAAAGGTGGCGGCGGCCTTCGAGGAACAGTTCGAAAAGCACGGTGTCGAAGGCCAGGTCGGCAAGCGCTGTACCATCGTCGGGACCGGATGCCGCGGACTGTGCGCCAACGACGTGCTGGTCGACATTGTCGTGCCCGGCGAAGAGGCTGTCACCTACGATTTCTGTACCGCCGAACTCGTACCCCAGATCGTCGAGGAGCACATCCTCAAGGGCGAAGTCGTCGCCAAAAAAAAGGCGGGCCCCTACTACGAGAAGTTTCTCGAGAAGCAGCGCCGGATCGTGCTGTCGAACTGCGGCCAGATCGACGCCGAGAGCCTCGACGCCTATCTGGAGCACCAGGGATTCGAGGCCATCAAGAAGGCGGTTCAGTCGAAGCCCGAGGATATCATCGAGGAGGTCAAGAAATCGGGGCTGCGCGGACGCGGCGGCGGTGGTTTCCCCACCGGCGTCAAGTGGAGCTTCTGCGCCGCAACGCCCGGCAATGAAAAGTACCTGATCTGCAACGCCGACGAGGGCGACCCGGGGGCCTTCATGGACCGCTCGCTGCTCGAGGGCGATCCCTACGGCATCATCGAAGGCATGATGATCGCCGCCTACGCCATCGGCTGCAACTTCGGCTACGTCTACTGCCGCGCCGAGTATCCGCTGGCCATCCAGCGCCTGCAGAAGGCGATCGACGTCTGCTACGAAAAGGGCATCCTCGGCAAGAACGCCATGGGGCTCGGCTTCGACTACGACATGCGCATCAAGCAGGGCGCCGGCGCCTTTGTCTGCGGCGAGGAGACGGCCCTGATGGCCTCGATCGAGGGTGAGCGCGGCATGTCCCGCCCGCGTCCGCCCTTCCCGGCGGTCAAGGGCCTGTGGAACAAGCCGACCAACATCAACAACGTCGAGACCTTCGCCAACGTGCGCCACATCGTTCTCAACGGCGCCGAGTGGTATCAGGGCATCGGCACCGAGGGCACCAAGGGCACCAAGATTTTCGCCCTGACCGGCAAGGTCAAGCACACCGGCCTGGTCGAGGTCCCTGCCGGAACGACGATCAAGGAAGTTATCTACGACGTCTGCGGCGGCATCGAGAAGAACCGCCCCTTCAAGGCCGTGCAGGCCGGCGGCCCCTCCGGCGGCTGTCTGCCCGCCGACGCCATCGACGCCGAGGTCGACTACGACTCGCTGATCAAGGCCGGCGCCATGATGGGTTCGGGCGGCCTGGTCGTCATGGACGAGACGACCTGCATGGTCGACGTGGCGCGCTTCTTCCTCAACTTCACCCGCGTCGAGTCCTGCGGCAAGTGCGTGCCCTGCCGCATCGGCCTCAAGGTCATGCTCGAGATCCTCGAGCGCATCTGCAACGGCGAGGGCCGCGAGGGCGACATCGAGATGCTCGAGGACATGGCCGTCGACATCAAGAAGAGCTCGCTGTGCGGTCTGGGGCAGACGGCCCCGAACCCGGTCCTGTCGACCATCCGCTATTTCCGCAACGAGTACGAGGCGCACATCAAGGAGAAGGAGTGCCCTTCGCACGTCTGCCCGGCCCTGCTGCATTTCCGGGTGATCGAGGACAAGTGCAAGAAGTGCGGGCTGTGCGTCCGGGCCTGTCCGGTCGATGCCATCGAGTGGGAAAAGGGGCAGGTCGCCAGGATTGATCTGGACAAGTGCACCGAGTGCACCTCCTGCTACGCCGCCTGCCCGTTCATGGCGATCGAATAGCCGATTTCTCTGTTGAACTTTATACGAGGTCACAATGGTAACTCTGACGATTGACGGCCAAGAGGTCACGGTAAAAAAGACGGCGACCATCTACGAAGCCGCCCAGGAAGCCGGGGTCGATATTCCGGTCCTCTGCTACGCCAAGAAACTCCTGCCCTACGGCGCCTGCCGGGTCTGCCTGGTGGAAGTGGAGCAGATGAAGGGACGCCTTATCCCGGCGTGTACCACCCCGGTCACCGAGGGGATGTCCGTCACGACCAACAGTGACGATATCTTCAAGGTCCGCAAGACCGTTCTGGAGTTTCTGCTGGTCAATCACGTGCTCGAATGCCCGGTGTGCGACAAGGGCGGCGAGTGCGACCTGCAGGATCTGACCTACGAGTTCGGAATCAACCGCAACCGCTTCGAGGGCACGCCCTTCGACCTGCCCACCGACGAGATCAACCCGCTGATCGAGCGCAACATGAACCGTTGCGTGCTGTGCGGCAAATGTGCCCGTGTCTGCGACGAAATCGTCTCCTACGGCTCCTACTCCTTCATCAACCGCGGCTTCGAATCGAAGATCGCCACCGCCTTCGACCGCGGCCTGAACTGCGAGTTCTGCGGCCAGTGCGTCTCGATGTGCCCGGTCGGCGCCATCCTGCCCCGGCCCTTCAAGTTCAAGGCCCGGCCGTGGCAGCTCAACGAGGTCGACAGCGTCTGCGGTTACTGCGGCAACGGCTGCACGGTGACCCTCGGCGTCAAGGACAACAAGGTCGAGACGATCCGCTTCAACGACAAAACCGGCGTCAACGACGGCAACCTGTGCATCCGCGGTCGCTTCGGTTACTCGTTCGTCAACAGCGACGAGCGCCTGACCCGCCCGCTGGTGCGCAAGGACGGCCAGCTGGTCGAAACCTCCTGGGACGAGGCCCTGCAGGCTGCGGCCAGCGGACTCAAGCAGGCCGGCGGCGACAAGGGCGTCGGCGTCATCGCCGGCGGGCGTCTGACCAACGAAGAGTACTTTCTGCTCAAGAAACTCGCCGACAAGGACCTCGGCACCGCCAACCTCGACCATTCCGGAGGCGAGTGCTACAAGGGGGTGACCGAGGGGCTCGAGCAGACGCTCGGCGTTCAGGCCTCGACCGGAACCTTTCCGCAGGTCGAGGATTGCGACACCATCTTCGCCATCCGCAGCGATTTCTACGAAACCCATCCGGTCTTCGGCATGGTCGTCAACCAGGCGGTCAAGCGCAACAACGCCAAACTCCTGGTGCTCTCGGACAAGCAGGGCAAGTTCACCAAACTGCCCGGCGCCGGCACGCTGCAGTGCGCCCCCGGCACCGAGGTCACCGTCCTGAACGGCCTGTGCCGGGTGCTGATCGACGAGGGCCTGGCCACCACCGAGGGTGTCGAAGGCGTCGACGAATTCAAGAAAGCGCTCGCCGACGCCGCCCCCGAAAAAGTCGCCGAGGCGACGGGGGTCGCCGCGGATGACTTGCGCCAGGCCGCGCGCCGCCTCGCCGAGTCGGAAAAAAGCGCCATTCTGCTCGCCTACGGCCTGCCGTACGTGGCCTCCAGCCGCGAGCTCGGAGCAGCCGCGGCCAATCTGGCCATTCTCACCGGCAACGCCGGACGTGAAGGCAGCGGCCTGTATCTGTGCGGGGAGAAAGCGAACAGCCAGGGAGCGATCGATCTGGGAGTGACCCCCGCAGACAGCGGCATGGGCGCCCAGCAGATGCTCGAGGCGGCCGGCAGCGGCGCGCTCTCCGGCCTCTACATCGTCGGCGAGGATCCCCTGGGCTCCTATCCCGACCGGGCCAAGGTGGAGAGCGCCCTCGACAAGGCCGCCTTCGTCGTGGTGCAGGATCCCTTCCTCTCGTCCACCGCACGCGAGGCGGACGTGGTTCTGCCCGCCGGCACCTTTGCCGAGAAGAACGGCACCTTCACCAATGCCGAGCGGCGCATCCAGAGGGTTCGCCCCGGGGTGACCAGCCCCGGCGAGGCTCTGAGCGACTTCGACATCTTCCAGAAGATCTCCGGCGCCCTGGGCGGATCGCTGTCCTATACCGGCCCCGAAGCGGTCTTCGCTGAGATCACCCAGGACACCCCCGCCTACTCGGGCATCGAGCTGAAGGCCGTCGGCCCCCAGGGGGTGGTGTGGGGCGGCGAGACCCTGCCGGTGGCGAAAAAGCAGCTGGTCGCCGTCAAGGGTCCGGAGAAGCTCTCGGCGCCGATGCAGCTGGTGACCGGCAGCGCCCTCTACCACAGCGGCACCGTCTCTACCCGGGCCAAGGGGCCGTGCGCCGTCGTCGACGAGGCTTACGTCGAGATCAACCGCGACGATGCCGCGGCGATGGAGATCAATGAAGGCGACAAGATCACGGTCAAGTCGGGGGAGATCAGTCTGACCCTGCCGGCGAAAGTCGATATCCGTTTGCCCAAGGGGCTTCTGTTCGTGCCCTATCATTTTGCCGATCTCGGTCTGAATCGTCTCTACAAGGGCGAAGCGGCCATTGGCGTCGAGATCAGCAAGTAGTCAGACCACCCGGGAGAATCGCGTGATGGAATGTCCCAAGTGCCATGCGAAGGTGTCGGTCAAGGCCAGGTTTTGCGACCAGTGCGGAGTCAACCTGACCGGCAGTGCCGATTTCATCCACCAGAAAGCACTCGAGAACTACCATCGCGGCCGGATCGACGAGGCCATCAAGCTTTGGGACGAGGCGCTGAAGGGTGATCCCGGGTTCAGCATCGGCTACTACTACAAGGGGCTGGCTCTGTATGACCGCGGCGACCTGCAGCAGGCGGTCGACAGCTTCGAAAAGGCCCTCGCGGGCGACAGCCAACCGTTTCGGGTCCATTTCAAGCTCGGCATGGCCAATTACGGGCTCGGCGATCTCGAGGCGAGCGTCGACAACTTCAAAAAGGCGCTCGAATGCAACCCGAAAAGCGCCGAAACCAACTTCCGCCTCGGCCTGTCCTATTTGCGTCTGACCCATCTGGAGAAGGCCCAGCAGGCCCTGGAGACGGCCGTCGGCATCAACCCCGAGTACACTCGCGCCCTTTACATTCTCGGGCTGGTGCACGCACAGAAGGGTGACGCCTCGGCGGCGGTCGAGACGTTCAAGCGCGTCGTCGAGATCAGCCCGAACTACACTGCGGCCCGCTTCGATCTGGGCATGGCGCTGTTCAAGACCGGCAACCTGGCGGCGGCAGTGAAGGAATTCGACGCCGCCGTCGAGACCAACGAGCGTTTTGCCCCGGCCCTGTTCATGCTCGGCGAATCGCAACGCCGGATGGGCGATTTCGGCGAGGCCATCGGCTCCTATCGCCGGTTCCTCGAGCTCAACCCCAAGGACGCCGAGGCCTACGTGCGCACGGCCGAGTGCAATATGCAGCTCGACCTGCTCGATGCGGCGCGCGATGCGTTGAAAAAGGCGCTGGCGATCAACCCGAACAGCCCCGACGCAAAATATCTGGAAAAGCATCTTGGCGAGATGGCAACACCGCACAAGCCCGGATACTGATTACTGACCCGCGAAACATCAAAACCATATGAGGGAAGAGGATTGTCATGCCTGAAGTGTTGAGCCTAACGAATGCGCCGCTGATGTTTGTCATCGTCATGCTGGTGAAAATTGCCGTGGTCTTCGGAGTGGTCATGCTGATCGTGGCTTATGCGACCTGGGTTGAACGCAAAGTGATCGGACACATGCAGACCCGGCTCGGCCCGACCATGACCGGCCCGCTCGGGCTGCTGCAGCCGATCGCCGACGGAGTCAAGCTGTTCTTCAAGGAAGACATCATTCCGAACGAGGCCAGCAAGCTCGCCTTCATCCTGGCGCCGATGATGATACTCATTCCGTCGCTGATCACCATGGCCGTGGTGCCGTTCGGCCCCGACATGCAATTGACGGTCGAGGGCGTGACCTACCTGGTGCCGCTGCAGATCACCGACCTCAACGTCGGCATACTCTATATTTTCGCCATGGCCGGCCTCGGCGTCTACGGCATCGTTCTGGGCGGCTGGGCCTCCAACAGCAAATACTCGATTCTCGGCGGCATCCGCTCCTCGGCGCAGATGGTCTCCTACGAGCTGGCCGCCGGCCTGTCGATCGTGGCCGTCTTCATGCTCTCCGAGACCCTGAGCCTGCGCGGCATCGTCGAGGCTCAGCAGGGGCCCTGGCTCGAGAGCCTGGCCTTCATCCCCAATTGGTTCGTCTTTTCGCAGCCGCTGGCCTTCGCCCTGTTCGTGGTCTGCTCCATGGCCGAGATCAACAGGACGCCCTTCGACCTGCCCGAGGCGGAAACCGAGCTGGTGTCCGGATTCTGCACCGAGTACTCCTCCATGAAATACGCCCTGTTCTTCATGGCCGAGTACGCCAACATGGTGGTGATCGCCGCCATTACCGCCACCCTTTTCCTCGGCGGTCCGGCCGGCCCTTTCCCCGGCGTCATCAATATCCTGCTCAAGATCTTCGCCTTCATGTTCGCCATGATGTGGATTCGCGCCACCTTCCCGCGCGTGCGCTACGACCAGCTGATGTGGATGGGCTGGAAGGTCTTCCTGCCCCTGTCGCTGCTGAATATTATTGTGACCGGTTTCGTGGTTGTCCTGCAGCAGTAACAAATACTTATCAGACAAGAGGTATGACCCATGTTTAAAGAGTTCATCAAAGGTCTCAGCATCACCTTCAAGCATTTGCTGCCCGGCAACACGACGACGGTTCAATACCCGAAGGAGAAGTTGCAGCCGTCAGAGCGTTTCCGGGGCCTGCATCGTCTGGTGCCCGCCCACGACCGGGAAAAGTGCGTGGCCTGCTATCTGTGCCCCACCGTCTGCCCGGCCAAGTGCATCACCGTGGAGTCGGCCGAGAATGACAAGGGCGAGAAATATCCCCGCATCTACCAGATCGACCTGCTGCGCTGCATCTTCTGCGGTTACTGCGTCGAGGCCTGCCCGGTCGAGGCGATCGAGATGACCGGGGACTACGAACTGGCGAATTACACGCGCGACGATTTCACCTTCACCAAAGAACGCCTTCTCAGGTAAGCGATAAAGGAGCGTCAACCCATGCAAGTACTGCTTTTCTATTTCATTGCCGCCCTTATGGTCATTGCGGGCTTCATGGTCGTCAAGGCACGAAACCCGATCAACAGCGCCCTGTCGCTGGTGACGACCTTTATCGGCCTGGCGGTTCTCTACGTCATGCTCGAGGCGCCCTTCATGGCGACGGTGCAGGTTCTGGTCTACGCCGGTGCCATCATGGTTCTGATCATCTTCACCATCATGCTGCTCAATCTCGGCTCGGAACTGAACAAGCGCTACACGCACGGTCTTGTTTGGGGCGGTCTCGGCGGGCTGCTCACGCTGCTGGTGACCACCCA
>JABAHS010000363.1_pt3 | contig 10705 bp, 10 predicted proteins | sample 7062111 | NCBI WGS metagenome assembly JABAHS01 (sample SAMN14534600, study PRJNA622989) | marine sediment metagenome | biome: marine biome [ENVO:00000428]; feature: marine pelagic biome [ENVO:01000023]; material: deep marine sediment [ENVO:00002113]; isolation source: pool of 4 deep marine... | reverse complement strand
AGTCTGAAACAGATGATCGAGGTGTTTAATCAACATCAACGCAGCGTGGTCGCCGTGGAGACCGTGCCGAATGAAGAGACCTATCGTTATGGCATTGTCAGTGCCACAGATGTTTCAGAGCGCTTAAAAAAGATGACGGGTATTGTCGAAAAACCCAAACCGGAAGAGGCACCGACCAATCTGGCCGTGGTGGGGCGTTATGTGTTTACTGCAACTATTCTGGATCAACTGGAGAAAACGGGGAAGGGTGCGGGTGGTGAGATCCAGTTAACGGATGCGATCGCCGATATGCTCAATAAGGAAGACATTTACAGTTGGGAATTTGAAGGCAAGCGTTTTGATTGCGGTTCCAAACTTGGCTACCTGCAGGCCAATGTCGAGTTTGGGTTACGGCACCCGAAATTAAAAGATTCCTTCGCCGCTTACCTGAAAACGGTACAGATCCAGAACTAGTTTACATATTAGAGGAATAATCGATGCCACTCGTGAATATCTCGATTCCCAAGGGCAAACCCCGTGAATACGTCAAGGCGATTGCGGATGGTGTGAACTCCGCAGTAATTGAAACCATGGGCTTCCCGCATGATGATCGTTACCAGATTATCCATGAAATTGATTCGTTTTGTCTTGAATACCAGGATCGGCAGGAAGACCGGGTGATGATGTTTTTGATCATGCGCAAGGGCCGGCGCAATGATGAGAAAAAGGCCTTTTATAAAAGAGTCGTTGAAAACCTGGCAAAAGATCCCGGCATCAAACCCGAGAATATATTGATTACCATTGCCGAGAATACGGACATCGATTGGTCTTTTCAGGACGGTGTTGCCCAGTTCGTTCCGTATTGAGGAATTAAAAGTATTATTAAAGATGGCTCCCCGGGACGGGCTCGAACCGCCGACCTAGTGATTAACAGTCACCCGCTCTACCAACTGAGCTACCGGGGAATACATTATTAATAGTAACGCTTGTGGCCTCTTGAAATTCACACCAAGACCCATGCTCGTCATCAATGACTCGCTTCGCCTGGAAATTCATGAAATGAATTTCCGACGGCTCACCCAACTGCACCCTTCGGGTATAAGCCTCCTCCGGAGGCAAAAGCCACCGGGGAATAACAATAGTCTGAATTATAACAACTGCCTCCTGGTAAGGTCGGCTATGGTACTGACCCGGCCTGATCCGGTCAACCGGATACGCATTTTAGGCCAGGACAGCTTTCATCCGATCCATGCCGTTTTCCAGGTTGTCCATGCTGGTGGCGAAAGAAATGCGGATACAACCTGGAGCGCCAAACGCGGAACCCGGGACCACGGCAACCTGGGCCTTCACCAACAGGTATTCCGCCAACTGCACATCGTCATTAATATCTTCCAGCCGGTTAATTACATCTGTCATATCAGGGAAGATATAAAAGGTCCCTTCCGAGGCGGGGCAACGGACCCCTTCAATGTTGTTCAATTCCTTGTGCAGGTAATCATGGCGTTGCTTGAATACCTTGCTGCTTTCTTCGATATAAGATTGATCGCCTTCCAGGGCCGCGACCGCTGCCACCTGGGCAATGGACGTCGGATTGGATGTGCTTTGTGATTGGATGTTTTTCATGGCCTTGACCAGGGGTTCAGGTCCGGCCAGGTAACCAATACGCCAACCGGTCATCGAATAGGCCTTGGAAACGCCATTAAAGACGATGGTCCGGTCATACAAGGACGGACAAGCATTCACAATGTTTGTGAACTCCGGCTGTCCCCAGAGGATATGTTCATATATGTCATCTGTGGCAATGAGTAATTCGGGATATTCCTCCAGGATCTCACCAATCATTTTCAGTTCTTCCGCTGAATAACAGGCTCCGGTCGGGTTCGACGGACTGTTGATGATCATCATCCGGGTCTTGTCGGTGATCGCCCCGATCAACTGGGCCTTGTTGATCTTGAAATTGTTTTCGATGGTGGTCTTGATGATCACGGGTTCGCCGCCGGCCAGGCGCACCATGTCCGGGTAGGATGTCCAGTAGGGGGCCGGGATGATGACTTCATCGCCGGGATTAATGGCCGCCTGGAACAGGTTATAGAGGCTGTGCTTGCAGCCACAGGACACCAGGATCTGGTTGTCCTGGTATTCGAGGTTGTTTTCCCGTTTGAATTTATTGATGATGGCCTTTCTGAGTTCGGGCATGCCTGCCACATCGGTATACTTGGTAAAGCCCTTGTTTAATGCCTCAATGGCCGCATCCTTGATGTGTTCCGGGGTATCAAAGTCCGGTTCACCGGCACTGAAGCTGATGATGTCCTCACCGGCGGCGCGCAACTGGGCGGCGCGGGCGGAAACGGCCAGGGTAGCCGATGGTTTGATGCTGGCTACGCGTTGAGCGAGCTTGATAGTCAATGTATTTCCCCAAATTTCAAAGGCGGTGCAAAAGCCGTGTAATATACTGCAAACGTCGATGACAAAAAACACCCATGCAGAAAGAATTTAAGTTACGTGCGGATTACAAGCCCGCCGGTGACCAGCCGGAAGCGATTGAATCACTGGTCACTGGGCTCAGGGATGGCCTGGCACATCAGACCCTGCTCGGGGTCACCGGCTCCGGCAAGACTTACACCATTGCTAATGTCATCCAGCAAATGCAGCGCAGTACTATGGTGCTGGCACCCAACAAGACACTGGCCGCACAACTTTATGGCGAAATGCGGGAGTTCTTTCCGGAAAACGCCGTGGAGTACTTCGTATCCTATTATGACTATTACCAGCCCGAGGCCTACGTGCCGACCACGGATACCTACATTGAGAAAGATGCCTCGATTAATGAACACATCGAGCAGATGCGGCTGTCGGCCACCAAGGCCATTCTGGAGCGCAGCGATACGATTATTGTTGCCACGGTGTCCGCCATCTATGGTTTAGGTGATCCGCAGTCCTATTTGCAAATGGTCCTGCACCTGGATCAGGGTGACATGGTGGATCAACGCAAGATCCTGCGGCGGCTGGCGGAAATGCAATACAACCGCAACGATGTCGAGTTGCAGCGTGCGACCTACCGGGTCCGTGGTGAAGTCATCGATGTCTTTCCTGCCGAATCGGAACGTGAGGCATTGCGGATCGAACTGTTTGATGACGAGATAGAAGCGCTGGCCTGGTTTGATCCCTTGACAGGTGAAGTGATTCGCAAGGTGCCGCGGGCGACCATCCATCCCAAGACCCACTACGTCACCAACCGTCAGACCTTGCTGGATGCTGTCGAGGCCATCAAGATTGAATTGCAACAGCGCCTGGAACAGCTTTATGAGGCCAACAAGCTGGTTGAGGCGCAGCGACTGGAACAACGCACCAAGTTCGATATCGAGATGATGCTGGAGATCGGTTATTGCTCCGGCATTGAAAATTACTCACGCTACCTCTCCGGTCGGGAGGCCGGGCAACCGCCACCGACCCTGTTTGATTATTTGCCGAAGGAAGCCTTGCTGATCGTGGATGAAAGTCACGTCACCATCCCGCAACTGGGCGGTATGTACCGTGGCGATCGTTCACGCAAGGAAAACCTGGTTGAATATGGATTTCGTTTACCTTCGGCGCTGGATAACCGGCCGTTGCGGTTCGAGGAATTCTCGGCCATGGCGCCACAGAGGATCTATGTCTCTGCGACACCGGGTCCGTATGAACGCGAACACTCCGGTCAGATCACAGAGCAGGTGGTCAGGCCAACGGGCCTGGTGGACCCGGCCGTGGAAGTGCGGCCGGTTACGACTCAGGTCGATGACCTGTTGTCCGAGATCAACCTCCGGGTAGTGGCCAACGAGCGGGTACTGGTCACCACGCTCACCAAGCGCATGGCCGAAGACCTTACGGAATACCTGGCGGAGCATGGCGTGCGGGTGCGCTACCTGCATTCCGATATTGATACGGTGGAACGGGTGGAAATCATCCGCGACCTGCGGCTCGGAGAATTCGATGTGCTGGTCGGGATTAACCTGTTGCGGGAGGGACTCGATATGCCGGAAGTGTCCCTGGTGGCAGTACTGGATGCCGATAAGGAAGGCTTCCTGCGTTCGGAGACCAGCCTGATCCAGACAGTTGGCCGGGCAGCAAGAAACATCAATGGCAAGGCCATTCTTTACGCTGAAAAGATGACGGGTTCGATGCAACGGGCCATCGAAGAGACCGAACGCCGCCGCAACAAGCAAACGGAATTTAATGTCGCGCATGGCATCACACCGGCCGGTGTGAAAAAGGCCATCACCGACATCATGGAAGGTGCCTATAGCGAAGGCCGGGGCCGGAAGAAATGGGCGAAAGTGGCCGAGCAGGTACCGGATTACCTGGGCGAACCGCCAGAATTACTGTTGAAAAGGATCAAGCAACTCGAGGAACAGATGTACCGGCACGCGCGTGACCTGGAATTTGAGGAGGCCGCCCGCCTGCGTGATCAGATCCATGAAATCCGTACCAGGGGCCTGGGATTGCCGGAGGAAAAGGCCGGTTAGACAGGAGCTTTGGTCTGCATGACAGGCTGGTCATCGCCGGGATTGTCCGCTATTCTATGCGGCCTTTAACGACAGGCGCGTAGCTCAGCTGGTTAGAGCACCACCTTGACATGGTGGGGGTCGTTGGTTCGAGTCCAATCGCGCCTACCATTAGTTCTCCTTGAAGAAATCCATCCACGCATTTCTTCAGGATCGAAAACGCAGCAGAACGTTCCCGCGTTTTCTTCATTGTGGACGGTGCCACAATGGCGCACTTCCAGGTGCGGAATCAATGCTAACGAACATCCTCAACACGTGGCCTTTTGTGGGGGTCACCACTGAGCAAAAGGAGGAAACATGCCCACGATAACTCTTCCCGACGGCAGTCAACGTGACTACGACAAGCCGGTCAGCGTATGGCAGGTGGCCTCTGATATCGGTCCCGGCCTGGCCAAGGCCACTCTGGCCGGAGAAGTCAACGACACGGTCGTTGATGCCGGCTTCAAGATCGAGAACGACAGCAAGCTCCGGATCATTACCGATCGCGACGAGGAAGGCCTGGAAGTCCTCCGTCATTCCTGTGCCCATCTACTGGCCCAGGCGGTGAAGCAATTATTCCCCGAGGCCCAGGTGACCATCGGTCCAGTGGTGGAGGACGGGTTTTATTATGATTTTGCCTATGAGCGGCCCTTTACCCCGGAAGATCTGGAGAAGATCGAAAAACGCATGCAGGAACTGGTGGCCGAGGATATCGACGTGACCCGCCAGGTCATGTCCCGCGATAAGGCGATTGCCTTTTTCCGTAACCAGGGTGAGGAATACAAGGCGCAGATCATTGAGGACATCCCGGCCGGCGAGGAACTGTCACTCTATTCACAGGGAGATTTTACCGATCTCTGTCGCGGCCCCCATGTGCCCAGCACTGGCAAGATCAAGGCCTTTAAACTGACCAAGTTGGCGGGCGCCTATTGGCGCGGTGATTCGAATAACGAAATGCTCCAACGCATTTACGGTACCGCCTGGGCAAACAAAAAAGAACTGAAGGCCTATCTGTATCGGCTGGAAGAAGCGGAGAAGCGCGATCATCGCAAGATCGCCCGCAAACTGGATCTATTGCACTTTCAGCCCGAGGCCCCGGGCATGGTGTTCTGGCACGACAAGGGCTGGCGGATCTACCAGATCATCGAGAATTACATCCGCCGCCTGCTGCTGGAAAATGACTACCAGGAGGTCCGTACCCCGCTGATCATCGACAAGATACTCTGGGAGAAGTCCGGGCACATCGCCAAGTTCTCGGACGAGATGTTCATGACCCATTCCGAGGAGCGGGATTTTGCCATCAAGCCCATGAATTGCCCGGCGCATATCCAGATCTTCAACCAGGGCCTGAAAAGCTACCGCGATCTGCCCCTGAGGATGTCGGAATTTGGCTCCTGTCACCGCAATGAGCAATCCGGTGCGCTGCATGGCCTGATGCGGGTGCGGGGATTTACCCAGGACGATGCCCACATTTTCTGTACCCGCGAGCAAATCCAGCCCGAGGTTGCCAGGCTCATGCAACTGGTCTTCAAGGTCTACGAGGACTTTGGTTTTGAGGACATCCGCATCAGGCTTTCCACCCGCCCGGAGAACCGGGTGGGCGCGGACGCACTCTGGGACCAGGCCGAGTACGCTTTGCAACAGGCCCTGGACGAATCCGACCTGGAGTGGGAACTGAACCCCGGTGACGGCGCCTTTTACGGCCCAAAGATCGATTTCTCGCTGCGCGATTCCATCGGCCGGGTCTGGCAGCTGGGCACCATCCAGCTGGATTTCTCCATGCCCGACCGCCTGGATGCCAGCTACGTGGCCGAGGACGGCAGTAAGCAGGTGCCCGTCATGATCCACCGGGCAATCCTGGGCTCCATCGAGCGCTTTATCGGCATCTTGATCGAGCATTACGCCGGTGATTTCCCGGTCTGGCTGGCCCCGATCCAGGCCGTGGTTATCAGTTTGACCGAAAAGCAGTCCGAATATGCCAAAAAAGTGGTGGAAACCCTTAAAAAACAAGGTCTCAGGGTCGAGAGTGACTTGAGAAATGAAACGATCGGGCTTAAAATCCGCGAGCACGCAATGCAACGGGTCCCGTACCAGCTGGTCATCGGTGCCCGTGAACAGGAAAACCAGACTGTGGCCGTGCGTACACGAAGTGGTCAGGACCTGGGTGAAATGTCACTCGATGACTTCACCGGGCGCCTTACCGAAGAGGCCGTGTAACGCGGCCATTCATTTTTTTAGGAGGAATCACATATCACCGCGGACAAGCAGACTCGTCTGAATGACGAGATAACCTCGGCTGAGGTCAGATTAATCGGCAAAGACGGGGAGCAAATAGGCGTCTTGCCCATACAGGAAGCGTTGGATCGGGCCGAGGAAGCTGAACTGGATCTGGTAGAGATAGTACCAAACGCAGAACCACCTGTTTGCCGGATCATGAATTACGGCAAATATCTTTTTGAACTGAGCAAGAAAAAACAGGCGGCCAAAAAAAAGCAGAAACAAATCCAGGTCAAGGAAGTCAAGTTCAGACCGGGGATCGAGGACGGTGATTATGAAGTAAAACTCAGAAACCTGACACGGTTTCTGAATCACGGCGATAAGGTCAAAGTTACCTTACGGTTCAGGGGCAGGGAGCTTGCCCACCAGGAACTGGGTGCAAAGATGCTGGACCGGATTGAAGCTGACCTCGAAGAGCTGGCCGTCGTGGAACAGTATCCCAAGATGGAAGGTAGACAAATGGTGATGGTGCTGGCACCGAAGCGTTAAACCAGGTCATTATTAAATGAATAGCAGATGAATCCGGAGTAGCAGTTATGCCAAAAATGAAAACCAATCGCGGTGCAGCCAAACGTTTTTCTCGTACGGCAACCGGCAAGTTTAAACATCGCCAGTCACATCGCAGTCATATCCTGACCAAGAAAGATACAAAACGCAAACGTCACCTGCGGCCGATCATTGCTATTCATGACAACGATCAAAAATTGATTGCCCGCATGTTGCCATACAGTTAACGGAGTCAAGTCATGCCAAGAGTAAAACGTGGCGTTACCGCCCATGCCAGACACAAAAAAATTATCGAACAGGCCAAGGGTTATCGCGGTCGACGCAAGAATGTATTCCGCGTGGCCAAGCAGGCCGTCATCAAGGCCGCTCAGTATGCCTATCGTGATCGCCGTAACAAGAAACGTGAATTTCGTGTCCTATGGATTGCCCGTATCAATGCCGCAGCCCGTGAGCATGGTTTGTCCTACAGTCGTTTAATTGACGGCCTGAACAAGTCAGAAATCGAAATTGATCGTAAGATACTTGCAGAGCTGGCAGTCAATGACAAGCCGGCCTTTGCGGCCCTTGCTGACCAGGCCAAGTCCCGTCTTGCAAGTTAATTACTAAAACGTAATTTGTATGACAGGGGAAAGCCAAACACTTTCCCCTTTTTTATTTCTTAATCAGGCTCAGTCATTACGTGAACGATATAAATGAACTGGTAAAGAAGGCAAAGGCTGCGATCCAGGAGGCCATGGATCTAACTGGTCTGGATCAGGTGCGTATTGATTACCTGGGTAAGAAAGGTCAGCTCACCCAGTTATTGAAACAGTTAGGGAAACTCCCTGTCGAAGAAAGACCAAAGGTCGGCGAAGCAATCAACAAGGCCAAGGAACTATTGCAAGAGGCAATTGAAACACAGCGGAATAAATTACAACAGGCACAACTGGAATCACGCCTTGCCTCGGAAAGTGTTGATATTACCTTGCCGGGCCGCGGCAATCTGCCTGGCGGCCTGCACCCCATCACCCTGACCTTGCAAAAGATTGAATCCCTGTTTTTCCAGCTTGGTTTCGAAGTCGTTGAGGGTCCCGAGGTAGAGGATGATTATCATAACTTTGAGGCCCTGAATATTCCGGCACACCATCCGGCCCGGGCCATGCACGATACGTTTTACTTCAATAACTCGCTGCTGTTGCGTACGCACACCTCATCGGTGCAGATCCGTGTGATGAAAGATCGCCAACCACCACTGCGTTTCATTGCGCCAGGCAGGGTCTACCGTTGTGATTCCGACATGACACACTCACCCATGTTTCATCAGGTGGAAGGCTTGATGATTGATCGGCAGGTGACCTTTACCCAACTCAAGGGGTTGTTAAAGGATTTTCTGGAATCCTTTTTTGAGAAATCTCTCGAGTTGCGTTTCCGCCCGTCCTATTTTCCGTTTACCGAGCCTTCAGCCGAAGTCGATATCATGGGTAAAAATGGCTGGCTGGAAGTTCTGGGTTGCGGGATGGTGCATCCACAAGTGCTGGAGAATGTCGGAATCGACGGTGATGAATATACCGGCCTGGCCTTTGGCATGGGCGTAGAGCGGCTCGCCATGCTCCTCTATGACATTGATGACCTGCGGATGTTTTTCGAAAACGATCTGCGTTTCCTGAAACAGTTTAATTAGTAATAACGATGAAACTCAGCGAACACTGGTTACGTGAATGGATTAACCCAGCGGTTGATATCAATCAATTGGCGGAGCAATTGACCATGACCGGTCTGGAAGTGGAGGGAATTGAACCGGTTACACTTACTTTCACGAAGGTGATCGTTGCCCGCGTTGATTCTGTCTCAGCGCATCCCGATACCGACAAGCTCCGTCTATGCAAGATCAACACCGGCTCGGAAACCATTGACGTGGTCTGTGGGGCGCCGAATGTCCGAAAAGGCATGCTGGCAGCCCTGGCCCAGGTCGGCGCCAGACTACCCGGGATTGGCACTATCAAAACTGGCAAGATTCGCGGCGTGATTTCACAAGGTATGTTGTGTTCGGCAGCTGACCTGGGCCTGAGTGAAGATGCCGAGGGCCTGATAGAATTACCGGAAGACAGCAAACCGGGTCAGCCCCTTAGTGAGCTATTAACGAACAAAGATAACATTATCGAAGTCTCCCTGACGCCCAACCGGGGCGACTGCCTGAGTGTCTTCGGCCTTGCCCGGGAGTTATCGGTGATCCATGGTATCGGTATCAATACCCCGCCTACTGAGAGCATCAATGCGGAACACAGGGAACAACGCAAGATACATCTCGAAGCCTCTGCTGCCTGCCCGCATTATGCAGGTCGGGTGATTACCGGCGTGGATTCCGGGAAAACAACTCCCTTGTGGATGCAGGAACGTCTTGAGCGCAGTGGCATACGTTGTATTAACGTGGTGGTCGATATTACCAACTACGTCATGATGTCATTGGGACAACCAATGCATGCCTTCGATAATGATCGCCTGAATGGTGACATCCATGTTCGCTTTGCTCATGAGGGAGAAACGTTAACATTGCTGGATCATCAGGAATGTGCATTTTCAAATGAGGTATTACTGATCGCTGATGATACGCAGGCCCTGGCCATGGCCGGGATCATGGGCGGCCTGGACAGCGCCGTTACCAAAGAGAGTCAAAATATCTTTTTGGAAAGTGCCTGTTTTGCCCCAACATCAATCATCGGTCAGGCCCGCCGATATGGTTTGCATAGCGAATCCTCGCACCGGTTTGAACGTGGCGTAGACTTTACCCTCCAGGTGCGGGCCATTGACATGGCAACCTCACTGATTCTTTCCATTTGTGGTGGATCGTCCGGACCGGTGACTGAATCGAGCGCCGAGGAATACCTGCCGATTCGGGATGAAATCGAGTTGAGAAAAGACCAAATTATTCGGGTGCTGGGCATCGATATCGAGCCAGCGGCTGTGACCCGGATCCTCTCGTCGCTGGGTATGCTAGTGATTGAGACTGCAACTGGCTGGACGGTGGTACCGCCCAGCTGGCGTTTTGACATTACCATCGAGGCCGATCTGCTCGAGGAACTGGCCCGTATCCATGGTTATGACCAGATTCCCGGTACGGTTCCGTTGATTCCAATGCATGTCCAGACCCAGCAACACGAATACCAGCAACTGCAAAGGATGCGGAACTTACTGGTCAACCGCGATTATCAGGAGGCCATCACCTACAGTTTTGTTGATCAAGCATTACAAAGACGAATTACACCGGGTGAAACGGATCTGGAACTGATCAACCCGATTGCCTCGGATCTGGCAGTAATGCGTACCAGTCTGCTCCCTGGCTTGCTTCGTGCCCTGATTTTTAATATTAACCGCCAGCAGGGGCGGATCAGGCTGTTTGAATATGGCCTGTCATTTCATCAAGAGGGCAGTTCGGTACAGCAATT
>JABAHS010014149.1_pt1 | contig 10710 bp, 11 predicted proteins | sample 7062111 | NCBI WGS metagenome assembly JABAHS01 (sample SAMN14534600, study PRJNA622989) | marine sediment metagenome | biome: marine biome [ENVO:00000428]; feature: marine pelagic biome [ENVO:01000023]; material: deep marine sediment [ENVO:00002113]; isolation source: pool of 4 deep marine... | reverse complement strand
ATGAGCGCCTGGTCGATCTCGTCGTTGGCGGTGACGTCCGCCTGCAGGGGCTGTAACTGTTCCAGCAAGGCCTGGACCCCGGGATCGGGGAAAGTGTTCCGCTCCATGCGGATGCACTCCACGCACCAGTCCGCGTAGAAATCGAGCATGGCGGGCTTGCCGGAGGCCACGGCCTGTTCGACGGCGCGGTCCAGGTCCTCCACCGACTTGATGCGGCGGAATTCCACGTGCTCGACGTGCGCGCCTCCCGTGCGGAGGTGTTCCAGCGGGCGTGTCCAGCGGTCACCGCCGGACAGGGCCCCCATGATTTCAATGGTGCCGACAAGGAGAAGCAAGAACCCGAGTGTCCGGAACAGCGTGTGCCAGGCGGGTGCGCCGGACGCTCCGCTACCGAACGGTTTCAGGAACATGCCGGCGCCCACGGCGAGAACGCCCCACAACAGCATGATGACGTTCCCGGGCAGGATGCGCTCGAGCATCCAGACGCCCAGGGCCAGCAGACCGACGCCGAACACAGCCTTCACCGCGTCCATCCAGGCCCCGGCACGCGGCATCAGCTTGCCGGCCGAAACGCCGAACAGGATCAAGGGAACGCCCATGCCCAGCGACAGCGCGAACAGGGCCGCACCGCCGAGCGGCGCGCTGCCCGAGGCGCCGATGACGATCAGGGCCGCGGCGAGTGGCGGCGCCACGCAGGGCCCCACGATCAATGCCGAAAGGAATCCCATGACGGCCACGCCGCCGAACTGGCCACCACGCTGGCGATTGCTGCGTTCCGCGAGCGCCGTCTGCCACCGGCCCGGCAATTGAAGTTCGTAAAACCCGAACATCGACAGCGCGAGCAGGACGAAGATCAGCACGAAGCCGCTGATGATCCACGGATTCTGGAACACGGCCTGCAGGTTCTGCCCGAACAGGCCGGCCAGCACGCCGGCCACCGTGTAGGTCACGGCCATGGCCAGCACGTAGACCAGTGAAAGCCAGAACGCCCGGGCCGTGGTCAGGCTCTCGCCCTGCCCGGCGATGATGCCGGAAAGGATGGGCACCATGGGGAACACGCAGGGCGTGAAGGCCAGCAGCAGGCCGGCCACGAAGAAGGCCAGGATCGCCATTGGCGGATTGTCCAGCAACAGGCGCGCCAGTCGGTCCTGTTCGCTGACCGGCGGTTCAGCCCGGGCTTCGGCGCCTTCCCGCACTGGCAGGTTCACCGCCACCGGGGACCCCGGCATCTGCAGCGTGACGCGCGTGGTCTGCGGCGGATAGCAGATGTCTCCGTCCCGGCAACCCTGGTAATCGGCCTCAAGCGCCAGTTCCTGCGCCGGTCCGGCCGGGCGATTGACCCGGACGGGGATTTCCACCTGGCCGAAGATGACGGGCACCGGGCCGAACTCAGGGTCGTCCTTGATGGTACCGGCGGGAAGTTTCACGTCCCGCACGACGAAGCCCGGATCATCCGCCACCCGGAAGGCGAACTTGTCCACGTACAGGTAATAGCCGGGCTGGGCGGTGAAGCGGACCAGTATCGTCTCGGCGCTGAGCCCGATGGCCTCGTAGGTGAACGCGTCTTCCGGCTGCAGCGCCTCGTCCTGCCCCGACAGGCTTCCGGCCGGCGCCGCGCCGCCCAGGAGATCACCCAGCACCGAAGGCTCGCCCGCTACGCCACCCTGCGGCAGTTCCACCGTGACCAGCTGGATGTTCGGGGGATAACAGAGCACGTTCTCCAGGCAGCCCTGTGACCTGACCTTGAGCGTGACGGTCGCCACGCCGGGTTCAACATTCGCCAGGGGAACGCTGACCGACAGGCGTCCACGGAACTTGATCACCTCCTCGCCGAGCAGGGGATCGAAGACTTTCTTGCCTTCCGGGACGATGGGACCACCGAGTTCCACGCCCGGCGTGTCGGTGCTGAACCGCAGAAACTTGTTGTGATAAAGAAAATAATCCGGCTCGATATCCCAGCTCACCTCGACGAGGTCCCGGGACATGGCCTGCGCGGAGATCCGGAACACGTCCGAATAATCGTTGACCTCGTCCGGTTCGATGGCGGCGCCCGGGCCGGACAGGGCCAGGAGCATGGTGGCAAGTGAGAGTCGCAGGAAATCTTTCATTTTCAAAGGTGGGCCTTGATGTCCAGCTTGTTGCTTATTCGGTCGTGGCCGTTTCCAGCCAGGCCAGGTATCCCGCTGAGACCCCGGCGGCGGGCAGGGCCACGATTTCCGGCACGTCGTAAGGGTGGTTTTCCTCCAGCCACGCCTCGAGTTCACCGTACCTTGCCTCCATGGTCTTGATCACCAGCAGAACCTCCGCGTCCTCGCTGACCGCCCCTTCCCAGCGGTAAATAGACCGGATTTCGGGCAGGACGTTCACGCAGGCTGCAAGGCGTTCTTCGACCAGGCGCGAGGCCAGGCGCGAGGCGACCTCCCGGTCCGGGCAGGTGCACAGGATGACGAGCACAGTCGACATGGCGCGGATTTTACCGGATCGGCGCGGGCGACGAGATGGTTAATGAATCCACGTTTCTGCTGTTATGAATGAACACGCGGCAAAAAAAGCCCCGGCGGATGTCCTATAGTGTCTAGGGTGGGACCACCGGCGCAGGGTCCTGAATTCTGGCGCCGAGCAAAAAACCCAGGTGTCACGACATTACATTCAAACCACATGAGGAAGTCTTCGGATGAACAAAGCACTCGTAAACCATTCCATTTTCAATGTATTCAATTTATTGCTGTTTTTCCTTCTCTGCGCGTTTCTGGCGCCAACGCTCGCGTTGGCGGATGCGGCCGAGGAGATCAAGGCGCTGATCATGGAGGATAACGCCGAATCTCGCGCAACCCTGACCGCCGACAGCGAAGGCATTTCGAAGCACGGCTCCCTGGAGTTCTGGTCCAGCGGCGGCCTGATGCAATACGTTCCCGCCGATGCACCGCCCGCTAGCTGGGAGTCCTTTGCGCTGACGCCGAAACACATCAAGGTCGTCACGCTGGTCGAGGACCAGGCCGCGGTCGCGATGTTCTACTCGGAAGGTTCCTTCCACGAATCCGGCCAGAAACCCGTATCGCACTACATGACCCGGGCCACGCTGGTTTTCGTCAAGGAAGACGGCGAGTGGAAGCAGCGCGCCGCGCATTACTCACCGATCGCCGCGGGCCAGGGTACGCAACAGACATCTCTGGACTGACCAGTTCGATTGATGCTTGGCATATGGATGTGCCAACGCGAAGCGACAGCGAGCGCAGGAGCGGAGCAGAGTCACGCCTCTGCGGAGCGACATGAAAGCGGGCCAGCGATGGCCCGTCTTTCTCATTGATGCTTGGCGCATGGATGTGCCAACGCGAGGCGACAGCAATCATAGATGCGTCGCTGCCGTTAATCGCTGCCGTTAATCGTTGCCGAAAAGCTTGAGCGAGGATTTTTGGTTCCTGGCAAGGCGCGGGCCGGTTTTGAGCCGGGAGTTACCGAATTGCGTAATGACCGGCGCAGAAACCGGTCCGCAACACCGCCAGGGATCAAAAAGACCGCTCAGGAGCAGCCTGCGAAGCCGTCGGCCTCCATCTTGGCTTCATATGGGCCGGCAACTTCAGTGCCCGGCGTCAGCGTGCCCTTTACCGAGTCCCAGTCCTCGGGGCTGATCACCACCAGCCACGCGGCGTAGGGATCCTCGTTGGCCATGCTGGGGTTGGAGACCATCGCTTCGTTGACCTCGATGACCTCGCCCCCGGCGGCGGACTTGGCGGGTCCGACCCACTTGCCCGACTCGACCGTGGCGCAGGACTTGCCCGGCCGGACCTTGCGGCCGACCTTCTTGGGCGTGAAGGCGACCAGTTGGCCGGCCATGGCCGTGGCGATCGTGGTCATGCCGATCTTGACGTTGCCGTCACCGGTCTCCTGGAACCAGGTGTGGTTCTCGACGTCGTACAGCAATTCGTCGGGCAAATGACATCCACGTACGTTTGGCATTGCAAATCTCCCTCAATGTTCCGCGTGCAGCGGTTTTGACGAACAACAGAACTCGCCCAGTTGCGCGCTTTCCATCTTGCCGCTGATGAACAGGAACAGGTGATTTGCCACGAGAGCCATCATCCTGAGGCGGTTCTCCGTCTCCGGGTGTTCCGGTTGCATCGTGAGCAGGTTGTAATGGTAAACCAGTTCGCGGCAGGTCTCACGGCAGGCGTTGAAACTCGGCTCGCCCTGTGCGCCCTGGCGGTGCAGGGCCAGCAGGCGAAAGCCCTCCCGCAGGTCCTTGGTCGACTCCAGTCCCTTCGCTACGACCCAGTGTTCGAGGACTTCCTCGCCGAGGCGTAGCAGGTCCCCGGGTGTCGTGTCCCCGCCGCCTGCGGCCGATTCGAGCCGCCGCCCGATATCGGCCAGGGATTTCACGCGAGACCCTTCGCCTTCAGGAAATCCATGGGATCGGAAACGTTCTCCTGGATACCCACCTTGCGTGGCTTTAGGCCCAGGGCCATGCCGAGCAACTGGGTGAAATAGATGATCTTGACGCTGGTTTCGATGCCGAGCTTCTCCGCCGCCCGGATCTGGTGCATTTCCAGTCCGCTGTGGCAGGTCGGGCACTCGGTGGCGATCACCTCGGCGCCCGACGCCTCGGCCGCCTGGAGAATGTTGGCCACGAGGCGCGTCGAGGTGTCGCTGTCGGACAGCGTGTGCGCCCCGCCGCAGCAGGCCGTCTTCAGCGGGAACTCGACGTTTTCCGCACCGGCCGCCTCGAGCAGGTCGTCCATGAAATGCGGCTTGGAGGTGGATTCCGAACCCGGGCCCTGGTCCTTCTCCGGAAAGATGTGCCGCGGGCGCGTGTACATGCAGCCGTAGTAATTGGCGATCTTGATGCCGTCGAGCGAGTTCTTGACGCGCTCCTTGAGGCCCTCCTCGCCGATGGCCTCACGTACCCAGTCGAGCGCGTGGATGGTTTCGACCTGCCCAGCGGCATAGGTTTCGTGGCCGGCCTTTTTCGACAGGCGGTCCACCACCTGCTTCGACGCCTCGTCGTTCTCCAGGTCGTACTCGGCCTTCTTGAGGTTGTGGTAACAGCCGTTGCAGGGCGCCATGACCACGTCCTGCTTCATCTCGTTGGCGGCGATGGACATCACGCGCGACGACAGGTAGGTCTGCAGCTTGGGGTCGATGTTCTTGACCTCCATGGCGCCGCAGCAGTTCCAGTTGTCCACCTCTTTCAGCTTCAGGCCGAGGGCCTTGCCGAGCGCCTTGGTGGAGCGGTTGTAGGCGTGGCCGGTGCCCTCCAGCGCGCAGCCGGGGTAGTAGGCGACCTCCTGGTACTTGGTCTTGCGGTCAGGCATGGGTCTGCTCCTTCATCGCTGCTGCTTCGGTCTCCGCGGCGGCCGCGGCCACCAACTCATCGAGCCCCAGGGCCGAACGGTGGTGCCGTTCCTGCTCCTCCACGTATTCGCGAATGGCTTCGCGGGCTCCGCCCCAGCCCCGGGTGCGCGGCGCAATGAACGTCGCCAGCCCCATCCGGGCCAGCAACGAGACGGGCAGGTGGCGCAGCAGCCCCCTGACCAGGCCGATCACCCAGTCCTGTGTCAGGGCCTGGCCGGTTCTCGAGAAGAAACGGCGGACGGTGCGGCCGTCCTCGATCTTGCCGGTCTTGAACACCTGCTCGCTGAAGATCTCGTCGAACACCATGGAGTGTGATTTCTCCGTGTGGCCCTTGAGTTCCAGCCAGTGCGCCGTGGCCTTCATGACGCCTTCGGGCACCACGTCGCGCGGGCAGACGTAGGTGCACTTGTTGCAGGACACGCACTGCCAGATGATGTCCTTGTCCCGCAGCAGCTCGGATTCCATGCCCTGGCGGATCAGGTAGATCCAGTAGCGCGGGTTGAAGTCGGTGTTCAGCGCGTGCACCGTGCAGGCGTTGGTGCAGGAACCGCATTGCCAGCAGCGGTGAATGTACTCGCCGCCCGGCAGCGCGCTGATCTCCTCCTCCATGTCTTCGTTGTAGTCGCTGACCACCCGGTCCTCGATGAAAGTGCTCCAGTGACCCGAGACGTCGACGCCGTCGACCTCGAGTTTCTCGTGCACCAGCAGGTTTTCCGGCCTGATCAGGGATTTTTCATGGATCGGCATGGCTTGTATCCGTCAGTTCTGTTTCAGTGCCTTGCATCGGAGGCGCCAGAGGTGTCCAGGATGTGTGCCTCGCCATCGATTGCCTTGAGCTTCGTGCGGCCGCTTTCCGCGCGTACGCCGTCCAGGCCGAGCATACGCCGGGTATGTTCCATGGGATCGTGCGGCGAGGAAAAATCGGCCCGCAGGTACACCCCGCCCTGGGCGCAGATATAGCCTGCGTAAACCTGGGCGCACAGCAGGTCTACATACCAGAGCACGTCGCGGAACACGCCGTTGTCGGTCAGGAACTGGCTGAGCTCCTCGCGCAGCACGAGGCAGGTTTCATAACCGTCCGCGACATTGATCGTGATGCTGTCCACGTCGTCGCCATACCAGATTTCGCGGATCACCCCGGTGTTGGCCTTCGCATCCCAAACCCAGCGGTTCATCAGCGGGTAACGCTCCGGATCCACGCCGTGCAGGATTTCCGCAGCGAGGTCGCGCACCCAGCGATGCTTGCCATCCTGCGGAAACTTCCCGCAGAAATCCTGCAGCCGTGCGTCGGTGGTCGTGGTATCGGTATGGCCGTCCAGCAGGTCGCGGATTGCATTGCTCACGTGATTGAAATCAGGCTGTTCCAGCCACGGCCCGACGCGCCGCCGGACACTGGCCATGAACGCGCAGAGGCCCTTGAACGTTTCCGGTGTCAGTTCAGCTGCGGCATCGTCCACCAGGGCCTGGCGGAACATGCGACTCTTGAGCTTGAGCGCATCGATCCAGACCTCGATCCCGCCCTGGTTGTCTGCGCCCGTCACCAGCACCTCGAAGGCACTGGTCAGCAACGGCCCGCTCAGGTCCAGCCGGGGCCGCTGGTCCTGGCCGGTCTGCACGGTGGGATAGCTGCTGGCGTTCATGACCTTCCGGTATTGATCGGTCAGGCTGCGCTGCTGAGCGGTTCGATGGCCGCGAGCGCTGCCGCCTTGCCCTGTGAGATCGAGTCGTCGATGGTCTCGGGGCCTGTGGCAGATCCCGCTACGAACACACCCGGCCGCGAGGTTTGGCAGGCGGCCGAATACCGGCTTCCCTCGGCGATGTAGCCGTGCTGCTCGAGTTGCACCCCGAACAGGCTGGCGATGCGGGCGTTGTCCACGTTCGGATCCATGCCGATGGCGTGCACCACCATGTCGAACGGGATCGTGATCGGGCGTTTGACCAGCGTGTCTTCGCCCTTGACGATCAGGCGCTCGCCGTCCGAGGTCACCTCGGCGATGCGCGCCTTGATGTACTTGACCTTGAACTCCTCCTGGCTCTTCCAGTAGTACTTGGTCTCGTACAGGCCGAAGGTGCGGATGTCCATGTAGTAGATGTAGACGTGGCAGTCCGGCAGTTCCTCGCGGATCTCCATCGCCATGTTGGCCGAAACGGTGCAGCAGATCTTGGAACACCATTCGCGGCCGATCTGGCGGTCACGCGAGCCCACGCATAACAGGATGGCGACCCGCTTGGGCTTGCGCCCGTCCGACGGGCAGCGTACGCCGGCGCCCGAGGAGATCATCTGTTCCACCTGCGTCGTCGTGACGACGTCCGGGAAGGTGCCGAAGCCCCATTCGGGCTTGTTCATCGAATCGAAGTGGGAAAAGCCGGTACAGAGGATGGCGGAATCGACCTCGACGGAACCCGCACCCGGGATTTCCACCTTGAAGCTGCCCGCCTCGCCTTCGAAAGAGGTGACCTGGCAACCGGTGTGCACAGTGATGTTGTCGTTTCCGGTGACACGGTCCACCATGCCGCCGATGGCATCCTTCGCCCATTCGCCGGTCGGCACCAGCTTCGCGTAACCGGACAGGATGGGCGCGCCGCCCAGTTGGTCTTCCTTTTCCACGAGTATGCACTGCCGGCCGATGCTGGCCAGGGAATGTGCGGCCGCCAAACCGGCGGGGCCACCGCCTACAACGAGTACTGGTTTTGCCATCGTCTTCGTCCGATAGAATTAATTCTGTTCAATGCGTTGGTAACCGGGTCCGCTGGTGATCGCGAGCCGGGGGTCGTACAGGCTGTCGAACTTGCCTGCTTCCACTTCCTTGAGATACGCCTCGAATTCGGCCTTCTTCGCCTGCCAGTCGATACCCATTTTCTCCATCAGCGCCTCGGTGGCCGAGGCATGCCAGTGCGACTGCACGATCCGGTACGGGTGTGCGCCGCAGGCCAGGGCGGCGAACTGCACGTCCGCCAGCACCGGCAGGCTGTAGTCCTTGCCGGCCGCCTTGCCGATCCACTGGTTCTTGTCCAGCGTGGTGATGCAACCGGTGTCGTGGCCGATCATGACGTCGGCCTGGGCTTCCTCCACCGCCACCTTGATCTTGCGGTCGATGGCGAAGGAGCGGGTGAATTCGCGTTCGGAAATGATGTGCCGGAACCCGAAACCGCAGCAGTCGTACCAGGTCGAGTAATCGATCACCTGGGCGCCGAGCTCCTCCATGATGCCGGTGGACACCGCCACGCGGTTGCCGCCGAGGATATTGTCGTCGTAGATGGCGTCCTCCGGCACCATCTTGTACACGTGGCAGGCCGGGTGGATGGTGGCGCGGATGTTGCTGACGTCGATGGTCTGCCGCTCGGCGATCTCGCCGCGCATCATGTGCACCCATTCGGAGTAATGCACCACTTCTTCGGGAATCAGCAGCTTTCCGTCCACCAGGCGGCCGAGCTTGGCGAGGATCTTTTTCACCTTCTCGCGCAACGTCGCGGACTGCAGCAGGTAAGCCCGGACCTCCTTGTAGTTGCCAAAGGAGGTTCCGCAGTGCACCAGCGGGTAGAAATGCCCGTCCGGCAGGCCCTGGGCTCGCGAGGACACGTAGGCCTGGTGGAAATTGCGCAGGAACACCGCCGCCAGGCTTTCCAGGTTGCCGATGCCGGAGCCGTGGTAGTTCCAGGCCGTGCACGAGGTCTGGTCGGTCTCGTCCAGGTAGCTGATGTCCATCTCGTTCATCAGCCACAGCAGCGAGGCCGGGTAGCCGGGGATGTTGCCGCACTGGCCGCAGGACTTGTGGTGCCAAAGCTGGTTGGTCGGGACCCTCTTGTCCCAGCCGTAGATGGTCTTGGCGGTCTTGGGCCGGTGCTGGTCGCCGATGCGGTGCACGACGATCTCGCCGTCCTTTTCCAGCTCCCACATCAGGTCGCGCACGTCCTCGACGCGGTCCTTGTTGGTCAGCATCGAGCGCTTGTCGATGATCTGCTCGACCCAGGCCGTCGCGGTGCGCGCGTCTTGGGGGCTGAGTTCGGAATCGCGCCACTCGGGGCCGTGCCCGGTGAAGCGTTCGCCCTGTTGCTTGTCGTTTCCTTGGTTCATCTTGACTCTCAATCAATGGTTGGCCGGTGTCTCCCGGCTTCGTTCAATCCTCATCCTGCTCGTCTTCCCAGTCCTCCAGGTCCTCGCGCTTCTCGTCCATGATGTCGAGGATGACGTCGAACAGGTTCTCGTCGATGGTTTCGAGCTGATCCAGCACGCCGGTCTCTTCCCAGATGGTGTAGAGCTCGACCGAGGTCTTGAGGTTGACCTCCCAGGCCGTCTTGGTGGTGTTCAGCGTCGGCATGGGAATGGCCTTGCGCAGCACGTCCAGCGGCGCGTCGATCTTGGAGACGTTGGGGCCCCAGTCGGCGAAGCCGTCCGCCGTGATCATGTCGGGCGACAGCTGGTTGCCGGTGGAGATCAGCTTCAGCATCACGCGCGAGAACGGCCGCAGCACGTTCTTGGCGGATTCCATGCCGTGCTTGATGGCGGCCTCGCGCATCAGCATCACCAGGCCACCGGGCGAATTGCCGAAGGGGCAGCGCGCCGCACAGGTGTAGCACTGGGCGCAGGCCCAGATCTTTTCCTGCATGGCGTCGTAAATGCCCTCGAGGTTCTCGGTCCACAGCAGCTGCACGATCTCGCGCGGGCTGAAATCGTAGTAATGCGCCGCCGGGCAGGTCGCGGTGCAGATGCCGCAGTTCAGGCAGCCGTTGAGCTCGTGGTCGTAACGGATATCCGACTGGATATCCTGGAAGATTTCCTTTAGTTCCTCGCGGGAAACCTCCGGGCTGTCGGACACCGGATCGCCGATGTATTCCTGGACTCTTGTACCGTGGGCTTGTGACATCTGACCTCGAAACCCTTGTGCGCTTATGGTTTGAAACTAGTAGCTGAGCACCTTGACGTCTTCCTCCATGACCTCTTCGATCAGGTGTGCGCCGCCGACGATGCCCTCGCACTCCGGAATCAGGTCGTCCGTGGTCATGTCGAACAGGTCGAGGTTGGGCGAGCAGCAGTAGAACTTCACGCCGGCCTCGTGCGCGTCCTGGATGAAGCTCAACACCGACTTGGGCGAGCCTTCCTTGACGAACAGGTTTTCGGCCACGCCCTTCTTCATCAGCCGGCCCGAGGTGGCGGTGCAGATGACGTCGACCTCGTATTCCATGGCCGCGGCCACGGTCGCCTGGAAGATCGGCGCGCCGAGCTCCTCGCCGTTGCGGGGATCGGTGTTGGCCATCACGATGATGAGTTTCTCTGCCATGGTTCTTGTTCTCCATTCGTTGAAGCGAACAGGCCGCCCTGCGCGAAGCGTGTGCCGCGCATCGCCCGTCAGCTGCATATCC
>JABAHS010034764.1_pt1 | contig 10711 bp, 9 predicted proteins | sample 7062111 | NCBI WGS metagenome assembly JABAHS01 (sample SAMN14534600, study PRJNA622989) | marine sediment metagenome | biome: marine biome [ENVO:00000428]; feature: marine pelagic biome [ENVO:01000023]; material: deep marine sediment [ENVO:00002113]; isolation source: pool of 4 deep marine... | reverse complement strand
TGGCGGTTACAGGCAACGCTGTAACCAGCACGATCAGCGAAAGCGCTTTTCGCATCCGGGTAACTCCGGGTTGAAGGACAGGCGGAAAATAGCACGAAATGACGGCGGCGAGGGCCAGCCTTGATCGCTCCCGTCTGCGGAGCGATGATGGAGCGATCTCCAAATAACAAGAGGGGAAGGTCATGCGCATCCTCCGCAACGCGCTGCTGGCGGCAGTCGCCACCATCCTGCTATCCGCCTGCGGCGAGCAGCCCGCACCGGAAGCGACGCCCGAGCCGGCGGTGCCGGAACCCGAAGCGGCGGCTCCTGCTGCGATCCCGACGAATACCGAGGAGATGATCGCGCGGGCCAACCGTCTCGAGCTCGACACGCCTTACGTGCCGCCGCCCGGCGACCCCGATGCGCACTTCACGATGGGTTTCGCGAGGACGCTTTGTTCGGGCGTGTTTGTGAGCGGGCTGGATGCCGACTTCGCCGCGGAGAACATCGGCTTTTTCACCTCGCCGAAAGAGACGCGCTCCACTGTCGTCGAACGCAACGTCGACTACGAGGACAAGACCGTCAGCCTGACGACGGCAAGCGGCATCATGCGCATGGCGCGCTACATCGGCGACCTGGGTTGCGTGCCCCTGCCGATCGGCGAGACCCAGCCCTACTACGAGCCGCCGGTGATCCAGTCTTCCCTGCCCGACCGCGAGACGACGCCGTGGCCGATGGGCGACGTCTTGCCGGACGAGCCGATCCCGGCCGAGATCGACCAGGACGGGCTGAATCAGGCGCTGGATACCTTCTTCACAGAAGGCGCGATGTCCGGGTCGCTCGTTATCACTTACAAAGGGCAGCTCATTGCCGAGCGCTACGACGAGGGCATCGATATCGATACGCCGCTCGAAAGCTGGTCGATGTCGAAAAGCCTGTCGGCTACCCTGATGGGCGTACTGATCCAGCAGGGCGAATACACGCTCGAACAGTCAGCGCCTTTCCCGGAATGGCAGGAAGCGGGCGATCCGCGGCAGGATATCCGCATCATGGACATCCTCCGGATGTCGAGCGGCCTGCGCTGCCGGAACATGGGCGACCCGGACTGGGATCCGGCGCTTGGCTTTCCGGACCATCTCTACTTGTATACGGGCACGGTCAATTCCTTCGAATACGCAGCCACCCGGCCGCAACAGTGGGAGCCGAACATGGTGGGCCGCTATCGCAACTGCGACCCGGTGCTGACGAATTACCTCGTCCGCCTGGCCGTCGAGGGTCGCGGCGACGACTATCACCAGTTCCCGCAGACCCACCTGTTCGACAAGATCGGTGTACGCGACCTCGTGTTCCAGACCGATCCGTACGGCAACATCCTGCTGCAGGGCTCGAGCCTCGCGCCGGCTCGCGACTGGGCGCGCCTCGGCAATCTCTATCTCAACGACGGCACGGCCAACGGCGAGCGGGTGTTACCGGAAGGCTACGCCGACTTCGTGAGCACGGTCGCACCCGCATGGGCAGCAGATGGCCGGCCGATCTACGGCGGCTTCTTCTGGCTCATGGGCGCCAACTACGGCCTCGAGCCGGGTGACGTCTATGCGATGCGCGGCGCCGGTGGACAGATCACGGTTATCGTGCCGTCGAAGGGCCTCGTCATGGCCCGGTTGGGACACTATGCCGGCGCGTCAGTGTGGGGCGATGCACTCACCGCGGGCATGAACATCCTGATGGACGCCGTGCCGGATTCGCAATGAGAGAAGAGGGAGCTTCCGGATCCGGCATCGGGCGCTATGCGCTGGAGCTCATTGTCGTCTTCGTCGGCGTTTACGCAGCGGTCTGGCTGGAGAACCACTTCGACGAACAGGAGCAAGCGGAACAGACTGAAAAGGTCGTCGCCATGCTCAAAGAGGACCTCGAAGACCAGGTGCGAATGGGCGGGGTGCTGGTCAGCGCCGTGGGTGCCCGGCTGGATGCGTGGGATGCCGAACGAAAAGCGGGCGGACGGCCGGTTCCGTTCGTCCTGCGCATCGAGCGCAGCGAGACACCGCCCGTTTTTGCGTGGGATGCGGTGACCCGATCCGATGCGGTCGAGTTACTCGATCCTTCCCTGATCTTCGATCTTGGCTTCTTCTATAGCGAAGTCGAAGGTGTGGGCCGCAAGCTACTCCGGTATGTCGAATTCACGGACACGCATGTCATGCCGGGCATCAAGCGCGGCAATGAATGGTTTTACGATGACGACACCGGAGAGCTACATCCCGAATTTGCGGCACACATGGATCGCCTGAGAGATATCAGCAGCGATACGGAAGGCGTCGCCGATTGGGCCGCGTGCCTGGTGGAAAGACTGGAGAACTTTGCACAGGAAACCGACTCCTGCCGACCGCGCGGCAGCATGGCTTCACAGAATCGATAGCGGCCAGATCGCGCGCTGGGCGCGCTCCTACGATGGCTTGAAACAGCTACCTACCCTCATTTGTCGCGCGCTGGGCGCGCTACTACGCTGCTCAATAGCGCAGCAGGGGACCGCTAGGTATATATACATAGCGCCGTTCGCAGGCCACCGCGCTGCATTTACGGCAGCGAACCGTTATCGTTTTCCTTCCCTGAATCAGTCCTGTGCGCGGCCGCACCACGCCGGGACCTTGCGCGGAAGAAGACGATGTTTCACTCGCACAAACACCTCTCGAGCACCCTGATTGTCTGCATCGCGATCGTTCTTGGATCGCCTCTGACGGCGCATGGCCAGGCCGGCACCAGCGAAGAGATTGCCGAGATTCGCGAAATGGTCGTGGCGATGAGGACGGATTACGAGGCGCGCATTGCCGAGCTCGAACGCCGTCTCGCGGCCGCCGAGTCGGCCGCCACAGCAACGACGCCCGAACGACCGCAGGCGAGCACGCAAAGCGTGACCGCAGGCAACGCGTTCAATCCCCGGATCTCCGCAATCCTGGACGGCAACTATTACCACGATGGCCTCAACGGCAACGGCGCGTCGCTGCTCGGCGAAGCGGCACAACCTTCCCACACAGGACACGAAGAGGAAGGCCACGCACACGGCGGCGGGCAATCGAACGGCATGAACCTTCGCACGGCCGAGTTCGCATTCAGCGCGACCGTGGATCCGTACTTCGATGCGTCTGTCTTCCTCACGATGGAAGGCGATGAAATCGACCTGGAGGAGGCCTGGTTCGAGACGCGCATGTTGCCGAACGGCCTCAAAATCAAAGCCGGCAAGTTCCTGAGCGACTTCGGCTATCTCAACAACAAGCACGAGCACCAGTGGGAATTCGCCGACCAGAATCTCGCCTACCTGAATCTGCTGGGTGACCATGGCCTCCAGGATACGGGCGTCCAGCTGACCTGGCTTCCCGAAACGCCGTTCTACACGCTGCTTGGCGTCGAGCTGCTGCAGGGCGATCAGGAAAGAGTGGGCGCTTTTGTCGACGACACTGATGAGCGCACGGCACTCGGCCTCAGCGAACAGGACGATGGCCCCCGCATGGTGACGATGTTCGCCAAGGTGTCGCCCGACCTCGGCTACGATCACGCACTGCAGATCGGCGGCACCTACGTTTACAACCGGCAGCACCAGGAGATTCACGAGGAACTCTTCGAAACCGGGCTCGAAGGCGACGCCGACCTGTATGGGCTCGACCTTGTCTACAAGTACGACAACGCCGCGGCGTACGGTCAGGGCGACTTCAACTTCCAGGCCGAGTACCTTCGTTCCGTCAAAGACGTCACGGTCCGAGCGGGTGATCCGCTCGAGATCGGCAACGGCCGCAAGCTGACGACCGACGGACTCTACGTCCAGGGCACTTACGGATTCCTGCCGCGGTGGCAGGTTGGCCTGCGCTACGATGCGCTCGGCCTGACGAACAAAGTCACCGGTGACATCTCGGAGTCGTTCGGCTCCTCCGATCGCTGGACCGCGGCGCTGACCTGGACCCCGACCGAATTCTCCCGGTTTCGGATGCAGTACGCGCACAATGACATACTCGAGGAATCAGGTACCCGAGAGTCATTCAATACCTTCTGGCTGCAGTTCCTGATGAGCCTCGGCTCCCACGGCGCGCACAGCTTCTGAAGGAGTGGACCCATGCGACCGATACTGATTATTGTCTGCTCCATCTTCCTCGCCGATGTGGCGTCGGCCAAGACCTTCGAGGTCGTCACCACCAGCTCCACCGGCGGCATGATCGCTCGCGAAATCGGCGGCGGTCACGCCATCGTGACCGTGCTCGGTCCGCCTGACCGCGACCTTCATTACCTGCAGGCGCGCCCCAGCATGATGCGCGCGCTGCGGAGCGCGGACCTGCTGGTCGCCGTTGGCGCCGACCTCGAGATCGGCTGGTTGCCGGTGGCGATCCGACAGGCCGCGAACCCATCGATACAGCCAGGGCGTTCTGGCTACTTCGAATTTGCGGCGCATGTCGAGTTACTGGACGTTGGCGGCGTTGCGGATCGTGCGCTCGGTGACGTTCACCCCTTCGGCAATCCCCACGTGCACATGGACCCTGTCAGGGTGGCGTCACTGGCGACGGCGCTCGCTGAACGATTCGCCGAAATGGACCCGGAGCATGCCAGCCATTTCAGCCAGCATGCCGCCGATTTCGTGGCGTCGATCGAGCAGAAGCTGCCAGAGTGGCAGGCACGCGTCGCGGAGTCTCCCGGCGCTGTACTGTTCCACCAGGATGCGAATTACCTCTTTTATCGTTTCGACGTTCCGATTCACGGGTTCCTCGAGCCAGTGCCGGGTATTCCGCCAACGGCCTCGCATATCAAGTCGCTGACCGACAGTCTTCGCAGCAGTACGGGCGTCGTTCTGCACACCACGTTCCAGCCGGAACGTGCACCGCAGGCCCTCGGCGAAGCGCTTGGCTGGTCCGTCGTGCGCCTGCCACTGGAGCCGCCAGTCGAGTCGACCGGTCCCGATTACCTCGCACATATCGATCGCTGGATCGCTGCGATGGAGTCGCGCCCATGACCGCGGTGCCGTTGTTGACCGTGAACGATCTCGAGGCCGGTTACGACGAGCCGGTCGTTGGCCCGGTCTCGTTCTCGGTGAACCCGGGCGAAGTCTTCGGCCTGGTCGGCCCGAACGGTTCCGGCAAGTCGACATTGCTCAAGGCGATCGCGGATCACGTTCGCGTGTTTGGGGGCAACATCGAATTACGGCCGAAGCTCAGGGTCGCCTGGATGGATCAGCAGCCGGTGCGCCTGCCGGAGATGCCTTTCAGTGGCCGGGAATACCTGCGGTACGCAGAGGCGGATTCCGAACCGCCGCCGTCACGTCTCGAAACCTGGCTGGACAATCGCGTCGACTCGCTGAGCGGCGGGCAGTTCCAGTTGCTCGGTTGCTGGACCGTACTCGGCAGCGGGGCGGAACTGTTGATGCTGGACGAGCCGACCAACAACCTGGATGTCGAAAGCGAGCAGGCGCTCGTCGAGATTCTTTCGCGCGAGCGTCGACAGCGCGGCGTCCTCCTGGTCAGCCACGACCGGGCGTTCATGGACCAGGTGTGTGACCGCATGCTGGACGTCAGCAAATGAATCTCGAACTGATTTTCGATCCGCTGTTTCGGACGCCATTCCTGGTCGGGCTCATCATGAGCGCGGTGCTTCCACTGCTGGGCAACCTGCTGCGACTCAGGGACGAGTGGCTGGCCGCGCTCGGCCTCGCCTACCTGGCCGGCGCCAGTGGCCTCGTCGGACTGGCATTCGGTATTCCTGCCGTGCTCGGGGCGCCGCTCGGGGCGCTCGCCGGCGCCGTCGTCAAAGCCTTTGGCCAGTTTCGGGGCAATACCGTCTATGCGCTGATGGTCGTCGTTGGCTGGGCCGCGACGATGCTGGTTGCCGCCAACAGTGCGCTCGGCAGTGTTGTCGGTCATGCGCTGGTGGAAGGGCAGCTCTATTTCTCGGGAACGATTCATCTCTCCGCTGCGGCGCTTGTCGCCGTGCTGGCGCTTGTTACCTTACCGTTGCTGATGCCGACCCTGATTCGGTCACGACTGCTGCCAGGGCACGAAGTGTCGAACCGGCTCAAGGCCTGGCGCTGGCATCTCGGTTTCGACGTTCTCGCGGCACTCGGCATGGCCATCGGCGCCGGCACGATCGGCCTGATGGGCGCATTCGCGCTGGCGTTCGTGCCGCCGTGGGCTGCTTTCCGGATCGCACGCAGCTGGCGTCACTGTATGTGGATCAGCAGTGGCATCGGCATTGTTGCCTACATTGTCGCTTTCGTGCTCGCGCTGAGTTTCGATCAGCCGTTCGGGCCGGTGCTGGTCGCCGTCCTTGTTGCAAGCACCGGCGCGATAGTCCTCGTGCGGAGCTACTAGTCGGCCATTCGCGGGTTCCTAAGCGGTCTCTCGAGCGGACCGGCGACCCTGTGGATTGCTACTGATTTTCCGCAGCGACGAGATCGATCAGCTCAATGAGCTGCTCGCGGGTCCGTGCAAGATCCGCCATCGCGATCTTAGTGCGCGCGTGTCGTTCGTACAGTGCATTCCAGAGTTCTGCCGACGCTGTGATTTCAGCATCGCGACCGGTCAGCTCCGAAGAGAACTGTCGCCCGCTCTCCTGTTCGGCATTGGCGGCGTAAGCACCGCCCATATTCAAGATACTTCTCTGCAACAAGGGCGCAAGATGCCGAGAACCGGTTTCAAGCAACATGATCTGGTCTTCGTAGCCATCGGCGATCGCGGCGGGCCAGCGCCCGAGCGCTGCACGAAGGTCTGCATTGGCGAGAACGGATGTTTGCCCGGAGGCCAGCAGCGCATTCGCGATGCCGGACGGTGGATCGAACGTCGGGTTGTTCAGGAGGTGGACGATGACCTGTTCATCGACCGTCACGGCTTCCCCTTCACCGGCAGCGACCAGCCTGTCAGCAAGCATGATCGTGGCTTCTCCGTGTGCCACGTGAGCCTCCACCTGCGAATCGAGCATTTCCAGCGCACCGTCCAGTTCAGTTTGTAACGCCGCGAGCATCTCCTGCTCGATCTCTTCTTCCTGGCGATCGTCCCACCACGCCTGCAGCGCGAAGGCCAGCAGTATGCTGGCAACGATGACGACGCCTTCCACGGCCAGCTTCGTCAGGTCGATTTGCTTATCGGACACGAAGGCGCTCTCAATTGTCGAGAAGTTCGGTCAGCCGTTCCGGGTCACCGTCAACCGACGTTGTTATCGGCAGACCAAGGATCTCCATCATCAAAGGATAGACGTCGATCGCGTTGATTGCGCCGATCGATTGTCCCTTCGGCAAGCGCGGACCGCTGGCGAGAAAGATCGCATGCATGCCCTCGGCTTCCGGCGCCCAGCCGTGGTCTCCCCGTGAGCGGCGCTGGACGCGGTCTTCCGTGGAGTAGACGAGGTAGCCGGGATCGGCCTGCACGATGATGTCGGCGAAACCGGCTTCTTCAGTGACGCGCCATGCCGGCGGAGTCTCCTCACGAAGCATGGCTTTGCCGTGTTGCCACACTTTATTAATAGCGTCACGCAACGCTCGCGCGCGCAGCGGATCATCCGCGGGGAAATAGATGAACGCCGCCGCGCCGTGGTCGACGATGTTGAGCCCCTCGGTATCGACGACTTCATCGATGACCAGGATCTGTTCGTCGAGCTTCTTGGCGAGCAGGCCGTGGTCCGAGACCACCACCAGGTAGACGTCGCCGCCGTGAGGCAAAGCGTCGAGGCCCTTCAGCAAGGCGTCGAGATAGCCGTCGACCCGCTCGATGGCGGCGATGCTTTGCGCCGAGCCCGGCCCGAAGAGGTGCGTGGCCGTATCGACATCTTCGAAGTAGAGCGTAATAAGATGCGGCCGCTGTTCGTCCGGCATCGATAGCCACTCGAGCACCTTGTCGACGCGATCCATCCCGGGCACCGAAGCGTCGAACGGGTGCCAGTAGGTCATCGGGATGCCCTGGATATCGGCTTCGGTGCCGACGAAGTAGTAGGCGGCGGTCACCATGCCTGCTTTCTCGGCGGCCACCCAGATCGGCTCACCGCTGTACCAGGACCCGTCCTGAACGGCTTCGCGGCTCCGGATGGAATACCAGTCCGACAGGTCCGCATTCGGGAACGTATTGCCGATCAGCCGGTGACTGGCCGGAAAAAGACCGGTCGCAATCGAGTAGTGATTGGGGAAGGTCAGGGTCGGAAACACCGGGATCATGCGCTCGGCACGGACGCCGCCGGCAGCAATCCGGTCCAGCGCCGGCGTGTCGTACAGATCCTGGTAATCCCAGCGGAAGCCGTCGAGCGAGATCAGGACCAGGTAAGGCTTGTCGCGATGCTCCGGCGCATTGATCCCGCCCGATCCCTGCGCGAGGGCGATCGAGGCGATGAACAAGGTCAGGAATATGAGTCGATTCAATCCAGCTCCTCAGCCTTCGTCATTGCGAGACCAATTCGCCGGGAGCGAATTGGGACGCACAAAATGCGCCCGCAGGGTCGGCAACAGGAGGTTGCCGGTCAACCGCAGCGACGCAGCAATCTCCCAATTTCGGCACGTGTTTCGCGAGATCGCTTCGCTACGCTCGCGATGACGGTTTCAATCTGGCGCACCGGGATGCGCGCCCAGGCGCGCTCCTACGATACAATGTCACTCTAATAAGAGCACAACAATTGTCACGGGGGCACCATGTCACGATGCCGTCGCGCCGTTCGGCGCGTAATCCTCTTCCTGTCGTTCGTGAGCCTGCCGGCGATCGCGCAGACTGATCCCGAGGTCGCAAAATTCAAGGCGCTGTCGGCAGCCGACACGATGATCATGGTGCCGATGCGCGACGGCGTGCGTCTCGCGACCGACGTCTACCGGCCGAAGGGCGACGGGCCGTTCCCGGCGGTGCTCGTCAAGACGCCGTATAACTTCAATACGATCGGCGGCGCTTCACTGATGTTCGCCAACGAGGCCATCGAGCGTGGCTACGCCGTCGTCGTGCAGAACGAGCGCGGCCGCTATTACTCGGAAGGCGAGTGGGAGATCCTCGGCCGGCCGCGCACGGATGGCTACGACTCGCTGACCTGGATCGAGGAGCAGCCGTGGTCGGACGGCAAGGTGGCCACCTGGGGCTGCTCGTCCACGGCCGAGTGGCAGATGGCGCTGGCCGCGCAGGACCATCCGGCACACGCGGCGATGATCCCGATGGCGTCCGGCGCCGGCATCGGTCGCGTTGGCGAGTATTACGAGCAGGGCAACTGGTACAAGGGCGGCGTCCACCAGACGTTGTTCACGGTCTGGCTCTATGGCGTGCAGCAGAACATCCGCCCGCAATTCCCGCGGGGTCTGAGCCAGGAACAGCTGCAGCGGCTGCGCAAGGCCTACGACCTGGCCGCCGACATGCCCGAGATGGACTGGGCGAAGCACATGCGGACCCTGCCCTCGGTCGACTGGCTGAAGACGGCGGACGGCAACGAGGGGCCTGGCGCTGACTTCATGCGCAGGAAGCCCAATGATCCGGGCTGGTACGAGGGCGGCCTCTATCACGACGACGAGGATTTCGGCGTGCCGGCCTACTGGTTCAACAGCTGGTTCGACGTCAGCCAGGGGCCGAACCTCGCGCTTTACAACCACGCTCGCAACAACGCTAGCATGCAGAGCGTTCGCGACGGTCAGTACATGATGATCGCGCCCACCCTGCACTGCGCGTTCTACCGTACGCCAGAGTACAGCGACTACATCGCGGGCGATCTCAACGTCGGCAACGCGTACTATGACTACTGGGGGACGATCTTCCAGTTCCTCGACTACTACATGAAGGAAGAAGACAACGGCTTCCACGAGGAGACGCCGCGGGTGCGTTTCTACACGATGGGCCGCAACCAGTGGGAAGACGCCGATGCCTGGCCGCCGGAGGATGTCGTCATGACGCCGATGTATCTCGCGAGCGCCGGCAGCGCGAACAGCGTGTTCGGCGACGGCACCCTGTCGTCCGAAATGGCTGCCGGCGGATCCGATACGTTTGTCTACGATCCTATGAACCCGGTGCCGTCGCTCGGCGGCGGCGTCTGCTGCAATCGCGGCGCGTCGTTGGGTGGCAGCTTCGACCAGCGCGGCATCGAGGCAAGGGCGGATGTGCTCGTCTATACCTCGGAGCCGCTGGAGCAGGCAGTGGACGTGACGGGATTCGTCCGGGCGAAACTGTTTGTCTCATCCGACGCCCGCGATACGGACTTCACGGTCAAGCTCGTCGACGTGCATCCCGATGGCAGCGCCTGGAACGTCGACGACACGATCCTGCGCGCCCGCTATCGCGAGGGCTACGACAAGGAAGTGTTCATGGAAGACGGCGAAGTCTACGAGCTCAATCCGACCGCGATGTCGACCAGTTACGAGTTCAAGGCCGGCCATCGCATACGGGTCGAAGTCGCGTCGAGCAAGTTCCCGCAGTACATGCGCAACCTGAATACCGGCGGCAACAACTACGACGAGACGGAAGGCGTCGTTGCCCGCAACACGATTCATCACTCTGCGGAGTATCCGTCGCAGATCATCCTGCCAATCCGCCCAGGAAATTAGAGGAAATTAGGGTCGAACCGTATTTTCAAAATTATGGTCTGACCCCATTTAAGAGGAAGGTGCCATGAAGAACATGAGACTCAACGCCATCGTCGCCTTGCTGGCGCTGTCTGCAACGGCGACCGCCCAGGACGATGGCCTCAGGATCTACATATCCGCCGACATGGAGGGTGTCGTCGGCGCGGTCACCGGGGAGCAGCTCGCGCCCGGCGGCTT
>JABAHS010084787.1_pt1 | contig 10712 bp, 13 predicted proteins | sample 7062111 | NCBI WGS metagenome assembly JABAHS01 (sample SAMN14534600, study PRJNA622989) | marine sediment metagenome | biome: marine biome [ENVO:00000428]; feature: marine pelagic biome [ENVO:01000023]; material: deep marine sediment [ENVO:00002113]; isolation source: pool of 4 deep marine... | reverse complement strand
TGAAGGAAATGGAGCAGTTTTGTATAAGTGGGAGGTTTATATCACAAGCCGGGTTTGCATTCGTAGTACTCACTGATAAATCGTCAAAATGGTTTCAGATAGACACTACAAGGGCTGCACAGAATATGGCTCTTACCGCATGGAGCTTAGGTCTCGGAACATGCTGGATTGGAAGGCTAGATACAGAGGGAATTATGAAACTTTTAAACATCCCCGACCGCTGGCATGTCCTCACTGTACTTCCTTTTGGCTACTTTAATAAAAACTATGTGAGTACTACAAAATTCAGAAAATCCCCTCAGGAGGTTTTTCATCTAGACAGCTATGGTATGAAGCTATAAAATGCAAAAAAAATTATTCTTTATGACCCAGTTTTTCTAGGAGTTTTTTTAATACCTCCTGTTCTTCTTTTAAACCCTTTTTGAATGAAGACTGGTCGGTATCTGCTATCTCCATTCTGAGTTCCGAGATATAATTCTTTACTAATTTAGTCAAAATATCTCGTTCTTCTTTAGTGATTTCCAAAGTTTCCATAGCATTTACCCCCATTTGCTCTTTTTTTCTTCTATAAGTTTAAATTGCAAAATCATTGCCAATCCTTCAATTAAATAGTGTAATGATTAAAGGCAGTTAGGGAATGCTGCCTGTAAGTAGAATGTAAAATGTTCGAAAATCTGACAGAATTTAACTCTAAAGACAATTTGATAAATATTGGCAAAGTTTGTATAATTTATGCCATAAATTAAAAATGAGGTTTAGTTATGGCAACTTTAAATATTTCATTAACAGACGCTATGAGAAAATGGATTGATGAGCAGGTGAAAAGTGGTGAGTATGCAAACGCAAGTGACTATATGCGTGATCTGATTCGCCACGATCAGCGTCAGAATGAAGCCATAAGGCTTGCACTTATAGAAGGCGAACAAAGTGGAATTAGTAAACGAAAAGTTTCGGATATTGTAAATTCAACTAAGGACGCCTTAAAAAATGGCTGACTATGAGCTCTCGGTTAAAGCGGATCAGGATTTAACGGAGATTTATATCTATTCTTATAGCAATTTTGGTGAGACAAAAGCAGATTCTCATTTCCTAGGGCTTGAACAACGTTTTTTAAAGTTAGCAGAAAATCCAAATTTAGGCATAAAGATCGATTATATCAGGGAAGGTTGTTTTCGATATGAATATGTATGTCATTCAATATTTTATAAACAAAAAGAAGATGGAATTTTAGTAATGAGAATTCTTCACGGAAGTATGGATGTAGGAAAACATTTATGATTTTTACTAATTAATCAATTATAAACCCTCACCAGATTATTGCTCATAATACGAAGCAAATTTATAATTCATCCCCTAGCCTTGGAGTTTTTTTCGACACTTTGGAAAGCACTTTCTTATATTTTTTCCTGCTTGCTTTTTTGGCGCGTTCTTCAAGATAAGAACTTGTTATAAAAGCCGCAATCTTCTCGGATAGAGCAGAATTTATAAATTGGTTTAGCGATACATTATCCAATTTCGCTAACTCTTTTAATTTCTTATGAACAGAATCTGGAAGTCTGACGCTAATAGTACTCATATTATCCCCATTATGTTTAAAAACTTACCTGGATTTATGGCTCTTATTTTAAATTTTTCAATACCCGCAAAATGTTTTTCATTAAAAGTAATTATATAGTTGCTGTCAGATTCTACTGCTAATTCTAATATCATATCATCTTTTGGATCTTTCAAGTACGGTCTCCATAAATAAAAAATCTCTCTTTTATCTGCAATCTTACATAAATAATCCAAAAAAATATCAAAATCTCCTCTATTGAGATTGAGTTTATTTAAATTTCTAACCAGCACATCTTCATATTCTAATAGCAGCGGTACTGATAGTGCGATAGTAAAATTCTCATGTTCAATATTGGACAATAGTTTAAAAGAACTGCCTCTATTAGAATATAAACCGACAAAGATTACGTTGGTGTCAATAACTATATTAACCAATATAGTAGTATTATATATAATACCACAATTGGATCAAGTATATTAATGGAAGACTTTTATATAGTGGTTGATCCGGGAATTTGTATTCAGCTAATTATAAACCCTCACCACATTATAAAGCGCGTCGCGCTCTACCGGGGTGTATCCTGAGTTTTTTATCATGTTTACCATGAAGTCACGGCTGTGGCCAAGCTCTGAGGGGGCGCCTGCATCATGTATAATCTTTTCTCTCATTATCGTACCGTCCGCATCACTGCATCCGTAATGAAGCGCTACCTGTGCGGCTTTTTCACCGAGTGTTATCCAGTAGGCCTTAATGTGAGGGAAGTTATCGAGGTAAAGTCTTGCAAGCGCATGAACTTTCATATCATAAGAAGCCGGCATAAATTTCACATCCTTTTTAAGCCCCGTGTTTTCCGGCTGGAACAGTACGGGAATAAAAGCAAAAAATCCGGGGGACTCATCCTCAACGTTTCTTAAGCGATCGAGATGGTCAACCACATGGAATGGTTTTTCAATATGGCCGTACAGTATGGTTGCATTTGTGGGGATTCCCATGCCATGGGCGGTTTTATGAATCTCTTCCCACCTCGTAGCGATGGTCTTCGGCGCGCAGATCTTCTTTCTTATCTCCGGATGCAGTATCTCTGCTCCTCCGCCTGTAAGCGCATCTACGCCTGTTTCCTTCAAAATTTCTAATACTTCCTGTAGATTCTTTCCGCTTATCTCACAGAACCAGTCGATTTCAACTGCCGTAAATGCCTTTACGTGAGTCTCAGGGTATTCATCCTTAATCGATTTTACTATTTCCAGGTAATGCTTAAATTCCCATTCGGGGTGCAGGCCGCCAACGATATGTACCTCTCTTATATCTTCATCGAGCATCGAAAGAATCTGATCAATAGAAAGTTCATAAGCATTTGCTGATTTCTTTGTAACGCCAAAAGCGCAGAACCTGCAGGATATGGCGCATATGTTTGATGGGTTTACGTGACGGTTTACTACAAAGTACACGTTATCGCCCTCTCTTCTGCGCTTAACATAATCTGCCATCATGCCGACTGTGTTCAGGTCTTCGGTTTCCAGAATTTTAAGCCCCTCATCAAAAGACAGGCGCTGCTCTTTTTCAACCTTGTTGAGAATGGGCAGTAAATCCTTATCGCTGCAAAGTTTTTCTATTGTTTCCAGTATTCCTTCCATCTTTTACTCACCTTTTGTTTAATTTTAGACGACATTTCTATTACATTGGGATATGAATTTTTATACGTAGCGTCTATTCCCATCCTGCCGTCATATATCACTGCAGAACCCCTAAGCTCAGTAAGCTCGAATATTACATCAAGATACGGATCAAATCTAGTGAACATTCCCCAGATAAGCTCGGTTTGATTGTTAAGGTCAATGTCCTTACTCTGAAGCACTATTATCCTTACGTCTTTATAGCCCGGGGTTTTAAACATTTTTTCAAGAATTTTCTTAGGCTCTTTTTGGTCCGTTATCTTAAGTACAAGTATACCGCCCGGCAAAAGCCTGTAATCCAGAATCTCTTTGTGTTTTTCCTTGGGGTTTGGAACAGAGGTTGGAACGGGAGATTTCTTTCTTCCATTTGTGTGTGGTTTTCTCACGGCATTTATACCCATCTTGCTTCCTACGTTTAGCTTTCCGCTTGTAAAGTCCAGTGTATCCAGGGGCGCCCACGGTACGAGCAGGAAATCCTCCTTAGCATAAAAATTCTCTCCAATCTCTGTGAGCACTGCGCTAAAATCGGTCGGGTCTACGTCGCTTGAGACCATTATCATGCATTTGGTTAAAAGAAGCTGCCCCGTGCCCCATAGCGCAAGCATGGCTTTTATACCGTTTTTGGGGTAGCGCTCATCAACCGATACTACTAAAAGGTTATGAAACCCGGCCTCGGGGTACGCCCACATGCGTTTAACTTCGGGCTGAATGATCTTTATAAGCGGTGAAAACATCTCGCCTGCGGCAATGCCAAGAAATATGTCTTCCTTTGGAGGTTTGCCTACAATTGTGGCTGGAAAGACCGGCAGCAGTCTCCTCGTAATCTCTTTTACATTAAATACTGGAAAGTCCGCCTCCATAGAATAGTAGCCGAAGTGGTCGCCAAACGGGCCCTCTTCCCTGAGCACCCCCTGAGGTACTGTGCCTTCTATTATAAACTCTGCGTTTGCTGGAACTTTTAGATCAATGCTCTTTCCCTGCACCATAGGGATTGGTTTTCCCCTAAGGTAGCTTGCAAAGGCAAGCTCGTCCATGCCGTCAGGAAGCGGGGCAATAGCCGTGAATATAATCTTAGGGTCGCCGCCTAGCACAACTGCGGCTTCAAGGTCCTGCCCAAGTTTAGCGGCTTCATGGTAGTGCGCAGCGCCTCCCTTGTGTGGATGCCAGTGCATGCCTGTGGTTTTATCATCATAGACCTGCATGCGGTAAATGCCTAAGTTTCTTCTCTTTGTAACGGGGTCATTAGTTAATACAAGCCCAAGAGTTATAAACCTTCCGCCGTCCTCGGGCCAGCACTGAATAATTGGAAGTTTTGAAAGATCGGGCTGCTCCTCTACCTGCTGAGAGAATCCGCTCCTCACGTTCTTTGTCCTCATGGACAGAAGATCATAGGCCTTTGGCAAAATGGTAGAAAATGATTTAAGCGATGGAGGGTTTACTTTTTCAAAGAGGTAAACCAGCTCTTCGCCCACCTCTCTTGGCTTTCTTCCAAGGGCAAGGTTTACCCTTTCTTCAGTGCCAAAGAGGTTAATCGCCATCGGAAAAGCGGCACCCTTTACGTTTTCGAATATTAGTGCCGGGCCCTCGTCTTCGATGACCCTCGATGCTATCTCTGTTATTTCTAAAATGGGGTCGACCTCGGCAGTGATTCTTTCCAGATCACCTATGGCTTCCAAATGATCAATAAACTCTCTTAAGTCATGAAAATTATGTCTACCCATCTGTTTTTTATTTATAAAAGTGAATTAATTTGAGCAAAGATATAACAGAAAAATTCAGGTTTTGATAGTTAATAAGTTAAAAGTGGTATGAATTATTCCAGTTCTTCATACTTCCAGCCGCCGTCAGTCTCTACACCCACAACATTTAATACTTTTTCCACATAGCCTTCTATAAGCTCACTCACATTTTCTGCTTTCATATAGTGAGGAGGGCTTATGGGCATTATTACAGCACCCTCTCTTGAAAGCTTAAGGGCGTTTTCAAGCGCAATTGAGCTAAGCGGGGTCTCACGGAGAGCTATAACGAGTCTTCTTCTTTCTTTAAGCGCAACCTGTGCAACTCGTGTGATTAAAGTATCGGCTATCCCGTTTGCTATCTTGCTAAGTGTAGACACCGAGCACGGAATAATAACAAGTGAATCAAAATGGTTGCTTCCAGACGAAAACGGTGCGGCCAAATCCCAGTCGTCAAAGGTTTTTGTGGCCCAGTTTGATACTTCTTCTACTTTTAATCCCAGCTCTTCGTGGAGTACCCTCTTTCCCCACTTGCTGAATATTGCATATTTTTCATCCGGGCATCTCCTCAGGAAATCAACCCCGTATGCCGCTCCCGATGCGCCCGTAAATCCTATTATCGTTATCATGTCAGGGTAAGTATATCCCACTTAGTACGAAAATAAAAACGGCAAAGCCAACTACTATGTTTATCTTAAAAAACGCGAGGTCTACATTTTCGGATTTCCTGTGCTCCAGGTAGAGAAAAAAGCCGGTGATTAACAAAAATATAAGAGATACATATGATTTAAAAATTAGTAAATAAAGCGCTACAAGGCTTAAGAAAGCCAGGATATGCAAAACGGCGGAAATGAGCAGACCCTTACTTTTGCCGTATACGGAAATTATGGAATAAATCCCTTTTTCTTTATCAAATTTTTCATCCAGGGTTGCGTAGATAATATCAAATCCCGATACCCAAAACAGAGTGAATAAAAATAGCAACAGTGGAATAGTTAAGTTGTCCAGTGAACATGTAACGGCCACCCATCCCGCAAGGGGAGCCAGCGCAAGACCGAGGCCGACGCCGAAATGGCATAGCGGAGTAAATCTTTTCATTAGTGGATAGATAATAAATACAACCAGTGGAATTGGAGAAAGATATAAAACCAGGTCGCATATGAAATAAGCCGAAATCAGATAAATAACCAGCCCTGAGATTGTTATAACAATAGCTTCGGTAAGATTAATCTTTCCTGAGGGAAGCTCTCTGTCCTTGGTTCTTGGATTAAGTACATCAATCCTGGCATCCAGAATTCTGTTTATTGCAAGAGCCGCAGTTCTTGCGCCCACGGCTGCTATGATTATTAGAACCAAAAGCTTTAAGTCGGGTAAACCCCATACGGCTAAAAAACTTCCGCAGAGAATAAGCGGGAGTGAAAACAGTGAGTGCTCTACTTTTATAAAATTTCCGTAGATTGCTAATTTTCCCATAAACTTGTGGATTCGATTTTACCTATAACTGAATAATTTTAAATCAATTAATGCAATTAATACTTGTCTTTACTTTTAGGGTTTGTATTTTAGAATACCAAATCTATTTGTAGAGAGCATAGTTATGGAACTGCAGGAACTAAAAGACCAGATTGCAAAGAATCTAGAAGATGGAAACCTCCATAACATAAAGAGTCTGCTCTCTGCATATCATCCTTATGAAATAGCAGAGATCCTGGATAATATCGATCCTGAGATTCATTCCAATGTACTGAGTTCTCTTGATAACGAAACGGCGTCAGAGGTTTTATTAGAGCTTGATGACGAGCACAGACAAGACCTCTTAGAGGATTTAGACAATGAAAGAATCGCCGACATCGTAGAAGAGATGGACTCTGACGATGCGGCGGACGTGATTGCTGATCTTGCCGAGGGTGATGTTGCTCCTGTACTTTCCAAGCTTGACCCCGAAGAGTTAGAAGAAGTAAAGACCCTGCTGCAGTACCCTGAAGACACGGCGGGCGGTATCATGCAGGCAGAGCTTGCCGAGGTTACAGAAGACTCTACCGTAAGGGATGCAATTAACTGGATAAGGCTCATAGCCGATGAGCTGGACGATCTGCAGGACATATATGTAATAGACGATACTGAAAAACTTCTGGGGATGGTTTCTCCAAAGAAGCTTCTTCTGTCAAATCCCAATACTAAACTCAGAAACATAATGAAAGAGCCGGAGGTTACTGTTACGCCATTAATAGACCAGGAAGAGGTAGCCGAAATATTCGAAAAGTACGACATATTTGCCCTTCCTGTTATAGACGAAGCAGGTAAGCTTCTTGGCAGAATCACAGCAGACGATATTATTGATGTTATTACAGAAGAGGCATCGGAGGACATGTATCAGCTTGCAGGTGTGCAGGATCAGATGCACCCTATCTACACACCTACTTTTACAAGAATAAAGCTTCGTACTCCCTGGCTTCTGCTGACGCTTGTCGGTGAACTGCTCATTGCCCTTATAATAGTCTATGCATTTCAACCTACTCTTGAAAAGATTGCTATACTTGCCGCTTTTATGCCGGCAATCATGGCAACGGGGGGAAACGTAGGCATACAGACAACCACTATTGTAATAAGAAGCTTAGGAATGGGCACCGTTACTTTTTCGCAGATCTATAAGCTTGTTCTCTCAGAAGTAAAGGTTGGTCTTTCAATAGGCGTAATATGCGGCCTTGTGGCAGCAATTGCGGGGATAGTTATAGGCAAAGGTGAGCCTCAGGTTGCAAAACTGGCTCTTGCAGTGTTTATTGCCATGATGTCTGCTACAATGGCAACTTCGTTCATTGGGGCGGCAAGTCCGCTTTTACTGCAAAAATTCAAGTTTGATCCGGCTGCAGCATCGGGGCCGTTCCTTACTATGTTCAATGACATCTTTGGCTCGGTTGTTTATCTTTTCATAGCAATGCTTATATTCTAAATATGACAGAACAAATAACACAGGCGTTTGTTCTTAAGAAAACCGTTTATAAAGAAGCAGATTATATTATCAGTTTTTATTCGTCTGATTTTGGAAAAATAAGCTGTATTGCAAGGAGCGCCAAGAAGAGCTCTAAACGGTTTGGCGGAAGGCTCGAGCCGTTTTTAAATCTCAAGATAAAATTTAAGCCCGGAATAAAGCATATAAAATATCTGGAGGACTGTAATATTATAAGTTCATATGCGGATATTATGAATGATCTGGATAAATACAAATGGGGGAGCTTTGTACTTGAGTATATAGAAAACCTGTCAGAAGCGGAGGAGCCCAACAAGGACTTATATGAATTACTTCAAAAAAGTCTGGAGCATATTTATGAAAAAAAAGATATTATAAATATGATACCAAGGTTTCAGTACAAGGCGCTTAGGTGTGTGGGTCTAACCCCGGAGCTGACTGCATGCTTTAACTGCGGCAAGGATGTAATAGATGAAGGTTATTTAAGCATAAAACAGGGAGGTATTGTATGTATACCGTGCGGCAAGAAGCAGGGGGCTAAAGTAGAGGGTTATAAATTTATTAAAAAATTTGATAAAAATGATAAAGAAACAATAATGAAAAATATTGCGCTTCTTACAAGGTTTACCAAATATCATACTGGAAAAGAATTTAAATCGGAAAGGTTTGCAATGGAGAACTAAGATAGATGATTGTAAAAGGGTTTAAGGCATCAGGGATTTGCAGCGGAATTAAAAGGAGTAAGAAAAAGGATCTGGCACTTATATATTCTGATACGCCGGCGCAGGTATCCGGGGTTTTTACTACAAACGTAGTCAAAGCAGCCCCTGTGATTATTGGTCAAAGAAAAGTTAGGTCGGGACTATGTCAGGCCCTTATAATAAACAGCGGCATTGCAAATGTGTGCACCGGCAGGCAGGGCATTACAGATGCAAATGATATTACGAAATCGGTTGCTAAAGAATTAAATATAAAAGATTCTCTTGTAATACCATCTTCTACAGGGCTTATAGGAGCGTTTCTTACTTCGCATATTAGCAGTATTAAAAAATCCATACCCGGACTTGTTAAATCTCTATCAGAAAATGGTATCAAAGACGCGGCTGAGGCAATAATGACTACCGACGCTTTTGTTAAAACCTCATCAAGGAAAATCAGGATCGACGGTAGGGAAGGAACAATTGCGGCCATAGGAAAGGGCGCCGGTATGATATCACCAAATATGGCTACGATGCTTGGCTTTGCCATAACGGACATTGAGCTTGATAAACCCGCTCAGGACAGAGCGCTTACAAGCGCTGTAAACAGCTCTTTTAATAAAATTACCGTAGATGGTGATACATCTACAAACGATACAGTTTTATTATTGTCCAATGGTTATTTGGGCAATAAACCGATTAAATTTAATGGAAGGAATTATAAAAAAGTAGAGTACGAATTAACAGAAGTCCTTTCAGACATTGCGTACAAGATTGTAGAAGACGGCGAAGGTGCAACCAAGGTAGCCAGGATAACTGTTAAGGGTACCAGGACAATAAAGGATGCAGATAAGATTGCTCATACAATCGGCACTTCTACTTTAGTAAAGACTGCTCTTTACGGGCAGGACCCGAACTGGGGCAGGATATTGGGGGCAGCAGGACGGGCTGGAGTTAAGTTTAATCCTGACAAATTAGATCTGTACTTTGGGGATTATCAGGTTTGTAAAAACGGTATGGCTGTGATGAATGAGAAAAAAGTTGCTAAGTATCTTAAACAAAAGGATGTTGAAATAACTCTTGATCTAAATAGCGGAAAAAAGAGGTCATTTATTCTTTCTAGCGACCTCACCGTGGACTATGTGAAGTTTAATTCGGATTATACTACATAAATTTATTATTGATTGCTTTATATGCCCGGATACATTCCAACCGGCGGCCATTCCATCTTGAAATACTTTTTCACAAGATTATCAACACCCTCGGATCTTCTAGTGAATCTAAGAACATTACTGTCTTGTTTTACTTTATAAATGGCCCATTCATAGCCTTTGAAGATATAATCTACTTCATAATCTTTGTTTAAATCTATCTGGCTGATGATTTTCCCTTTTCTGTTTTTTAATATTAAAATGTGATTTTCAACTTCTAATTTACGATTAATTAGAAAGTAAAATAAGAGCCCAATATAAAAAAGATATATCCATGATGAGATAATCAGTATCCCTAAAAAAGGTCCCCAGAAAATTACCAGTACCAATAAGGATATTGTAACTATAAATGTCCAGAATGGTTTGAAACCTTTCTTTCTTTCGATTCTTGGCATATTGATCTATGATTCGATTCCTACCAATTCTCCTAAATCCTTAACACCCTCTTTTATAATAAAATTCAAAAGGCCAGAGTTAATTTTTCCTGCAACTGAAGGGCCTTCTCCCCTGATTGCGGTTACAAGTTGTAGAAGCTTTGCCCCTGCCTTGATCTTTTCAAGTGCAGTTTCAGAATCTTTTATGCCCCCAACGCCTATTATCTCCATCTTTCCACTTGTCTGCTTGTAAATGTGTTTGATCTGGTTATTAACAAGTTCTCTGTAATCCGGGTCGTCCCCGCTGAGACCGCCCTGTGACTCTTTCCACCTTGGACCATATTTAGCCTTAATATCTGTATTTATTGTAGTGTTTGAGGCAATTATTCCGGCAATTTTATTATCTGTTACTACTTCAATTACTTCATCTACCGCATGCAGAGTAAGCTCCGGTGCTATCTTTACAAATATTGGCCTTTGTATATCTTTGTCGC
>JABAHS010003643.1_pt1 | contig 10712 bp, 7 predicted proteins | sample 7062111 | NCBI WGS metagenome assembly JABAHS01 (sample SAMN14534600, study PRJNA622989) | marine sediment metagenome | biome: marine biome [ENVO:00000428]; feature: marine pelagic biome [ENVO:01000023]; material: deep marine sediment [ENVO:00002113]; isolation source: pool of 4 deep marine... | reverse complement strand
GCGCGGGCGGCGAAGTTCGAGTGGGTGTCGATACGCTGCGATGTTGATGCCGTTCTCGACAGGGTCGGGAAGGTCACGCAGTTCACCGAGTTTCACCAGACGGTCGTGCTCGAGGTGCCGGCCGGTGCGGACGAGGCCAAGGCAATGCGCCTGCTCGAGAAAGCGGAGCACGTGTGCCTGATCACGAATTCGCTCACCGGGACCGCACATCTCGACGCGAGTGTGAGAGTGGTGGACTGATTGGAATCCCGGAAGCTCTACCCGATACTGGCCTACGCGGGCACGCTGCCGTTTATCGGCTGTGCGTTAATGCCACTGATGGGCTTGCAGGAGCTGTGGAACCTCGGCACCTACGATCACATCGCCGCGGCCTACGGTCTCGCGATCGTCTGCTTCCTGTGCGGTGCGCACTGGGGGACATATCTCTACAATCGTGCCGCGGCGCCGGACAATCTCTTCGTCACCAGCAACGTCATAGTCGTCGCCTGCTGGTTCGCCTTCCTGATGGCGGCAAAGGCGATCACGCTCTTCGTACTGATCCTCGCGTTCCTCTGCCTGCTCTTTATCGACTACCGTCTCCTGAGAGCTAGCTTGCTTACGGACTACTATTTCCGCATGCGGACCATTGCCACTGTCATTTCGGTGCTCGCGCTCGCGATCATCATAGCGCTAGTTTGACGATCTCACCCTGCTTCATGATCAGGGCGAGGGCGGTGTCCGGGTCGCGCAGCACGGAGATGTCCTCCAGCGGTTCGCCGTTGATGAGCAACAGGTCCGCCACCCAGCCTTCCCGAATTTCGCCGAAGTGACCCCAACGATTCAGCTTGCCTATCATGCGGATAACCTCCGCACTCTCCGACGTCGCCTGCACCATGATTTCGGCCGGCGTCCAGTACTCGGCGCGTTCCGTGAATTCGCGGGTCAGCATCGTGTAGCCGCCCTGGATGAAATCCGTCGCAAAGCCGGTCTTGATGTCGTACTTCTTGATGAGGCGGATCAGGTTCTCCTGGCCGGCGAGAACGGCTTCGAGTTTGCGAAGGTTACGCTCGCTGATGCCGGGAAGGTCCTGCAGCGTGCGGTAGACGACGAGCTGCGTGCTGATCACCACGCCCTTGTCGGCGACGAGCCTCGCGGTCTTGTCGTCAATCAGCAGGCCGTGCTCGATGCATTTGACGCCGTTCAGGACGAGGCGCTCGACGGCTTCGCTGGTGTAAGCGTGGGCGAGCACGTAGGTGCCCCAGTCGCTCGCCGCCTGCACCGCTGCACGAATCTCGGCCGGGGAGGGCTGCAGCGAGTGGATCGGGTCGTATTCGGACATGACGCCGCCACCACCCATGATCTTGATCTGCGTCGCGCCGGCCTTGAGGTTCTCGCGCGCGGCCATCAGGGTCTGGTCGACGCCGTCCGCGAGGATCGAGGCGCCGTAATTGAGGTAGGGCGAACCGCCAACGAGGGTGGGGTGGGGGTCGTGCGGGGCCCGGAAATCACCGTGGCCCGCTGTCTGTGAGATGACGGCCCCGGATGGAAACAGCCGCGGCCCGTAGATCACGCCGGCTTCGATCGCCCGCGCGAAGTCCGGATGCGTGCCGCCCGCATCACGAATAGTTGTGAAACCCGAATCCAGGTAATGCTTCGCCATCGCGGCGGCATTGGCGCCGGCCACAGTTGGATGGTATTTCTCCATACTGCGTGAATTCTGGCCCGCGAGATGCGTGTGCAGGTCGATGAACCCAGGTGACAGCACACGGTTGCCGGCGTCGAGGACGCGAGCGCCGGCCGGCGCGTCGATGGGGTCCCTGGAGACCGTGTCGATGATGCCGTCCACGACCAGAACGTGGCCGGGGCTTAGTTTCTGGTCCACGCCGTTGAAGATCCGGGCGTTTTCGATCAATACGGTCTGCGCAAGGCTCGCAGCAGATGTCAGGACAAGGAGTATGGATATGAAGATACGAGGCATCGGTGCCCTTTTCGCGGCGTCGCTTGTTTGTGCGTACTCAACCAGGCGATGAAATTAACACTGTTGGGCGGGGTACAGCCAGCCTGATTGAATGACCGGTTTCATCTAAAGCGGTTACTCGAGCAAGACCAAATGAGGATTTCCGAACGTCCGCTGTCGGCCATAAGCGGACATTGAAGCCGACGGAGAGTCTCGTAACGAGGGCCCGTACCAATACTTATGATCCCAGGGCCAGTCGAGGCTGCAGACCCATCGTTTTCAGCGTGGATCATCAACCATATGCAACCGTTCGGCTCTTTTACGCATCCAACAGTCGTGGCGCAACGCCGCCGCGACGAAAAACTGTATACGGTCGATGCGCCGCGCCGATGGAATTTTGCCGGCCAAGTCGGTCTAAGTCCCACATTTACAAGTTTGGGGAGCCAACAATGAGAACACCCGCCCTGATCGCCGCCGCGCTCGCGGTTCTGGCGTTCGCACCCGTATTTGCGGAAGAAGAACCTGCCGTCGACCCACAGCATACCTGGGACCTGACGGAGCTCTACCCGTCGGTGGAGGCCTGGGAACAGGCCCGCGACGAGGTGATGGCCGAATTCGAGAAGATCGAGGAACGTCGCGGCACGCTCGGAGAAAGCGCCGATTCGCTGTACGAAGCCTTCCGCCACGTCTCGGACACGCGGAAGAAGGCCGGACGCGTGTTCGTCTACGCAAGCCTGAACGCCGACGAGGACCTGCGGGTGACCGAAACTCAGGAACGCCGGCAGTTGGCCCAGATCATGTTTGCCCGCTTCAACGAGGCAACCGCTTGGATGCAGCCCGAAATCATCTCGGTAGGCCGCGAGGTCATCGAGTCCTACATCCATGAAGACGAGCGGCTCGCGCCGTTTACCTTCCAGCTCGACGATGCGCTGCGCAATGCTCCGCACACGCTTGGCGAGGAAGCCGAGCAGACGCTGGCCTATTTCACGCAGACATTCAACGCCCCGAGCAACACCTACAGCATGCTGGCCAACTCGGACATCCCCTGGCCGACCATTACTTTGTCGACGGGCGAGGAAGTCACTATCGACTCGCAAGGCTACAGCAAGGTACGCAGAAGCCAGGTCAGGGAGGATCGCAAACTCGCCTTCGACACGTTCTGGAGCAAGTGGCAGGATTACCGCAACTCCGTTGGCCTGGTTCTGAACTCGCACTTCCAGACGCAGGCGGCGCTCGCCAAGGCGCGCAACTACGACGGCGTGCTGGATCGCGAGCTGCACCAGGACAACATCCCGCCGGCCGTCTACCGCACGCTCGTCGAGGAAGTGAACAAGGCGCTGCCCACGCTGCACCGCTACTTCAGGCTGCGCGCCCGCATGCTGGGCCTCGAGCAGATGCACTACTACGATATCTACCCGCCGCTCGTGTCGCTCGACAAGACATTCGACGTGCCGACCAGCAAGAAGATCACGCTCGAGGCGATGTCCATCCTCGGCGATGACTGGGTCGAGATGCAGGATGCTGCGATGAACGAGCGCTGGATGCACGTCTACCCACAGCGCGGCAAGGAGTCGGGTGCCTACATGCAGGGTTTCGCCTACGACGTGCACCCTTACATCCTGCTGAACCACAACGACGACTACGATTCGCTGTCGACCTTCGCGCACGAGTGGGGCCACGCGATGCACACGCTGTATGCGAAGCAGGAGCAGCCCTTCGAAACGGCGCGCTATGCGACGTTCATCGCCGAAATCCCGTCGACGTCCCTGGAACTGATCCTGCAGGATTACATGACGGAGAACGCCGAGACGATCGACGAGAAGCTGTTCTATCTCGGCCATGCCCTGGAAGGGATGCGGGGCACCTTCTTCCGGCAGACGATGTTCGCTGAGTTCGAACTCTTGCTGTATGAAGCCGTCGAACGGGGCGAAGCCCTTTCAGGCGAGCGCATCTCGGAAATATACGGCGAGATCCTCAAGCGTTACCACGGGCACGAGGACGGCATCGTCCTGATCGACGACTTGTACACGAACGAGTGGATATTTATTCCGCATTTCTACTACAACATGTACGTCTACCAGTACGCGACGTCGCAGACCGCCGGCACGGCCCTCTACCAAAAGATCATCGAGGAAGGAGAGGCGGGCGCCGAGAACTACAAGGACTTGCTGCGCGCAGGCGGTTCCAACTATCCATACCTGCTGCTCGTCGAGGCTGGCGTCGACCTGGCCAAGCCGGACGCCTACACGGCGATCGTCGCCAAGATGAACGCGATCATGGACGAGATGGAAGCGCTCCTCGACCAGCGGACAGATCAGCTGGCCGCGCGGCGGTAACCTTCACGGTGCAGGACGTTCCGGATACGGACGTCCTGCCCGCGCCGATATTGGCAAGCCTCCCGGGCGCGAGCGTGCCGGAGACCGTTTGTGTCTGCTGACGCCGGGTGCCTTTTGCCCGTTTTCGCAGGCTTCCATTGCACGGTCCCGACTGTTCGGGCGGCACTCACGCGGAAGCCATTGCGGCGATTACGCAATTCGAATCTTCGACCGCAGCCCTGTAAATAATAGTAGACTACGAGATAGCGTGCGCCATCACCGGGTCGCCACAGTTGGTACAGCCAGGGCGAGCGTAACCGGTGGCTTTTCGAGGAGGTGAACCATGAATATGTCATTGATTCAGGTTATTGCTGTCTTGGCAATGGTAGGCGCCACCGTCGCTTTGGTCCTGGGCTACCGGCGATATCTGGCCCAGAATTCGGAACGGCGAATGCGGACCATGCTCGAGTCGATAGGGCTTGACCCCGAGCTCGCCATGAGCGGCGAAATCCCGACCATAATGAAAGAAGTACGACAACGCTGTCGACACTGTGCAACCGAGGATGTGTGTGAGAGATGGCTGAAAGGAGACGAAGAAGGCGACAATTCGTTTTGCCCGAACGCCAAAGTTTTCGAAGCCATCAAAAAGTACAGCCGCCAGGCCTTGTAAGACGCGCAGCGAAAGCAGTACTCCAGATTCGCCAACCTCTGCTCTGGGTCAGCAGCGGTCGTTCGGACCGATTCTGGCGCAATGGCTGCTTTGCGGTTTAGGCAGGCACTCGTCCAGGCCGAACGGCAGCTTTTCCCGAGACCGGACATTCAGAGACGCTGAAATGGCCTGATGTGACCGGCAGCTACCTGTCAGTAAGCAGCGTCGATTCTTCGAGTTTATATTCTTGAGTTTGCTGCAGCGACTCGCTTGTTTGCTCCATCGCTGTATTCAAATGTCGCACCATCCGAATCGTTGGCCGTTCATCCAGAAATACGGCGACAGCCTCGCCCGAACGATCCTCACATATTTGAAATTCGTTGTAAGCTTCGACTAAATAGCCAGCATCCAAGTACACTTTTCCCAACACAAAACGTGCAAGCCATAGGTCAGCGGTATTGATGGCCAATTTCGACAGCTCCACTGCTTTGGCAGGCTGGCTTTGTTTGGATGCGATTGTTGCCCGGATCGTGCTTGCATACGCCCGGCGCAGATCAGACAGTTCGTCAGACAATTGAGAGGCGATGGCTTCCGCCATATCATACTCTCCCATTTCCGCAAGAAGCATCGCTGCGCCGACAACCGAAGCGTTTCGCGTCCCCATCTCGAGCGCATCCTTAATTGCGCCCAATGCGGCTTCGCGAATTACCTAATCCCATGTGGGATTCGGCCAGCATGACGTATTTGATGGCTGCGAATTCGTTCATCTCGAAATCGCGGTCCAGTGTTATTCCTTCTTCAAGAAACTCTATAGCCGATGAATGGTTACGTTGGTACAGCTCGAGATCGGCCAGACCCTCGATTGCATATGACCCTCCGAATTCATTCATTGCTTTCATTTGCAGATAATTGCTGCTGGCCTCGGCGAGATTGCCCGCGATCAACTCCAAAAGCGTCGCTGCGACCCAACCGTCTACATTCTGCGGATCTTCGAGAATGAGTTGCTGTGCCAGGCTACCAGCCTCGGAAAAATTACCGGCATACATGGTGTACAGCGCCAGATTTGACTTCAAACCACTGCGTCCTGGATATCTGTCGAGGACATTTCGACCTGCCGATTGCGCCCGGTCAAAGTCGAGATTATAGAATGCCGCAACGGCCAGGTTATTTTGTCCCGTGCTGTCCGCCGGGAATCTGGCTACCAGGCGCTCATAGGTTTCAAGTGCTTTCTCCCAATCCTGAGTTACTATTGCATAGTAATTGCCCAGCGTTTTCAGTCGACCTCGCTCTGTCAGATCATCAAGTCGCGCCATTGCGAATTTCCAATCCTCTGCCGCTCGTTCTGACCGACCGAAATGTTGTTGTGCCGTGGCGCGACCGACGTATGCACGGGTGAAACCAGGATCGAGGCTAATCGCATTAGAAAAGTGTTCAATCGCTTCTTCAAAGCGTCTGTTGAATACAAATTCCTGTGCGCGCACATATGCTGCTGCGGCCTCCAGGTTTGCGGCTACGAAAGAGTCCCGGTCATCGAGATTAGCTGTGACTTCAGCATCCCCCAATATCACGCGAATCTGGTCGGTAAGGTCTATGATGGCGGCAAGTAAATCAGCGTCACGATCGGCGGCTCCCACAACTTCGAACAATGTCCGCTGATCACCCGGATTCGTCCCGGCAGCCGTTATCGTAAATCCGCCTTCGCGCTCGCTTACATCGCCGCCCAAAACAATATCAATTTCCTGTCGAAGAGCTACGAGACTGGCTGCCTCCACATCAAGACGCTCTGTCGTGTCGACGGAAGCACCTATCTCCTGAGCAACATTCCGAGCTTCTGCTCGCGGATATGTTTCGACGAATCGAGCGAGTTCAAGCCCCACGCCCAAGGTATCTTCAAGAGCACCGTCCAGATTTTCATTGCCAGTGTTATTTGCAAAATCTGCAATCAGAATTGAGACAGGATCTGGTAGTTCTTCGGGGCCTGATTTCTGTTGAAAATTGGCGTAAAGGGAAACGCTCAAGATGGCGACCAGGATGCCGATTATGATGAAATTTAACTTTCCTCCGGCTGGGTGTGTAATTGACTCTCCAGCGGCAACATCTTCAGTGCGCTTCAACCCGGTTGGAGACATCTCGAAGAACCACGCCAGGACGAGTACGATCGGGAAGCCAGCGACAAAGAACACAATTGCGAGTCGCAATATCCAAATCGGTACGTCGAAAACCGGCGGTAGTACCTCTGCGACCTTAAATATCAGCCACACAAGAGCCAGGTAGATGATTCCTGCTCGAATTACGTTTCGTCGACGGATCTCTTTGAAGAAATTTTGTACTCGATCCATAAAAACTCATCTCAGGCCCGCGGGCGAAAAAAATAGGCGGTCAGATTTTTAGTGGCGTCGCTAAAATTATAATTATAGTGGCTCGATGGGAAATCGGTAGCGATTCACCAATGCCCCCTCCTTTGGCTCAGTAGCGGGGATTCAGGCCTATTCTGCTCAACGGCAGCTTTGCGGCAGCAAGAAGTCGCTCAAAGAGCCGCTTATCGGCATTATCGATCGGCGGCCGCGCGACTCGAGCCGCACGCAAATCCGCGTCAGTTTAAAGCATCCGGAGCTTGGCTCCTCTGATTGACAGGCGGCTGTTCGGTCAGTCCGAATATCTTGAGAGCAAAGGCGTAGTCGTGGGTCCGTTCCTTCAAGCGCTCGAAGCGCGCTGCCGATCCCGAGTGCCCGGCTTCCATGTTCATCTTGAGGAGGAATGGCCCGCCGCTCGCTTCATCGCGCATTCGTGCGACCCACTTCGACGGCTCCCAATAGGTAACTCGATAGTCGGTCAGTCCCCCTGTCGCGAGTACGGGCGGGTAATCGATGTCGCTCCGGATGTTCTCGTATGGCGAGTAAGCGGCAATCGTTGCATAGGCTTCCGGGTCGTTGATCGGATCACCCCATTCGACCCATTCGGGCGGTGTGAGCGGTAGCTCTGCATCGGAAATTGTGTTGATCACGTCGACAAACGGCACGGCGGCAATCGCGCCGCCGAACAGGTCGGGGCGCAGGTTCAACGTCGCGCCGACGAGCAGGCCGCCCGCCGAACCGCCGTAAATTACGGTTTCGCCTTTGCGGCCGTAGCCGCGGTCCTGCAGCTCCTTGGCGGCGTTCGCGAAGTCTGAGAACGAGTTCTTCTTCTTGTCGAGCTTGCCGTCGAGATACCACTGTCGGCCTTTCGCGGAACCGCCCCGAATGTGTGCGGTTGCATAGATGACTCCGCGATCGACCAGCGACAGTATGTTCGTGCTGAACCAGGCTTCCATTGTTGCACCATAGCTGCCGTAGCCATACAACAACAGCGGTGCGGTGCCGTCGACGGGCGTCGACTTCAGTCTCAGGATGGTAATCGGCACTTCGGCACCATCATCGGCACTGATGAAGAAACGTTCGACGGCATATAGCTCGGGGTTATGCCCGCTCGGTACTTCCTGGGTCTTCCTGAGCACACGCTCACGTGAATCCATGTCGAAGTCGAAGATTTGTTCAGGCGTTGATGGAGACTCGTAGCTGAACCTGAGGTTGCTGGTGTCAAATTCGTAGCCGGGTGACAGGCCGAGATTGTAGGCGGCCTCGTCGAAGTCGATCTCGTAGACGTCTTCCTGCTCGTAGTCCGATATGACGATACGCGGTAGCGCGTTCTCACGTTCCAGGCGCACCAGCCGGTCTTTGAAAGTCAGGAACCTGCTGATATAGGTACCTGCCCTGTGCGGAAGCCACTCCTCCCAGTTATCCCGCCCAGGATCGGACACCGGAGCGCGCATTATCTTGAAATCGACTGATTCATCGGCGTTCGTCTGGATGTAGAAGTAAGCGCCGGCATGCTCTACGGCATACAGTTCGTCCTCCAGCCGTGGCGCGATCAGCACCGGTTCCGTGCCGGCTTCAGCATCAGCGGGCAGGAAGCGGTACTCGCTCGACGTACCCTTTTGGACGCCAATCAGTATGTACTTATCGCTCTGCGACTTGTCGANNNTGGTTGTCGTCCCGCTCGACGTAGTAAAAAGACTTCGAGTCGGCGGCCCAGACGACGGACCCCCCGGTCGACGATATCGTTTCCTCAAATTCCTCGCCGGTCTCGATCTTGCGGATGCGGATGTCGTAATACTCCGATCCGAGCCTGTCGACGCCATAGGCGATGAGCGCGTGGTCCGGACTGTGATCGACGGCCGCGATTCGAAAGAAGTCCTCGCCTTTGCTTTCGAGGTCGCCATCGTAAAGAATGGTTTCTTGCCCACCATCGCGCGCCGTCCGAACGAATAGCGGGTATTCACCGCCGTCGCGATAACGAACTGCATAGGCGAATTCTCCGTCGACAGCCGGAACGGTGCTGTCGTCCTCCTTGATCCGTCCACGCATTTCCTCGAACAACTGCTCGCGCAGACTTTCAAGTTCTCCCGTGGCCTTCTCGTAATACTCATTCTCAGCCTCGAGATGCTCGCGTATTTCGGTATCCAGTTTGGTCGGGTCGCGTAGGACCTCCTGCCAGTTTTCATCGCGCATCCAGCCATAACCGTCGACACGCTTGACGCCATGTTGCTCGATTTCGACCGGCCGCTTCTCGGCAACGGGCGGAGTATCGAGCAGGCCGGAAAATGGTTTATCAAGTGGATTGGACATGGCGGCTTGGTGAGCTGACGGTTCCTCGGACCTGGGTCCGCAGCCAATGACTACGAATACGGCAGCGAACAGAAGAGTACGATGACCATTATGCATGGGGTAATTCTCCGTGCGAGGGATGGCGCGCCCGGCAGGATTCGAACCTGCGACCCCCGGATTAGGAATCCGGTGCTCTATCCGACTGAGCTACGAGCGCACGGCGCCGAATTCTAGCAAAGAATCGGCGGGCAAATTAGCTGCGGATGGCCCGGTAGGCCTCCAGCGCCAGGTCCCTTGCGTCGCCGTGATTCACAATCGGCCCCGGGTAATCCTCGCCGATGACTACATTCGCCGCTTTTTGCTCGTCGAGGCTGGCTATCCAAGGTTCCTGGATTAGCTTGGCCGGCAGGCGCTCGAGTTCTGGCACCCAGCGGCGCACGTAGTCGCCCATCGGGTCGAACTTCCTGCCCTGCAGCACCGGGTTGAAAATACGAAAGTAGGGCGCAGCGTCGGTACCGCAGCCGGCTACCCACTGCCAACTTGCCGAATTGTTTGCCAGATCGGCATCGACCAGCGTGTCGAGGAACCACTCCGCGCCGGCCTGCCAGGGCACGAGCAGGTCCTTGACGAGGAACGATGCGACGAGCATCCGCACGCGGTTATGCATCCAGCCGGTCGCCCAGAGCTGCCGCATGCCCGCATCGACGATCGGAAAGCCTGTACGTCCCTGCTGCCAGGCCTCGAGTCCTTGCGGGTCATCGGTCCACGGGAACTCCCGGAATTCCTCGCGCAGCGGTTCCTCGGGCAGGTGCGGGAAGTGGTACAGCAGGTAAGCGCTGAAGTCCCGCCAGTACAGCTGGCGGAGCAGGGCATCCGCGCCTTGCTGGCCGCCGGCCGCCGTGGCCGAACGTATGTCGTGCCATACCTGCCTGGGGCTCAGCTCACCGAAATGCAGGTGCGGCGACAGCCGCGACGTGCCCTCGAGGTCAGGGCGATCTCTGAGTTCGGCATAGTCACCGGCAATCGAGCAGGCGGCGTCCAGCCGCTCGAATGCGCCGCCTTCACCCGGCGTCCACGTCTCACGCAGCCCCCCGGCCCAGTCCGGCTTGGTCGGGAGCAGCTGGAGACCATCGATGTCTCCCTTGTCCAGGCTGGCCGCCGTCGTCTCG
>JABAHS010043169.1_pt3 | contig 10717 bp, 11 predicted proteins | sample 7062111 | NCBI WGS metagenome assembly JABAHS01 (sample SAMN14534600, study PRJNA622989) | marine sediment metagenome | biome: marine biome [ENVO:00000428]; feature: marine pelagic biome [ENVO:01000023]; material: deep marine sediment [ENVO:00002113]; isolation source: pool of 4 deep marine... | reverse complement strand
CCTGAGCTCCGGGCATCTGAAACTGCTGCAGCATCTGCGCCTTGAGCGCCTCGACTTCCTGCTTCACCACGGCCCTAGGTAACTGAACGGTGTGCAGCTCGTTCAGCTGATCCATCACCTGGGATTTGACCTGGTTGGAGACGGCGGTATCGAGCTCACGCTGCATGTTATTGCGAACGTCTTCACGAAACGCCTCCGCGCCACCTTCTTCAATGCCGAACGCCGCGAAAAATTCATCGTCCAGCTCGGGAAGCTTGCCCTCGGTGACTTCCTTGACGGTCACGCTGAAAGTCGCCTGCTTGCCGCGCAGGTCTTCCGCCCGATAGTCGTCGGGGAAGGTGGCCTGAAATTCCCCATCGGCCCCAGCGGCCATCCCGCGTACGCCGTGATCAAAGTCCTCGATCATCTGGCCGGCACCCACGATGAAGGTCACGTCCTCTCCGGACCCGCCTTCGAAGACTTCCTCATCGATGCGGCCCTCGAAGTCAATGGTCACACGGTCGCCGTCCTCGGCGCCCCGCTCCACCGCAACCCATTCCTTACGCTGCTCGCGCAGGCGCTCGACCATCTCGTCCACATCGAGCTCGCTGATCTCGGCGTCCGGCCTGTTGATGTGCACGCCGCTGAGATCGGCAAGCTCGACCTTGGGAAAGACCTCGAAGGTGGCCGTGAACTCGAAATCGATTCCGGGATCCATCTTCACGACCTCGAGATTGGGTGATCCGGCCGGTGCCAGATCTTCCTGACGGACGGCTTCGACGAAGCTGGATTGCATCAGCTCACCGGCCACCTCTGCACGCACCGCAGGGCCGAAGCGTCTGCGCACCTCTTTCATGGGCACCTTGCCGGGGCGGAACCCGGGCAGACGGATCTGCTGTGCGGTCCTGTTGAGCTTTTCGGTGATCTGGCCTTCGAACGTCTGTGACGGCACCGAGATGGTCAGCCGACGCTCGAGGCCGCTCATGGTTTCAACGGAAATGTGCATCTGTCTGCCGTACTTGCCGCTACCTTAATTTTACTGTCCAGGGTTGATTGGGGTGGACGATGGGGCTCGAACCCACGACCGCCGGGATCACAACCCGGAGCTCTACCAACTGAGCTACGTCCACCATGGCCTGAACCGTCGCCCGACCGCTGGGCGGCGCCATTCTAACCGAGCCATCGAGCGCCTCGACCCGAGTCTGGCACGCCCGGAAGGACTCGAACCTTCAACCCTCGGCTTAGAAGGCCGATGCTCTATCCAGTTGAGCTACGGGCGCATGCTCGATGAGGAATTGGTCGGGGTAGAGAGATTTGAACTCCCGACATCCTGCTCCCAAAGCAGGCGCGCTACCAGACTGCGCTATACCCCGAAGTCGCTGGTACACATCCCGCGCCCGAAGCGGCGCGATGATACTGGTGGGGTTCTGGGGCGTCAAACGCGCCCGCCGCCGCCATGGCGGCCGATTCTCCTTAACGACTGGCCGGTATCACGCACGTTCGATGTAATATAGCCACTTTCCCGCCAGCGGAATCTCTGCGACGTGACAGCCTCCATCCTCGACGGCAGAATCCTGGCAAAGTCGCTCAGAAAGGACATCGCGGCGGCGGTGCAGGAGCGGCTCGAATCGGGAGGAAGACCCCCGGGCCTGGCCGTAATTCTGGTGGGGAACGATCCTGCCTCGGAGATCTACGTCCGCCACAAGCGGAGGGACTGCGAGGAGGTCGGCTTCCACTCCGTGGTGCAGCATCTGTCCGAGAACGTCACGCAGCAAGACCTCGAGGAGCGCATAGTTGCCTTCAATGCGGACCCGAGCATCGACGGCATTCTCGTCCAGTTACCACTTCCCGAGCACATCGACAGCCATCGGATCATCGACCAGATCGACCCGCTCAAGGACGTGGACGGGTTTCATCCCTACAACATCGGTCGCCTCGCCTTGCGCAGACCCGTCCTGCGACCGGGTACGCCCAAGGGCGTCATGCAACTCCTGGAAGTCACCGGCACTTCGGTCCGCGGCCTGGACGCGACGATTCTGGGCGCTTCGAATCACGTTGGCCGCCCAATGGGCTTGGAACTCCTGCTGGCCGGATGCACGGTGACCACAGCGCACAAGTTCTCCCGCGACGCCCGAGCCTCTGCGCGCTCAGCCGACATCCTAATCTCCGCGGTGGGCAAGCCCGGACTGGTTCGTAGGGACTGGATCAAGCCCGGCGCCATCGTGATCGACGTGGGCATTACCCGGGGCGACGACGGGAAGCTACGCGGAGACGTGGCTTTCGAGGAGGCCATGGAGGTCGCCGGCTGGGTGACCCCGGTGCCGGGCGGCGTGGGCCCCATGACGCGCATCGCCATGCTGCAGAACACCCTCTCCGCGGCCAGCAACTCGGACTGACCCCTTGCACCGGATCTACCTCTCGGACCTGCACCTTTCGGACGAGCGCGAGCCGCAGTTCGCCACCCTGATGGCTCTACTGCAGGCGGAAGCCCCCCGTGCAGATGCCATTTTCATCCTCGGCGATCTTTGCGAGGCGTGGGTGGGAGACGACGACGACTCAACCTTCGTCGACGCGCTTCGAGCCGCGCTGAAGAACGCAAGCGACGAGACCCAGGTGCACGTCATGCGAGGCAACCGGGACTTCCTGCTCGGCGAGCGGTTCGCCTCGGAGACCGGATGCCTGCTGATCGACGATCCGTGTCTCGTCGATTCCGACACGCTGATTGCCCATGGGGACGCCTTCTGCATCGATGACCAGGCCTATCAGGACATGCGCAAGGTGCTGCGCTCCCAGGCGTGGCAGCAGGACGTGCTGTCCCGCTCGCTGGAAGAGCGCCGCGAGCTCGCCGCTCAGATGCGCCAGCAGAGCCGCGCCAGCAACGCCAACAAGGCAGAGAACATCATGGACGTCTCGACAGCGGCGGTGGCCGGCACGGTGAAGGAGTATGGCGTAAGCCGACTGATCCACGGCCATACGCACCGTCCCGGGGTGCATCCGGCACGCTGGGGAACGCGCTACGTGCTCGGCTCCTGGGAGTATTGCGGGTGGCTGCTGCGTGAGCAGGACGCCGTTACCCGGCTCGAGTGTTTCCCGCTAGCGGGCCGCTATGGAACCTGAATCGGGTATCCGGGCCTGAGGCCAGCTCGGCCTCGAGACGCAGCAGGCAATCGAGCCTCTCCCCCAAGGAACCGTCGTCGTAGGTCTCGGCCAGATCCAGGTAACCCCTGAAATGGCGAGCTTCAGATGCGAGCAGGGAGGCATACAGCTCGCCGACCTTGGCGGGCAGGACCTCGACGAGGCCCCGAAATCGCTCGCAGGAACGCGCCTCCACGATTGCACCAACCAGCAGGGTATCCACCAGCCTCGCCGGCTCGTGAGTCCTGACCTGACCCATCAGCCGGGCCGCGTAGCGGCCGGGTGCCAGCGGCAGATACTCGATGCCCATGGTGCCCATCAGCGCATGCACCTGCTCGAAATGACGAAGCTCTTCCCTGGCAAGACGGGACAGGCGTTGCAGCAACTCGGGCCGATCGACGTAGCGATAGATCAGGCTGAGCGCGGTGCCTGCCGCCTTCTTCTCGCAGTTGGCGTGATCGACCAGCAGCGTCTGAAGATTCTCTGCGGCCTGCTCGAACCAGATAGCCGGGGTCAGGCAGTGGAGAAACTCGGCGGCATCCTGCGGCCGCGCGCCGGCCCGCTCTGGTCTCATTGGGCCGCGATCTTGAAGCTGCGCTCGTAGTGGGCGAGCGATCGGCCGTAGAACTCCTGGTCTATCTGACGGATCAGCTCTGGCGCGGTGGCGGCGCCGGCAAGCGCTTCGATGCCCAGCCGCTCTAGGGGTGCGTCGCGATCTCGCCATCGCCTGAGCGTGTCGTAGGCGACCTCCAGGATGTCCCGCTGGCCGGCCTCGGGAACCCGCAGACCTTCGGCCTGGGCGATCAGGCGCTCATCGTCGAGCACTCGCAGGCAAAGGGCGATGGCGCCCGTGCGCAACTCCTCGAGGCGGTGCCAGATTGCATCCCGCTGCTGCGCGTCAAAGGCGTTCCAGCTGACGATCTCGTGAGCGAATCGCTTGCAGCCGCGGCAGACGAGGTCGCCATAGGTCGTAGAGCAGATGCCGACACAGGGGGTGCTGCGGCGCGCGGCCGTCATGACGATGTCGCTACCTCGCAGATGCAAAGGCTAATCTGAACTGGAGCCGCCTGAGCTGCGCGCCAAGCGACGCCACCTCGGCCCGGCCCCAGGAAACGGCCGGATTGTACATAAGCGCGTTCATTTGGGCGACGATCTGATCGGCCTGCTCGTCCTGCCATCCTGCGTTGCGGGCCGCCCGGCGGACAAACGCGCCCGGCGACTCCTCGGGGTCTCGGCACAGACCGTAGCCCGCCACCTTCCCGGCAAAGCGCAGGAACATGCGCTCGACGGGATGCCGTTTGCGCGGGCGTCGGCGCCAGAAGAGGAAGAAGGCCACAAGCCCGATGCTGGCGGCCCCGGCAGCCAGCATCACGAGTCCCGTCCGGCCAGGCGTGACCTTGCCGAGCAGGCGCTCGAGGAACCCGGCCTGGAAGTGGGAATCGTAGCCGATCACCCAGAGGTTCCAGCGATGCTCGAGCGAGTCCAGCCGGTACAGCATGTCTGCCAGGGCACTCCACTCACCCAACCGGGCACTCGTCAGGGCCGACAGGCTCGCGCGGTCGTTGGCGGAGAGCGCGGCCGAGAGTCCTCGCTCGATGCGGTCCGGAGCCACCGCCGCGGTCGGATCCACCCGCCGCCATCCCTGCCCCCGGAACCAGACCTCCGCCCAGGCGTGGGCGTCATACTGCCTGACCATGAGGTGGTTGCTGATGGGATTGACCTCCCCACCCTGGTACCCGCCCACCATCCGTGCCGGGATACCGACTGCTCTCATTAGGTAGACGAAGGCGCCAGCGTAGTGGGTGCAGAAACCGGCCCGCGAGTCGAACCAGAACGCATCGATGCTGCCCGAGTCAGGCAGCGTCGGCGGGTTTAGCGTGTAGCGGAACGGCTGTTCCCGGATCATTGCCAGCACGTCGTCCACGTAGCGCTCGTCGTCTCCGGCATACATCGATCTCGCCAGCGCCACTGCGCGGGGGCTGTCCTGGAGGTCGATTTTGGTTTCGCGGGTGATCAGGCGGCGGGTCAATTGCTCATCCATCAAGAAGTCTGGATAGGACGCCACCCCGTATCGGAAGACCGACAGGATCGGGTCGCGCGACCGCAGCCGATAGTCCTGGGTAGCGGCCACGCCGGCGCTGCGGGGAAAGGCAGTATCCAGAGCAAAGAGCCAGTCGCTCATCGTCGGCTCGAGCAGCACCTCGTAGGAAACGCCACCCTCCTCGGGCTCGGGCTCGGGCCTGAGCGCGCGGGGGACCGCCGGCAGCTCGGGTCCCACCGACCAGGCACCGTCTTTGTACTCGGAGTAGACGAGCCCGCGCCAGTACAGGTCGCGATTGCGCGGAATCTCACCGTCGAACACCACCCTGAATGCCAGGTCGTCCGACTGGGTCAGCGAGGCGATGGCGCCGGGCTTGACCACGTCCGTGATTCCCGTTTTGCCCGCGGTCGGCAGGGGAACCGTCCACAGAGGCGCGATGCGCGGGAAGAACAGAAACAGCACCAGCGTGAACGGTAGTGCCTGGAGGACGAGCTTCGAGGCGTCGCGCAGCGAAGCCAGCGGGCGGACGCGCGTGTGCAGCTGATTCAACCCGACCATGGCGGCGGTGACGACGCAGATGGCCCCAAGCTCGTAGACTGCCACCAGGATAGACTGGTCGAAGAGAAACTCGGTGGCAATCACGAAGTAGGCGAGAAAGATCACCAGATAGGCGTCCCGGCGACTCTTCATCTCGATGAGTTTCAAGGCGAAGGCGAGGATGAGCAGTGACGCCGCGGTCTCCAGGCTGAATGCCCCTGCCCCGCTGACCGCAACGCCGACCACCGACGCCACCACCAGCAGGGCCTTGACCCACCGATGCGGATAGCTCCACCGGCCCTGGTAGACGCCCGCGCGCCAGTATCCGCAGAAGAGGCCCACGGCGATGATCCACGGGGACAGCTGCAGCGCGAATGGCAGCACCACCACAACCTGCGCGAACATGAGCAATGCCAGGCTGTTGCGGGGAATCTGGTAGGCGACGCCTACTGCGGAGCTAGCTCTCGCGGATGCCATAGAGTGCCAACTCCCTGAGAACCTGCTCGAGGTGGGTTTCGCCAACGGCGGGTTTGATCTCAAAGCTGCCCAGCCTCAGCCCGAATTCCCGCTCCAGGCGGGTGGCGGTAAGCGCCATGCCGGTCAGGCGGCTCAGACGCTCCTCGAGCGCCCCCGGCACGGATTCCAGATCGAGCCAGAGTCTGGGCTCGAGGTAGCTGGCGTACCGCTTCACCATGACGTCCTTGGATCGCGCGTATGACCGCCAGATGATGTGCTTGACCGGATCTCCGGGCTGGTAGCCCTTGATGTCCGTGAAGTCCTCGCTGCCCTGGGGATCGATGAGCTCGCCTTCGTCCCGACGTCCCTGCTGCGCAAGCGGGAAATCCTGAAAAATAGGCTTCGGGTAGACGAGCGCCCGGGCGTCGAGGTCTACCCACGTCCACGCCCGCAGCAGCCCGAGGGGATAGTAGGTCTCCACCAGCAACCGCCCGGGGTTGAGATGCCCGCGACGCTCGCCCTCCACGTACAGCCGCACGGTGTCGGCCTCCTGCTCGTAGAGTTCGGCCCACTGCGTGATACCGTTCGGCCATCCCAGCTGGATCCCTTCACGACCGACTCCCTTGGGGCGCACCACGCGAACGCTGAACTCCACCGCCTCGCCGACGAACCCCGCCCGCGTGCTGACCAGCTCGATGCTCAGGCCAGACAGGTTGCGGAACGTGTAGAGGATGGTCATGAGGAAGACGCTGCCCAGCAGGAAGGCGACGCCGTAAACGAGGCTGGCCTGGTAGTTGATCGCGCCCAGAACCAGCAGGGTCAGGAGGCCGCCGAAGACGAACCCAGTCTGGGTCGGGAAGATGAAGACGTTGCGCTGAGAAAGGGTGATGCGCGAACCCGGAGGTATGCGCCGGTCGAGCCAGCGGCCGAATCGCTGTCCAACAAAGGCGTGCGCCGCTGTGTCGGCCACGGAAGCTAGCCTACGACGTCAACGCTCGACAGCAACTTCTGCGCGAGCGCACCGCCCCCGTGACCGGAAAAATCGGCGGCTTCGCGCAACCGGTGCTCGACGACGCTGGGCAGCACAGCTTGCACGTCTTCGGGAACCACGTGGCTGCGGTCGTGAATGAGCGCCCAGGCACGCGCGCTGTGCAGCAGGGCCAGGGCCCCGCGGGGCGAGAGGCCGAAGGCGAACTCCGAGCCGCGGCGGCTGTGCCCCACCAGCCGCTGCACGTACTCGATCAGCAGGTCCGACACCTTAACCTCGTCCACCGCTTGCTGAAGAGCGCGCAGCCCGTTCAGGTCCGAAACGGGTTCCAGGGACTCGAGCACAGCTCGCCGATCCCCGCCACGCAACAGCTCCCTCTCGGCGTCGGGCTCCGGGTAACCGAGCTCGATTCGCATCAGGAAACGATCGAGCTGAGACTCGGGAAGCGGGAAGGTACCCGTCTGGGTGGTCGGGTTCTGGGTTGCGATCACGAAGAACGGTTCGGGAAGGTTCCGGGTCTGTCCCTCTATGGTCACCTGCCGCTCCTCCATGGCCTCGAGAAGGGCGCTCTGGCTTTTCGGCGTTGCCCGATTGATCTCGTCGGCAAGGACCAGCTGGGCAAACAGCGGCCCCTCGATGAAACGAAAGCCCCCGGTGTCCGGCTCGAAAATGGAAGTTCCGATGATATCGGCTGGAAGCACGTCGCTGGTGAACTGGATGCGGTTGTAGCTCAGCCCGAGCACCTTTGCGAGCGCGTGCGAAAGCAGCGTCTTGCCCATCCCGGGAAGGTCTTCGATCAGCAGATGACCTCGTGCAAACAGGCACCCGAGGGCGAGCTTGACCTGGGTCTCCTTCCCGAGGAGGACGGTGTTGAGAGCGGAGATAAGGGCCTGAATCAGGTCCTTGGTCTCAGGCGTGGTTGTGTAGCTCGATGACCGTCTGATCGGCGTTGATTTCGGCATCTCGGCGCTGTTTCATCTGGTCACTTCGGTGTAACGATAGTCTTTCCAGATAGCCAGCGTCGATGTCACCGGTCACATAATGGCCATCGAACACCGAGCAATCGAATTGGGCAATGGCCGGGTTGCCCTCCCGGGCGCTGGCCACCAGATCATCGAGCTCCTGATAGACGAGCCAGTCGGCGCCGATGAACTCGCGCACCTCCTCCACCGTCCTGTCATTGGCGACGAACTCCTTGGGCGTCGGCATGTCGATGCCGTACACATTGGGGAACCGGATGGGCGGCGCGGCGGATGCCATGTAGACGTTTTTCGCCCCGGCCTCCCGCGCCATCTGGATGACATGCTGCATGGTGGTTCCGCGGACGATGGAGTCTTCCACCAGCAGCACGTTCTTGCCGCGGAGCTCCAGATCCACGGCGTTCAGCTTCTGGCGGACGGATTTCCGGCGCTGGCTCTGACCCGGCATGATGAACGTGCGGCCGATGTACCGATTCTTGATGAATCCTTCCCGATACTTGACGTTCAGCTGGTAGGCAAGCGGGAGTGCTGCGGTCCGACCAGTGTCGGGAATGGGGACCACCACGTCGATGTCGTGGTCGTTACCCGGGTATCGTTCCAGAATGCGCTGGGCAAGGTACTCGCCCATCCTCAGGCGGCTCTTGTAGACGGACACCTCATCCAGGATGGAGTCCGGCCGCGCGAGGTAGACGTACTCGAAGATGCAAGGGGAAAGCGAAGTCTGCTCGGCGCATACTTGGGTGTGGAGGTCGCCCTCGTTGGTGATGAACACCGCCTCCCCGGGTGCTACGTCGCGAATGCGCTCGAAGCCGAGAATGTCCAGCGCCACGCTCTCCGAAGCGACCATGTATTCGAAACCGGAGGCGTTCTCGCGACGGCCGAACACCAGCGGACGGATGCCGAAGGGGTCGCGAAACGCGACCACGCCCACGCCGATGATCATGGCGATGGCCGCGTAAGCCCCCCGGCAGCGACGATGGAGGCCTTCGACGGCTGCAAAGATGTGCTCGGGCTCGGGCTGATGAGCTCCCTGAACGTGCAGCTCGTGGGCGAATACGTTCAGCAGGACTTCCGAGTCGCTGTTCGTGTTGACGTGGCGCAGGTCTTCGCGAAACAGGTCTGCCTGCAGGCTTTCGGAGTTGGTCAGGTTGCCGTTGTGAGCAAGGGCGATCCCGTAGGGCGAATTGACGTACATGGGCTGCGCTTCGGCTGAGCTCGACGACCCCGCCGTTGGGTACCGACAGTGGCCGATGCCCACTTTGCCAACCAGCCGTTGCATGTGCTGCTGCTGAAACACATCGCGAACCAGGCCGTTGCCCTTGCGCAGATGGACCCGGCTGCCATCGCTGGTGACCATGCCGGCCGCGTCCTGTCCCCGGTGCTGGAGCACCGTGAGCGCATCGTAGAGCTGTTGATTGACACCCTGGGCACCGACGATCCCGACTATTCCGCACATGTCTGCTCAGCGTCCCTCACTAACATCTTCGTATACGTCCTGGGCCCTGCCCATGAGATCGAGCACGTCCTGCTCGAACTCGAGCAGCGCAGGCGCAAAATCAGACTCATCCCACCAGTCGCTGTCCGAGGCAAATGGTCGGATGGCAATCAGCCCGATGATGCAGACCAGCACGCCGCGCGCGCTGCCGAACAGGAATCCAAGGAAGCGGTCGGTGCCGGTGAGGCCGGTCGTCTCCACCAGCTTGCGCACCAACCACTGAATGATCCCACCGATGATGAGGGTGACGGCGAATATCAGGATGAACCCGATGGCCAGTCGCACCGACTCCTCTGAGATGCCGCCTTCGAACCATTCCTCGACAGTGGGGGCGAAGTACAGCGCGAGGATAAAGGCTGCAATCCAGGATGCAAGCGAAAGCAGCTCCTTTAGGAGGCCGCGGACGAATCCGATCGCCGCGGACGTGATGATGATGATCAAAATGACAATGTCGGGTGTAGCCATCAGTTCGAAAACGCCATCAGCCGCGCGTCCAGCTCGTAAAGCTGCGACAGCTCCGCGCGCAACTCTTCGGCGTCGGTTTCATTGAGAATGGGGCCCACGGCCACGCGGTTGAGCACCTCGGAGCCGCTCTTGATCGTGGATATGAAAGCTTCGTATCCCTGCTCGCGAAGCTGCGAGCGCAACTCTCGCGCGTTGCCCTGATCGGCGAGGCTTGCCAACTGCACCGCCCAGGCCGACGTGCCCGTATCCGGCTCAGACAGGATCGGCTCACCGAAGCGGGTCCCGCCGTCGGTCAGGAACCCGTCTTCGTCGACTTGAGCCCTCAGCTCGTCCACCTTTTCGATGAACTCGCTGGCCGGGGCCACCTCCTCCAGGGGCGCAACTTCCGGCGCCGGCTTGGGCGGCGGCATGGGCTCGATCTGAATGCTCGGCACCCCTTCGGCATCAAACAGCATCGGTAGACAGATGATCGCCAGCGCAAGCAGGAAGAGGCTTCCCGTCACACGATACCGGGTTTGCTCGTCCATCAGCCGCCGGCCACCTTCTTCTCGTTCAGGAACGCTCGCACCTGACCCACAATCGAGAACGACCCACACACGAGGATAACATCGCCGGGCCCGGTCAACGAGCGCGCGCGCTCC
>JABAHS010030583.1_pt1 | contig 10717 bp, 10 predicted proteins | sample 7062111 | NCBI WGS metagenome assembly JABAHS01 (sample SAMN14534600, study PRJNA622989) | marine sediment metagenome | biome: marine biome [ENVO:00000428]; feature: marine pelagic biome [ENVO:01000023]; material: deep marine sediment [ENVO:00002113]; isolation source: pool of 4 deep marine... | reverse complement strand
ATGCCTGAGCGGACCGCCGCGCCCGCCCTCCGGTACCTCGAGTCCGGACGCCTGCGGCTGATCGCAGCCACCGCCCCGCTGGTCGCGGAAGACCTGGGGGGGCGGCGCGCCCTGGCCGCGGCCCTGGGCACGCGGGTGCCCGACAACTGGCCGCCCGAGCTTTACGACCGCACGGCCATGGAATTCACAGCACGGCAGTTGCGGGACGGGTCCCAGCAGGGGTGGTCCTTCTGGTACCTGGTCTTCAGGGCGGAGGAGGTCCTGGTCGGAATCTGTGGCTTCAAGGGGCGCCCCGACCGGGCCGGCTCCGTCGAAATCGGCTATTCCATCCTGCAGCAATTTCGCGGCCGGGGATTCGCGACCGAGGCCGTTGCGCGGCTGGTCGAGTGGGCATTCGGGCACCCGGCGGTTCAGCAGGTTTGCGCGGAGACCTTTCCGCACCTCGTCGCATCGATCAGGGTGCTGAAGAAAAACGGCTTCCACCTCACCGGGCCGGGCGCGGAGCACGGTGTCGTTCGGTATGCGAGAGATCGCGTGGCGATGAACTGAGCGCGCCGGCCAGCGACCTGCTCAGGGCTGCGCACTGGCCGCTGTCACGAGGCCGCCGCCCCGGGCATCCTCGCACAATCGCGGCAGCCTCAGCTCCGAGGTCTCCCGCAGTTGCAGATGGTGGTAGCGGTCGATCAGTTCCTGCTCGCCGGTGATTTCCCAGGCCGTCGGATCGTCCAGGTATTGGGGGCAGAAACTTTCCAGCCGGGTTTTCATGTGCGGATATAACAGGTCGTCATAATGATTGACGTTCAGTGCCTCGTCCCAGTAGGCGTTGACATGATCCGCCCAGTCGAAGTCCCGTTGCCTGACCCACCCGTCCCCGGTCCACTGCAGAATCGCCGGTTTCTGATTCACGACCCCGCCTTCGAACAGGCTCCGATAGAAGCGATAACCCTCGTAGTTGGCGACCAGGTCGGCATTGGAATAGGAGCCGGTCGCCATCTGTCCGAACAGGGCTCGCTCCGTGTAGGCAGATCGCTCGGCCGCCCGGGCCTCATCTTCGTAGCGAAGGTAGCGCCGATAGAATTTACGCCCCTGGGACAGGAAATGGCCCAGCTTGTCGGACCCCACCAGGACGCCGTTGATCTTGACCGTGGGGCCCACCCCGAAGACGGCGGCCACGCGCGTGGCCCAGATGGGGTGGCCGGCATAGATGGATTCACGCCGCGCTGTGTCCAGCCGCTCGATCTCGGGCGAATTCATGGCCCAGCGCTCCAGTTTGTCCACCCAGTGGTGGCCGCCGATGCTGTGGTAGATCCGATTGACCACCTTCATGTCATTGCGCGGGCCTCGCCAGTCCGCAATGGCTGCATCAATGGTGTCATTCACGCGCTGGTTAAAGGCCTCGGTCGCATCGGCGATGGGCTGCGCGCGGTTGTTGAACTGGTCCGTCTCATAAGCCACGCACAGCAGCGGGGCTGCGAACAGAGCCAGGGCCGTGGGACGGATGTTGATCAGTTTGGCGACCTGTTCAGGGTCGGTAGGTGAAATTGAACAGGGTGTGCTCCCGGTCGCCGAAACCCACCTCGAAACTCAACGAGGCTTTCTCGGAGAACACATGACGCATACCCAGCGTGGTATTCCACTCGTCCGCGCCACCCAGCACCACCTCGAAAGGCACGTCGCCGAGGACTGGCAGCTCCACCGTGCCAGCATGTTTCTCCTCAGTGTCCAGGTACAGGCCGCCAACCCAGAATTGCCACTGATTCCGGACCAGCCCGATGCGTGGTTGCACGGTCACGGATTCGACCGACGACTTGAAATCGCCACCCAGGTCCGTGTCGGTCAGGGTCGTGGTTACGGAAGTGAACCAGTTCTCATTCCCGTACGCGAGCGTGAACCCGACACCCACCACGGTGCCGTCGGTGGAAACGGGCAGTTTTCCGAGCGGGAACGGCAGGCCCTGGACCGGTGCGTTGCTCAGGTCGATCACGGTATCCGACTCCAGGTGCCCGACGATGCCGAACACATTCAGAAAGGGGAAGATCCAGGCATCGAGCTTGAGGTCGAAATGTTGCACCTCGTTGGTCACCGCCAGCAGCGAGGGGTCCTCGAGCCCGATCCCGGGCAGATTGAACTCGAGGAAGTCGATGTCGTACTCCTGGTCCATGGTGTAGAAGTCGATGCCAATGCCCCACGGCCGCGGCAGTTGCACGTCGCCGACCATGTCCTTGAGGAACGGCAGTCGGGACTCGGCCGCGGCACCAAGGGGAGACAACAGTGCGATTACGATTAACAGGCTGCGCATGGCGTTCTCCTTGTTGGTCAGCCGATGCCGAATTATAGCCATAGTAATGCGTCTTTTTTGAATCTTGCGGATCCGGTTCGAGCCGCGACTCTGACTTCCGGCCTATTTACATGGCCTTCATTAAAGATCAAAATAATATATAATTGATATTATTAGAGGAAGACCATGATCAAGGAAATTTCGCGCAAATGCGCATCCGGTTATGTGGCGTTGGTCCTGTTGCCAGGATTCAATATCCTCGACGGCTGGCTGTTCTACCGGTCCGTTCAGGCCGGGTCCGTCACCGGTATCGTGCTGACGGTCCTCGCGTTCATCGCCCTCGTGATCTGCTACAACGGCTTCTTCATGGTGCACCCCAACCAGGCCAAAGTGCTGCAATTGTTCGGAGCCTATGTGGGCAGCGTCCGGGAGACGGGTCTGCGCTGGGCCAACCCGTTCTATTCGAAGGAGGCGGTGTCGCTGCGGGTGCGGAACTTCGAAAGCGAAGTGCTGAAAGTCAACGACAGTTCCGGGAACCCGATCAAGATCGCGGCGGTGGTGGTGTGGAAAGTGGTGGACTCGGCTGAGGCCATATTCGAGGTCGATGACTACGAGAGCTTCGTACACATCCAGTCGGAAGCCGCGTTACGTAATTTGGCGACCAGCTACCCCTACGAGTCGCATGACGGCGAGGTCATCGCCCTGCGCAGCGATCCACATGAGATCGCGGGCAAATTGCAGGCGGAAGTACAGGACCGACTCGACAAGGCGGGCGTGGAGGTGATCGAGGCGCGCATCAGCCACCTCGCGTATGCGCAGGAAATCGCCAGCGCCATGCTGAAACGCCAGCAGGCGCAGGCCATCGTGGCGGCACGCCGCCAGATCGTCGATGGCGCGGTCGGGATGGTCAAGATGGCCCTGGAGGAGCTGGAACAGCAGAGCGTCGTGGACCTGGACGAGGAACGCAAGGCGGCCATGGTCAGTAATCTGCTGGTGGTGCTGTGTGGGGAAGAAAATGCCCAACCGGTGCTGAACACGGGATCGATCTACGGCTGAGCCGGAGCTCTGATGGCGGCAAAGAAAGCCTTTCCCCTGCGCATCAGTGAGGATACCTGGCTGGCCCTGCGTCGTTGGGCCGACGATGAGCTGCGCAGCGTCAATGCGCAGATTGAATACGCGTTGCGCGACGCTCTGCGCCGGGCAGGGCGATGGCCCTCAGACGGCGCCACCCACGGCGAGAAGCGCGGGCCGCGGTCCTGAGATCTCAGCCGATGGCATCCAGGGCATCGAGGAATGCTTGTGGCTCGGGACGCCGGCGGTAATGGTCCGTCTCATGGGCGAAGATGATGACGCCCTCGGGATCGGTGATGACCACGGTGGGCATTACCGAGTCGGATTCATAGCCCAGTGCCTGCAGCCCCATGGGCAGCCCCCATCGTGAGACGATGCCGAGCCTTCGAGCGGCCTCGTTGGCCGGATCACGCATGAACCATAGCGGCAGGTCGAAGCGACTGGCCAGGCGACGGTGCTCGGGCCGGGGTTGCGGGCTGATCAGGATGATGCGGGCACCCCGTGCCTCGAGCTGACCGTATGCCGCGGCCAGTTCCCGAATCTGCGCCGTGCAGAATGGACACCAGTTGCCGCGATAGAAGAGCAACACGTGGGGTCTGCCGCGAAACAGGCTCGAATCGACGTACTCGCCATCGATCTTTTGCAATCGGAAGGTGGGCAACAGTGATCCCGGGGCGAGCATCGGGGACGGACGGCCTGAAAAGCCAGAGTACCAGCGCAGATAGACCAGCCAGCCGACCAGCGCCAGCCCAGCCCACGCATGCGCCACGCCCGCAGCCGGCCCGTGACGCCATGCCGACGCCAGGCAAATCGCGAGGCCGAGGCCGCTCACGACACTGAACTCCACGGGGTGGCGTTCGGTCCGGGCCGGACCGGCCAGGTAAATCCACGCAAAAAAGGCTAACGGGCCGAGCGCGGCCAGTGCCAGGCCCAGCCAGCTCAGCACGGGCTCTGCGCCGCGCAGCAGCTGCACCAGGCCAAGTATCGAAAGGACGGTGACATAAGCCACGAACAGGGTGATGAAAACCGAGCGCAGCAGGTTCATGGGGGCTCTAGGCGGCGCCGGGTTCCTGTTCGGCCACGGGGCTCTCCGGTTGGCTCCAGGTCTTCCGCCAGAACTCCGTGGCCCGCTCCTGCGCCAGCCGCAGAAGGGAACCTGGGGGGTACACGCCGTGCGTGTCTGCGGCGCCTGCCGGCATCCCGGTGAGCACTTCGAGCGCCTCGCTGACCGTGGCCACCGAATAGATACTGAAGTCTCCATCGCCGCATGCCTTGACGACATCCGCTCGCAACATCAGGTCGCCAGCGTTGGCCGCCGGAATCAGCACCCCCTGCCGGCCGGTCAGGCCGCGCGCGGCGCAGGTGTCGAAGAAGCCCTCGATCTTCTCGTTGACGCCCCCGATGGCCTGCAGGTGGCCATGCTGGTCGATGGCGCCCGTCATCGCGATGCCCTGTGCAATCGGCACGCCGGTCAGGGCGCTGAGCAGGCAACAGATTTCAGCGCCGGAGGCGGAATCGCCATCGATCACGCCGTAGCTTTGCTCGAAGGTGATGGAGGCGCTGAACGCCAGTGGGTGGTCCATGCGCAGCAGGTTGCGCAGCAGTCCGCCCAGGATGTGAAAGCCCTTGGTATGAATGGAGCCGGACAGCGCGGCGGCGCCCTCGATGTCGATGATGCCCGCGCGGCCCGCGCCGATCGTGGCGGTCAGGCGGGCCGGGATGCCATAGCTCAGGTTGCCCGCATGGATGACGGCCAGGCCGTTGATCTGGCCGATCACCTCGCCGTCCACCGCCACCAGGATCTTGCCGTCGGCGATCATTTCCTGGAACCGCTTGGTGGGCAGGCTGGCGCGGTACTTGGTGCGCGCTACGGTCTGCTCCACGTGGCTGCGTTCCACCAGTTCGACGCCCTCGCTGCGCGCGATAAAGGATGCCTCCCGCGCGATGTCGGCGAGTCGGCCAAAGCGCGCGGTGATCTTGCCCTTGCGGGCCGCGATCCGGGCGCCGTGTTCGGCCAGTGCCGCGATCCCGCCCGCGGAAAAATGCAGCAAATCCTCAGCCTCGCACAGGCGAGCGACCACCGACGCGTACTGGAAAACGCCGTGCTCCGAGCGCTCGATTTCCGTGTCGAAATCCGCCAGAACCTTGAACAGGTCCGAGAAATCCTGATCAAACAGGTCCAGTTGGTAATACAGTCCACTGCTGCCGATGAGGATTACCCGGACCGAGATATCGATCGGTTCCGGTTTCAGGGACTGGCTGGTCAACGGCCAGACGAATTCGGCGGGCACGATTTCGACGCAACCGGTGCGAAGTGCCCGCATCAANNTGCTCGCATCAAAATGCGCCAGGCGCCGGGTTCGCCCAACACGTCGCGGGCATCGAGGATCAGGAAGCCGCCGTCCGCGTGCACCAGCGATCCCGCACGGATACCACGATAGCTGGTGACCGACCGGCCCTCACCGATCAGTTCCCCTTCTACGGTGCCGAGCAGGTTGGCGACGGTAGGTGAATTCTCGGTGATGATCGGGCCTTGCTCCATGTTCTCGTGGGTGCAAACCACATTCACCCCATACAACGTCTGGGCATCCGGCAACGCCGCACCCGGCGCCACATGCAGGCGATTCTCGATGACGTCCTCGACCACCTCCCCGAGGAACGTGCGCACCGGTTCCTGGGCCATCTGCTCCAGAATATCGGCGATGAGATTGGTGAGGATCATGCGGGCTTCGTTTTCCACCAACTCACGCAGAGCCTGGATGCCCTTCTGGTAGACCTGGCTGGCTTCCTTCGAGACCTCCCCCAGCCGCTTGCTGAACTGCTTGATTTTCGCCTCGATGGCGGCAAAAGCCGGCGCGTCGAGTTTGCCGGTTGCGACGAGCTGCTTGAGACGCTCCGGAGGAACGGGCTTGCCCTCCTGCAATGGAAAAATCGCTGCCTGTGTCACCGGGCCGGTCTGGATCTGAACCAGCGCCAGGCCGTTGTCATGCAATTCCTTCTCGAGAGGGTCGGTGATCCGGGTCAGCTCGGACTGGGTCTGCTCATGCAGCGCCTCGCGGCGGGCTTTCAAATGGGCGCTGTCGAGCGCTTCCCCCAATCGATTTTGAATGAACTCGGCCGCTTCTTTCATCATTCGCCGCAGCTTTGGGCCATCGCCGGCGGGCAGGGTGACCAGGCGGGGACGGTCCGGTTGGGCAAAATTATGCACGTAGCAGCGATCCAGCCTGCGACGGGCCTTCGGGTTCAGTTCCTTCAGGAGGGAGTGCACGAGGGTCATCCTGCCCGTGCCGGTGACGCCCCGGATGTAGACGTTTTGGCCGGGCGCGTCGCACTCCACACCGAAGCGCAGGGCCTCGAGCGCGATCGGTTGACCGACCACGCGGTCGGCCGGGTCGACCTCGGCGGTCGAGGAGAAGGGCAAGCGGGATTCCTCGACGCGCCACCTGAGCGCTTCGGGTGCGAGTGCCGATGTGTGACTCACGAGCTCCTCCGTATTCCGAACCTACCGCTCATCGTGTGCGGCCCATGCATACAGCGGGCGTGCCGGTTTGCGCGGCCGACACGCACGATTATAGTTCCGGCCCTAGTGCGGCGTGCTGACATGAGTCTGGCCCGCCTCAATTTCCCGCATGAAGTCCCGAAACAGGCGCAGGGTGGCCAGTGGACGTTCTACCATGGGCAGATGTCCCACCCGTTCCTGGACGCGTACCGAGATGCCCGGGCAGGCGGCGGCCAGGGTCTGCGCGCCCGACACATCCACCGCGCGGTCCAGCGTCCCCCACTGCAGCAGGACGGGTATGCGGATGTGCCCGACCAGTTCTTCGAGTGGTGGCGAGGATGCCAGTACCTGCTCGAACATCGTCTCCGCGCTGCCGCTCAAACGGATGGCGCGTTGGCTGTAGAAATGCCGCAAGGGATACGGTATCCAGGGCCGCTTCGCGAACATCCGGCGGGTGACGAGGCGATCGAACTCGTCGCGGTTGGAAATTCTGAGCGGGCTTGCATGGCGCGATGCGATGGCAGCCAGCAATTCACTCTGCCGGCACGTGCGCACGCCGAGTGGGGCGATCAGCCACAAGGCCCTGGTTTTGCCGGGCCTGTTGATAGCGAGCTGGGTGGCAATCCAGCCACCCATCGAGCTGCCCACCAGGATGCATTCCTCCACCCCCACGGCGTTCAGCAAGTCATCGAGGCGCCCGGACTGGGCTTCGATCGCGTAATCGAAACCGGGGCCCCCGGCGCTTTCGCCGAATCCGATCAGGTCGGGAGCTATGACGCGGAAGGAACGCGTGAGCATCGGAGCGATGCGCAGCCAGTTGTCGGCATCGCCGCCAAACCCGTGGACCAACACCAGCACCGGGCCATCGCCGCCCTCGAGGTAGTGCCAGTCGACACCGTCGACGCTGATGCGCCGCGCGCGCAGGCCGCCGAGTTTCCTGGCCGCCCCAAGCAGCAACCGGGCCCAGGGTGCCGGCAGCGCAAACCAGGTGATGGCCAGTACCGCAAGGCCAGCCAGAAGATAGGTAAAGAAGGAACCGTCCATGCAACACTATGATAGTGTTTTATACCTCGCGGAGGGCCCGACATGCTGCCACGATTGATCCTGATCATGCTGTTCCTGCTGCCCACCATGGCGGTGGCGGATTGCGAGTGCGCCCCGGACGAGGTTCTGCCGGACAACCTGTTCCCCCGGGTTCGTCTGGAGACGAGCATGGGAGACGTGGTGGTCGAATTGAATCGCATGCGGGCGCCGGCGACCTCCAACAATTTCCTGAAGTACGTGCTGGACGGGCACTATGACGGCACCGTCATGCATCGTGTGATTCCGGGTTTCGTCGTACAGGGGGGTGGCTACGGCCCTGATTTCTCCGAGCGCCCGGTTCGCGCGCCGGTGATCAACGAATCCGGTAACGGCTTGGCAAACAACGCCTACACCATAGCGATGGCGAGGTTCTCCGACCCCCATTCGGCGACCAGCCAGTTTTATTTCAATATGGCTGCGAACGACCAACTGAACCCCAATCCACGGAATTGGGGCTACACCGTGTTTGGTGATGTCGTGGAGGGCAGGGAGGTGCTCGATGCCATTGCCACGGTCGAAACCGGCTTCAGCGAGGCTCTGGCCGCGGCCGACGTGCCCGTGGAGGCGGTCGTGGTGAAGCGCGTGAGGGTCGAATAGCTTGCTGCCGTCACCCGTGCGCATTGGCATTTGCCACCTGGGGGCAACCGAATTGGCGGAACATTCCGCATGAAAACCATCGATACGAAAACCTTGTGGACGATCGTCATCACGATCTTCCTGGCGGCCGCCCTGTCGCTCCTGCCCACGGTGGACCGTGAGGCCGAGGACCGCTACCAGGCACTCTTCCAACGGGCGCTGGTGACCTTCGCCATGGCCCGCACCCTCAACGGTCTGATTTCAGTCGTGCAGGGCACCGAGTTGGCCTTGCAGCCCGCCGGGGTGGGCCTGACCCTGACCCCCGGGGAAATTCTGGACCCGGTGAACGACCTCGTCGAACGGTTCTCCTGGATCATGCTTGGTGCGACGGTTTCCCTGGGTATCCAGAATGTGCTGCTGGAAGTCGGTGGCTGGTGGGTGATGAAAGCCCTGGTCGTGATCCTCGCGGCATGGCTCAGCCTGGTGCTACTTCAAACGCGATCGACCCGCGGGCGGCAGGTACAGATCGTCTCACGCGCCTTCCTGCTGGTGTTGTTTGTGCGTTTCGCCGTACCCCTGACCCTGCTCGCCAACGAGGCCCTTTACCAGTGGTTTCTGGAGTCGCGCTATACGGAGAGTGCCTCCGTGATCACGGCCGCGGGCGAGGAACTGCAGGCAATCACCGATGCAACCGCGGGCGAGGATCGCGAAGCCGGCGGGAACGCGGGAAGCGCGCCTTCAGCGGAGGGGCTGTGGGGTTCGATCGGTCGCACCCTAGAGCGGACGCGGGAGGCGCTGGACCTGGAGCGCACGGTGGAGCGCATGCGGGACAGGGCGGCGGCACTCATCGAGCATCTGATCCAATTGAGTGTCGTGTTCATCCTGCAAACGGGGGTGCTGCCGATTGCTTTTCTGTGGCTTTTCCTCCAGGTGGTGAAACGCATGATTCATCCCGGTTACATGAAAAACCAAATAAAAACAGTTGATTAAAACGGAAACAAACTTCACGGCGAATTCTTACATCAAAAAATTTGACATTAATGTCAAAATATGACATAAATGTCACTCAATGGGTTTCGCGTTGTATTCATCGGAAATTCCAGTGGTTGGTGCGGAACGAAGGGGGGGAACCGCAACACGGCCATCAAGGGGGGAATTGCCGGTGAACAACGAGCAAAGTCCGGTCTGCCAGTCAGACTGGGCTTTGCCTTGTTCGCGCCAAACCAGGCTGCACTGACCGGAGTAAGTCATTCGGGCGGTCAGCTCCGACCAGCAAAACAAGGGATCAGCGATGTCTCAGGTCAAGGATGAGGGCCCCCATCGGGACGCAAGAATTCTCACGCGCGCGATTGAAACAGTCTTGCGCAGGTTGTCTCGATTGCTCATCGGGCGGATTTCATTGGTCAAACTCCAGGAGATGCTTCGCAGGGTCTTCGTCGAGGAGGCGATTGAGAAGTTGGGGGACTCAGAATTATCCCGGACCGGAGCTCTGGCAGAGCTTAGTGTTCTCACCGGACTTGACATCAGAACCTTGAAGAAAATGCAAACTGGAATCCAAGCGCGTAATGAAGAGATAGNNAGTTGGGGGCCGATAAACGTGAAGAAAAACCCCCACTTGCTGAATTAGCTTTGACGACTGGACTGGATACGCGAACATTAAAGAAGCTTTCGCTTAATTTGCAGACTGAAAATACTCGCCCAGGAAAGGATAGATTTATCAGAGAAATAACACCGGAGTGCAGTCTCCTGGATTATTGGAGCTCCAATCCTGATTACTTGGAAAGGAATGGTAAGACGCCGCTTGTATTGCGCCAGACTGGACCAAAACCTAGCTTTGAATCACTTATGAACGAGGCATTGAGTTCAAGGGGGCTCTCCAGGAAGTTTTTACTGCACAGGCTGGTGACGGCAAAATCAGTGCAGATAGACGAAGAAGACAAATCCGTAAAAATGCTCGATGTGTGGTATCGGATATTCGAATCAGAAAATCACGCTGCTGCACTCGAGATTGGAATGGTCGCGGTTAGTCATCTCTTGGAGACGCTAATTCATAATCTCTCAGTTAGCAAAAGTCCCACAGAGTCTTTCTATCAGCGGTCAAGTTGGACTAACAGATTGGACCTGAATAGTAGGGAAGCGCTTCAATCAAGAATTAAACAGCACCTGATAAAAGCCGACTCGGAAGCAAGAGAGATATTGGCTGAATTTGA
>JABAHS010148272.1_pt2 | contig 10721 bp, 8 predicted proteins | sample 7062111 | NCBI WGS metagenome assembly JABAHS01 (sample SAMN14534600, study PRJNA622989) | marine sediment metagenome | biome: marine biome [ENVO:00000428]; feature: marine pelagic biome [ENVO:01000023]; material: deep marine sediment [ENVO:00002113]; isolation source: pool of 4 deep marine... | reverse complement strand
ACCTCGTAATTCATTCTATGCACTTTCTCGCCTATTCTGATGACAAATAGAGATATGGATTTCTCGCGCAAACGAGTGTTGGTAACCGGCGGGACGGGATTCATTGGTGGACGTCTGGTGGAAAAATTGGTATTGGAATGCCAGGCAAATGTCCGGGTTCTGGTACGCAATTTTGCCCGGGCATCTCGAATAGCCCGATTTCCGGTCGAGATGATGCAGGGCGATGTGACCAATTCGGAGGACGTCAAACGAGCGGTCAACCAATGCAATATCGTTTTTCATTGTGCCTGGGAAGTTAAGGACAGCGAATCGATGGAGCGCCGCGTCAATGTCGAGGCGACTTGCAATGTGTTTGAAGCCGCCCGGCTGGCCGGAGTTGAGCGGGTGGTTCACCTCACTACCGTGCTCGTTTATGGGACGCTGCCCGATGGCGATTTTGACGAAACCACGCCACGTCACCCCGAAAATGCTTATGCTGCCGCGAATCTTGAGACAGAAAAACTGGCCCTCTCTTACCGGAAACGATATGGACTGCCAGTTACGATTCTACAGCCAACGGTGGTCTACGGGCCTTTTGGCCGGGCCTGGACCGTCGGCGTGCTCAACCAGCTTAAATCCGGCAGGGTCATCCTGGTTAACGGAGGCAATGGCCTTTGCAATGCTGTCTATATAGATGATATGGTGGGTGCCATGCTGCTTGCCGCTGTGAAGGATAGGGCGGTAGGCGAAATCTTTCTTATTGCCGGGCAACAGCCCATTACCTGGCGGGAATTCTACGCAGGCTACGAACGGATGCTAGGTTACTCGAGCACGGTGAGTATGTCCGCCTCCGAAGCCGTGGCTTACTTTAACCGCAAACGCCAAAAGGGCAGTCTTGTAAGGGAAGCATTAAGCATCATGCGGGCTGAGGGTCGCACTCGTCAGCGGCTTCGTAGAACTGTAGAGGTCGACCTGCTGGTGAAAACGGCTCGATTGCTCTTGCCCCGTCAAATTAAACGGTCACTGCGGAGACGGATCAACAACAGCAATGGGATGTATGAGCCGCAGAATAAACCAGAACAGCAGAAACCTATCCTGATGTTGCATCCTTCAATCGTGCGTGTCAATGCGTCGAAAGCCAGAGCGCGCATCGACAAAGCCCAAAAATTATTGGACTACCGACCCGTTTTTGATTTTAAATCCGGAATGAGATTGACCGAGCAATGGGCTAGGTGGGCCAATTTCCTGGAGAACGGATAAATTGTTGCGACCGAGCTTGAGTGTCCGTGCCACAGTTCTGCGCGGGTTGCTTGGATTATCTTATCACCTCGGCGGTCCGGTGCTTTCGGATAGATTGCGCGGAAAACGCGCCATGATTCTCATCTACCACGGCATCCCCGGTCGTGACCATTTTGAAGGGATTGCCAATTACTATGGCTACAGCATTCCAATCGAGGAGTTTGAGCGACATCTGGTCTATCTCAAACGCCGTTGCAATATCGTTAGCCTGGGTCATCTGATAACCGGAAACGGCCTGTCCCGAACCCAAACCAACGTCGTCCTGACCTTTGACGACGGCTACGAAAACCATTATCTCAACGTTTTTAGACTGCTGGAGCGTTATGACTTGAAGGCTGTCTTTGCCCTGCCGACGGCATTCGTGCGTGAGCAAGAGCCTCTGTGGGACGACATTATTGAATATGCCGTGAATCGTTGTAAAAAAAAACAAGTGAGTATGGAATGGCAAGGAGTAGCTCATGACTTTGTCCTGGAAGATTTCTCCGGACGTTTGGCTTTGTATAATTGGCTCATGCGTCAATCTGTGCAGGTTGAGCAGATTCGCCGAGACGAATTCGTCGATCTGGCTTTGAAGGCCCTAGCGGTATCCGCCTCACCTGACGATGTCTTCCACGAACAAGATTACCGTCCGCTCACTGAAGTGCAAATTCAGGAAATGGTGGAATCCGAGCGGGTGACGTTTGCTTCCCACTCGGTTCATCATTATTTATTGGCAAAATGCGACCGGGAAACCAAACGGACTGAACTTAGAGAGTCCAAGCGACAGGTCGAGGAGCTGACGGGTCTGCCGTGTACAACGCTTTGTTTGCCAGGAGGCTCATACGACTCCGAGGTGTTAGACGAGGCCTTTCAAGCCAGGTATGAATCCGTGCTCACCTCTGACACAGGACCGGTTGAAAATAGCAAACGCGTGCTCAAGCGTAACGGAATATTCCGCGAACATTACCTGTATCGCTTCGCAGATTTGGTGCATGGCCCGGTATTGGAGGTGCTGCAAGCGACTTGTCGCGCGCGGCGAGCGGTTCGAGCCATATTAAACTAAACTCTAAATTGGAAATTCGAACAAATACGAAGGACCAAAGAATGACCACGGAAAGCGTGGGTGCAAAAATCGAGCGCCGAAACTTGTCGGAAATCGAAGGCAGCAAATGGCACGTCCGGTCCTATAATAAAGGCGACGAACATCAAATCCTCGAACTATGGCGGCTCGTATTCCATCACCGGCGTTCGCTTGAACACTGGCGTTGGAAGTTCCAGAATAACCCTTACCTAGAGGTACAGGCGGCTCTTGCTTACACTCCGTTTGATCAGAAAATTGTTGGCCAATACACGGTGCTACCGGTTAGAATAAATTTCAGGGGTGATTCGCTGCTTGGCAGTCAAGTCGTCGACCTGATGACCCACCCGGATGTTCAGCGCCAGGGCATATCGTTAAAGACCGCACAACACTGCTATGAGGCGTTGCAGACAAACGACGTGTCCATAGTTTTCTCGTTTTTCAGCAAGACATCTTATCCTGGACATGTAAAACGACTTGGCAGCAAACCGATTACCCCCCTCAAGCAATATTGGTTACGCTTGAATATTTATTCCAATGGGCTGACTTCAAAGATTAACAATTTTTTTTATAGTATATGGTTACGGTTCAGGTTGTTTAAAGAGCGGTTTGTCCTGAAGCATCTCCAGAGCAGCATGACATTCCGATTGTCGCGCGACGCCACGTTTCATCAAAGTAAGACCGTTCCCCACGGATATGATGAACTGTGGCACACAATACGTCCCTACGAAGTCTTATCGATATGGAAAGATTCTGAATATTTGCGCTGGCGTTACGATCAAAATCCCGACCGCGAGTTTGATTATTTCTATCTAGTAGAAGGCAAACAAATTATTGCGCTGGCAGTTGTTACTGCTGAGGCTGGAAGCGACGTGACCATTTGCGAGCTGCTCGCGAGGGACCGGAATGTCCTGAACAGCCGTATGCTTATCGGTCGAATCCTGTCATACTATAGGGATGGACCTTACAGAAAGATCCGTTTTATCGGCCATGATATTGGATTTTTTGACGAAGTGTTTGATACCTTTCGTTCGGAAATTTGGTTTAGCATCGTCTTCTGTGCCAGGGTGTTTGAAAGTCCTGAACTCGAGGAATATATTGCCCATCCGTCAAATTGGACTCTTACCTATGGGGATATTGACCTGGTCTAAGGGGTTATTTGACTAAATACACCCATTAGGTAACTTCTGAAAAAGGATCGTCAAGTAGTGAAAAGGAGATTTTGATGTCGGATAAGTCGCGGCCGGAAGTGACGATTATCGTTCCTTACTACAATCACGCGCGCTATTTCGAGCAGTGCCTATCCAGCATTAAAGCTCAAACCTATCCAAATTTCTCTGTAATCCTCGTGGATGATTGCTCACATGAGCTTTTGAAGCCTGCGATATCGCAAAATGATCAACCAAATATTCGTATCATTAGACATAAAATCAATCGCGGTCCGGCAGCGGCGCGCAACACCGGAATTCGTGCAAGCGCCACCGAAATCTTCGTTTGCGTCGATGCCGATGATATGATCGAGCCCACATTTTTAGAGCGTCTCGTGTCGGTCATTTGGCAAGACGACACTATAGACTGCGTTTTTGGCGATGTCCGCCTTTTTGGATCCGACGACAGAATTGTTACTTACAAAATCCCTACGATTGAAGACATACTGCGCAGTCAGGCGATACCCGGCGCCGGGACCATGATGCGAAAGCGGCTCTGGGAACGACTTGGAGGCTACGATGAGGCAGACCCGCTACGGCGTGGCAGGGAGGATTGGGAATATTATATTCGCGCATTCAGTAGCGGATGCAGGGCAGCGCGTGTCGCTGAACCGTTGTATCGTTACCGCATTTTAAACAAATCTTTGAACTTTACTTGTCGTCTACACGATGCCGAAGTAGCCCAATATATTTATAATAAGCACCGGGAGCTTTTCGACTCCATCGGACAGAGTGACCGTTTTCTCAGTTTTGGATTTTATAAGGCAGCGATCTCGTGGTACAATCACGGCTATCGCGGTAAAGCCTTCAGGTTCGCATTTAAGGCCTGGCGCCTTGACGGTTCCAACGACCGGCTAAAGTTGGTTTTAAGAACCGCACTTCCGCCAGCGATCGTCCGGCGGCTGGGAAACGGTGAGTTGAGGCGTCGTCTGCCTTTCTTGGGTTATCCACTCAACAGTGAGGAGCGATACACACCTTTTTTTGTGATAGGATCCGGTCGTTCAGGAAGCACCTTGTTCAGACGCATTCTGACCACGCATTCGGAACTGCATATCCCCCCGGAAAATTTTGGGCTTGGCACAAGCATCAGGAAATACCAACAATTCAGCAAGATCATGATCTGGTCCGATTTGGTCCATCTAATCATGTCGCTCTTCGAGTTCCATCACGAATTTTATACGTTCGAGGTTTCGCTGAGGCCGCTTGTCAATGAATTGATCGATATCCCTCACAATCGACGAAACTTAGCGTATATGCTGGATAGATTTTACAGGTATCACGCTGAACGACATGGCTGTTCGATGGTTCGATGGGGGGATAAAACGCCGCTTATCTCGTATGAACCCGGTGCACTTGAGGATATATTGAAGGTTTTTCCAGATGCCCAATTTATCCATCTGGCGCGCGACGGTTGTGATGTGATTTCATCCACTTTACGATATGGTTTCTTTACGAGTCTCACAACGGCCGCTCATCGTTGGGTTCGAGTGGTGCAACAAACCCGCGATTTTACCAAGGCGCATCCTGAGCGCTCCATGTTGGTTCGTTATGAAGATCTCGTCAGGCAGCCTGAGGCCACCACGAAAGCAGTTTGTCAGTTTTTGAATGTGACATTCGAGCAGCAGATGTTGAGCTCGGAGGATTTCGCCAATGGTATGGGGGATGTCCCGGTGCTGAGCGAGCACCGGGAAGTTGCCAAGCCGATTAACGACTCAAATATTGGAACAGGTCGCAGGGATTTTTCGGACCAGGAAAAAGAGAAATTACAATCGATCATTGGTCGGGAGTTGGAAGCATTCGGCTATCCACCGTGCTTTAATTCCCAGCCATAGTTGACTCATGGAAAAGCTCAAGATCGCGATAATCGGTTGTGGGGCAGTGGCTAACGCACATCTTCAGGCCATTGCGCTTTGTGAGGATGTGGAAGTGACCGTGCTTGTTGATAAAGTTCTGCCACGTGCTCGTCAATTGGCAGGCAGGTTTAATGTGCCAACAGCGGTTGATGATTATCGACAAATCTTTGATGACGTCGACGCCGCTATCGCTGCGTTGCCGCATCACCTGCATGCGGAGGTATCGATAGAGTTGTTGCAGCGCGGTATCCATGTCCTGGTTGAAAAACCAATGGCCTTGAGCACGAGCGATTGCGATGCGATGATCCAGGCAGCAGCTGGTTCGGGAACCGTCCTGACTGTTGGCTTAGCACGCCGCTTCTTCCTTTCATCACAATTTCTGAAACAGGCAATCACAAGTGGCCTGCTTGGGGATATCATCAGCTTTGATTTTCGCGAAGGCACGAGTTATAAATGGCCGGTATCGTCTGATTTTGCCTTCCGAAAAGAGACTGGAGGCGGCGTGCTGGCTGATACCGGTGTCCACGTTCTCGATCTGTTGCTTTGGTGGTTGGGTGACTACAACAGTATTGAATACTACTACGATGATGCGATGGGTGGCGTTGAAGCGGACTGCGAGCTCCGGCTCAAAATGCAAAACGGTGCCACCGGAGTGGTGGACCTTAGCAGGACGCGCGAGCTGAGAAACACCTGTATCATCCGGGGAGAACTTGGCAGTTTAGAGGTCGAGACCAAATTCAACTCAAAGATACGATTGAAAATGCAGGGTCAAGATTTAACTTTAACTGGGCGAGTGATTCGAAACGGGTTGTCTGAGGAGAAAGCGAATGATATTTTCCGTCGTCAGATCGATGACTTTGTGGATGCAATACGCCTTCATCGGGAGCCTTTTATCCCCGACCGGGAAGGCAAACGTTCGGTGGAGCTAATTGAATCTTGTTATGCTTTACGGCAGCCGCTCCAGCATCCCTGGATATGCTAAATGCAAAAAGCTAAATCCACAGCGTCACTTTTTCTTTTTGCAGCATGTGCAAGCTACCTTGCCTACCTTCTTCACAGTTTGGCGGTAAGGAATTTTATCAAAGAAGTTATCCGATTGCTTGATAGATTCATATTTTGAGGATTTCAGAACATGCAAATCACTTGGGCACTCTTGGGTCTTTGTGCTCTGGAGTTTCAATCATGAATCGACCCGCTCTTAGTATCATCGTGACGACAATGAATGAGGAAGGCACGATTGAGCGATGTACCCGCCGGATTTTTGATGTTCTCGACGGAGAGTGCGAAGTCCTGGTGATCGATGGCGGCTCCGATCGGACGGGCGATATTGTTCGGAAGTTAGCTAATGAATTCCCCCGTCTGCGGTACATCCACAATGAAAACGACCGTGGCAAAGGACACGCGGTCCGCATCGGCATCGAAGCAGCCCGGGCCGACATCATGGCGCAAATCGACGGCGACCTGCAGTTCCTTCCGGAAGAGCTGCCGCGACTGGTTGAACCCATTCGCAAGGGCTGCGCCGACGTCACGTTGGGCAGCCGATTCACCAAAGGCTCGATCCGTAATCCCGGCGGCGCGCCATGGCATCGCGCCATCGGAAACCGGACCATTAGTCTTTACACATCCCTGCTGTGCGGTCAACGGATGACCGACGTGTTGGCCGGAATGAAGGCCTGGACGCGTGCCGCCGCTGAGGCGATGCAACTCCGTTGTGACCACGCGTCCTACGATGCAGAGGTTCCGGTTCGGGCGCTCAGCCGATCGATGCGCGTGGTTGATGTCCCCATCAGCACTGACGCCCGCAAGTCCGGACGCTCCAAAGTCAAGGTGATTCCTGTTGGGCTGAAACTCCTGCGAGATATTGCTCTTATCCGTTTCGACCTCATGTAAATGTTAAGGCTTTGTTAAACCAACCCCAATGCTTCTCTAACGATTTAACGGACATGTGAACTTCACCTGCCGGTCCTCTCTCTTTTGCTGTTAGTACGGCTTCGGATTGTTGACATCTAGTCCTTGCAGAGCCGGTATTATGGGGTCACGGCTCGCTTTAGCCCTTCGAACATTTTAACTAACTTGGAGGTGTCTCATGAGCATAATGACTAGTGATTTAACGATTGGTCAGATCGTTGACGGGGATAACAACGTCATCGTCGATCTTGAGCAGATCAAATATGACGTTGAGAAATACCCTTTTATTGGTTGGGTTAAGAAGAAAATCGCCGAGCGCGGGTTCGATTCAACCGACCTGACCCAACTACACGAGACCATGCCGTACACCGAGGTCTCGGCGCTGACCAAGTGGATGATCACCGAAACTGGCAACAAGAATTGGCGAGAGATTGCCCACAGCTTCACCCACGACATCCTCGAACCGCTTTTCGGTAGGGAGATTGCGGTGCAGCGTTTTATGAACATTCGCGTTTTGCTGCCCCAGCGGCACGAAATGATCATCAATTTCCATACCGGCCTTTGGTACGGTCACGGGATGGGGACAGGCACCTGCTGGATACCGCTGACACCAGTCTTCGGTACCAACAGCATGCAGGTGATCGGTCGTCAGGAATCGATCAGACTCACCAAACTGGCCTACAAGGAGGCCTGGCGGCAGGACAAGATGCAGGAGGTCTTTTTCAAGGCCTCAAGACCAGTGGTTGCCGATCCTGGGGAGGCGGTGCTCTTTAACCAGGAGATCATTCACGGCAACGTGCCTAACGAGACAGGCCAGACGCGTGTCAGCATTGACTTCCGGTTGGCGGTCAAGGGCGGGAAAATTCGTCGCAAGCTGGTAGGCGGTTACTACGTTTTGTTAGATAAGGACATTCGAAAAGGAGTACTATCATGAACAACAAACAAGAACAATCCAAAGGTTACACCTGCATTAGTTACGTCAACAACAACACGCGGATAACCTCAGGGATACCTATCGTTTTACAGCGTCTCATGATGCGAGACTACTGTGAGCCCAAAGGTATCAAGTACACCTACGAGCAGTTGGAGCTGGAAGTGATGCCACATCTGCCAACCTTGCAGCATATCATCGAATACGATCAGCCCAACGAGGTCGTCCTCTACTCGGTCTACTCCTTGCCCGAGAAGCCTGAAGTGCGCAAGTCCATCCTCGATCTGGCACTCAAGTACAACGTCAAGCTGCACTTCGCCAATGAAGACTGCCGATTCGAGAAAGAGCAAGACCGTGAATGGATCGATGAGGTGCTCAGCTTTGGAACGATCGAGGTCATCCGCCACGAGGCCTGATTTACCTGACAAACTCGAAATTTGAAATCCTAAATTCCAAATTCAAATTTCGGATTTCGGATTTCGATATTAGGATTTCTTCCAAACAATGCAATCAATCGGAGCACTTCTTTCTTTACTCATGCCGGCGTTTTCGGCGATGATGATAGGTCGCCGTCTCGGGAGCTGGGAAAACCAAGCGACAAACTTTCTCGTTCGCCTGGTTGTTTATGTGTTATTGGTTTTGCTCCCGGTTCAATTAGTGGCGACATTACAGCTATTAGGGATATTCGAGGCCTTCTCCTTGTTTCATATCGCGATATTTGATGTTTTGGTACTGCTCAGTCTTTTCTTATGGCATCGACTAAAGCCGGTGACCACAGACCCGCGGGCTGAAAAATTCTCGTTGATCGCATTTGTTAAAACGCTGCCCACATCGGTTCTTCTTTCTTTTGGAATTGTTGTCGGTTGCTACTCGGTTTTTGCTATCGATTTGTTTACTTCGTATCCCCAGGGCGCAGATGGTATTTATTACCGTCTGCCCCTGGCGGTGCGTTGGCTGCAAGAAGGATCGCTCAGCATTCCGCCCAAGACGTGGCGCTACGCCCTGCCCGGCAATGCTGAGATCCCCATGATGATTTTGCTTGGTGTCGGTTGGCAGGGGTTGGCACTTTTATTTAACCTGCTGGGAACCCTGATTCTCATCTGTTCTGTTTATCTAATTGCCTTAAAGTGCGGTGCAAGCAGAGCGGCTGCGTTCATTTCTGCTTTGATTATGGCGAGTGTTCCGTTGATCAATTTTCAATCCTTTCTTGCCTATACTGAAGTCTACGGCTCCAGCTTTATTATGGCTGCCATTGCCTTATTCCTTTATCGGCACGATATGCTCAAAACCGGCAAGTCCAATCGCTTTCTATCAAGCATCGTGCTTTCGGGATTGGCAATGGGGATCGCCATTGGAACCAAGGTGGCATTTCTGGTCTACGGTGGCGTTTTTTTTGTCACAGTTTTTGTCGCTCTTTTGCTCGAGCGCAATGGGCATGGGAGGTCTCTCAAATTTCTAACAGCGATGGTGCTGGTAGCGATGCTCGTACCGAGCATCTTCTGGTTCGGCCGGGCTTTCTTTACAACCGGTAATCCGTTTTATCCCACGAAAGTCGAGATGTTTGGGCGAACCATTTTTGATGGTTTCACAATAGAATTTATGAGACCGAAAGCGCAGTACCATGATTTCGTGGACAGCCGCATTGAATGGCCCCTTTACCCTTGGACTGAAAAAAACGCGCGCCAATTTAACTATTCGGAACGAGGCGGCCTGGGCGCCAGTTTTGCGGCCTTTGTTCCGCTTGGGGTGCTTTATGCCTTGTACAGCTCATTTCGCAGTCGCGGTCAAAATAGCGATACCTTAAAAAAGGTTTTCCTTTCGTTTTTATTTTTGGGATTGCCCATCTGGTTTTTTGTACTGGGAGAAGTGCCGCGATATGGTATCCCGTTAATGGCGTTCACCGTTATTCTTTCGGTGCCTCTTATTGACCTTTTGTTAAAACTGCACCCTCGATTCCTTGGCTTATTGCTGATCGCTACGTTCGCGACAACAAGTATTATTTCCGCCTTTATTCCTTTACGTAGTTTACTTGGCCGCGTTTACAGAGGCGAAAAAACTCGCGCTGAAATCTATCATTATCCGCCCGTCATTGATGAATTGCCGAAAGGTTCAATTCTGATGAATCTCGGGCGATTGCATTTGAATAATTTTGCTCTGGCAGGAAAGCGCCTTTCAAACAAAGTCATTCCGATTTTCTTGCTTCCGTACTATCGTACCAAAGGCGGATATCTGGACATCAGTGAAATAACAAACGAATTTTTGCAACAAAAGAATGTCGATTATATCTCTCAGATAAAAGGTGATCATCTCCTGGAAGAGGGAAAAAATGATGATAATCCGTATCCGAAATATTTGGCGTCAGGTATCGCCTTGAAACTTGTCTATAATGGAGCGTGGAACGGCTCGACGACTGAAAACCCTTGGAGAGTATGGAAAGTGATACGGGAACCAAAATCCACTTTCATTAACAAACACCCGCGACTTGG
>JABAHS010030308.1_pt1 | contig 10725 bp, 12 predicted proteins | sample 7062111 | NCBI WGS metagenome assembly JABAHS01 (sample SAMN14534600, study PRJNA622989) | marine sediment metagenome | biome: marine biome [ENVO:00000428]; feature: marine pelagic biome [ENVO:01000023]; material: deep marine sediment [ENVO:00002113]; isolation source: pool of 4 deep marine... | reverse complement strand
ATATCTGATCCAATATTCCTGCAATATTTTCTTGGACACTACAATTTTTTGAAAATACCTAGAAACCCTCTTTCGTCTTCAGTTAACCATTTTTCTTGTCCAGCATCGATAGCTGGCAAAAGACGGGTGATGCTCGATTTGGATACGTCCAAAGCTCTGGCAACGTCAGTTGCTCGCAATTGACCATCATTGTCGGCANNGTTGTATCTATTCATCTCGATAGAGGCTCAAACGGCCTTCGTCATCCTCACACAGCCATTTTCTCTTCCCGGCATCGATGGCGGGTAATAATCGCGAGACCTGGTAAGGGTGTAGATGCAACTGTTTAGCCAGGTCTGCCGGTCTCAATTGTCCATTATGGTCACGAATCGCTTGCAGTACAGTTTCGGCTAATTTGGCATCGGTTTTGCGTCCCATTGTAGGCATCTCCTTATTAAGCTGAGTGTCTACAAGGTAACGCCTACTTGTTGTCGTAACGGCAACAAGGGGAAAATTTCTTTGTGAAATTTCTCAGCAATTTTAAAAAATCAATAGCCCGGATTGGCAGAACATTCGGATCAACCGTTAGCTATCCGATCATTCCGCCAATCCGGGCTATGATAGGCCCCGATAGGTACTTTGGTCTATATCTTCAAATCAACAAATGTGATATGCTATGTTCAAAGCAAATAACCATTTAGGGTAAAGCTAACCGCTTTTATATCTGCGGATATATTAGCTAAAGAATAGTAAGGCCCGCTTTCCTATCCAAGGATAGGAAAGCGGGCCTTTTTTATTGGTCGGACGCCGCGCTTAACGGCCAACCTGGCAAAGGGGCGGACCGTAAGAGGAGCGATACACGATGAGCAATAGCAGTATCAGTTTCAGGCATACCCAGCGCCTCAATCCCGGGCAAAACCAAGGCCCCCCGACATTGGGGGCACAGCACCCGGCAGTGGGCCGAAGCCGGCAAGAAGTCGCCCAACCATTGCATGTCGGCGATAGGTTGCTGGCCGAAGACATTATAGCCGAGCGGCAATGGGTTAAACAGTTAATGAATCTAGTCGAACAAAAAATCGAGCTAGAAGAGTCGGCCAAGAGGGCCAGGCTACGGCGCAACTTAGTGATTGCCCTGGGCATTGCCCTGAGCCCTGTCGTCGGCGCGGTCACAGCCATGGTGCTAACGGCAATTTAATTATTCTCCTCTGCAAAGCATCACCGGCTCACTCGACAACGCGCTGGGCCTGGCGCAGGGCGTCCACCTCCTCCTCCAGGGCAACCAGACGCGCCGTGAGATTCTGGAGCAATTCCATGGTCGCATCGGGTAACATGTTGTGTTGCAGATCGATGTCGCTTGGCTCAGGCAGCTTGACGCCATTCCGCGAGCGCACCCGGCCTGGCACGCCGACGACCACGGAGTCGGTGGGCACATCTTTGACCACCACCGAGTTGGCCCCAATCCGGGAGTGCGCCCCAATCCGAATCGGACCCAATACCTGCGCGCCCGCGCCAATGACTACGTGGTCTTCCACGGTGGGATGCCGCTTTTCTTTCTTCATACTCACCCCCCCCAGGGTCACGTTATGGTAGAGGGTCACCTCTTCCCCAATCTCCGCCGTCTCGCCGATTACCGTCCCCATGCCATGATCAATGAAGAAACCGGGGCCGATCTTCGCGCCGGGGTGAATCTCGATCCCGGTTAGAAAGCGCCCTATGTGTGAGGTCCAGCGGCCCAAAAGATACAGCTTGCGCAACCACAACCCGTGGGCCAGCCGGTAGAACCAGAGCGCGTGCAAGCCCGGGTAACACAGCAGCACCTCCAAAGTGCTACGGGTCGCCGGATCCCGGGCAAAGACGGCCCGAATATCGCGTCGAATCGTCTCAAATAGCATATCAGCCATCCTTCCTTATTTAAAGATAAAACTGCTCACACGTCTCGTAAATCCTCGAACAGAACCGTGCTCAGATAGCGCTCGCCGCAGGAGGGGATAATGACCACGATCAACTTGTCCGCATTATCGGGCCGGCGAGCCACCTGTACCGCTGCGTGGATCGCCGCGCCGGAAGAAATGCCGACCAGGATGCCTTCCTCGCGGGACACCCGACGCGCCATGGTCAAGGCTTCCTCGTTCTTCACCTGAACGACCTCGTCGATAATATCGGTGTTCAGCACGCCGGGTATGAAGCCAGCCCCAATCCCCTGGATCTTGTGCGGCCCAGGTTCTCCGCCCGACAGAACCGGAGAGTCGGCCGGTTCCACCGCGATCGCCTTGAAGTCCGGCTTGCGTTCTTTGATCGCTTCGGCCACACCGGTAATGGTCCCTCCGGTGCCGACCCCCGAGACTAAGATATCCACCCCCCCGTCGGTATCGCGCCAGATCTCCTCGGCCGTCGTCAGCCGGTGGACCTCAGGGTTGGCCGGATTTTCGAACTGTTGGGGGATGAAATAGCGGGCGTCCGAAGCGGCCAGCTCCTCCGCCTTTCGAATCGCGCCCGGCATGCCCTCGGAGCCCGGGGTGAGAATCAGCTCCGCCCCGTAGGCGCGCAACAGGATGCGCCGCTCGACGCTCATCGTATCGGGCATGATCAACACGCAGCGATAGCCCTTGGCCGCACAGACAAAGGCCAGGCCTATGCCGGTGTTGCCGCTGGTGGGCTCCAGGATGATCGAGTCAGGCCCGATCCTCCCGGCCTGCTCGGCAGCCTCAATCATGCTCACACCGATGCGATCCTTGACACTGGAAGCCGGGTTGTAAAACTCCAACTTGGCCACTACGGTCGCAGCCGCCCCCTCCGTCACCCGATTCAACTGCACCAGGGGCGTATTTCCCATGAGTTCAGTAATGTTTTGTGCAATACGTGCCATTATTCCGTCTCCTTAATTTGTTTCTTATAATTATAATTGATGGATGGCCCTGCTGAAAAACGAGGATTTTACCGCGAAGACGCAAAGTGCGCAAAGGAATCAGCGAATCAAGGCTTCAGCGCTGAAGCGCTTTATCACTGCATCGTTGAATCTAAAACCTTTATCTTCTTGGCGTTCTTCGCGTCTTAGCGGTTCAGATCTCGGTTTTTTCAGGGAGATCATGGATATAATCGAAATGACCCTGTAGATACCATCAAGTGTACGCCATGAAACCCGGCTTGACCAGTGACATTCGTCATGAGAAAATGTGACACCTGTCAGAGATAGGTGGAAGACACCGACTGCTAAAACCCTGATAAGCTGGATACGGAGTACATCATCATCCACGCGGGGCCCACAGGATCATCATGACGCCTATGAGACAGATAGCCACGCCGAGCCAATCCCAACGATCCGGCACACGGCCATCAACCCACCAACCCCAAACCATAGCCAAAGTGATGAATACCCCCCCATAAGCGGCGAAGGCTCGCCCAAAGGTGAAAACTTGTAACGTCTGCGTCAGGCCATAGAGGAAGAGGGCCACCAGCCCAAGCAGAGCAAATAAGATCGGTTTACCACTGCGGATCCATTGCCAGATCAGGTAAACACCGCCGATTTCGGCCAACCCGGCAATGAGAAAGAGAAAAATAGTTCTGATCATCGGTCAATCTCCAAATTAAAGCCGGTAGCTATTGGGTAAAATTCTGGAGGAGGTTTGGAGTTTAGGAGGTGGAAAAAGCTTCACCCATCAAGATTGTAATCCGAACCTTGGGGCAGAAAAGGTCGGCTAATATTGAGTTTTATTAAGTAGGCCCTTTACTTTAGAGCCACTTTTTAACCGTTTAGAAGATAGCCCAGAAACCCGGTTTTTGACCTTTGCCAGCATGGGCGCGCCAGTCAGCCTGTGCTTTTCAGGGGTANNTGAACGGTTAGCCACTTTTTACAAGGGTCAGGGCACCCAGACGGAGCCTAAATCGGTGGTAGGATTATTGGTCAAGTTGGTTTGATTACTGCCATCGGCATCCATGACGTAGATTTCCACATCGCCATCCCGGTCGGTATGGAACAAAATTTGTTCGCCATTGGGCGACCAGGCGAAGTCTCCCTGAATGGACTCCTGGCTATCCGGACTATTGGTCAGATTAGTGGGGTCGCTGCCATCGGCATCCATGACATAAATTTCGGCATCCCCATCGCGGAGCGACAGGAAAGCAACCTGGCTGCCATCAGGGGACCAGGCTGGAAAGCCATCAAATCCTTCACTATCGGTCAGGCGGGTCACGTTTTCCCCGTCAGCATCCATCACATAGACTTCAATATCCTCGCCACGATCGGACATGAAGGCTATTTTTGTACCATCGGGCGACCAATCAGGTTCTCCATTATTTGAGTCGAGCTCGGTGAGCCGGGTTGGTTCCCCCCCTTCAACGCTAATGATATAGATAGCCAAAACGCCATCCCGATCTGAGGTAAATAATAGTTGTTGACCGTCAGGTGACCAAGCTTTAAAATCATCTTGGGCCGGGTTGTCAGTAAGGTTAATCGGACTTCCTCCCGTTGGATCCGCCAGGTAAACGTCAACCCCACTCCCGAAGGCCAGCCATTCACCGGTAGCATTCCAGGTTGGGATTATGGCCGGATTGATGGACAGATCCTCACTCAAGAGGGTCGTATCACCGCCATCCGCGTTCATCCGATAGAGAGATAAATCGTCGGTATCTCGATTGGTGACAAAGGCGAAGGTGTCCGCCTTGGAGGACCAAGCTGGCAGGCCATCGGTGGCGCTATCACTGGTCAGGTTGGTCGGATTGCTGCCATCTTGTTCCATAATATAAACTTCAAGATCACCATCACGATCTGTCATAAAGGCGATGCGAAGCGTCCCTACGGCTGGCGTGGCCTTAGCCTCCGATTGGGCCGCCGTGGGTGTTGCTGTCGGCGGAGCCGAGGTCGGTGTAGCCGTCGGTGGGACCGGGGTTGGGGTAGCTGTGGCAGGAAGGGGGGTAGGTGTTGCTGTTGGCGGAATAGGGGTCGACGTGGCAGTCGGTTCGACCGGTACAGTTGCGCAGCCAACCAAGAACAACACACCTAAAGTTAAACCAATCATTCGTCTTAACGATTTATGATGATACATTTTGCCCCTTTTGTTCTGGTTTCTAGTAAGTTAGATTTTCATTCAATGGGTATTATCATCACCTCCTTCTCGTCGTTATTAACCGCCATGCCACAGTCTGTATCTGCCCCAATAATTAACTTTCTATTCTCCGCACGTTGGCAGCGGCCGGCCCTTTGCGACCTGGCTCAACCGTAAATTCAACCCGTTCACCTTCTCTTAAGGTTTGAAAGCCTTGACCAATGATGGCTGAGTAATGAACAAAAACATCACCTCTATCGCCGTCACGTTGGATGAAACCATAGCCTCGACTATCATTAAACCATTTGACAGTCCCGGTTTCTTTTTCACTCATTTTAGAAACTCCTCTATTTACTTTGTGCTTGCGGAAGACACAATCTATGACGTTTTCAACACCAAAGTATACCATAGGACCATAGTCATGTCATAATTTTATGTTCGGGACAAATGTCCTCGCAGTGAAGCCCTCAGCAATTCTCATATTGCGCGCTCACCTTCCCGGAAGCTATGGGGTCTTTTGCTTGACAGAATCACCTTGGCGTTCGGTGATGTCGTCTTTTTGAAGGTGCTGCACAGCTTCCGGGAAGGGCATCCTGAAAGTTGCTGTGAAGTCCTTGTATCCCTGGTCAACAAAATCGTTATATGCTACAATAGACCGCAATCAGTTGCTCCAAGCTGATCCGCGACCGGCGTTTTACGGGTCGCGGACCCATAAAGAGCGTCTGTTACGGCTGATCATCAGATAGGAGGAAAAATTCATGGAATATACTAATCTGGGCCGCACCGGATTAAAAGTCAGTCGACTTTGCCTGGGCACAATGAATTTCGGACCCCAAACCAGCGAAGGGGACAGCTTTGCCATCATGGACAGGGCTTTGGAGAAAGGGGTCAACTTTTTTGACACCGCCAACCGCTATGGGGGCTCTCTTGGCCCGGGGACCACCGAAGAAATTATCGGCCGGTGGCTGACCCAAGGGGGCCGCCGGGAGAAAACTGTCCTGGCCACCAAGGTCTACGGCCCCATGGGTGAGGGCCCCAATGACCGCGGCCTCTCAGCTTATCACATTAGACAGGCTTGTGAAGATAGTCTGCGCCGTTTACAAACCGATCACATCGATCTCTACCAGATGCATCACGTCGACCGCAGCACCCCCTGGGAGGAAATCTGGCAGGCCATGGAGCAATTGGTCCGGGAAGGGAAAGTGCTATACGTGGGCAGCAGCAATTTCGCCGCCTGGCACATTGTTCAGGCGAACGAGGCAGCGGCCCGGCGCAACTTCCTGGGCCTGGTCTCGGAGCAAAGTTTGTACAACCTCAACGCCCGGATGGTCGAGCTAGAAGTTCTGCCCGCCTGCCAGGCTTACGGCGTTGGGGTCATCCCCTGGAGTCCTCTGGGCGGCGGTTTGTTGGGTGGCGTATTGCAAAAAGTGACTGAAGGGCGGCGCACTTCAGAGCGTATGCAACAAAATATCGAAAAACACCGCCCGCAACTGGAGCAATGGGAAGCTTTCTGCGCTGAGTTGGGTGAACAGCCGGCCGATGTGGCCCTGGCCTGGCTGCTGCACAACCCGGCTGTCACTGCCCCGATCATTGGCCCCCGCACAATGGCGCAATTTGAAGGCAACTTACACGCTTTAGAAATCAAATTGTCGGACGAAGCCCTGGCCCGGTTGGACGAGATCTGGCCCGGTCCCGGCGGTCCAGCCCCACAGGCCTATGCCTGGTAACAATAAACCTTAGATAGGGAGAACTTGAAGATGTCAGAAATGGTATATCGCCCGCTGGGGAAATCTGGCCTCAGCGTATCCGAAGTGTCCATCGGGACCTGGGCCATTGGCGGCGTGAACTGGGGCGTGGTGGATGATCGTGATTCTATTGCCGCCATTCAAAAGGCCATAGATGTGGGCATGACCTTCATTGATACAGCCGACATCTACGGCAAGGGCCATGCCGAAGAAATAGTTGGACAAGCGATCAAAGGGCGCCGCCAGGACGTCATCATCGCCACCAAGGTCGCCAACCGCTGGAACGAGCAGGGTGAAGTTTGGACCGATTGCAGCTACGACTATATCATGCAAGCTGTTCAAGCCAGTCTGAAGCGCCTACAGACTGACTATATTGACGTTTATCTGATTCATAAGCCTGATCCCAACACGCCAATCCCCGAAACCATGCGGGCCCTGGAAAAGCTTCGCCAGGATGGCGTCGTCCGGGCCGTGGGCGTTTCCCGATATAACCGGGAACAGATCGAAGAAGCCCAGCAGTCCATCGAGCTTCACGCCGCTCAATATCCCTTGAATATGCTCAGGCGGCGGGAGATCAGTCCCATCCTGCCCTTCTGTCAGGCGCGTAACATAGGGGTGATGGCCTACGCCCCTCTGGCCAAGGGATTGCTGACTGGGAAATTTGATCTCAACACCAGATTTCCAGAGAACGATCTACGCGCCAAAAATGAAATTTTTCAAGGCGAGGCCTTCAAACAGCGATTGGAAGCTGTGGAGAAATTGAAACCGATCGCAGAAAAATATGGAAAGACGTTGGCCCAACTGGCCATCAATTGGAACCTCTGCCAACCAGGCGTGACGACGGCGTTGGTGGGCGTAAAGAAACCAGAGCAAGTTAGCGAGAATGCTGGAGGCGCTGGCTGGCAGATCGAAGGGGGAGACCTGGAGGTGATAGAACGGATCGTCTCGGGGCTAACCGACCAGGCATAAAAAATAACGGCATGACCGTGACCCAACTGGCGCCGCTATGGGTCAAAGATCAACCGACTATCCTCTATTCGACGAGTTGGACCATCCCGGCAACGCCGTGGCCGACTTCCACAACAGCAACCCGTGGATGAAAGCACGTATCACTGATTAGGGTTGGGATGGGGCTACTTTATTGAACTACCGGGCGAACCGTTTATTCCTGCCAGGTGCGCAATAGGGCGACCACATTGTACAAGGCTTCTTCCGTCAAAATTCCCTCGAAGCCATCCATGGCCGTCCCTTTTCGACCAGCCAGCATAAAAGCTACTAACTCCTCATCGCTTTTGGATTGAATGTAGGTGTTAGCGTGCAAGTTCGGGCCCGTGCCACCGGTGCCATCAGCGCCGTGACACCCGGCACAGTTGCTTTGATACGCAGCCTGGCCCATCTCTTCGGGAGGCAGCAAAGTGGTCAGGAGGGTATCAGCTTCAAACAGGCGGTTTTCCTGAACCAGGTCAATTATTGCTCGGATTTCTTCCGCCTGGGAGCTGTCGGCTTGGGCTAGGGCGGCGTTCAGATAAAACTCAGCATCAATTTTATCGAATTCTCGGGTAGCGAACAGTGCGTTGGTGAGATACGTTGCCAGTGAAATGGCTGGGGACACGGTTTCACCTTCGCGCCAGACGGCCAGCAAAGCCACCAGGTCGTTAATCTGCGCCGGCGAAAGCACCGTGCCCCAGGTAGGCATGCCTTTAGCCGGACGCCCATGGGCGATGGTATTGCGATACCAAGCGTCTTCCAACTTACTAAGCCGCTGCGGGTCATTCAAAGCCGGTGCCTTGTCGGTACCATAGCCATTCTCACCATGACAAATAAAGCATGTCCGGGCGTAGATCGCTGCCCCGCGAACCGGGTCTGGCGCAAACACGACCGGAGTTGGTTCTGGAGCAGTCGGCTCCCAGGCCCGGATGAAAGCCACCATCTGGGTTATCTGTTCGTCGGTGAAAGGGCCGCCAAAAGATTGACCCCAGGCCGGCATGGTTGTTCCAGGTATACCGATGCGGGTCAAGTTGAACAGTACTTCGTCAGTCGTCTCTTTGAGGAGTTCCTTTGAATTGAGCGCTGGCCCAATTCCCCCTTCGCCGTTCTCGCCGTGGCAGGCGGCGCAGTTTTCGGCATACAACTCATGCCCCTCAGCAATCGCAACCGCGCGATCAGTTGCTTCATCTGCCTGGATACGCGCCGGCTCCCGCATGACATAAATCTGAAAGGTGACCAGGATAGCCAGTGTGAGCCCAAGGGCAACGGTGATAAACGGCGTATAATTCTCTTTTGGACGCATCATGAGCTCCTCAAACGCGGGTTGCCTGGGATGGGTCATAGCTGTCGCGCTGGATGGGATTGCCGGTGTCCACCACGACCTGTCCCTCCTGTATTTCGATAGGGAAAATATCCATCGGGCGTGGAGCCGGACCGCTGACAATCTCTCCTACGGTGTTGAAAATTGAACTGTGGCAGGGACAGTTGAATTGCCCTTCACCTTCGCGCCAGGGCACCGTACAGCCCAGGTGTGTGCAACGATGCCAGAGGGCTAAGAAACTACCATCTTCTAAGCGCGACACGTAAAACCGCCCTTTTAACACATGGCTAACTGTACCGGGCTGAAATTCGTCTACCTGCCCGGCGACCACTTTGCTGCCGAAGGTTCCGGGTTCGATACGCGGCCTGAAAAATCGGAACAACGCTCCGCCTGCCTGACCAAAAAGCCCAAATAATGAGACGCCCCATGCGATTACGAGGAACCCCCGCCGGTCGATCCCCTTCTTTCCTGTCTGAGTTCTATTCATATCCAGATCTCCATTGACTTGCCGCTTACTGCTTGCCGCTCAATGTTCACAGTTCAGCCCAGGGGTTATATCCATCTGGCATCTTCCAGGGCCAGTACAGTTTAAAACCCGGCCCCCGGAAGAGAAAGCCACTGACCGTAAAAACAACTGCTGAAACGAGCATAATGGTAAACAGCGCCAACATCAACTCGCGTCGGTCTGCTTTCAAGCGCCATAGGATTAACAGCGGTATCACAACCAGTACGAGCAGAATACCGGCCGGCAGCAACCCTTGTGCTATCCATTGAGGCACACTATCCCGTAGCAATTCTCGTAAGGTGAAGGCGTTATCCAGCACGATGTAGGCCGACATAACGATCAGAGTGTATAACGCCGTCAAAATCGTAATCCGCCGGCCACGGCGAGACGAAAACCACACGCCAACGCCATTTCGGGAATAGTCGATATACGGCAAAGCTACCAGAAACAGCACCAGAACCGTGGGGATGATCACCCCTGCTAATGTTGGGTGCATATGTTCCAGCAGTTCTTGCAAGCCGACAAAGTACCACGGGGCTTTGGCCGGATCGGTGGTGATCATTGGATTGGCAATTTCATCCAGGGGAGCTTGCTTTAGCAGAGAAAACAGAAAAATAGCCAGAGTCACGCCTAACAGCAAGATAATCTCCCACAATAGTACCACCGGGAAGGAAAACACGGTATCCTCCGGCCCCTTGTCTACCATCGGGCTGCTGCCACGCATTAGTTCGACCAGGGCATAGCTCTTGCTGCTATCCTTGGGAAAAATTTCCTCGGTAACAGAGATTTTATCTGTCATAGTTCTCTCCCCAGAGTAGACTCTATTTGTCTGGCGGCAGGATACTCATTCGTTCACGTCATTCGCCGCCAGACCACCGTCCTTGCGGACACGCCAGAGGTGCAAAGAAATAATCAGAGTTATGAACAGCGGCAAGACAGCAATATGCAGAGTGTAAAAACGGATGAGCGTGTTTTGTCCCACTTCCGTCCCCCCCAGTAAAATTTCACGCATCACCGGTCCAGCTCCAGGCGCGTAACCGGCCATGTTTGTGCCCACAGTGATAGCCCAATAGGAAAGCTGATCCCACGGTAATAGGTAACCGGTAAAACTGGCCCCCAATGTCAGCACCAGCAAAATCACGCCTA
>JABAHS010003823.1_pt1 | contig 10727 bp, 10 predicted proteins | sample 7062111 | NCBI WGS metagenome assembly JABAHS01 (sample SAMN14534600, study PRJNA622989) | marine sediment metagenome | biome: marine biome [ENVO:00000428]; feature: marine pelagic biome [ENVO:01000023]; material: deep marine sediment [ENVO:00002113]; isolation source: pool of 4 deep marine... | reverse complement strand
GACTATCCTGTTCAGGTTGTCGCGTTGCGGCGTTCTTAACATGGCCCGATTATCCGGCTCCTTTACCCTATTAATGTCGCTCAGACCGTATTGGCTGTCCTTGCGCCGGTTCACATAATACCCGACCCCAACAGGAACAGGAACGCCGCCACGGCCCGCCCTCAGGAACTCTCCGGGTAGGTTTCATGGCTGGGGAGCGCATCGCCGCTGCAGGACCATGCCGCTCGCGAGCCCGCAAATATCCTCGCCTGCGGCTCGATACCGGGCTCGTGATCGAGCGAGCCGGCCGGCACGACGGCGATTCCTCCGTCGTATACCCGCGGCAGCGGGCTGCCGCAGACGGTGCAAAACACCGCCGTGAATCGTTCAGCCTCGGGTAGTTTGTACCTGCGGGTCAGGGCCTCGCCGGCGGTCCAGGTGATCGATTTCAGCCGCAGGATGATATTGCTGGCGTGCGCGCTGCCGCTTGCCTTGCGGCAGCGCTCACAGTGACAGTGGTAGAAACGCCTGGCGTCACCCTGCAGCTCGTAGGCCACCGAGCCGCACAGACAGCTGCCCGATAATGCGATGTCCCCCATGGTCCCCTCCTGCCGGGAGTCCAGACGACAGCAGGATAGCAGGCGCGCGCTTCTTGCGGCTTACTTCAGGTTCGAACTCGTAAAATGGCGCGCTTTTCGCAACCAGCGACAGGTCTTGCAGTAGCAGGTCCTCTCGTGCCGATTCGAGGCTCTGAGGTATTCGATCGCTGTCTCCAGCGCATCCGTGAGTTCGTCGACGGTCGCTCCTTCCAGCGTCCGCGAGCGGTGCTGGTCCAGCCAACGGCAGGCGCTGCCGAACGGGCAGTTCGCGCACTCCCTGATAAAGCTGTTGTAGTGGCCCTCGTGGCGGCAGTTCGTGAAATCGACCTCCCGTTCGAAGAACCACCTCGGATATTCGAGCAGGTCCGTTATATAGCCCGTTATTGTCCGGGTCTTATTGGTTTGCGTAGCCATGGATGGACTCCAAGCTTGGCCGTTGAGGCTAGCAAGGGCTACCGGCCGGTTTTATGCCGGAATCTACGTATCGATGCCCGCAATCGCGGCCCGGAATCCAGATTCAGAACATCTCGCTGGGGCCTGGCTGCTCGCCCTCCGGCTTGCTGCGGCTCTTTATGAAGTCGCCCGTGATCATCTTGTCGTAAGACATACCGGGACCGACCATCGGATAAACTCCGGCCTCGGGGTCGATGATGACCTCCAGGAAAGCGGGACCTGGGAAATTCATGAATTCGGCGACGACCACCTCGATATCCTCTTTCCTCTCGAGTTTCTTCGCGTAGTCGAAGCCGTCCGCCTCGGCGGCCTTGACGAAGTCCTTGCTGTGCAGCGACTTGTCGCTCGCGGCCATGCGGCTGTCGTAGTAGAGCTTCTGCCACTGACGCACCATGCCGTCGCCGTAATTGTTGAGCACGACGACCTTGATCGGCAGCTTGTAGGTCGTGGCCGTCTCGAGTTCGCCGAGATTCATGCGCATGCTGCCGTCGCCGTCGATATCGATGACGACCCGGTCAGGCTGCGCAAATTGTGCGCCTATGGCTGCAGGCAGGCCGAAGCCCATCGTTCCCATGCTGCCGGAGGTTAGCCACAGCCGCGGTTCGCGATAATCGAAATACTGCGCGGCCCACATCTGGTGCTGGCCGACGCCGGTCGAAATAATCGCTTCGCCCTTCGCGTGTTTGTTGATTTCTTCGATCACCGCGTAAGGCTGGATCGCCTTGCTGTTGCGGTCGTAGTTGAGGCAATGCTCCTGCTTGAGGTGGGCGATCTCCCCGTGCCACGCATCGAAGTCCTTGCTGAAGCCGATACGGCGGCCGTAGTCCAGCAATTCCGTCAGGTCGCGGTCGAGCAGACCGACGTGATGCCAATCGACCCTCTTCACCTTGCCGATCTCGGCGCTGTCGACGTCGAAATGAGCAATCCTCTTGGCGTTGGGCGCAAACCGGACCGGATCGCCTGCCACGCGGTCGTCGAAGCGGGCGCCCACGGCAATGAGGAAATCACAGTCCTCGACCGCATAATTCGCGGAGGCGAGGCCGTGCATGCCGAGCATATGCAAGGCCAGCGGATGCTGTGTATCGCTTGCGCCGAGCGCCATGAGCGTAGTCGTCACAGGAATGCCGTACTCTGAGGCGAGCCGCCGCATCGACTTGGCCGCGTTGGCATTGATCACTCCGCCGCCGGCATAGATCAGCGGTCGTTCGGATTCGGCGAGCATCTCGAAGAAGCGTTCGCAGGATTCATCGGTGAGCCGATTTTCAGTGACGGCCTGCAATCGCCGGCGGTAGCCCGGCAGCGGCAAGGCACCGCTGCCCATGAATGCGCCCTGCCAGTTCTGAACGTCTTTCGGTATGTCGACGACAACGGGTCCGGGGCGTCCGGTGCGCGCCAGTTCGAATGCACTGCGAATCGTCGCCTCGAGGCGTTCCGGGTCGGTAACGAGGAACACGTGTTTGGCCACAGCACCCATAATTGCTGACACCGGTGCCTCCTGGAACGCATCCGTGCCGACCGCGCTTCTGGGTACCTGGCCGCAAATTACGACAACAGGCACGGAGTCGGCCATGCAGTCGCGCACCGGGGTCACGGTGTTGGTAGCGCCCGGCCCGGACGTAACCATAACGACACCCACCTTGCCGCTGGCCCGGGCGTAGCCGGATGCCATGAATCCCGCGCCCTGTTCGTTGGCCGGAACGATAAGCGGCATCGGCGAGCGGCCGTCGTCACCGCCATGCAGTTCGTTGTAGCGAAATACCGCGTCGTAGGTCGGCAGAATCGCGCCACCACTGTAGCCGAAGATCGTGTCGACGCCTTCATCCGCCAGCACCTGAACGACGATGTCGGCGCCGCTCATGATTTTTCCTGCCAATGGATGATTGCTCGTGCGCTTTGCGCTGGCCTGTTCGCTCACCGTTTTGCTGTCGCTCTTCTGGTTACAGGTTCGCATCGAGTGTTTACTAATTTTTATTGCATTGCAATACTGGCTGTATTGCNNAAAGCGATGCGACACGCGATATCCGTACTGTTGGAGAACGAGGTTGGTGCCCTTACGCGCATGACCGGCATGTTCTCGAGCAGGGGCTATAACATCGAGTCCCTTAACGTTGCGCCAACCAACGATGCCGCGGTATCCCGGGTGACGCTCGTGGTGTCCGGCTCGGACGCGGCTATTGCGCAACTGAATGCGCAGCTCGCGAAGCTCGTCGACGTCGTCAATATTCACGACATGACTCTCGGCGAACATTTCGAACGGGAACTGGCGATCATAAAGTTGAAACTGGGGGCCGACGGGGTCGATCGGGCCGTCGAACTCGCGAACAAATTCGGCGCCGAAGTCCTTGACGACGACCCCAGGAGCTACACCTTACAGCTTACCGGGCGCATCTCCGAGGTCGACGGGTTTGTGAACGATGCTGCCGACGTCGGTCACCTGTCGGCCGTCGCGCGCAGCGGCAGCGTCGCGGTTTCGAGGGGCGAGGTAACCCTGTCTTCATATGACCGGAATCATCGCCTGTCCGGCTGACGCGATGAGCGAATTCGCCGTCGATGATTTCCGCCGTATCGTCGTAAAGGTAGGCTCGTCGTTATTGATAGGCACAGATGGCCGGGTCGACAGGGAGTGGCTTGCGGGGCTCGCCGAGGACGTCGCCGATCTGCACCGCCGCGGTCACGAGGTGCTGGTCGTGTCGTCGGGTGCGATTGCCATTGGCAGTACGGTGCTCGGAATGAACAAGCGGCGTGCGAGGCTCGAGGACCTGCAGGCGGCGGCCGCTGCCGGCCAGGTCCAGCTCGCACATGCATACCAGGAAGCGCTGGCGCATTACGAAATTACGACGGCGCAGGTTCTGCTGACGCCCGAAGACACGGAAAACCGCCGCCGCTTCCTCAACGCGCGCGGCACGCTGGGGCGGCTAATCGAACGACGCGTCGTCCCCGTGATCAACGAAAACGACACCGTGGCCACCGAAGAAATCCGTTACGGGGACAACGACCGGCTCGCCGCGCGCGTGGCGCAACTGGTCATGGCGGACGCGTTGATCCTGTTGTCGGACGTAGACGGTTTTTACACGGCGGACCCGGTCTCCGATCCCGAGGCCAGGCACATCCCGCTGGTGACGTCGATCACCGACGAAATGCAGCGCATGGCGGGAGAGACCCGCTCGGATATCGGCAGTGGCGGCATGGCGACCAAGGTGCAGGCGGCGCGCATCGCAACGCATGCCGGCTGTGCGACGATCATTACGAGCGGCGTCGTGCAGCGCCCGATCAGCCAGCTGGCGGCGAGCGGCCGGTGCACGCTTTTCCGGGCTCCCGGGACGCCGGCGGCGGCACGCAAACAATGGCTTGCCGGTGTTCTCGAGGTTCGCGGCGAGATAAGGTTGGACGATGGTGCGTCGCAGGCGCTGCGCAACGGCAAGAGTCTACTGCCGGTCGGTGTCGTCGAAGTGCTCGGCAATTTCCGGCGCGGCGACGTGGTGACGCTGGTGGATTCGCGCGGCCGGGAACTGGGGCGTGGACTGGCTGAATATTCCTTCGACGAGGCGATGCAACTGGCAGGCAGTCATTCCGAGGATATCGAGGCTGTGCTGGGCTACCGTGGTCGCGCCGTAATGGTGCACCGTGACGAACTGGTGGTATTTGATCATGACGACGGAAACCCCGATACCTGATTCGATTCCACAGCTGATGGACGAGCTCGGACGCCGCGCCCGCGACGCTGCTCGAGTGCTGGCGATGTCGAGCGGTGACGCTCGCAACGCGGCGCTGCATGCCGCAGCGGAAGAATTGCGGTCGCGGCGAGACGAGATACTCGAGGCGAACGCGGCCGATATGCAACAGGCAGGTGAGCGGGGACTCAGTGCCGCGATGCTGGATCGCCTGATGCTCGACGAGAGCCGCGTCGAGGGTATGGCGACCGGTCTCGCGGCGATCGCCGGGCTGCCCGATCCACTCGGCCGCATCATGGCGGAATGGCAACGGCCCAACGGTCTGCTGATCCAGCGGGTTGCGGTGCCCCTGGGGGTCATCGGGATCATTTACGAAAGCCGGCCCAACGTGACGGCCGATGCCGCGGGCCTGTGCGTAAAGTCGGGCAATGCGGTCATACTGCGCGGCGGCTCCGAGAGCTTTCACTCCAGCCGCGCCATTCATGCCTGTCTCGTTTCGGGGCTCGAAAAGGCCGGCCTGCCGGCTGACTCCGTGCAGATGGTGCCGACTACCGACCGTGCCGCGGTAGGCTATCTGCTGTCATCGATGTCGCAGTGGGTCGACGTGGTGGTGCCGCGAGGCGGCAAGAACCTCATTCGTCGAGTGCAGGAGGAAGCGCGCGTGCCGGTGATCGGCCACCTGGAGGGGATCTGCCACGTCTACCTGCACGAAGCGGCGGATGCCGACATGGCGGCCGACATTGCCGTGAACGCGAAGATGCGCCGCACCGGCATTTGCGGAGCTGCCGAAACCCTGCTGGTCGATCGCGCGGCGGCGGCAAGGCTGCTGCCGGACGTCCTGACCGCACTTGGGGCCGCGGGCTGCGAAATTCGGGGCGACAGCGCCGTCAAAGAGATATACCCGGAAGCGAAACAGGCCGCCGAAGACGACTGGGGTACCGAATACCTCGACGCAATCCTGTCTGTGCGCGTCGTCGATGACATCGATGCCGCGGTCCGGCACATCGCGGAATACGGCTCGGGGCACACCGAGTGCATCGTTACCGAGGACGACGACGCGGCCGCAAAATTCTTCCGCAATGTCGACAGCGCCATCCTGCTGCAGAACGCGTCGACGCAGTTCGCGGATGGCGGGGAATTCGGGATGGGCGCGGAGATCGGTATCGCCACCGGCCGCATTCACGCGCGCGGGCCGGTCGGTGCCGAGCAGCTGACCAGCTACAAATACGTCGTCCGCGGCAACGGACAGACACGGCCCTGATGACCGCGGAGCCGCGGACCTGCGATGTTGCGGTTATCGGCGCCGGCATCAATGGTGCCGGAATCGCGCGTGACGCCGCACTGCGCGGCCTGTCCGTCGTACTCTTTGACAAGGGCGATCTGTGTAACGGCACGTCGTGGGCGTCCAGCCGCCTGATTCACGGCGGCCTGCGATACCTTGAATACGGCGAGATATCGCTCGTCTACGAGTCGCTGCACGAGCGCCGCTACCTGCGCCGGATCGCCGGCCATCTCGTCAAGCCACTGCGTATCTGCATCCCGATCTACCGGGGCGCGAAGCGCGGGCCAATGCTGATCCGGCTCGGCCTGCTGGGCTACGACCTGCTGTCATGGCGCAAGCCCTTGCCGCGACACAAGATGCTGGGCGAGGACGAGATCCGGACGCGCGAGCCCGGGCTCCTGCAGGAAAGCCTGCGCGCTGCCGCCTGCTATTACGATGCGCAGGTAACGTTTGCCGAACGCCTCGTGCTCGAAAACGTGCTGGCCGCCCGCGCGGCCGGCGCGGAGATAAAGACGTACGCGGAAGTGACGGACATCGGGATTCGCGGCGGCAAAGTGGTTTCGCTGACCTCCACCGATAGTTTGACCGGCGAACAGGCACAGTTCGCGCCGAAAGTGGTGGTCAATGCGGCCGGTCCGTGGGTGGACTCGGTCCTGGACGCAACGGGCGAGCGGTTTCCACGCCTCATCGGCGGCACCAAGGGCAGCCATATCATCGTCAGCCGCTTTAAAGGCGCGCCGCGGGATGCCTTCTATGTCGAAGCCGAATCCGACGGCCGGCCGTTTTTCATATTGCCGTGGAACGGGCTGTTCCTGATCGGGACGACCGACATTCGATACGAGGAGGACCTGTCGAGGGTCCGCGCCAGTGCCGAGGAGGTTGATTACCTGCTGGCCGAGACCAATCGAGTGTTTCCGGACGCCGGCCTCGGCGTCGGCGACGTGCATTACGCCTATGCGGGGATTCGGCCGTTGCCGCGGCGAGCGCATGGTCCCGAATCCGCGATTACCCGCAAGCACATTATCAAGTCGCACCGTCGTGCCGCCCACGGCCTGCTGTCGGTCGTCGGCGGAAAACTGACGACATACCGTAGCCTGGCGGAGCAGGTTGTCGACAAGGCAGGCAAGCTGATGGGCCGACGGCTGCCGGAATGCCGTACGCAGGATACGGTGCTGCCGGGAGCATGGGGGATTGACCAGGCACGAGAGGCCCTGGACGCGATGCCGGCGTTATCCGCGGAAGGCATCGAGCGCCTGTTACGCATCTATGGCGGGCGCGCGGCCGGAATCGCGGCCGTTGCAGTACGGCGACCGGAACTGGCCGGCTGCATCGACGAGGCAGCAACGCTGCCGGAAGCGGAGATCGCTTTCGTTGTGGCCGAGGAAATGCCGAGAACGCTGGACGATATCGTTTATCGTCGCATGATGATTGGCCTCGATGCCGATCAGGGGCGGCCTAACTATAAGAGGATTGCCGAACTCGCGGCGGCAGAGTTGCGCTGGGACAACGCCTGCCGCGATGCACAATTGCGTGCGCTCCGGGCGCACGCCGATTCACTGCAGGTGGTTCGGCCTGATGCCAGGACGCTGACTTCGTAACCCCGCATAAGACTGCCGGGACCTTGAGATTCGCAGTGGGTCGGCGGTTAGACACAGTCGAAAGTCACACTTGGGAATGTCCGCTTTCCGCCCTAAAGCAGTCATTGAGCTAGTATCGGCCTGAATGACCGCTAATGACCCGAAGCGGACGTTAAGTATTTCTCCAACAACAAGAACCGCCATGAGGCGATTTCTCGTAAGCCCTGGACTTCTCGAATTTGGTTCGCCCGGGGGCGGACTCGAACCCTATTTGCTCGCCTTGTCCACTCTGCACCGTGCTACGCTGTAAGTCATAACCATGGGTAGCACTCTCCGGAGGCCTGCGATGTCTACTTCAAGCGATAGAATGACGAGCCTTTCCTGGCACCACGAACCGCAAGATTTCTCGGACAAGTTCGCGCTGAAGTTCGTGAAGTTCTTGCGCTTTTGCGCGGATACGTTCTTTGCGAAACGCTACGGGCATCGAGCCATCGTTCTGGAAACTGTCGCTGCTGTTCCGGGGATGGTCGGTGGCGCGTTGCAGCACTTGCGATCTCTGCGGCGTCTGGAGGACGATGGAGGCTTGATTCGTAAGCTGCTGGATGAAGCAGAAAACGAGCGAATGCATCTCATGACATTCGTACAGATAGCAAGACCTAGCCGGCTCGAACGTTGGTTGATTCTGCTAGGCCAAGGTGTCTTTTATAACTTTTTCTTCCTCATGTACCTGATATCACCTAAGACCGCGCATCGCGTCGTCGGGTACTTCGAGGAAGAAGCAGTTATCAGTTACTCCCACTATCTGGAAGAGATCGATGCGGGCAGGCACGAGAATGTTCCAGCGCCCCAGATCGCGATTGATTACTGGAACCTGGAACCGGATGCACATTTGCGGGACGTCGTTCTTGCGATTCGCGATGACGAAGCGGGCCATCGCGGTGTTAACCACGAAATTGCCGATATGTTAGCAGCCAGAAAGCAAACCCCGAGAAAAGGGGTGGGAGTGTCTTAAAAAAGGTCCGCTTCTGGCCGCTAGCTGCCGTTCAATTTTGGCAGTTCTGGGCGGTCTGAACGTCCGGTATTGGTGAGAGCGGACATTCGCCCAGGTCGAGTGTCTGCTTTCCACCCTAAAGCTGCCGTTGAGCTAGAGTGAGTCTGAACAACCGCTACTGACCCGGAGCGGACCTTCCGCCTAGCCCGTTTGTTCGCGGACCTTTACGGTGTCGACGTGTTGGAGAAATGAGGTCGCCTTACCGTCGGCCAGTGTCCAGACGTGTGCCATCCTTACCTCACAGGGCTCGCCAGACTTCTTGTGGTTCCAAGTGTACTTGCCGTCCGCTACAACCGTGTCCCCATCGGCAACGAGTCGCTCAACGACGACTCCCCAATTGTCGCCAATCTCGCCGAGTCGCATAAATACGTTCTCGACGACCGCCTGAGGACCGATGTATGTTCCTGCCAGAGGAAAGCCATCGGCCTCGGTCCAGGAAATATCGTCAGCAAAAGCGGCTGTAACGGCCGCAACGTCACCTGATGCGAAACTGTCATACATGCCTTGAATGATCTCTTTGTTGGTCATCGGAGCACCTTTGTTGTTCTTGTCGCGGAAGGTAGAAGCAGACGATATCGCGGTTGAGGGTGAGCCAGCAACGGCCGCTTCTGGCTGTTAGCTGCCATTCGATTCAGGCGGTTTCAGGGCATCTGAATGTCCGCTATCGGTGAAAGCTGCCGTTCAGTCAAGGGGAACGTCCGCTTTCCGCCCCAGAGCTGCCATTGAGCTAAAATCAGGCTGAACGACCGCTATTGATCCATTCCGGTCCTTCGAACGTTGCAGGCACGCTGCGTCGTCCGAGTCGCAACTATCACCAATCTTCGGTGAACTGAGCAGAGCCAGATGAAGAAATACCTCATTAGTCAGTTTGGCCGGCCACATGGCCTTGTAGGCCGATTGGCCGGCGTCATAATGGCCCATCGCGCATCGAACAAATTGCGTAACCGTTGGACCGTCGATTTGCTCGATTTGGAGCCATCGCATCAAGTGCTGGAAGTAGGCTCCGGCCCAGGCATCGCGCTCGCACAGGTTGCCGACTGTCTCACAAGTGGACGGGTTGTTGGACTGGATTATTCGAAAACGATGCACGACATGGCAGCCAGTAGAAATCGACAGGCAATAGGTGATGGGCGGGTCAGTTTGATTATCGGGTCGGCGGAAGAACTCGATCAAGCAACAGACAAGGCACTCGATGGACCGTTCGACCGTATCTTCGGAATCAACGTCGTTATGTTTTGGAATGATCCTATCGGTACATTTCGGATGCTTGGTCAGCGGCTCACTAGCACCGGGCAACTGGCATTTACATTTCAACCCCGAGTCGGGTCGGTAAGCGACGAAGCGGCGTTGTCTGCCGCAGATCAGATGGTCGGGAATCTACGTGATGCAGGTTTTCAAGACATACGAGTCGAGTGCCTGGAATCGCTCTCACCGATGGCTGTTTGCGTAATCGCGCGCAATCACTAGTCTCGCATTCTTCGGGCGAACGTCTGCTTCTGGCCGTTAGCCGCCATTCAATTCGGGCCTTCACAGATCTTCTCAACGTCCAGTATCGGTGAAAACGGACCTTCGCCCTGGTTGGATGTCCGCTTTCCACCCCAATGCGGCCTTTGGGCTAGGATAGGTCTGAATGGCCGCTACTGACCCAGAGCGGACATTGGTCCAATTGCGCGTTATCTCCTCCCTCGGCAAATCGGCCCAGCGTCACTCCTGCGCGCTGACGGTCGATATGTCGATCAGCGGGTTCGCCGCGATCATGCCGTCAGCCGTGAGCTCAGGATAGGGTTTTCCCAGGGCACGGTAACGTTCGGCAATATCGGGATACGACCACTCGAACAGCGTACGAGCACGCTCGTCGGCCGTCAGACGCGACTGGTCGTACAGCCCTGCCGCGCGCCGCTGTCGCTCGGCCTCGGACAGAATGATGCCGACGACGACCGACACGGTCAGCGACGATCCGTGACCGTGCATCGGAATAGCTATGTGCTCGTCGGCCTCGGCACGCACAGCATCTTTCAGGCCAACGCGCTCGCCCCCGACTATGATCGCCACTTTCTGCGTGTAATCGACATCGCGATAATCGCGCGATCTTTCGCCACTGTGCGCGGCCACGAG
>JABAHS010003819.1_pt1 | contig 10740 bp, 6 predicted proteins | sample 7062111 | NCBI WGS metagenome assembly JABAHS01 (sample SAMN14534600, study PRJNA622989) | marine sediment metagenome | biome: marine biome [ENVO:00000428]; feature: marine pelagic biome [ENVO:01000023]; material: deep marine sediment [ENVO:00002113]; isolation source: pool of 4 deep marine... | reverse complement strand
GGTCCGGCCGCAGTCAACCAGGGTTGGCGGCACGATTTAGCCAACTTGCTCTATCATCTCATCGCCCTGTTGGCCGGAGAACCGGCGGAGCATCACACAGCCTGGCAAACTCACCAGGAACATCTCATCCAACGAGTCCTGGAGACAGCCAGGCGGGATCCGGGGCGGAGGATCTTGGTGGTGGTCAATGTGCGGCACTGCCATCACATTCGGCCCGCGCTCAGAAAATACCCCGAAGTAGAGGTCGTTCAATATTCCGAGTTGTAGGGTAGCGTTTATTGGCGATACTTTATCATCTATTTCATCACCCTAAATTTGTCACCTTCATCCTCTGAAATTTGACAATTTTCATGATACCCTTCCCAGAAGCTAGGGGGCCGAATCTTCGACTTCCGGGAAGGTAAATTTGCGCGCCATAGGTGATTCCACCTACCAAAGCTCAAGTAGTTCTACCGTAGTTTGCGCCAGCTAATCCCGCTATAATGGGAACAGAAAAGAGAGAAAGAAGATATAGAGAGCGACCCGCTGGTCTTGCGGGTTGGGATAAGCGATATATAAGGTTAGGCTTAACCAATGACCTATCTGGCTTTTCACAACCTATTCCAACAGAAATTTCGGCTGGCTCTCAGTATCGGTGGAGTGGCTCTGGCCATCACCCTCATTGTCCTCCTCAACGGCTTTCTGGCCGGTATCTACGTCCAGGTGACGGCTTATCTGGACCATACGCCGGCCGATTTCGTGGTGGCCCAGGATGGCGTCACCAACTTGCTCAGCGCTACCTCGCTCCTGCCACTCAACGCCGAAGACCTGGCGCGGGGTGTACCCGGCATAGCCCGGGTGGTCCCCATCGTCTCCCAATTCGTCATTTTAGATATTCACGATGAAAAGGTAGTCGCCTATATGGTCGGCTATGAGCCGGATCTGGGGGGCGGTCCCTGGTCGTTGGCCGCCGGCCGTCCTCCGGCGGATGATGATGAGGTCGTGTTGGACCAGGTAATGGCTGAAACCCACGGCTTTGGCCTGGGGGATACGATTGAGATATTAGACGATGATTTCATCGTCGTCGGGCTGAGCGATGGCACCAACTCCTGGATGGCCAGTTTCTTCTTCGTCGAAAAGCGGGCCGCCGAGAAGCTGTTGTTAACCCCCAACACGACCAGCTTCCTCCTTCTCACCTTTGCACCGGAGGTTGATCCAGCCGCTGTTGAAGCCCGGCTGCGCCGACGCCTGCGTGAGGTGGAGATCGTGCCGGCGGCGACGATGAAACAGAATGACCTCGACTTAATCGTCCAGGTCTTTGCCATCCCCTTACAGATGATGGTCACCATCGCCTTTGCCGTGGGTACAGCCATTTTGGGGATGGTCATTTACACGGCTACAGTTGAGCGGGTGCGGGAGTACGGCGTTCTGAAGGCGGTCGGGGCTAAAAATCGACACCTCTATTGGCTGGTCATCCAGCAGGGGCTGGTCACCGCCCTGGTGGGGGTTGCCCTGGGTATCGGCCTGGCCTGGCTGACGGCCCAGTGGGTAATGACTGCCTCACCCAAGTTTTTGGTGGTGCTTCAGCCCAAGACCATCCTGGCTGTAGCCTCCACTGGTGTACTCATGGGCTTGTTGGCCGCTTTATTACCAGTCCGCTACGTAAGCCGCCTTGATCCGGCGCAAGTCTTCAGAAAGTAAAGGGAGGCACAGCAATGTTATATCTGGCCTGGCGAAACCTTTCGCAAAGTCGAACCCAATTCATCCTGGGGGTGGGAGGGGTAGCCCTGGCGCTATTGCTGATGTTGGCCCTCGATGCCCTGCTGGCCGGGTCAGAAGAAGACCTGACGGCCTACATTATACAATCTAGAGCCGATATTTTTGTGGCCCAGGAGGGAGTCAAAAACATGCATATGGCTGCCTCGGCTATTAGCCTGCGCGATATGCGTCTGGCCTCTCACGCCGAGGGGATTGCCAGCGCCAGCCCTATCCTCTACACCACCAGCGTAATTGAAACAGGCCGGGCCGATGTCCTCTCCTACATCATCGGCTTTGACCCGCAGGAACCATTGGGCGGGCCACAAACCGTAGTGGCCGGGACAAGCCGGTTAAAGCGAGATGAAGCCCTTATCGACCAAGCAGTGGCCCGCACTCAGGGGCTTGGCCTGGGGGATGAGGTTGAAATCCTGGGCGAGACCTTCACCATCATCGGGCTAACCAGGGGCCTGACCAGCCTCATCAACAGCGTCGCCTTCATTCACCTGGAAGATTTCCAGACTCTGCGAAGCGGCGAGGCCATCAGTTACGCCCTGCTCGAGGTCGAAGAGGGCTACAACCCGGCCAGAGTTGCCACGGCCATTGTGGCCCGAAATGACGATGTGCTGGCCTTGACCCAGGCCGATTTCGCCCGCGAGGAGCGCCAGATCATCAGAGATATGAGCGTCGAGATCATCAACATCATGAACCTATCCGGTCTGCTTATCGGGCTGGCTGTAACCGCATTGACCCTCTACACCAGCACCCTGCGCAAGCGCCAGGAATACGGCGTTCTGAAGGCCATCGGGGCTAAAAATAAGCACCTGTATACGGTCGTCATTGGCCAGGCCTTTTTGAGCCTGGCGCTGGGATTTGGGGCAGCCATTGGCCTGGTCTGGTTGTTAGGACAGGTCATCCCTCTGGCCGTGCCGGGCTTAGCCCTAACCTTAACCCAAACGGCGGTGATCCGGGTGTTGTTGGCTTCCTTATTCATTGGCGTCATAGCTGCTCTGATCCCGGCCTGGCAAGTGGCCCAGTTGGACCCGGCACAAGTTTTTAGAAGCTGAGTTCTGAGTTCTGAGTTCCGGGTTCCGAGTTAACTCTGAACTGGGAACCAGGAGGAATTATGGAACCAATTATGACCGTTGAAAATGTTACCCGTCGCTTTGGTAGCGGCAGCACCGAAGTGGTAGCGGTAAAAGATATTTCTTTAACTGTCGCCCCCGGCGAAGTGGTCTTGATTATGGGGCCATCGGGGAGTGGCAAAACAACCCTCCTTTCGATGTTGGGCGGGTTGCTCAAACCCTCTTCCGGGCGGATACAGATCGGCCCGGATGACCTGACCCGGTTGGACGAGGGCCGCTTGCCGGAGGTGCGACTGCACCGCATCGGCTTTATCTTTCAAGATTTCAACCTCCTCTCCGCTCTGTCTAGCCTGGATAATGTGGCCCTGGTCGGACAACTGGCCGGTCTTTCCCGCCCGGTAGCCCGCCAACGGGCCCAAGACTTGCTGGAACAGATGGGGTTGGGACACCGGCTGAGCTTTTTGCCCGAAAAGCTCTCCGGCGGGGAGAAACAGCGGGTGGCTATTGCCCGTGCTTTGATCAACCAGCCAGAGCTGATCCTGGCCGACGAGCCGACGGCCAATCTGGACAGCCACCACGGCTACGAAACTATGCGTCTCCTGCGCCGCATCGCGAAAGAGGAAAGGCGTAGTGTCATCATTGTTAGCCATGACCAGCGCATCAAAGACATCGCCGACCGCATTTTGTGGTTGGAAGATGGTCAATTCAAGGACGTGCTTGAATTGGCCATCGACCCGGTGTGTGGTATGTCGGTGGACCAGGAGAGCGCCCCGGCGCAGGCAATCCACCATGGTCAAGTCTTTTATTTTTGTGCCCGGGGTTGCCGAGATGAATTTTTGGCCAATCCAACCAGATTTGTGAACCTGGAGGAGACGTAAAACCAACACCATTCAGGTGGTGTTAGTCGACGATCAAATAATAGGCTGATCGATTGCACCTCTGTCCACTGAGCATACTTCAGCGGACTGGAATCTCCCCGAAGGAAATCGGAAAGCGCCCTCTAGAAGGTGCACGATCAGCACAAAGGAGGGTGAGATTATGTTACTGCAAACCAAGCTTCACATCCCGAAGCCAAGAGATGACATAGTCCTTCGGCCCAAGCTATTGGAACGGCTGAAGGCGGGTCTGGATAAGCCATTGCTCCTACTCTCAGCACCGGCCGGCTATGGCAAGACCACGCTGCTGGCCCAGTTCAGCGACACAGCCCCTCTACCGGTGGGCTGGTACCACCTTGACGCCGGCGACAATGATCCGGCGGTCTTCCTCGAATATTTCACTGAATGTATCGCCACCTGTTACCCCGACTTTGGCCGCACCACGCATTCGTTGCTCCAGAGTATCCAGAATATCACAACCGAGTGGGAGCGGCTTTTGGTCGTTCTCATCAACGAGATTATCGAGACAATCCCCGAGGACATTCTGGTCGTTTTGGAGGACTACCACCTCATCGAGAGCCCCTTAATCGACAGCTTCATTGACCGTCTGTTGGCGCAGGTGCCCCCTCAATTGCACCTGCTCCTCTCGACGCGCAGCGATCCGCTCATCTCGCTGGCCCGGCTGCGGGCGCGGGGCCAGGTGGCCGAGCTACGCGGCCACGATTTACGCTTTACCCTGGAAGAGGCGCGGACCTTCCTGAATGAGGTGGCGCAGTTGGATTTGCCGGCCGAGCGTATCCAGGTCCTGGTGCAGGAGACGGAGGGCTGGGCGGCTGCTTTGCAACTGGCCCTGACATCGCTAGGGCGGGGACCGGCCCCAGCACTTCAGATCTCCCTGGAGGAGTTGCGGGGCACCAACCGCCATATCTTCGACTACTTGAGCCAGGAGGTGCTGGCGGCCCAGCCGCCGGATGTGCAGGCCTTCCTGCTGGGCTCCTCCATCCTGGAGCAGATGAGCCCCGTGCTGTGCGACGAAGTCCTGGGCATCGAGGATTCAGGCCAAATCTTGGAGACTCTGGAGGCCGCGAACCTATTCATCGTGCCTCTGGACGACCAGCGCGAATGGTATCGCTATCACCATCTGTTCCGGGACTTCCTGCAGGAGCAATTGCGCCGCGAGCAGGGGGACGAAGTGGGGGGGCTACACCGCAAGGCGCTGGCCTACTTTGAGGCCACTGGTGACATGGAACGGGCGATCCGCTACTGTCAGGCGGCGGGTGCGGACAAGAAGCTGGCGGAGTTGGTGGAGCAGGCGGCGCCCAGATATCTTAGGCGCGGACGGTTGGGAACAGTGCAGGGCTGGCTGGAGTCGGTGCCGGAGGAAGTGGCCGCTGGCCGGCCCTGGCTGGCTTTGTATCGGGGGACGATCCTGGCCAACTGGGGGCAGGCCCGGGAGGCCTGGGTATCGTTGTCGGAGGCGCGGCAGGCGTTTGCCGAGCTCGGCGATGAGTTGGGTGAGAGCCGGGCGCTGAATCAACTGGCTCGGGTGGCCTTCTTTGAGGGGCGTTATCAAGAGAGCCTGGAGCTGAACCACGAGGCGCTGCGGCATATGCCGTGGACCGACCACGAGGGGCGCGCCCAGGCGTTGTGTGATCAGTGCCAGGTGTGGCTCTACCTGGGTGACCTCAGACGGGCCATTCACGCCGGCGAAGAGGCGCTGGCGCATGCCCAGCTTCTGGGCGACCGGGCTGTGCTGGCCGAGGTCACCATCTGGGCAGGCGCCGCTTACTATCACGCCGGCCGGCTGTCCGAGGGGATGCGGACCCTGAAGCGCGGCCTCAGCATGCTGGCAGATCCTGTGGCCTTGGGGGCCCACATCGCTCATGGCACGATCGGGTTCATACACCTGGAACGCTGGGAGCTGAAGGAAGCGTTCGAACATTCTTGGCAGAGCCTGGCGCTCAGTCAAAAGTTTCAAGACACCGGTTTTATAACCTTCAGCCACACTGCCCTGGGCACGATTCACCTTGAGCGGGATGAGTTTGACCAAGCCCGGGCCAGTTTCGAGGCGGCGCTGGCCATCATCGAACAGACAGGGATGGAGAATATATCTGTCGAGGCAGTCTGGAACTTTCTGGCGGATTGGCACCTGAAAGTCGGTCATTACAGCCAGGCCGAAGCTTGCAGCCGCANNGCGGCGAAGAAGCGGGGGGACTGGCCTGGGGCATGGGCTGGCTGCCTCTGGCCAGAGTGTACCTGGCCACGGACCGCCCAGACAAGGCCGAGCAGATCTTGCTGGACGTGGCAGCCACCAGTGAGCAGGGTGGTACATTCTGGTCTATGATAGACAGCGCCGTCCACCTGGGACGCTTGTATCTGGAAAGGGGTCGAGAGGAGGAAGCAACCGCCCACATCACAAAAGCCCTCAAGGCAGCTGCGCCCGCGGGGCATCGGCTGATGTTCCTCAGCCAACGAGAGGAGGCGGTGCCACTCCTGATCCACGCCCTGAAGCACAAGATCGAGCCCGCCTTTGCGCAGGCTCTGCTACGCGAGTTGGGTGAGGCGGCCCGGCCCGCCCTGAGCGAACTACTTGACTATCCTGACCCCGAGGTACGCCGCTACGCCCAGGAGTTGCTGCCGGCCGCATCCCCTCAGCCCCAGGCGACAGCGACGGAGGCCGCGCCGCCTGAGGTCATACACATCACCTGCTTCGGCGATTTCCAGGTGACCTACCGGGGTCAGCCGGTGGGGGAGCCGGGCTGGCTGAGCACCAAGGCCGGCGACCTCTTCGCTTATTTCATCACCTTCCGGGAAGGAAGCCTGCCCAAGGATCGCGTGCTGGAGGCGCTGTGGCCCGAGATGAGACCCGACCGCAGCAGCGGCGCTTTCCACACCGCCCTATACAAAATGCGCCAGATGCTGCGCCTCACTGGAACGTCCCCAAAGGGGGATGGCCAGCAGCGGAAGTTCGTGCAGACCCGTGGGGGCGAGTACTACCTGAAGTCAGAGCACTTCTGGATCGACGCTGACGAGTTCACGAAGCTGAATGCCGAGTGCGCCCGGCATTCACATGAGGCGATGGAGCGCTGTGAAGCGTGCGCCGTACGGCTGCAACGGGCGATGGAACTGTACCGGGGGGACTACCTGCCAAATCTGTACTACGACTGGGTGCTGGACACGCAGCGGCAACTGCAGGAGGCGTATCTGGAGGCGTTACAGGTCCTGGCGGCGCATCAGGCCGGTCGAGGTAGCTATGAACTGGCCCTGGCCTATGGGCGACAAATACTGGCCAAAGACCCCTTGCTAGAGGAGGTTCACTGCCAGATGATGGGCTACTACAGCCAGTTGGGAGATCGCAACGGAGTGATCCGGCAGTATCAGCACTTGACGGCGACCCTGGCAGATGAGTTAGAGATCGAACCAATGCCGGAGACGCAGGAACTCTATCACGCCTTAATCGGCGGCTAAATGGAGGCAATCAAGATTATTTGAAAAAATTTTCATACTGAGAATGCAGTGAGAATTTAATCAGAATCGAGTGAGAGGCGTTGGGTATATTACTGGCAACAATATATCCAACGCCTCTTTATAATTTCCCTGAAGTTGAAGGGACTAAAGAGGCAAGGGGAACTGGCTACGGTCTATGTACCTATCACACTCAAGAAAGGAGGAAATTTATAGAATCATTTTAGCAACGAGTAGTTTAGGTAATAGGGCTACCGACAGCCCAGAATCAAAAACCAAATTTCACCAAGAAACATATTTTTCGGAGGTATTCCAATCATGAAAACCATAACCATTAACAAACGCCATATCATGACCCTGGGGTTAGTCCTGGTTCTTCTCAGTTTGCTCATACCGCAGACTGCTTTGGCCAAAACACCCGTACCGGCTGGAACCGATCCCAATTTTCCCCTTGAGATCACCCTGGAGCCCAACCAAGTTACCTTCAAGACGGGCCAACTGGCGGCCGGGCAAGAAACATGGTTTGCAGTGAAAGTGACTGACCTGTACGCTTTGTCTGCCGCAAACAGGCACGACGACGACGATGATGATGATGGCCGTCTGCCGCTTGATCTAACCCTCTTTGTCGCCCCCATCGACGGCAACAAAATCCACAAGCTCAGGATGGAGATTTTCCCAGGCAGCTATGCCAGCCACTGGTCTGTTGGCCACCTCTACACCGATGGCCTTGACGAAGACGATGTGGACTATGCCGCTGCTGTGACCCCCTTTGGCGTGGGCCGTGCGGTTGACCGAGTTGACGAAGATCATCACTATAAGACCGGCGAAGGCGACCCCCTGCTGGGCAGCCTGGTCTGGAGCGGGGATGTCATCAACAATGAAACTGTCTTAGTCCGCGTTCTGAACGACACTGGCGCCCCGGTAGGCTATTGGTTCTTTACGGGCCACATCATCGACGTGGAGTTAAGCTAATACTCTAGGGTGTCAACAGGTTCAAGTCTTTAACCCTCTTCTCTTGATGAGTAGGGCCACACCGCGGTGTGGCCCTACGATACCAAACGCCTTTTTCAGCTTCCCGAAGTTAGGGGAGTAAAGGGACAGAGCTTTCTGATGAGGATTAGCCACTATGATCAGCAAATTAAGGCAGGAGATCATTGAGTTTCTGCAAAAACATGACGTAGGACATCTAGCCCTCAGCGGCCTCGATGGGCCCTGGGCTTCAATTGTGCGCTATATGAACCATAATCTTACCCTCTACCTGATCGAACGACGCACAAGTGACCTGATCTATTACCTGGAAAACGATCCCCATATCGTGTTCACCGTTGAAGGGGAACAGGAGAGCGTTCAACTCTTTGGCACAGCTCAGGTGTTGACCGCTCAGGAACTTCCCCAGGGAGTGGACAAAGTTCAAGCCAATTATCGCTTGAAGGACCGCCAGGCGCCGGGCGTCTATGTGGTGGTGGAAGTGAAACCTGAGCGTGTTTATCGCTTGACCCACGATAACGGCGCGACCCATCGAGACACGATGGACATTAATACCGAAGCAGAAGGATAGGCAAACAAATGACCGACTTAATGATTGAAGCCAAGGGCTTGACCAAGCACTACAAAAAGCTGGAAGCCGTGCGAGGAATTGACCTGGCGATACGTCGAGGCGAGATCTTCGGCATCGTCGGCCCCGACGGCGCCGGCAAGACGACCACCATCCAGATGCTGACCGGCATCCTCACCCCCACGGCGGGAGAAGCCCACGTGGCTGGGGTAGATGTAGTCCGTGAGACCGACCGGTTGGGGGGCAAGATTGGCTACATGTCTGAGGGGTTCACCCTGTACGGCACCCTGTCGGTGGAAGAAAATATGGATTTCTTTGCCGACCTGTACGGCGTGCCGTCCGACCTCCGCCGCGAGCGCAAAGAGCAATTGTTGCACTTTGCCCGGCTGAAAGAAGCGCGTGGCCGTCGCGCCGGGAACCTGTCGGGGGGGATGAAAAAGAAGCTGGCCCTGGCCTGCACCCTGATGTACTCGCCCCAGGTCCTCTTCCTGGACGAACCGACGACCGGCGTGGACCCCGTTTCCCGGCGTGATTTCTGGAAGCTGCTGCACAATTGGAGGCAGGCGAGTGAAGGGTTGACCATCTTTGTCAACACGCCCTACATGGACGAGGCCGAACGTTTCGACCGGGTGGCTCTGATGCATCTGGGGCAGTTCATCGCCATTGACACGCCGCAAGCTCTCAAGGCCAGTCTGGATGGCGAGATGCTGGATCTGAAAGCAGAACCCCAGGCCACCGCCTTACACCTGCTTAAAGCGACCGAGGGGGTGTCACACGTGCAAGTCTTTGGTGAGCGACTACACTTGCTGGTTCCGACCGGAAATGGCCGGAGGCCGAGCCTGGACCTGGAGACGACCTTGACCGCTGCCGGGGTCAGGCTTCTGGAGCAACGTCGCACAGAACCTACCCTGGAAGACGTATTCGTTGCCTCTATCGAGGCCCTTGGGCAGGAGAGCAGGAGAGCAGAGGAGCAAGGGAGCAGGGGGGACAAGGAGACACAGAGGATGGGTTGGGAGTTGGAGTTGGAGACAGCCTTCCCTCAGTCCTCCTCTCCAACTCTAACCTCAAACTCAAACGAAGTATCCAAAATCCCCAACCCTCAATCCCCAATCCCTAATCCCCAATCCCCAATCTCCGGCTATGCCGTTACTGTCGAAGGGCTGACCAAACGCTTCGGCAGCTTCACGGCGGTGGACGGAATCAATTTTAACGTCCACGCCGGCGAAATCTTCGGCTTCCTCGGCCCCAACGGGTCGGGCAAAACGACGACCATCCGCATGCTGACCGGCCTCCTGCCGCCGACTTCGGGGGCAGGTACTGTGGCCGGCTTCGACATTCTGCGGGAGCAAGCCCGTATCAAGCCGGAGATTGGCTACATGAGCCAGAAATTTTCCCTTTACCAGGATCTGACGGTAGAAGAAAACATTGATTTTTACGCCGGGTTGTACAACGTACCCCGTCGACGACGGGCCGAACGTAAGGCCTGGGCCTTGGAGATGGCCGGTCTGCGCGGCAAGGAGCGGCTGCTGACCCGCGACCTGTCGGGCGGCTGGAAGCAGCGGTTGGCCCTGGGCTGCGCCGTACTGCACCAGCCGCGCATCCTGTTCCTGGACGAACCGACCTCCGGGGTGGACCCCATCTCCCGCCGCGCTTTCTGGGACCTGATCTTCGAGTTATCGGCCCAGGGGGTGACGATTTTTGTGACCACCCACTACATGGAGGAGGCCGATCACTGCCACACCGTGGCCCTGCTCTACTACGGCCAGATCATCGCCCTGGACAGCCCGGCGGCGATGAAGGCCAATATGAAGGCCGGCCAGATGCTGGAGATTGACGTGGCCGACGCCCTGCGGGCCTCGAACGTGGTGGCCAACCTACCGCAAGTACAGAGCGCGGCCCCCTATGGCGATAAGCTACATGTTCTGGTGGGGAGTTTGGCCAACGAGGCGATTGAGCCTCTGAGCCGGGCGCTGGCCGCCGCCGACCTGCCGCCGGGGCGTATCGAACGCATTGAATTCTCGTTGGA
>JABAHS010130824.1_pt1 | contig 10749 bp, 8 predicted proteins | sample 7062111 | NCBI WGS metagenome assembly JABAHS01 (sample SAMN14534600, study PRJNA622989) | marine sediment metagenome | biome: marine biome [ENVO:00000428]; feature: marine pelagic biome [ENVO:01000023]; material: deep marine sediment [ENVO:00002113]; isolation source: pool of 4 deep marine... | reverse complement strand
ATGGGTATTTCGTCCACCATGAACGCCCGCCTGATAAGACCATGGTAATGAAGATCCCAGAGACAATGATTATGTCGCTTTTCTTCCTCTGATGAGGCTAAAAACAATGAGCGGATTGTACGGTTTGATATTCGATCTTGACGGGGTAATCGCCGATACCGAGGCCCTCAATGCAAAGGTCACCGCTAAAGTGTTCGCTGAGTTGTTCGATCTTGNNGCAAGAGCGCATGGTATCGAACTCATAGATGAACAGGTCCAAAAAACAACAAGAGTTCGTCAGGAGTATTTCATACAGATCCTAAGCGACGAATCCCTACCCCCTTTCCCCGGGGTCTTGGAACTTATGGCGGAGGCTATGAAGAACGAGAGTTTTCGACTTGCTATCGCAACATCGGGCACACTTGAAAAGTCACGCGCTGTCCTGAACGCCACAAAAGTTCCCTATGAGGAAATGGTCTATGTAAACGGCAATGATGTCTCACATAAGAAACCATATCCCGAGCTGTTCCTGCTCGCTGCCGAGCGCATGGCAATTGATCCTGCCGACTGTGTAGTAATTGAGGATTCTCCCAACGGTATCCAGGCAGCCAAAACTGCAGGATCGAAGTGCATCGCCGTCACAAATACCTTCACAGCTGAGAATCTCGCAAAAGCGGGTTTAATCTGCAACTCTCTCGAAGAAATCACTCTTGAGGTGATAACGGGACTAATCGAACATGATGCCTAGCATGGCAACTGATGTGAGGCACGGTATTGTCGGGGAGTGCAACCACAAAGGGATTTGAATGCAACATTGAATCTGCTCAGTGAGTTGAAGCCGGACGCGTAAGAGACTTCGAGGATCTTCTTGTTTGTGGTCACCAGCATCCGCTGTGCGTGCTGTACGCGATGCTGGATGATGAAGTTGTTCAGCGTAATACCGAATGTTCGCCTGAACAAATCACCTGCATAATCCGGATGCAGGTTTACAGCCTTGGCAACATCAGCGACATGAATCCGCATTGTGTAGTTCTGGGCAATGAATTTCGCCATCGGCTCAATCTTGCTTGTGCTCTGTGTGCCAACCGGTCTTTGAGTGCGATCGGGGGATGGGCCGTCCGGTAGCGTAGTGTCGTCTGTGAGATTGTCGGCAAGGCGGAGCAAACGCGCCTTGATCTCAACCAGTACGATTTCATGGAAACGCGTTGAGTTGCAGTTAATGTCTTGGTGCCATTGCTCGAACAATGCCTTGTCCGCGTACGACTGCGTTGAATTTGGTTCCTGAATCAGCCGACCGCTCAGGATTCGCTTGATAAAGTTTTCAGGCAGGGCCCAACTGAGCAGCCAGGGAAGAGGCAGGGTTACCACGGTATAAGAAGTCACCTCTTCATATTCCACGATCTGGTGTGGAGTAGTCGCCCAGAACAGTGCAGGCCTGCCGCCCTCAACGGTGGTTCGCTCACCCCAGAACAGATAAGTGAGTCGGCCCCGCTCGAGGTAATTCAATTCCACCTCGGTGTGCTTGTCGGGACGCGGCATTAGGGTGGGTTCCCAGCGCTCACATGTAAAGCCGTATGGCGCAAATTCCGGACGTCTCTGGTCAAAGTGCTTCATAGGCATAGGAATACAACAACTTATTGCAGAAATCAAGGTAGAAATTGCTTTATTCTTATTTTATACTCTCGGCTGTGGTTATGTTGAGTCAATCGACGTTCTCTCTGTGACTACTATGCGAAAAAGTCGATCCCCAGCGATTCCGGCATATCACAGAAACTGAAAGGAGGTCATGGCATGATAAGAAAGCAAAATCTAACCCGGCATACGACCAATGAACGAGGAGTGATCTGCACTGTTTCATTCCTGTTTACAGCAGCATTTTGTTTGATGAATATAGGGATGGTAGCCCACTCCGAATCCCGGAAGTCGCAGGATCCAGGCGTAACAGCAATCATTAAAGGCGGAGTCCTCGCGGGTCATCGATACCGCATACTCGTCTCGACGGACGTCGGAGGTACAGATCCGGATGATTTTCAGTCGATGGTGCACTTGCTGGTTTATGCGGATTGCTTCGACATCGAGGGATTGATCTCGTCACCCTATGGTCCCGGTCGGAAAAAGCACATTTTAAAGGTCATCGATTGCTACGAAAAGGACTACGTGAATCTGAAGACGTATTCCGATCGGTATCCTACACCGGACGCACTACGTGCGATCACCAAACAGGGTGAGACCGAACGGGCACCCTACGCTGGTGTGCGACGTTCGACGGAGGGATCACGCTGGATTGTTGAATGCGCGCGGCGCGATGACCCACGACTACTTTATGTCCTGATATGGGGCGGCATCGAGGATCTCGCCCAGGCGCTTCACGATGCGCCCGACATCCTGCCCAAGCTGCGGGTGTACTGGATCGGCGGGCCGAACAAGAAATGGGGCCCGGACGCGTTTCAGTATCTCGCGACGCACCATCCGAAATTGTGGATCATCGAGTCCAACGCTACGTATCGCGGCTGGTTCACGGGCGGCAATCAGTCGGGCCAATGGGGCAACAGGGAATTCGTGAGACAACACATCGCCGGCAAAGGCGCACTGGGTGATTTCTTTGTCAGCAAGAAAGCCGATATCAAGATGGGTGATACACCGTCGGTCGGCTGGCTGCTCAAGGGCACTCCCGACGATCCCTCGCAACCCGGGTGGGGCGGTCGATTTGTGCGGGCATGGGAGCGTCCCTATAGCCGTTTCGAGCGGATGACCACGAAAGAGGATCGCATGGAGGTTTTTGGCGTTCTGGAACTTGTATTGCCAATGGGTAATAAAATCCCCCAGCGGCCTGAGGCCGTGTTGGCGGTGGAGAATCAGAAGCTGCCCGGCCATGCACCCGGCGACGGGACGATGCGATTCCGTTTCTGCCCTAAAATTGCTAAAAGGCATAGTTTCAAGATTCAAGGCAGCGTACCGGCGCTCAGCGGGAAAATCGGAGGGATTACGGCTTATACACCATCACCCAGCATGGCGCAGCGTCCGGCAGCAGATTTGCCCAATTGGTGGACGGATGATCCATCAAAGCATGTGGCGGAAGGAGACCACAGCGGCGCCAAGACAGTCAGCCGGTGGCGTGAAGATTTCCTTGCTGACTTTGCCAAACGCATGCTCCGATGCCAATCGCCGGCTTCAGCAAAAACCGAAAATTAAAAAGAGGATAATGCATTGTCTGCTGACTGCAGAAGACTGATAACCGAATACTAAAATGGAAGGCGAACTCATGAAAAGAAATCTGTTATGTGGTTTACTAACTTCTGTCGTTCTCAGCGCCGGTTCCAATACGGCGCCGGCGAAACCCAAACCCGGCCCGATAGATGGTAGGCCGCGGGTGATTGCGACGTCGGACGGAGAGATTGACGACCAATGTTCGATGGTCCGGTTCCTGCTGTATGCCAATGAATGGGATGTTGAAGCGATCATCTCGTCCAGTTCGCAATACCACTCGCATGGTCACAACTGGGCCGGGGATGACTGGGTCCAGCCGTATCTGGATGCCTACGCAAAGGTCTATCCGAATCTGGTCAAGCACGACCAACGCTATCCCACGCCCGAATACCTGCGAACTCGCACACTGTTAGGGAACGTTAAAGCAGAGGGTGAGATGGAAGAGGTCACGGCAGGTTCTCAGTACATCGTCAAGGTGCTGCTGGAGAAATCGGATAACCGACCCGTATGGCTCCAGGCCTGGGGCGGCACGAACACTATTGCCCGGGCTTTGAAGACCATTGAACAAGAGCATCCGGATCAAATGGCCTATGTGGCCAGGAAGATCCGATTCTACTTCATTTGGGAGCAAGATAACACCTATCAGAGCTATATCCGTCCGCACTGGGGCAAGTTTGGGATACCGACTATCATTTCTGACCAGTTTATAGCAATCGCGTACGACAACCAGAGGAAGGACGTACCCCAACAAATGCAGCATTACTTTTCCGCGGAATGGATGAACCAGAATATCCTGAAGGACCACGGTCCTCTGCTTGCCTTATACAAAGCGCACGATGATGGGCATTTCCGGTCCGAGGGCGACTCGCCCTCGTTCCTGCATGTCATACCGAACGGCTTACGCAGCGCAGAGTCGCCCGACTGGGGCGGCTGGGGCGGCCGATTCGTGCGGGTCCGCGACAACACCTGGCTCGATCACGTGTTGGAGCCGGGCTACAAATATCCCGAGGGCAGATGGTATACGGGTTCAGCCTGGGGGCGCACCCGTCTAAAGAAGAAAATCCCGAATGATGTGGAATTGACCGCGTATCTCAAACCACAATGGCGCTGGATTGACGCGTTTCAAAATGATTTCGCTTCGCGTGCGGACTGGTGTGTTAAGCCTTATGATCAAGCCAATCACCCGCCGGTTGTCAAATTGAACCATGCTCGTGACTTGAAGGTCAGACCCGGGAAAAAGGTTTCACTAAGCGCCAAAGGAACTACCGATCCCGATGGCGACGCGCTGACTTACCGTTGGTGGCAGTATAAGGAAGCAGATACCTATGAGGGGGCCATCGACATCGTGGATGCCGGGAAACAAGACGCTTCATTCAAAATACCTGATGATGCCAGCAAAGGGCAAACAATCCATATTATATGTGAAGTGACGGATAATGGCAGGCCTCCACTGACGCGTTACCAGCGTGTGGTCGTTGAGATTGAATAACTAAAGGTTAAACAGTTCAATCAATTAATCAGGGAGATAACAATGAACTCAGTAAGTCTTACAAGATCAATAGTATTAGTCATTTTAGTATTAGCTTACGCCGGTATGCTTCACGCCCGACAACTGGCATTCCCTACGGCCGAGGGCTATGGTAAATACGCCACAGGCGGAAGGGGTGGCAAAGTATGCGAGGTCACTACCCTTGAAAGCACCGGATCAGGCAGCTTGGGCCAGGCAATTGGGGAATCAGGACCGAGGACTGTCGTATTCAGAGTTTCAGGCACAATTGAGGGTAATTTCAATATTAAAAATGACAATATTACCATAGCAGGACAAACCGCACCGGAAGATGGCATTTGCATTAAAGGAAGTCTTGGCATTAGTGCCAACGACGTTATCATCCGCTATATTCGCGTCCGGGCCGAAGCCAGCGGCGATGCAATTGGATCGAGAGGTCATAGAAATATAATCCTTGACCACGTGTCAGCCAGTTGGAGCAGCGATGAGGTTCTGTCTATTTACCATTGTGAAAATGTAACAATTCAATATTGCATGATCACCGAAGCCTGCTCCAGCAATCATCGGTTTGGCGGTATCTGGGGAAATAACCATGGCACTTACCATCACAACCTGATCGCACATAACGACAGCCGCAATCCCCGTTGGGCCTCGGGCTGTAAATACAACGACTATAGAAATAACGTGTTATACAACTGGGGTTATAAAAGTTGCTATGGTGGTGAAGCGCAACAACCCGGGAATGCCGAATGGAATTTTTCCACCATTAACATGGTCGCCAATTACTACAAACCGGGGCCTGCAACTAAGAACGGGGTCAGGGACCGAATTGCAGAACCTTCCGCGCGAGGCNNTTCCGAGGTTACAAACAATAATTGGAAGGGCATAGACGGCAACAAATATAAGAAACTCGACAACCCTTGGTCCGCCATGGCTATTAAGCAGGAATCCGCCGAAAAGGCTTATGAAACGGTTCTTAAACACGCGGGCTGCTCTCTTCCCAATCGTGATGCTGTTGACAAACGAATCATGGAAGAAGTTCGCACCGGCACCGCAGCTATGGGCAGGAATGGCATTATCGACCGTCCCAGCGATGTCGGCGGCTGGCCAGAGTTGAAATCTGCGGTTGCGCCTGCCGACAGCGACCACGACGGTATGCCGGATGCGTGGGAAACGGCGCATGGCCTTGATTCCTCGAATAAGGACGACGGAAAGAAGACGAATCTGTCAGCGGACAGCTATACCAATCTGGAGATATACCTCAACGAACTTGCGGGTGACCCCGTGAAATGGGCGAAATAAGTGGTTGTCTATGGCTTTTTGAAAGTAAGGACCATGAAGAACTTTGCTGCTTCGTGTCTCTTGATCACGCAGTGCTTTTGTCTCCAGTGCCACATAAATTCGGCCCAGGTCACAGGATTTGCACCGATTCGGGCGGCTTCTCAACTGGCCGCTATTCCTGCGAGTGCAGCACCCTTGCGTGTGGATATCAATTCTGAAAACCGTGCCGACATGTGCACTATCAACTGGGAAAACTGGCGCCCTTCAGGAAGCGATATGAGCCGGTCCTTTGGTGACGTGACCGTTACCCTCGTGGGCGGCGATGGTGGAACCGTCAGACTCTCCGGGGATAAGTCGCTCGTTGTACATGGTGTCACGGTCGGAGCCGATGGTGCAGTTGCCACCGGCGCAAAGCCGGCCGTCATGGAAGTTCGATTCGAAGGACTCACTGCCGGCCCACACACTTTCGTGGGCTATCACCACGCTCTTAGTGGCGTTGAAGGCACTTACACCATTTCGACCGGCGATCATAAAGTTGAAGGTATTAATATATCCAAGAATCCGCGCCACAATGATGAGGTAGGAACCTCCTTCATCGAGTTTCAGGCGATAGACGGACGACCCGTTGTGATTCGGATTACAGCTGCCAGCGGCGACCGTGTAATTCTCAACGGTTTCGCACTCGATGTCACTGATCCACACAAGAAAGCACTCAAGCCCATGCCTGCTCATTGCGAGCGGCACGCCGACGGTGACAACGGCAAGATAAAGCTGACATGGACACCATCTGAATCAGCCACTGAACACCATATCTACATGGTCTCTGATAGAGATCCTGAGGCCGCCCGACGAAAGCTCGCCACGACGACGAAAGAATCGGCCTCGGTTAAGGGCAGTTCCTATACCGCTCCCATCATCCCCAATAAATCGCTGCTTCACTATGTCTGGCGAGTCGATTCGGTCGATAGCAAGGGCAATATAACACGTGGTGATGTTTGGCGATTCCGTGTTCGCCATCTTGCTTTCCCTACTGCCGAGGGATACGGCCGCTTTGCTATCGGCGGACGCGGCGGGCGAGTGATGCACGTCACCAACCTCAACGATTCCGGTCACGGATCACTGCGCCAGGCTGTTGAAGCCAGCGGTCCACGCACAGTCGTCTTCGATGTTTCAGGGCTCATTAGTTTAAAGTCCAAGCTCATTTTCCGCAACGAAAACGAGTACCTCACCATCGCCGGGCAAACAGCGCCGGGCAAGGGCATCTGTATTCGCAACTTCACCTTCGGCGGTATTGGAGGCCGCGATACGATTATTCGCTTCATTCGCCTTCGGCTTGGCAACTTGACCGGAAAAACAATGGACGGGATGGGCTTGGCCGCCAGCGATCACTGCATAGTTGACCACTGCTCGATATCCTGGTCCATCGACGAGGCCTTCAGCTCGCGCAGTGCCAAGAACATTACCTTTCAACGCAATCTGATCTCCGAGGCGCTCAACATTGCCGGCCATTCGCACTACGGCAGCGGAAGTGCCCATGGTTTTGCAGGCTCCATAAGCGGCAACATCGGCAGTTTCCACCACAATCTGCTGGCCCATAACGCCGGTCGCAACTGGTCGTTAGCAGGGGCAATCGATCAAGCTAACCGCCACGCCGGACGGCTTGATATCCGCAACATGGTGGTCTACAACTGGAGAAATCGTACCACTGACGGTGGCGCCAAAGAGGTCCAATTCGTCAACAACTACTACAAGCCCGGTCCGGCTTCGCAAATCAAGACCTACCTAAATCCCCAATTCGAGCATCCCGCCTTCGGCCCGCAACAATATTACGTCGAGGGCAACATCATGGAAGGCGTCACCGAACCGGAAGGTCCGACAGGAACATTAAAGGGAATCAAAATCCATGGTCATCAGGATGCACCTGTGACGGTTCCGAAGCCTTTCTTCGAAGCCTATGTCAAGACTCACAGCGCCAAGGAGGCCTATGAAAACGTGTTGGCCGACGTCGGCTGCAACGTTCCCGTACTCGACGACCATGACAAACGCGTGATCGAAGAGGTTCGCAAGGGAACCTGGACCTACAAAGGCAGCAAGTCCGGATGGCCCGGATTACCCGATTCACAAGAGGACGTCGGCGGTTGGGAAGACTATCCTGAAGTCAAACGTCCGGCCGACTGGGATACGGATGGTGATGGCATGCCCAACCACTGGGAAGAAGAGCAGGGCCACAATCCACACGATCCCTCAGATGGTCCAGTTGATGCTAATGAAGATGGTTACACCAACTTGGAAGCGTATCTCAACTGGTTGGCAGAAGCGTATATCAGAAATTCGAACCATGAACAGAAATGAATTCAGTTATGCCCTTATAGGGTAAAGGACAAATAATCATGCAGCGGCGTATTATATCGCTTTTCCTGATTTGTCTTGTTACAGATAGTTTGTGTAACGCAGACGGATTAACCGATACTTCCACAAGCCGGCACGTCAAACTCCGAAGCGTGGATATCAAAGAGGTAAGATGGACCGAGGGATTCTGGAACGACAGGTTTGACTGGTGCCGAAAAATCGTTATTCCCAACATGCAGCGGATGCTTGAGGATCCCAAAGTCAGCCACGCTTATGATAATTTCCTTATTGCTGCCGGCAGAAAAGATGGCAGACATCGGGGACCAAAATGGCATGATGGCGATTTCTATAAGTGGCTCGAAGCCGTAGCATTCGTCTACGCTGTTACACAGGATGAAGAGTTGGACACTCTGATGGATCGAATTATCGAAGTCATCGGCAAGTCACAGCGAGAAGATGGATATATACACACGCCGGTTATTATAGCTCAGCGTCAGCATCTGCTCCGGAATGGGGAATTTAACAATCGGCTGGATTTTGAAACATATAATATGGGTCATTTAATGACGTGTGCCTGTGTGCATTATCGCGCCACAGGGAAAACTGATCTGCTGGATATTGCAAAAAAGGCCGCCGACTTTATCTACAGATCGTACAAGGATTCTCCGAACACACTCGCTAATAATGCGATTTGTCCATCTCATTACATGGGCATTATAGAAATGTATCGCACCTGCAGGGATCCCAGATACCTTGAATTGGCCAAAGGACTTATTGACATCCGCGATCTGGTCAAAGATGGTTCGGATCATAACCAGGATCGTATACCTTTCAGGCAACAAACTCAGGCTGTTGGACATGCGGTCAGGGCAAATTATCTTTACGCAGGCGTTGCTGATGTGTATGCCGAGACAGGTGACACATCTCTTATCCGGGCCCTGGAGGCGATATGGAATGATGTTGCATATCGAAAGATGTATATAACCGGAGCCACCGGGGCTTTATATGACGGGGCCTCACCTGACGGCTCAAGATCTCACTCGTCTATACAGCTTGTGCATCAGGCTTATGGAAGACCATACCAACTACCCAACATTACAGCCTATAATGAATCCTGCGCTATAGCCGGCCTGATTTTCTGGAACTGGCGTATGCTCTCCGTAACAGGTAAGGCGCGCTATGCCGACCTCCTAGAACTGGCTTACTACAACGGTTTGTTGTCCACCATCAGTCTTGATGGCAAAAAGTTCTTCTACACAAATCCTCTTGGAAGAGTTGATGAACTACCGTTTGAATTGCGATGGTCGCGAAGGAGAGAGCCGTATATCAACTGCTTCTGCTGTCCGCCGAACACTGTCCGGACGATTGCCGAGATCGCTGCTTATGCCTACAGCATTTCCAATGAGGGGTTATGGATCAATCTCTACGGCAGCAATGAACTTAAAACACATCTTGCCGAAGGATCGCCCCTGAGACTCAAACAGCAAACTGACTATCCCTGGGATGGTATGATAAACATTATCCTGGAAGATACACCAAAAAAAGAATTCTCTGTGTTTCTGCGAATTCCCGGGTGGGCTAAAAATGCCAGCATCAGAATTAATGAAGAGATGGTGAGCAAAAATCTGCAATCCGGACAATATTATGAGGTTCGACGTTTGTGGCGTAATAAAGACCGGATCAAGCTGGTTCTTCCCATGCCCGCCAGGTTGATGGAGGCGCATCCTCTTGTTGAGGAAACACGTAATCAAACGGCAATTTGTCGCGGTCCAATCGTATATTGTCTGGAATCGACGGATTTGCCTGATGGTGTCAAAGTCACCGACATATCCATTCCGTTTGACACCATCTTCGAGAGCAGTATCGATAAGGCATTGCTGGGAGGAATTTTTGTGTTGGAGGGAAAGGCTCGGATTAATTCCGCAGCTAATTGGGAAAACATGCTATATCGAGAATTGGATCGGGGAAAAACGAGGGAGATTAATCTGCGTTTGATTCCGTACTATGCCTGGGATAACCGGGGTGATTCAGAAATGGCGGTCTGGATGTCACTTGAAAACAGTCGGTAAAACAGAGCGATGTTTGTACTCGATAGCATATTCATTGGATGTTGGAGATTCTCTATGATAGAATGATGCGGAAAGCCTCGGAGGCAAGGCGTCTGGGGCCTTAACGAGTTCACCTTGGTTTAGTGAGTCAGGAGTCCGGTAATGATAAAGAGATTATTTCTATTAGTTATTGCTATTTCGGTAGCAACGCTGATGGTCGTTAGCTGTAAACAGAAGCAGGATCAGCCTGAGCAGAGCAGGCGTAAGATAGCCGTGGTGATTTCGACGTTGAACAATCCGTGGTTTGTGGTTCTGGGTAATACTGCGAAAGCCAGGGATGAGAAGCGGGGAAGACGATAAGGGAAAGAGAAATCAAAG
>JABAHS010050739.1_pt3 | contig 10755 bp, 12 predicted proteins | sample 7062111 | NCBI WGS metagenome assembly JABAHS01 (sample SAMN14534600, study PRJNA622989) | marine sediment metagenome | biome: marine biome [ENVO:00000428]; feature: marine pelagic biome [ENVO:01000023]; material: deep marine sediment [ENVO:00002113]; isolation source: pool of 4 deep marine... | reverse complement strand
CCAGTCTCCTCCTGTTGAAGGGCGGTTTCGAGAATGTAGTCGATGCTTCCGGGTTGTTCTGCCGGCGCGCAGGCGAAGAGCAGGGCAATGGCGAAGATCGGTAGCGTCTTGAAAATCGACCTGCTAGGCATGCGCTCGAAAGACCTTTGGATAAGGAAGGATACGTCGATTCTCGCGGAAGTCGACGGAAAGGATCAGAAGAAAACCTTCATCCCCGCCGAAATATGGTGTTCGCGTCCCGACGGGATCTGCAGGGCGTCGAAAGTGAGATCGACGGGGGAGGACTTGTAGCGGTAATCGATGTCGAAAGCGGCACGTTTGCTCAGTTGACGCTCGACCCCGGCGCCGAGTTGGACGGTCCATCCGGCTTCTTCAACGGCCGGGTTTTGGGTGAGCGGACCGATGTTGTCCTGTCCGGGCGATTCCTCTTCGTCGATATTGGCGCCGATGTAATGGACGACGGTATCGACCGGCGAGAAGCAGAAGGATTTAAGGTCGGCTTTTTCCGTAAGGCGGGTATTGGGCTTGAGGACATAGCGCTTCTGGGGCACTTCGGCCGACTTATCGCCCCAAATGGTTCCGGAGATGTCAGGGACGAGGCCGTTCCCGTCTATGGCCGAGGATGCGGTCATGAGCGGGCCGACCGGGGTTTCCTCTGCCGCCGCCGGGAGCCCCGCGAAAGAAACCAGAACAACGAAAGTAAGCGCTGCGATCCATCTGTGCATAAGTTACCTTTTGTCCAAAGAAAAGCACACTTTTTCAATCATAACCAAATCGGTACTTTTGTGTCAAGCCGATCGCCCCGTTCGGGCATCTGCCCATGATAAAGACAACGACCATGGAGAAGTGATATGCGGCGCATTGTTTTCTGTCATGGCAAGGAGAGCGGTCCCCGAGGATTCAAAATAAGGGAGCTCACGGCGATTGCCCGTCAGTGCGGCTGGCAGGCGGAGAGCATCGATTTTACCTGCATACCGAATCCCGACCGCCGGGCCGCGCACCTGCAGGAGCAGGAGAGGGCCGCAGAGACGGAGGAACTGATCCTGGTCGGCTCATCCATGGGCGGCTACGTCGCCGCACTCGCCTCGGCGGAGCTTCGGCCGGCGGCTATTTTTCTTATGGCGCCGGCCGTCTCCATGCCCGGCTATCGCATTCCTCGGCCGCAGATTCATGCAAAGCGCTGCGTGATCGTGCATGGCTGGCTCGACGCCGTCGTCCCGGTAGAGAACGTTCTTCAATACGCCGCGCAGCATCGTGCCGAACTGCACGTTTTCAATGCCGGTCACAACCTTCACGACGCCATCACAGAGGTGAAGTTTCTGTTCCGGAAGCTTCTCGATGACATGAACCGCTAGATTCACCCGATGAAAAGGAGAGACTGTCCGATGTTGTCCCTTTTACAGAAACGCCGAAGCATCCGCCGCTTCAAATCCCGTCCCATCGAACAGGAAAAGGTCGAGGCACTGATTGAGGCCCTGCTGCGGTCGCCGTCGTCGCGAAACCTCGATCCGTGGGAGTTTGTGGTGATCGACGATCAGGAGATGTTGCAGAAGGTTGGCCAGGCCAAGGAACACGGCTCGAATTTCATCGCCGGCGCACCGCTGGCGATAGCCGTGATCGCCGACCCGCAGCGCTGCGACGTCTGGATCGAGGATTGCTCAATCGCCGCCATCATCCTTCAGTTGATGGCCGAGAGCCTGGGGCTCGGCAGTTGCTGGGCGCAAATTCGCCTGCGTCCCCATGACGCCCATACATCCGCTGAAGACTACCTCAAGGAGCTTCTCGATCTGCCGCGTGGCTGCAAGGTCGAGGCGGTTATCGGCATCGGCTACCCCGATGAGCAAAAAGCGGGGCACCCCGTTGAATCGCTGCAGCGCGACAAGGTGCACTGGAACCGTTACGGGGCCGAAAGGTAGACGAAGTCAGAGCGGCTGGCGGCGGACAGTGCCGAAGTCGGCCATGCGCAGACGCTGCAGATCGCTGATGAGGGACTCGTCCCGCTCGTAGACATCGTTACGAAAATGGACGGTGCCGTCGCGTTCTGCCCAGGCTGTCCAGTAGACGAGATAGACGGGGACCGGTTCGGGAAGAGCGATGGCCATGTTCTCCTTGCTTTGCACAGCTTCGAAAAGGGCATAGTCGTTCCAGAAAAGATCGCCGCGCATCAGGTATTCGGCGAGAGTCATCGGCCTCTCGACGCGGATGCATCCCGAACTGAATGTCCGGACGGTTTTCTCGAACAGGTGGCGGTGCGGCGTATCGTGCATGTAGACGGCGAACTGGTTGGGGAAGATGAATTTAATGCGGCCCAGGGCATTGGCCGGACCGGGATCCTGGCGCAGCTGGAGAGGGAAGAAGTCCTCGCCAAGCTGCGACCAGTCGACGGCTTGCGGGTCGAGTTCCCGTGCTCCGCGGCGCCAGCTGTCGAAAACCTTGATGCCGAGTTTCGCCAGAATGCCGGGGTTGTCGTTGATTCGTGGCAGAAGGTCTTCCACGGCGATCTTTGTCGGGATTTTCCAGTAAGGGTTGAGAACCATGTGGGTCATCTCTTCTGCGAAGGCCGGCGTGCTGCGATATGACTTGCCGACGATGACCCGCATTTTCATCTTCGACTCGTGGTTCTCGATGGCCTGCAGTTCGAACGCCGCCATGTTGATGAGCAGATGCCTTTCGGGCAACTCGCGCGGCATCCATCGCCAGCGCTCGAGGTTGACGAGGATGCGGCGAATCTTCTTTCCCACGGGCATGTTGAGAGCAGCGCGGGTCCTGGGGCCGATCTCACCGTCGACCTTGAGGCCGTGCCGGGCCTGGAAGTTCCGGACGGCGATCTCCAGGTAGAGGTCGTAATGATCCCCGCCGTCGACCGGACTGAAAAAATCGCCGGACACCCTTAGCCGTTCGCGCAGACGGCGCACGGAGGGGTGGACCATCCCCGGTTTCAGGATGATGCCAGGTGAAACCGTCGGCCAACCGCCGCGGGCGGCGATATCCCGGTACCTCTTGAGGGCCTGGCGCAACTGGCGGTACATCGGTTCTCGCGGTGTCAAATCGCCCAGCAGCTCTTGAAATGTCCCCGATGAGAGCGCTTGCTGCAGAACATCCAGGTGATCGAGCCGTTCGGAGATGACGTGCCAGTCGGGGTCGACCTTGCGCGGGTCGGACTGGCCGCCGCGGACGTCGCGACAATAACGCAGGTAGGCGTCGCTGAGCAGCAGATCGAGTTCGGCAAGACGGTAGCCGGCATCGGCCGATCGCCTCTGGAGAATTTGCGGCAGATGGTACGCGAAGAGGTTGAGACCCTGCTCCTCGACACGGCCCAGCTCGGCGATGAGCTGATCGGCCTCAGCACGGACGCCATTGCCATCGATCCAGACCGGCGCGAATTGTCGTTGCCGGTAGAACGCAGCCAGCGACCCGAGATCGATCCGGTCGCCGGCGACTTGCCAGGGCGTGCCGTGGGCGAAGCGGTAACGATGGTGTTTGCGGACCAGCGAAGACTTGTCGTGTCCGTTGCTCGCCGAGGCCGGGGCGGGCAGGGCGCTGAGGCAGAGAAGCAAACCCATCAGGACCGGCAGACCTGTCAGGCAAATTCTTTTTGCAACGCCGCCCATCGTGCCTCCTTTCGGCACCTGTCAGTATTTTTGCCATCGCTGTTGCCTATGTCGAGATTATACCACCTCCCGGTCGCCCTGAAGGATAACGTCCGACTTTTCCGCCTCGCCCCGAAAGCGGAGCCAGGCCCATTTCTAACTTGTTGAATTTAGCGGTTGATCTGGTAAAAAGAGAGTATTGATTTTCATTGAGCTTCTATTTGGTCATCGGAGGGGGGGAGGGAGAGTCGTGATGAGCAACAAGCGACACTTTGAAAGGGTTTTCTTCGGGACAGAGGTGATTCTCGAGGTGGAAGGACAGCGCTATAAGGAAAAGCTGGTCGATATCTCCCTGAAGGGGGCCTTGATCAGCATGGATCAACCGATCCCGCTGTCAGGGATCGGCGAGTGCCGGCTAGTGATCCGCCTGAGCGACGATGTCGCGATGTTGTTCAAAACCCTTCCGGTCCATTTCGAAGAGAAACGGATGGGACTCAAGTTCGTCGAGGCCGACACCGAAACGCTCGCCCATCTGCGCCGGTTGCTGGAGTTGAACACCGGGGACCCGGAGGAGATCGAACGGGAACTTCACTTTCTCGTCAGCGACAGCTAAAGGGGGGACGTCAAGGGTTAAACAGCAGGCAGAATGAGCGAAAACCGGCTGCCGGCTCCGTTCTCCACCGGGCTTTTCACCCAGATCCGCCCGCCGTGCAGCTGGACGATCTCCCTGCAGATGGCCAGTCCCAAACCGGTTCCGACCCTTTGTTCGTTTTCCTGTGAAGTGAGTTGCTGATAGCGGGTAAAGATAAGGCGCTGTTTCTCGGGAGGGATGCCTGTTCCGGTGTCAGTGATGTCGACCCGGATGCCTGACTCAGACTGCTGACCGCCCTCCATGGGGTAGGCGTCAACGGTGATCTCCCCTCCCGGATAGGTAAATTTAAGGGCATTTGAGAGCAGGTTGTAAAACACCCGCGACATCTGCTTCGCGTCGATATCGGCCAGCGGAATCGTCTCGTCGATATTGACCTTGAGTGCCAGCTTTTTTTCGGCCAGCAGCGCGTCCATGCCATTGCTGACATCGGCAATAACTCCCTGCAGCGGCGTGGGACCCGGGTAGATCTCCATTTTGCCGGCCTCGAGCTTGGACAGGTCGAGAATATCCTCGATGAGATCGAGCAGCTTGACGCAACCGTCCTGAATATTCCCCACGGCGCCAGCCTGTTCCTTGGAAATCTCTCCGAGGGTGCCGTTGTGCAGAAGGTCGGCAAAACCCTTGATACTCGTTAGCGGCGAACGCAGATCGTGAACCATCATCGAGATGAAGTCGGCCTTGAATGTCTCGATTTCGCGTACCTTTTTCAGGTACTGGACGACGATGCCCAGCCGCTCTGCCACGACATCCAGGGAGTGGGCCGTCCCTTCGGTCAGGGTTTGGTTGCCTTGACCGATGAGGAATATCCCGCCCAGAAATCGGTCGTTTTCGAATATGGGGCGGGAAAAGAGCAGATCCAGGTCTTCGGATGCCCGAGGCGTTTCACCCGCTTCGATGACGATCGTTTCCATGTGGCTATCGGTTTGATTGGACAGATCAAGGCTCGCCAGCCCTTTTTTTTCGACGGCTGCTATTCGTGCGGTAGAGAATGACTCGGGCACCTGCAGGCAGAGGGCCATTCGATCGTGTCCGAGATCGATCAGCAAACCGGAGGCGACATAACGGCTGATCGCTCCGAGAAAACGGAAGTATTCGGTGGCCAGCAGGTCCAGATCGTGAACATGGCTGGTCAGCTTGAGAATCTCGTTGGAGATTGTCGAGTCGTAAAGAAGGCGATCGAGGATGCCGGTGACCCTTGATTGGGCATCGACACCGCCCGGAAAAGCTGGGCGAAGCGATGACGACGAAGAATGGGCGGCGAGCGAACGGGGAGTTGTGTCGAGAACCTTCTGTACCTGAGAACAAATCTTAGGCAGGTCCGAGCCTTTCTCGAGATAGAGGTCGGCTCCGGCATTTTCACCCCAGAACCGGTCGTGCTGCTCGGAGAGATTGGTCAGGAGTATAACGGGGATGTCTGCCGTCACCGGGTCGTTCTTCAGCAGCCGACAGAGATGATAGCCGTTCAGTTCGGGCATGAGAACGTCGGAGAGTACGATATCGGGAGGCGACTCGTAGATCTGACCGATGGCCTCTTCGCCATTCGCCGCCGTTTCGACCCGATAACCGCATCCGAGCAGGGCGTCTTCAAGTACGGCCAATTGCGTCGGGCTGTCGTCGACAACGAGGATGGTGGTCTTTTTCGTCATGGGGCCCCGACTGGAAATTAATTCGATAATGGTCCAATGATAGTAGATTGTTTAAAGAAATGAAAGATAGATTTTGTCGCGCCCCAGAGCGTTCAGCGCATTTGCCCGACATCTGTGCCTCAATAATGTGCACCCGTGGGGCCGTATATGCTTATTTCGTGGGCAACAGGGCGCGAACCGAGCAAGCTCCCGGAAATGGGCCCTTCGGGAAAAAAGCATTTTTTCGCGACCTTAAACGGTTTTTACGGCAACGGCCGAAATCGGCAAACTATTTGCTTTGATTGTAGGCCAGGCATCACCGAATTAATTGCTTGCAGGAGACCTCGCAGGCGACTAAACTTGCCGGACAGTTTGCAAAACCACCTTCGAGGAGGATGAAAACTATGAGAAAAGTTGAAGCCATCATCAAGCCCTTTAAGCTCGATGAGGTCAAAGAAGCCCTGAACGAGATCGGCATTCAGGGTCTGACCGTCAGCGAGGTCAAGGGTTTCGGTCGCCAGAAGGGTCACACTGAACTCTACCGCGGGGCGGAATATGTTGTTGACTTCATTCCCAAGATCAAGATGGAAATCATCGTCCGCGATGATCTTGTGGCCAAGGTCGTCGATGCCATCGCTGAGGCTGCCCGCACCGGTCGCATTGGTGACGGAAAGATCTTCGTGACGCCGGTTGACGAGGTGGTACGTATCCGTACGGGCGAGCAGGGCGAGGATGCCCTTTGATTGATCACCCGGTTGAAATCTTCGACGCGGAGCAGTTTTCTCTCTGCTCCGCGTCTCTGTAAGTATCTGCGGTTCCGCATCGCAAGAAGCCATAAATACCCAACAAAAGCAAGGAGAAGGACATGACCCCGAAAGAGGTATTGAAGTTCGCCGAAGAAAAAAATTGCAAGATGGTCGACTACAAGTTTCTCGACTTCGTCGGTATCTGGCAGCACGTATCCATGCCGATCATGGAGTTGGAAGAAGATACCTTTGAGGAGGGTATCGGTTTCGACGGCTCCTCCATCCGTGGCTGGCAGCCGATCCACCAGTCAGACATGCTGCTCATGCCCGACGCCACCACGGCGCAGATTGATCCCTTCGTCAAGGTCCCGACCCTGAGCCTGATCTGCAACATCGTCGATCCGATCACCAAGGAAGGCTATTCGCGCGATCCGCGCTTCATCGCCCAGAAGGCCGAAGCGTACGTGAAGTCCGCCGGTATCGGCGACACCATCTTCTTCGGTCCCGAGCCGGAGTTCTTCCTCTTCGACAACGTCCAGTACGCATCCAGCGCCAACGAGTCGTTCTACCATGTCGATTCCCGGGAAGGCATCTGGAACACCGGCGCCGAAGAGCCGGGCGGCAACCTCGGCTACAAGCCGCGCCACAAGGAGGGGTACTTCCCCTGCGCCCCCACCGACTCGATGATCGACATCCGCAACGAGATGGTAGAGGTGCTGCAGAGCGTCGGCATGACCATCGAGGCCGTTCACCACGAGGTTGCCACCGGCGGGCAGGCGGAAATCGACATGCGCTTCGATTCCCTGCTGGCCATGGGAGACACCCTGCAGTGGTTCAAGTACATCGTCAAGAACGTTGCTTTCCGCAACGGCAAAACCGCCACCTTCATGCCCAAGCCGATCTATAACGACAACGGCTCCGGCATGCACTGCCATCAGTCGATCTGGAAGGACGGCAAGAACCTCTTCGCCGGCGACGGCTACGGCGGCCTCTCCAAGACGGCCCTGTACTACATCGGCGGCATCATCAAGCACGCCAAGGCCCTGAACGCCTTCACCAACCCCTCGACCAACTCCTACAAGCGTCTGGTCCCGGGTTACGAGGCGCCGGTCAACCTGGCCTACTCGAACCGCAACCGCTCCGCCTCGATCCGGATCCCCAACACGAACAACGAGAAGGGACGCCGCGTCGAGGTCCGCTTCCCCGATCCGGCCTGCAACGGTTACCTGGCAATGGCCGCCATGGTCATGGCCGGCATCGACGGCATCGAGAACAAGATCGATCCGGGCCAGCCGATCGACAAGGACCTCTACGGCCTCTCCCCCGAGGAGCTCAAGGACATCCCCAGTGTTGCCGGTTCCCTGTCGGAGGCCCTCGACGCTCTGGAAGCCGATCACGAGTTCCTGCTCAAGGGCGACGTCTTCACCCAGGACGTTATCGACATGTGGCTCTCCTACAAGCGGGAGAACGAGGTTGATCCGGTGCGCATGCGTCCCTGCCCGGAAGAGTTCAACCTGTACTTCGACTGCTAAATACGGCAGCGTTACTCGCAGACACAAAAAAGCCCCCGGATTTGCCGGGGGCTTTTTTGTGTCTTTTTCACGAATGCGCCAGACCTTCACCAGCAGAAGGCCAGGATTTAAATTGCCTTGCTTGCCAGGTATGCCTTGATCGTTTCGGTATCGGCCTCGATGACCTCCATGCGTTGCTCTTGTTCCTCTATCCCCTCGAGGGAAGCGGGGCGAGGAGGATCGATGCCGATCGCCTTCTGGACGGCGTCGCCGAATTTGGCCGGATGGGCCGTCGAGAGGCAGACCAGCGGCATCTCCGGGGCGGCCAGATCGCGTCCGGCCTTGACCCCGACGGCGGTGTGCGGGTCGAGTATATAATCGGCCTGCCGGTAGAATTGGGTGATCTGCTCGAGCGTTTCGCTGTTTGAGACGGCCCGCGAGCGGAAATCGGAGCGGATGGTTTCCCTTTCGGCGCCGGTGAAGGAAAGACGTCCCGACCGGCGGAACTCTGCCATGGCCTGCACGACCCTGTCGCAGTCCTCGCCGCAGAGGTAGAAGAGGTATCGTTCGAAATTGCTGGCCACCTGGATGTCCATCGACGGCGACCAGGTTTCGTGGACGTCGCTGCTGGCATAGACCCCTTCCTCGACGAAGCGGCTGAGAATGTTGTTCTCGTTTGTGGCGAGGATGAGGCGGTCGACGGGCAGTCCCATACGCTTGGCCATGTAGCCGGCGAATATGTCGCCGAAATTTCCCGTCGGCACCGCGAAGGCGACCTTCTCTCGACCAGGTTTTCTGACCCGGGCCCAGGCGTAGAAATAATAGACGATCTGGGCAAGGATGCGGGCCCAGTTGATCGAATTGACGGCGCCGAGCGAGTGCTCCGACTTGAATGCCGCATCGCCGAAAATCTCCTTGACGATACGCTGTCCGTCGTCGAAGGTGCCGCGAATGGCCAGGTTGTAGACGTTGGCGTCGGTGACCGTCGTCATCTGCAATTCCTGGATCGGCGAGACACGCTTGTGCGGATGAAGGATGAAGATGTTGATGTTGTCCTTGCCGCGCACGCCGTAGATGGCGGCGCTACCGGTATCACCGGACGTGGCACCGAGAATGTTCATTCGGCGGCCGCTCTGCTTGAGCAGATATTCGAAGAGGTTGCCGAGAAACTGCAGGGCAACGTCCTTGAAAGCCAGTGTCGGGCCGTGAAACAGCTCCAGAACATGAACGCCGTCGTGGTGAACGACAGGAGTGACCTCCGGGTGGTCGAAAGTCGCATAACTTCTGTCGATAAGGTCTTTGAGGTCGCTGGCAGGAATGTCGGTGGCGAAACGCGACATGACGGCATAGGCCAGGTCGGCGTAAGGCATGTCGACGAGTTGGGCGAGCTCCTCGGCGGAAAAGGCGGGAATGGTCTCGGGAAGCAGAAGCCCGCCGTCGGCAGCCAGACCCATCATAACGGCGTCCTTGAAGGCGATGCCCCTCGTTTCGCCGCGCGTGCTGCGGTAGTGCATGGTTTACGTCTCCTGATGGCAGAATTTGGCCAAAAGAATAGCAGAAAAGGTCCGTCAGCGGAAGTTCTATGACGGGACGCGGCCGAAAACATAAAAAAAGGGGCGCCCGGCGGCGCCCCTCCATTAAATGGCAGAGAGAGTTCTTTTACGGAGTCAACCGATCGACTCCTGAACATCGACAACGGCCACGGCGGCCATGTTGACGATGTCGGCGACATCATCGCCACGCTGCAGAACGTGAATAGGCTTCTTCATTCCCATGAGGATGGGCCCGACGGACTCCGCTCCACCGAGCTTGTGAAGCAGCTTGTAGGANNTACTGGCCTTCGATCAGGTCGGGGTCGAGAGCCACGTTGGCCTGTATTTCACCGTCGACGGTCAGTTCCGGGCTCCACTGCTTGACCAGGGCCGTCGCTTTTTTCACTTTCAGGGTCAGCGGGTGCTCGGCGCTGCCGAAATTGGAGAAGGAGAGCATGGCCACTTTCGGGTCGAAATCGAAATGGTGGGCCTTTTCTGCGGTCAGGATGGCTGTCTCCGCCAGCTCCTCGGCGGTGGGTTCGATCGTCACCGTCGTGTCGGCGCAGAAGACGACATCCTTCTTGAAGACCATCATATACATGCCGTGAACCTTGGAGAGGCCCTCCTTCTTGCCGATGATCTCCAGGGCAGGACGGATCGTTTCCGGGTAATGATGATTGATGCCCGAAAGCAGGGTATCGGCATCGCCCAGGTGGACCATCATTGAACCGAAGTAGTTGCGATTCTTCTTGATCAGGCGCTTCGCTTCGGCGCGGGTAACACCCTTGCGCTGGCGCATTTCGAAGAAGGTGTCGATATAGTCGCCGCGGATATTGGCCGTCAGCGGATTGATGATCTCCACGCCCTTGAGATCGAGCCCCAGGGCGTCGATGCGCGTCTTGATTTCGGCCTCGTCGCCGAGCAGGATCGGAGTGGCGATATTGTCGTCGACGAGGATCTGGGCGGCACGCAGGATCTTGTCCTCCTCGCCTTCGGGAAAGACGATGCGCTTGGGTGCGCCCTTGGCCTTGTTGATGAGGGTGCGCATGACTTCCTTGGAACGGCCCTGCAGCGCCTCGAGCGATTCGATGTATTTCTC
>JABAHS010034986.1_pt2 | contig 10766 bp, 12 predicted proteins | sample 7062111 | NCBI WGS metagenome assembly JABAHS01 (sample SAMN14534600, study PRJNA622989) | marine sediment metagenome | biome: marine biome [ENVO:00000428]; feature: marine pelagic biome [ENVO:01000023]; material: deep marine sediment [ENVO:00002113]; isolation source: pool of 4 deep marine... | reverse complement strand
AGGAGCATGGAGCCGTGGCCGTTGGACAGAACGAAGCGGTCACGGTCAGGCCAGCGCGGATTCGCAGGATTGTGTTCAAGAAAATCGTTCCAGAGCACTTCGGCGATATCGGCCATGCCCATCGGCATGCCGGGATGTCCGGAATTGGCTTTCTGGACGGCATCCATGGCCAGGAATCGAACGGCGTTCGCAAGCGCACGGCGCGGCGTCGCGCCTTGGAAAGTATTGGCAGTGCTGGCCATCGGGCGATCTCGCAGGGGGGAGCTAAAAGGCAACGGGACGCCGAGAATTGTCTCGCACTCGTCACCCGCTGGCAAATGAGTGGCCGGCTCCCGGCGCGATGCATCAACGGTCACCCGTACACCGCAAAACAAACGGCTCGGGCTATAATGCCGCGCTTCGCCAGACGATCGCTGGAGCACGCATGGCCTCTCCCATATTGTTCACGTCGGAATCGGTATCCGAGGGACACCCTGACAAGATGGCGGACCAGATTTCGGACGCCGTCCTGGATACGATCATCGCCTCCGACCCCGCGGCGCGTGTCGCGGTCGAAACCCTCGTCAAAACGGGCATGGTTGTCCTCGCCGGCGAAGTGTCGTGCAACGGCGCGCTCGACCTGGAAGAGACGGTCCGATCGGTCATCGTCGACATCGGTTACGACGACTCCTCGCTCGGTTTCGACGGCAACACCTGCGCCGTGCTGTCGGCTATCGGCCGCCAGTCACCCGACATCGCGCAGGGCGTCGATCGCGCAGATCCCCGCCAGCAGGGTGCGGGCGACCAGGGACTGATGTTCGGTTATGCGAGCAATGAGACGGACGTGCTCATGCCGGCGGCAATTACGCTCTCCCACCGCCTGGTATCGCGCCAGGCTGAAGTGAGGCGCTCCGGCGATCACCCGTGGCTCAGACCGGATGCCAAGAGCCAGGTTACCCTGACCTACGAGGATGGTCGACCGACGGGCATCGATGCGGTCGTCCTCTCCACCCAGCACTCTCCCGATGTCAGCCAGGAGACGCTGCGAGAGGTCGTCATGGAAAGCATCATCAAGCCGGTGCTACCCGCCGAATGGTTGACCGACAACACGGCGTACCACATCAATCCGACCGGACAGTTCGTCATCGGCGGACCCGTCGGCGACTGCGGTCTGACGGGACGCAAGATCATCGTCGACACATACGGCGGTATGGCGCGCCACGGTGGCGGAGCGTTCAGCGGAAAGGATCCGTCGAAAGTCGACCGGTCGGCGGCCTACGCGTGCCGGTATGTGGCAAAGAACATCGTCGCGGCGGGTCTGGCCGACCGCTGCGAGGTCCAGGTTTCGTATGCGATCGGCGTCGCCGAGCCGACGTCGATTGCAGTCGATACGTTCGGCACGGGCAAATTGCCGATCGACCAGCTTACGGCTCTCGTGCGCCGGCACTTCGATCTGACCCCTTACGGGATACTGGAGATGCTGGAACTCGTGCGGCCCATCTACAGACAGACGGCGGCGTACGGTCATTTCGGTCGTGAGGAGCCGGATTTCACCTGGGAGCGCACGGATCGCGCCGAACAACTCAAGGCAGATGCCTGACGAGACGGAAAGGACAGCGGGAGCAGATTTATGAGTACGCAAGTTGCGGCAGCGGTAGAGGGCGACTACAAGGTCGCGGACATGGCGCTCGCCGATTGGGGTCGCAAGGAAATAGCGATCGCGGAAACGGAGATGCCGGGCCTCGTGGCTATCAGGGAGGAGTTCGCCGAAGAACAGCCTCTCGCCGGCGCGCGGATTGCGGGTTGTCTCCATATGACCATTCAGACGGCAGTTCTGATCGAGACACTGGTCGCGCTCGGCGCGGAAGTTCGCTGGTCCAGCTGCAACATCTTTTCCACACAGGATCATGCGGCTGCGGCGATCGCTGCGACCGGCGTGCCCGTCTTCGCCTGGAAGGGCGAAACCGAGGAGGAGTATTGGTGGTGCGTAGAGCAGACCATCCAGGGACCCGATGACTGGCGGCCGAACATGCTGCTGGACGACGGCGGTGACCTGACACTGCTGCTGCACGACAAGTACCCGGAGATGCTCACTGATGTTCGCGGCGTATCGGAGGAAACGACGACCGGCGTCAAGCGGCTCTATGAGATGCATGCCGAGGGCTCGCTGCTCTGTCCGGCGATCAACGTGAACGACTCCGTCACCAAGTCCAAGTTCGACAATCTGTACGGTTGCCGTGAATCACTGGTCGACGGTATCAAGCGGGCGACCGATGTCATGATCGCCGGCAAGATCGCCGTCGTCTGCGGCTACGGCGATGTGGGCAAAGGCTGCGCGAGCTCGCTGCGCGCTCTCGGCGCAACGGTCTGGGTGACCGAAGTCGATCCCATCTGCGCGCTGCAGGCAGCGATGGAGGGGTATCGGATCGTCACGATGGAGGAATCGTGCGACCAGGCCGACATATTCGTCACCGCAACCGGCAACTACAACGTCATCGACCATGACCACATGGTACGCATGAAAGATCAGGCGATCGTCTGCAACATCGGACACTTCGACAACGAGATCGACGTCGAGGGATTGCGCGAGTACACCTGGGAAAACATCAAGCCGCAGGTGGACCATATCGTCTTCCCGGATGGCAAGCGCATCATCCTTCTCGCCGAGGGGCGGCTGGTCAATCTGGGTTGCGCAACAGGACATCCCAGTTTCGTCATGTCCAACTCGTTCTGTAACCAGGTGCTGGCGCAGATCGAGCTCTGGCAGAACCCGGGGCGCTATGAGCGGCAGGTCTACGTACTGCCGAAACATCTGGACGAGAAAGTGGCACGGCTGCATCTCGGCAAGCTCGGTGCAAACCTGACGACGCTGACGCCTCGCCAGGCAGATTACATCGGCGTGTCGGCGGATGGTCCCTACAAGCCCAAGCACTATCGATATTGAGAATCCTGCAGATCACCGATCCGCATCTGCACGCGCACGCGGAGAGCCGCATGCGCGGCGTCTGCACGTGGGACACGTTTCGCAGCGTACTCGATGATGCCCTCGGAGAATCTGGTCAGAAGCCGGATGCCATCGTGGCAAGCGGCGACCTCGTGCAGGACGAAACCGCAGCCGGCTACGAGCGCTTCAGGCAAGCCATGGCTGACCTGGGTTCGCCCGTATGGGTCATACCCGGGAATCACGACTCGCCCGACCTGATGCAAGCGTGCCTGTCCGAACCGCCGTTTCAATGCTGTGGAACGGTCGAATTCGGCAACTGGGCCATCGTCCTGCTCAGCACCTTTGTCGCGGGCGACGATGGCGGTCGGCTTGGCGCCGACCGGCTGGCCGGCCTGGACCAGGCGCTGACCGGCTTTGCCGATCGTCATGTACTGGTATTCATGCATCATCAGCCCATGCCGATGGGAAGCCGCTGGCTCGATGGTGTGGGTCTGCGGGATGCTGAAGATTTCCTGGCTGTCGTCGATGCTCACGACAACGTGAGGGCCGTTGTCTGGGGACATGTCCATCAGGCCAGCGACCGCACGCGAAACGGCGTACGCTGGCTCAGCACCCCGTCCACGTGCTCGCAATTCCTGCCGAACAGCGACGACTTCGCACTGGATTCACGACCGCCCGGATACCGCTGGATCGATCTGAAGGACTCGGGCGCCATCGATACGCGTGTCGTGTGGGTCGGCGGCAGCTCTCGATGAGACCCGTGATCCGCAATATCTGCACTGCGGCCGGAGCGTGCGTCCTGGCCATCGCGCAGACCGCCACCGCTGCGCCCGCGTGGGTCGTCGATAATGGCGATACGCGGATCGTGCTCGTCGGATCGGTACATTTCCTCCGGGCAGAGGACTATCCGCTACCGGATATCGTCGATGCCGAATACGATCGGGCAGACACGTTGATCATGGAACTCGATCTCGACGATACCCCGGCGTCGGAGATCCAGGCACTCGCGCTCGCGCTCGGAACCGGAGAAAACTACGGGGGATTGTCCTCGCAGCTCGAGCCGGACGAACTGGACTCGGCGCGCAGCCTGGCATCATCAATTGATATCGACCTTGCGCTGCTCGAGTCGCTCGAGCCCTGGCTGGCCGCCGTAACGATCACGAGCGTGCGCCTCGCGCAGCTCGGCTACGATCCGGCTTTCGGTGTGGAGACCTATCTGGTCCGCCGCGCCACCGCCGATGGAAAAGACGTACTCGGGCTGGAAACAGCCGAGGACCAGTTCGTCGCGCTGGATGGTCTGCCGGCAGAAGAGCAGGCCGAGTTCCTGTTGGCGACGCTGGCCGAGGCTGCCGAGGCAGACGGTGACATGGCATCGCTCGTAGCGGCCTGGCGTAATGCCGACGTCGAGGCGTTGAGTGCCGAATTGTCGAGTGCCATGTCGGAGGAAACGGCTCTGTATGACCGCATCGTCGTCCGCCGGAACGAGTCCTGGGCTGAAAAGATCGAGCGACTGGCGGTTGCGGGCGGCCGGTATCTGGTGGTCGTCGGTGCACTGCACCTCGTGGGTGATGACAGCCTGATCGCGCTTCTCAAAGAGCGCGGTCTGGACCCCAGCCGGCTCTCAGACGATCCCTGATACCTTCGTCAGAACTCCGCCATATCGAAGTCTTCCTTGCCGGCGCCGCAGTCCGGACAACGCCAGGAGAGCGGGACATCGGCCCAGCGAGTACCGGGCGGCAGACCTCCATCCGGATCGCCGACGGCTTCGTCGTAGACGTAGCCGCACGTCAGACACATCCACTTCGTCAGGGGCTTCACGACGGCCGCCCCAGTGATGCCTGGCATGCAGCGGCGAACGCCTGGCTGACATTGGTCTCGATACACGCAAAGAAGATCCGTTCGATCATGCTGCCACGATAGTCGAATTCGATCAGGGCATCGATAGCGACGGACGCTGCCTTGTCGACCGGATATCCGTAGATGCCGCAACTGATCGCGGGAAAAGCCATCGTCTGAACGTGCCTTTCGCGCGCGATTTCCAGGCAACGCCGGTAGCATGACGCGAGCACGTCGGCCTCCCCGTTGTCACCGCCCTGCCAGACGGGACCGACTGCATGAATGATCCAGCGCGCCGGCAACCGGTAGGCACCGGTCAGCTTGGCGTCACCGGGCTGGCATCCTCCCAGCGTCGAGCACTCGGCACGAAGCTCGGTGCCGGCCGCACGATGTATCGCACCGTCCACCCCACCGCCGCCGAGGAGGCCGGGGTTCGCTGCGTTGACGATAGCGTCGACGTCCAGCGTCGTGATGTCTCGCGACAGTACGGAGATACGTGGCGTCAGCGTCACCATGGCAACCGGAGGCTACTGCGCCGTCTGCGCCCGTACTGCACGCAACAGGGGCTGGAGCTCGGCGAGCCGGTCGACGGGGTCGTTAAGTTCCAGCAGACGCTGTTTCTCCTCGACGCCGATCGGGAGGATCTCGCTGAGGCGGTAGCCGACCCAGGCGGCGTCGTCGAAACGACGCTCGAGACCTTCGTAGAGTTTTCCGAGATCGTCGATAACTGCCTTCAGCAGTTCAGCCATGAACGCGAAATCGGATGGCAGTCCGGTCTCATCGGCCTCATCTATCGTGGTGATGGTTGCGACGTTAAGTCCGTCCGGCCGGGTCGCACGAGCGTCGACCGTAAATCTTTGCGTGCCTATGGCCGTGATNNCCTATGGCCGTGATCCCGAGTAGTCCATCGCTCCCGCGATACCAATCCACGATCTGTGCCAGTGTGCCGACGTCGAAGGTCTCCGCGGGACCTGTTTCCGAACCGCCCGTGAGCCCGACAACGCCGAACGGCCGCTCCTCCCGCAGACAAAGACTGACCATGTCGAGATAGCGTGGCTCGAATATCCGCAGCGGCAGCGGCCCGCCCGGAAACAAAACCACTCTCAGTGGGAAAAGAGGTACTTCATCCATTGTCGTCATATCGCTCCTCGAGGGCTTGCGACAAACGCTGCTGTATGCCGCCGAATGCACCGTTCGACATGATGAGGATCCTGTCACCGGCCCTGCAGGCCTCGGTGACCGCCTTGACGATGCCGTCGACTGTCGGCACGACGCGAGCCCCGGGATGGCCGGTCAGCGCGCTCGCGACATCCCACTCGACGTCGGCGGGCTGATGGACCCAGCACATGTCCGCGCCGCTTAGCGATTCGCCGAGTGCACAACCATGCAAGCCTGCACGCATCGTATTCGACCGCGGTTCGAGAGCGACGAGTATCCGTCCGTCGAATCCGTCCAGGCGCACGGCGTCGATCGTCCGGCGAATGGCCGTCGGATGATGCGCGAAGTCGTCGAACACTTCGACACGACCCCAGGTGCCCAGCAGATCGAGGCGCCGGCGAACGCCGGGAAAGTCCGACAAGGCCGCCGCCGCGGCATCGATGCTCACGCCGCAAGCAACCGATGTCGCGACCGCGGCCAGTGCGTTCTCCGCATTGTGTTGCCCTGGCAATGGGGCATCGACCCGCGCCTTAGCATCTTCGGGTCCCGAGATCCGCAGGGCGTCACCATCGACGGTCACGTGCCAGTCGGCGGGCGTGCCGGGCGACGACGCAAAGCGAGTGACCGGGGTCCAGCACCCCATTTCCAGCAAGCCGTCGATCTCCGGATCCCGGGCATTACAAATTATGGACCCGCCGCCCGGAACGGTCCGAACGAGCTGATGGAACTGCCATCGAATCGCCGCGACGTCGGCGTAGATGTCCGCATGATCGAACTCGATGTTGTTGATGACCAGACCGTGCGGCCGGTAGTGGACGAACTTGGCCCGCTTGTCGAAGAACGCCGTATCGTATTCGTCAGCTTCCACCACGAATGCCCTGCCTTCGCCTTTCCGTGCCGAGACCCCGAAACCACCGGGCACGCCGCCGACCAGAAATCCGGGGTCGAGTCCCGCCTGTTCCAGTATCCAGATGACCATGCTGGTCGTCGTCGTCTTGCCGTGCGTACCCGCTACGGCGATGACCTCGCGACCGGGCAGGATATGCTCTGCGAGCCACGCCGGACCCGACGAGAAGGGGACCTCACTGTCGAGCAGCGCCTCGATGACCGGCATGCCGCGGGTCATGACGTTGCCGACCACGACCTCGTCGGGGTTCAGGGCGAGTTGCTCGGCGCCGTAACCCTGCACGATCTCGATACCGAGCGCTTCGAGCTGCGTGCTCATCGGCGGGTAGACATTCGCGTCGCTGCCCGTCACCCGATGTCCGGCCTCTCGCGCGAGAGCGGCGATGCCACCCATGAAAGTGCCGCAGATGCCAAGGATGTGTACGTGCATCAGGTGACGTCCGGCAGGATGGGAATGACGACGAACAGATTGACGAAGAGATGGAGGACGGCGATGAGGAGCCCGACGGCATAGGTCTGGGACAACGCGCGTGCGTAGATGTGCCCGCCGATGATGACCGACCAGATTACCAGCGCGAGTCCAACCGCGACTGTGATGGCAGGCAGTTGTTCGCCTGGAACCGATCCCGCGCGCCATAAGCTGAACGGCAGGTTGATGAGCGACAGCAATATTCCGGTGCCGAACAGCGCCGTCAGCGTCTGGGGAAACCGGGATGTCTTACCGCCGACCCGCAGAACCGCCCAGGCGAACGCCGCGAGCAAAGCGAGATCGACGACGATCACGAGGCCGAGCCGCGGGTGAATCCCGTAATCGACCCAGCCCGTGATCAGCTGCAGTAGCGCATAGGAAGCGCCAACGACAAGGACCAGAAAACCCGACGCGGGCAGGCAGTCGGGTCCCGCCTGGCGCAGTGCGATACGGACGAATGCTGCGATGAGTGCCTGCAATTATCGTATTCCGGTGACAGTACTGCCGCGCAGCCGACATGATCCTCTACACTGTTCGCTTATGCCAGCCCGGTTCACGCAGCATGACCCCATAATGACCTCCGGGGCGCTCGACGATGCGATAGCGGCGCTCGGCGATGCTGCGCTGCTGGGGGTCGACACCGAGTTCATGCGCACGCGAACGTACTGGGCACAACTTTGCCTGCTGCAGATATCGGCGCGCGGCTCGGCTTTCGTGATCGACACCATGGCCGATATCCGGCTCGATAACCTCTGGCCTCATCTCGAGGCGGGCCCGGCAACCAAGATCATGCATGCGCCCGGTCAGGACCTGGAGATCTTCTACGCGATGGGCCGCAACCGGATCACACCCGTGTTCGATACGCAGATCGCCTGCGGCCTCATCGGTCTGCCACCGCAGATCGGCTATGCGGCAGCGGTCGAACAGCTCCTCGGCGTTGCAATAGAGAAATCGGAGACGAGGACGGACTGGTCGCGGCGCCCGCTGTCGGCTGCTCAACTCCACTATGCGGCGGAAGACGTCGTTCACCTGCCGCCGCTCTTCCGTGCGCTGAGTGAAAAACTCGAATCACTCGACAGGATGGACTGGGCGATAGAGGACAGCGAGCGTGCTGCCGACCCGGATCGATTCCGCGTCGACCCCGAAGTCGCGTGGCAACGCGTCAAAGGCATCGGCCGCCTGCCCCCGCGCGAGGCGGCACGCGCGATGAAGCTCGCCGCCTGGCGAGAGACGACCGCGCTGCGCGCCGACCGGCCGCGTCTGTGGATCATGAAGGACGATCAGCTTCTGGCAGTCGCCGCAGCGGGCCCCCGCAAGCGCGAAGACATCGCGGCGATAGATTCGCTGCCGCGAGGTCTCGTACGCCGTCAGGCGGATCGGCTCGTGGCGACGGTGCAGAGCGCCGACCGGGAATTCGAAGCCGGGTCTCTGAAGCCGCCCAGGCAGCGCGCCCGGGACGCGAGCAGACAGTCGCTGATTCGTGACATGAAGGCGATCGTCGCAAAAGTGGCTAGCGATCTCGGCATCGCCGCGGAGGTTCTGGCGAGTCGCCGGGATATCGCCGGCCTCATAGACCGCGACGAAGACTGCCGGCTGCTTACCGGCTGGCGTCGCGAACGAGTCGGCGAAGAACTCGAAGACCTTTTAAAGACCCAGAGCTAAAGAGACCCAGGGCTAAAGACCCAGGACTAAAGACCCAGCGCTGAGCCGACTCGCGCGTAAACCTCGTCGACCGACCCGGACCCGTCCACACGGGAAAGGAGCGACGCCTGTGAATAGTGCTCGATCAGCGGTGCCGTCTGTTCGCTGTAGACCTTCAGGCGATTGGATATCGTCTCTTCGTTGTCGTCGTCGCGCTGCAGGAGTTCTCCACCGGCACCCAGACATTCGTCGATCTCGCTCTGGGGCGAGAAATAGACATTCAGGACCTTGCCGGTCACCGAACAGGTGCGGCGACCCGTGAGCCTTTTCATCAGCACGTCGGAGTCGACGTCGATCAGCAGCGCCGCATCCAGCGGCTGCCCGATGTCATCCAGCAGCTCCCCCAGCGATTCGGCCTGCGCGATGTTCCGCGGGAAGCCGTCGAGGATGAATCCGCCCGCCGCATCCGGTTCGGCCAACCGGTCGCGGATAATGCCGAGGACGATATCGTCCGTCACCAGCTCGCCGGCATCCATGGCGGCTTTCGCGCGCAGGCCCATAGGCGTACCCGCCGCGACGGCGCCCCGGAGCAGGTCGCCGGTAGACACTTGTGGAAAGCCGTGATCGGCCATCAGTCGCTGCGCCTGGGTTCCTTTTCCGGACCCGGGCGCACCCAGCAGGATGATGCGCATTTCAGATTCCGTTGTCGCGCCGAGAGTCAGCGGGATCACGATGCACCGACCGGCGGGCATCGACGCCTGCGTAAGCTAACCATTCACCATCGAACGGTCAAACCCCGCGCTCCTGCGGCCCCGTGATTACCGCCGGCAATTTCGATATGCTGCACGCGATTGCGGGTCCGGCGAGACGTTAACGTGACAAAAAATGCCTTCTACGCCCAGTCGGGCGGCGTGACCGCGGTCATCAACGCAAGCGCCTGTGGCGTCATCGAAACAGCCAGGCAATACCCTGACAGGATCGGGTGCGTCTATGCCGGCCGTAACGGCATACTCGGTGCGCTCTTCGAGGACATGATCGACACGTCGCGCGAGCCGGCCCACGCTATCGCGGCGCTGCGCCATACACCAGGGGGCGCCTTCGGTTCGGCTCGCTACAAGCTCAAGAGTCTCGAACAGAGCCCGGCGGAGTACGAACGCCTTATCGAGGTCTTCAGGGCGCACAACATCGGGTATTTCTTCTACAACGGCGGCGGAGACTCGGCCGATACCTGTTACAAGGTCTCCCAGCTGTCTCGCAGAATGGGTTTCCCGGTGCAGGCGATCCATGTGCCAAAAACCGTCGACAACGACCTGCCGATCACGGATACGTGCCCGGGCTTTGGATCCGTGGCGAAGTATATTGCCGTATCGACCCGGGAAGCCGCGCTGGATGTCGAGTCCATGGCGCGTACGTCGACCAAGGTTTTCATACTCGAAGTCATGGGGCGGCACGCCGGGTGGATCGCAGCTGCGGCCGGACTGGCAGGTCAGGGCAGGAACGAAGCACCTCACGTCATACTCTTTCCCGAGATCCCGTTCGATCGCAAGGCGTTCCTGTCCCGCGTGAAATCATGCGTGGAGGACAACGAGTACTGCGTTGTCGTCGTCAGCGAAGGGGCGGCCGACGCGAACGGGAAGTTCCTGGCGGACGCCGGCACGACCGATGCATTCGGCCACAAGCAGCTCGGTGGCGCGGCCCAGGTTGTCGCAGAGATGGTTCGCGGCGAACTCGGATACAAATACCACTACGCCATCGCGGATTACCTCCAGCGCTCGGCGCGTCACCTCGCGTCACGAGTCGACGTGCACCAGGCCTATGCGGTAGGCAAGGCGG
>JABAHS010034764.1_pt2 | contig 10766 bp, 12 predicted proteins | sample 7062111 | NCBI WGS metagenome assembly JABAHS01 (sample SAMN14534600, study PRJNA622989) | marine sediment metagenome | biome: marine biome [ENVO:00000428]; feature: marine pelagic biome [ENVO:01000023]; material: deep marine sediment [ENVO:00002113]; isolation source: pool of 4 deep marine... | reverse complement strand
TCTGCACCGGAAGGCGGCTTCGCGGTCATGCCGGGCAACGAGGACCTGACCCTGGCCGAAGTAAAGCTGCTGCAGGAGATCGGTCGCGAACTCAAACTGCGCAAGGCACTGCAGCCGGTCGTCGGGCTTTACGACTTCATCCTCATCGACTGCCCGCCTTCTATCAATATGCTGACCGTCAATGCGCTGACCGCCGCCGACGGCGTGCTGATCCCGATGCAGTGCGAGTACTACGCGCTCGAGGGGCTGAGCGCATTGCTCAACACGGTCGAACAGGTCCGCGATTCGGTTAACCCGGAACTGGAGGTCTACGGCCTGCTGCGAACGATGGTCGATCCACGCATCAACCTGTCGAACGAGGTGTCCGATCAGCTCATCAGCCATTTCGACGACAAGGTTTTCAGGACCGTCGTGCCGCGAAACGTGCGCCTCGCGGAGGCGCCGAGTTTCGGCCGGCCGGTGCTGTTTCATGACAGGAAGTCGCGCGGCGCCCTGGCCTATCTTGCGCTGGCCGGCGAGGTTTTGCGGCGGGAGGACGAACGCATGGCCGTAACGCACTGACATGACGACGAAGAAGAAACGACTCGGCCGCGGCCTGGACGCCCTGCTCTCGAAACCGGTCGCCGATACGGCGGCGGTGACGGGCTCGCATCACGACACCGACACGCTGCAGCACATCCCGGTGGAGCTGTTGCAGCGCGGCCATTACCAGCCGCGCGTCGACATGCGCCAGGATACGCTCAAGGACCTCGCCGATTCGATCAAGGCGCAGGGCGTGGTACAGCCGATCGTCGCGAGGCCGGTCCAGAAAGGCCACACCGGCGCGCAACACTATGAGATCGTGGCCGGCGAAAGGCGCTGGCGCGCTGCGCAGATGGCCGGGCTGCATGAGATTCCGGCTGTCATCAAGGACATCCCTGATGAAGCGGCGATCGCGATGTCGCTCATCGAGAATATCCAGCGCGAAAACCTCAACCCGCTCGAGGAGGCGCAGGCGCTGGATCGCCTGATTCGCGAGTTCGACATCACCCACCAGGAGGCCGCGGAAGCCGTGGGTCGCTCGCGCGCTTCTGTCAGCAATCTGCTCCGCCTGCTCGAATTGTCGGACAAGGTGAAGCCGATGCTCGAATCACGCGACCTCGAGATGGGACACGCGCGTGCCTTGCTCGCGCTGCAGAGCGCGGCGAAACAGCTCGAAGCCGCCAAACAGGTCGTCAGCAAGGGTTTGTCGGTGCGCGCGACCGAGGCGCTCGTCCGCCGCATGACGTCGACGGGCGCGAAGTCGAAAAAGCAGGCGGCGGCCAAAGACAAGGACATCCAGCGGCTGCAGATGGACCTCTCCGACAAGCTCGGCGCGAAGGTTCGCCTCGATCACACGCAGAAGGGCAGCGGCAAGCTCGTTATCAGCTACAACAGCCTCGACGAACTCGACGGCATACTCAAACACATTAAATAACGGCCGGGCTGCGGCATGCCCGTTGGCTCAAGCGACGTCGACCTCCATGCCGGTCGAGGTGTACACCTTCCTGATGATGTCGGGCATCACTGCTTCCGAGATCAGGTAGCCCTGCATCTTGTCGCAGGAGATCGAGCTCAGGAAGCGATAAGTCTCCTGGTCTTCGACGCCCTCGGCACAGACAGAGATGCCGAGGTTGTGCGCCAGCCCGGTGACGGCCGCGAGCACCTGCATCGCGGTCTCGTTCTGCTGCGCGCGCTGCAGCGCCGAGGCATGGATCTTGATCTCGTCGAAGGGCAGCTGCTCGAAGGCGCCGAGTGACGCGACCGCAACCCCGAAGTCATCGAGTGCGATACGAAAGCCCATATCGCGCATTTCGTTCAGCACCAGGAGATGCGGCGCCGTCGAATTGGCGATGTCCTGTTCCGTGATTTCGAAGGTGAAGCGACGGCAATCGAGGCCCTGTTTCCTGACGATACGCTTGTAATTGTGGGCGAGCACGGCGTTGTTCAGCTGGCTCGACGCCAGGTTGATGCAGACGTTGAGCTGCAGATCGCGCTCGGCCCATGCGTTGAGCTGCGAGGCAGCCTCGAACAGCACGAATTCGCTGATCGGGCCGATGAGCTCGAAAGCCTCGGCTTCCGGCAGAAATTCGAGCGGGCCCAGCAGGCCGTGCTCCGGGTGCCGCCAGCGGATCAGCGCCTCGACCTCGCGGGTTTCCCAGCGCGTGCCCCAGTCGCTGCCGTCGATGCGCTCGACCTTGGGTTGGTATTGCAGGAAGAATTCCCGCTTCAGGAGGGCTTTCTCCAGCTCGCCCTTGCCCAGCTTGAGCAGCCTTCGCCGGCACTTGCGGAGCGCTGCGCTCAGTAATTCGGCCGTAAACTCGGGATTCACCCACTCCACGTTCGGATACGCTGCGAGCGTCTTCGACGCCCTGGCGCGATTGGTCTTGCGCAGCTGATCCTGGTCGGCGCAGACGATCAGGCCGAATTCGGCGTTGCGTTTCGCCCGCACCAGGCTGTCGACGACAGCGTTGGATATGTCCTCGTCGCCGAGAATCACGAAGCGGCGCGAGCGGCCGGACATCAGGCGGTCGAGTCCGTCGATATTGCTGAAATAACTCAAGGAAAGACTGAGCTCGCGAGCCACGAGGACGAAGATTTCCTTGCGCTCCAGCGCCTCACTGACAACCGTCAACATAATGCTCTCCAACCGGTACAGGCGGGCTCCAGTCCTTGCCCCATCCCACCAAAAATCCACCCGGTGGTCCGGCCTCAGCCCATTTATACGTGGTAAAAACCGACCGGAATGTGGCCCAGGTCGCATTGCGGAAATTATTTACCGAATTGGTCTGGAAAGTGCTTGAAAGGGCCCCCGGAACCCCCATGAAACCCCTGCAAAAATAGGGGTTAGACAGTGTTCCCGTCTGTTGCCACGGCCTATTGGCACCACTATAATGCGCGGCCTGAACAGGGGCCCGCCTGGACGATTAGATATTTCAGCGCCACCCACCGCCGGTTAGCCGATGGGAGTGGCGTTTTTAGTGCCGGAGGCACGCGACGGATGGTGGCGAAAGTCCTGCTGGCACAACTGGGCGTGACGGTGGTCCTTGGGATGCTGTTCTGGGTAATTGACGGACAGGTTTCTGGCTACTCGGTTGTCCTCGGCGGCCTGACCTGCGTCATCCCGAATGCATTTCTGGCGCTGCGACTCGCAGTGCCGCGTCGTGACCCCGGGGCAGGCGCCCTGGTACGAGCGGCTTACATTGGGGAACTGGGAAAGCTGGCACTGACCGTGCTGATGTTCAGCATGGTCTTTATCTTGGTGCGACCGCTTGCGGCAGGCGCCTTGTTTGTTGGCTTCATCGCAGCCCAGTTAGTGACGTTTTCAGGTTTCCTGATACGTGACAAGAAGACGGAATTGAACGAGAGCAACTAGAAATGGCAGCTGAAGGCGGACACGGGCCAGCAACTTCGGGCGAATACATTTCTCATCACCTGCAGAACCTGCAGGTCTGCCGGGTCGAAGACCAGTGGGTCTGGAACCAGTGCGCCGGCAACCCGATGGCGATCAACGTCGATTCGATGTTTTTCTCGGTCGTGTTGGGACTCGTCTTCGTCTGGATATTCGGCGGCGCGGCGAGGAAAGCGTCGAAGGGTGAGCCCGGCAAGATGCAGGCGTTCGTGGAAATCGTCATCGATTTCATCGACTCGAGCGTGAAGGACACATTCCACGGCAAAAGCAAGCTCATCGCGCCGCTCGCCCTGACGATCTTCGTCTGGGTTTTCTTCATGAACCTGATGGACCTGATCCCGGTCGACTGGCTGCCGGAGATCGGCCTGTTGCTCGGCGTGCCCTATCTGAAGGTGGTGCCGACGACCGACGTGAACATTACCTTCGGCATGTCGATCGCGGTGTTCTGCCTGATCATTTTCTATACCGTGAAAAACAAAGGTATCGGCGGCTTTATCGGCGAACTGACGCTGCACCCGATCGCGCCGCCGATGAAAGGCCCGGGCCTCATCGCCGCGCCGTTCATCATCGCCTTCAATTTCATTCTCGAGTCGGTGGCCTTGCTCGCCAAGCCGCTGTCATTGAGCCTGCGACTATTCGGCAACATGTTCGCCGGCGAACTCATTTTCATCCTGATCGCGATCCTTGGGATCTGGCAGCTGCCCCTGCATTTCGCCTGGGCTGTCTTCCATATCCTGATCGTTACGCTGCAGGCCTTTATTTTCATGATGCTGACTATCGTTTACCTGAGTCTGGCATCGGAGCAACACTAAATTTAACTAGGACAAAATCCTTAACTGGAGAAACTGATGGAAACTGTAATTGGTTACACCGCTATCGCCGTCGCACTGCTGATCGGCCTTGGCGCACTCGGCGTAGGTATCGGCATGGGCCTCCTGGGCGGCCGCTTCCTCGAAGGTGCTGCAAGGCAGCCGGAGCTGGCGCCGATGCTGCAGACCAAGATGTTCCTCGTTGTCGCGCTGCTCGACGCAGTCGCCATGATCGGTGTGGGTATCGCGCTGTACTTCGCGTTCGCCAACCCGTTCATCGGTCAGCTGCAGCAGGCGATGGGCGGCTAAAGCAGACCAGTCACCACTTAAAGACTTAACTCAAGGAGTCTCGTGTGGATATCAATATGACCCTCATCGGTCAGACGATCGCGATGATCGTGTTCGTCTGGTTCTGTATGAAGTTCATCTGGCCACCGCTCATGACCGCGATCGAAGAGCGTCAGACTGAAATTGCTGACGGACTCGCCGCTGCGGCACGCGGGCAACAGAGCCTCGAGAAAGCGCAGGCCGAAGCCTCGGACATCGTGGAAGATGCGCGCAAACAGGCCACGACGATCCTCGACCAGGCGCATGCGCGCGCCAATGAGATCGTCGCCGACGGCAAGGCGGAAGGCATCAAGGAGCGGGAGCGTCAGCTTGCTGCGGCCACGGCGGAAGTCGAGCAGGAGACCAACCGCGCTCGCGAGGAGCTTCGCGGCCAGGTTTCTGCGATCGCCGTCGCCAGTGCGGAGAAGATCCTGCAACGCGAGATCGACGCCAGCGCGCACGAAGACATCCTGAGCAATCTCGCGGCGGAACTGTAGGGCAGATCATCGTCAATGGCTGACAACAACACCATCGCCAGACCTTACGCCCGGGCCGTTTTCCAGGTTGCGCAGGAAAATGACGCGCTCGATGAGCTCTCCCGATCGCTCGGTATCGCGAAGGAGATCCTTGCCGATGGTCAGGTCGCCAGGTTTCTCGCCAATCCGACGCTCGACGACGAGGCGCGCCTGAAGTTCCTGACGGAGCTGTTCGGCAAGGCAGCAGGCGCAGCATCGGTTTTTGCGGGATCGAGCGACCACGGCACGAACTTCCTGAAGCTGCTGCTGGAATATGGCCGCGTGGACGTGTTGCCGGAGATCAGCGAGCGTTTCGACGCGCTGAAAGCCGAGGTCGAGAATACGGTCGACGTTACCGTGACCTCTGCCACGGCGCTAAGCGCTGCGCAGATCCAGGAAATCGAGAACGCGCTCAAGACCAGGCTTGGCAGAGACGTGAAACTGTCTACTGAGATAGATGAAAACCTCATCGGTGGCGCCGTCATCCGCGCTGGCGATGTCGTTATAGATGGATCGGTGCGGGCAAGGCTTGAAGGCCTTTCCAATGCGCTGATCGCATAACAAAGGAATAGGAAAATGGCACTCAAAGCTTCTGAAATCAGCGATCTGATTAAAGAGCGAATCGAGAAATTCGAGTCGTCGGCCGAGGCGCGCGATGTCGGCACCGTTATCGGTGTAACTGACGGCATCGTTCGCATCCACGGCCTCGCGGACGCCAAGTACGGTGAGATGCTCGAATTTCCGGGCAACACCTTCGGCATGGCGCTGAACCTCGAGCAGGACTCCGTCGGCGCCGTCGTGCTCGGTGACTACAAGCACATTTCAGAAGGCGATACCGTCAAAACAACGGGCCGCATCCTCGAGGTGCCGGTCGGCGAGGCCTTGCTCGGCCGCGTCGTCGACGCGCTCGGCAATCCGATCGACGGCAAGGGCCCGATCGACGCGGAAGGCACTTCACCGCTCGAGAAAGTCGCGCCCGGCGTTATCGAGCGCAAGTCGGTCGATCAGCCGGTGCAGACCGGGCTGAAGTCCATCGACTCGATGGTGCCGATCGGCCGTGGCCAGCGCGAGCTGATTATTGGCGACCGGCAGACCGGCAAGACCGCCGTCGCCGTCGACACGATCATCAACCAGCGCGGCACGGGCATCAAATGCATCTACGTCGCCATCGGCCAGAAAGCCTCGTCGATCGCGGGCGTCGTCCGCAAGCTCGAGGAGATGGGCGCGATGGAGCACACGATTGTCGTGGCCGCCGCCGCCGCGGACAGCCCGGCGATGCAGTACATCTCGCCGTATGCCGGTGCATCGATGGGCGAGTATTTCCTCGACAAGGGCGAAGACGCGCTGATCATTTTTGACGACCTGACGAAACAGGCCTGGGCCTACCGCCAGGTCAGCTTGCTGCTCCGCCGCCCGCCGGGGCGAGAAGCCTATCCGGGTGACGTCTTCTACCTGCACTCCCGCCTGCTCGAAAGAGCGTCGCGTGTCAGCGAGGTCTATGTCGAGGACAAGACCGACGGCAAGGTGAAGGGCAAGACCGGATCGCTGACCGCGTTGCCGATCATCGAGACACAGGCCGGCGACGTGTCGGCATTCGTGCCGACGAACGTGATCTCGATCACCGACGGCCAGATCTTCCTGGAGACCGACCTGTTCAATGCCGGTATTCGTCCGGCAATCAACGCCGGCCTCTCGGTATCGCGAGTGGGCGGCGCCGCGCAGACGAAGATCATCAAGAAGCTCGGCGGCGGTGTGCGTCTCGCGCTCGCGCAGTATCGCGAGCTGGCAGCCTTCGCGCAGTTTGCATCTGATCTCGACGCCGCAACGCGCCAGCAGCTCGAACGCGGCGAACGCGTCACCGAGTTGATGAAGCAGAAGCAGTATTCGCCGCTGTCAGTCGCCGAGATGGCGCTGTCGCTGTTCGCGGCGAACGAGGGTTATCTCGACCCGGTACCGGTCAACAAGATCGTTGATTATGAAGAGGCGCTGCATGACTTCGCGCGCTCGAATCACAGCGAGCTGCTCGACCAGGTCAACGAGTCGGGCGACTACAACGACGACATCGAGGCGGGCCTGAAGAAGGTCTGCGACGCGTTCACCGAGCAGGGTGCTTATTAAGGAGAACCGCTGAAGCAGCATAGGAGCGCGCCCAGCGCGCGACAGACGAAGGCAGGCAGAGCACAAAGGCATCGTAGGAGCGCGCCCAGCGCGCGATTGAAGACAGAAACACGGGAAAGACATGGCAGGCGAAAAGGAAATACGCTCGAAAATCGCTTCTGTAAAGAACATGCAGAAGATCACGAGCGCGATGGAAAAAGTCGCAGCGAGCAAGATCCGCAAGGCCCAGCAGCAGATGGAGGCGTCGCGCCCCTATGCCGAGCGTATCCGTCGCGTGATAGGCCATCTCGCGCACGCCAATCCCGACTACAAGCATCCGTTCCTGACGGAGCGCGAAGCGAGCCGGGTCGGTTACATCGTCATCTCCACCGACCGCGGTCTCTGCGGCGGCCTCAATGCCAACCTGTTCAAGACCGTTATTGGTGAACTGGCGAAGTGGAAACAGGAGAACGTCGAAGTCGACCTGGCGCTCGTTGGCGCAAAGGCCGTCGCGTTTTTCCGCCGGATGGGCGGTAACGTCGTGGGCACGGCCACGCACCTCGGTGACAAACCGGCGGTCAATGACCTGATCGGCTCGATCAAGATCATGCTCGACTCATACAGCGACGGCAAGATCGATCGTCTGTATCTGGTCAACAACGTGTTCGTCAGTGCCATGAGCCAGAAACCGACTGTCAGCCAGTTGCTGCCGGCGAGCGGCGTCGGTGAGGACAAGGAAGACCTGCAGGACCACTGGGACTACATCTATGAGCCGGACGCCGGCGAGCTGCTGGAAGACGTGTTGATGCGTTACATCGAGTCGCAGGTGTATCGCGGCGCCGTAGAGAACTTTGCGTCGGAGATGGCCGCGAAGATGGTGGCGATGAAATCCGCAACGGACAACGCGGGCGAGATCATCGAAAAGCTGCAGCTCCAATACAACAAGGCTCGGCAGGCAGCGATTACGCAAGAGATTTCCGAGATCGTCGGCGGCGCAGCCGCCGTCAGCGGGTAACAGATTTCAGATAATTATTCGGGCGACGTGTTCGTCCGCGAAGGATAGAGGATCGTTTAATGAGCACTGGAACTACTGTGCAGGTAATCGGCGCCGTTGTGGACGTTCAGTTCCCGGCAGGCGAGATCCCCAAGGTTTACGACGCGTTGATCATCGACGACGGAGGCATCACGCTCGAGGTTCAGCAGCAGCTGGGCGACGGCGTCGTGCGCACCATCGCGATGGGCTCCAGTGAGGGCCTGCAGCGCGGCATGTCGGTGACCAATACCGGGCAGGCGATTGCCGTGCCGGTCGGCGAGAAAACCCTGGGCCGCATCATGGACGTCCTCGGCAACCCGATCGACAACGCCGGTGACATCGGCGCCGAAACGAAATTGCCGATCCACCGCACGCCGCCGACCTACGAGGAACAGGCGGCCACGACCGAGCTGCTCGAAACGGGCATCAAGGTTGTCGACCTGATCATGCCGATCGCCAAGGGCGGTAAAGTCGGCTTGTTCGGCGGCGCCGGCGTGGGCAAGACGGTCACGCTGATGGAGCTCATCAACAACATCGCGAAAGAGCACGGCGGTTACTCGGTATTCGCCGGTGTCGGTGAGCGTACTCGCGAGGGTAACGACTTCTACCACGAGATGACCGAGTCGGGCGTTATCGACAAGGTGTCGCTGGTCTACGGCCAGATGAACGAGCCGCCGGGCAACCGCCTGCGCGTCGCGCTGACCGGCCTGACGATGGCCGAGGCGTTCCGCGACGAGGGCCGTGACGTACTGATGTTCATCGACAACATCTACCGTTACACGCTGGCCGGTACCGAAGTGTCCGCGCTGCTCGGCCGTATGCCGTCGGCGGTGGGCTACCAGCCGACGCTCGCCGAGGAAATGGGCGTGCTGCAGGAGCGCATCGCGTCGACCAAGACCGGCTCGATCACGTCCTTCCAGGCCGTGTACGTTCCCGCGGACGACCTCACCGACCCGTCGCCGGCGACGACCTTTGCGCACCTGGACGCAACGCTCGTACTGTCGCGCAACATCGCCGAGCTCGGCATCTACCCCGCGGTCGACCCGCTCGACTCGACCTCACGTATCCTGGATCCGCTGGTCATCGGCCAGGAGCACTATGACTGTGCGCGCGGCGTACAGGCGGTTCTGCAGCGTTACAAGGAACTGCAGGACATCATCGCGATCCTCGGCATGGACGAGCTGTCGGAAGAAGACAAGGAGATCGTCAACCGCGCCCGCAAGATCCAGAAGTTCCTGTCGCAGCCATTCGCCGTTGCCGAAGTCTTCACCAACACGCCGGGCAAATACGTACCGCTGGCGGAGACGATCCGCGGCTTCAACGGCATCGTCAACGGCGACTACGACCACATCCCGGAGCAGGCGTTTGCCTACTGCGGCGGCATCGACGAAGCGGTCGAGAACGCGAAGAAGTATCAATAGGAAAGACACAGCATTGCAGGAGCGCGCCCAGCGCGCGACAGATGAAGCCAGAATGAACTGAGAGCGCTATGGCCACAATCCACGTCGACATCGTATCTGCCGAGGGCGAGATCTACTCGGGAGACGCGAACATGGTGTACGCTCCCGCGAAGATGGGCGAAGTCGGCATCGCGCCGCGCCATGCGCCGTTGCTGACGGCTCTGAAGCCCGGCGAGGTGCGTGTCGAGGATCCGCAGGGCGAGGAACACTTCTTCTACATCACCGGCGGCATGCTGGAGGTGCAGCCGCATCTTGTCACCGTGCTGTCCGATACCGCGCTGCGCGGCGATCAGCTCGACGAAGCCGCGGCCCTCGCAGCACGGGATGAGGCGGCCACAGCGCTGGAAGGCGTCTCGGAAGAGACCGACCTGGTCCGTGCCCAGGCGGAGCTGGCGGAAGCCGAGGCTCGCTACCGCGCGGCGCAGAAGCTCAAGGGCAAGCGCTAGAATCGGGTGGCCGACGCCTAGTCGAAAACGTAACCGATCGTCATCCCTGCGAACGTCGCATCGATACCAATATCGCGACCGAGCGGCCCGTTCTTCTCGTACTCGGTATTGAGCACTCGGAAGCCGAGCAACAGGTGATCGCCGTTGGCGAATTCACGCTTGAAACTCTGGTCGAAGCCGAGCACGAACTCCGATCCGCCGCTTGCAACGTTCAGCCGGGTCACCGACTCCCATCTCTCGCCCAGTTCCGCGACGTAGCGCCCGCCGAGCTGGACATCGGTCCAGTTTGATGCGGATTTCGCTACCGGCAGGTTGGGCGGAATCAGGCTGGTCTCGAAGTCCCAGTAGGTCGCGCCGATTTCGACCGCCAGGTCAGGGGTAAGCTGGTAGAAATACCCCCCTTCCAGGATCAGCGTCTCGATCTCGGCGCCGATCGGGCCGCCAATGCCGTCGCGGCCGGTGTCCGGGTCGAGTTGCATCGAGACGATGTCGCTGAAGAAGCCGTGCTTGCCCCGACGACCTTCGAAACGCAGGATGATGGCGCCATCGAGCACATTGACGATCTCGTCGAAGCCAACGCTGAACTCGCCGGTTCGTTGCCCGACCGACAGCTCGCCGTCGATGCCGGCGGCCCACAGGTAGGGCGCCA
>JABAHS010001776.1_pt2 | contig 10770 bp, 4 predicted proteins | sample 7062111 | NCBI WGS metagenome assembly JABAHS01 (sample SAMN14534600, study PRJNA622989) | marine sediment metagenome | biome: marine biome [ENVO:00000428]; feature: marine pelagic biome [ENVO:01000023]; material: deep marine sediment [ENVO:00002113]; isolation source: pool of 4 deep marine... | reverse complement strand
TTCTCCATCAGCTCGTCATTGGCTTCGGCAGCCGCTTCGACCATCTGCTCGCGATAGGTTTGCGCCTCTGCAGCCAGGTTTTCCGGGATGTCCTTCATCTCGAAGGCCATACCCATGTTCTCTTCTTCCCAGTAGATCGCCTTCATGCGGATCAGGTCGACGACGCCTTCGAAGTTCTCCTCGGCGCCGATCGGCAGCTGCACCGGCACCGGGTTCGCGCCGAGACGTTCCTTGACCTGATCAACGACACGCAGGAAATCGGCGCCGGCACGATCCATCTTGTTGACGAAGATCATGCGCGGCACGTGGTACTTGTTGCCCTGGCGCCAGACGGTTTCCGTCTGCGGCTCCACGCCACCAACCGAGCAGAGGACGGTTACCGCGCCGTCGAGCACGCGCAGGGAACGCTCGACTTCGATCGTGAAGTCGACGTGACCGGGGGTATCGATGATGTTGATACGGTGCTCGTCGAACTGCTGGTCCATGCCCGACCAGAAACAGGTCGTCGCGGCGGACGTGATCGTAATGCCGCGCTCCTGCTCCTGCTCCATCCAGTCCATGATGGCTGCACCGTCGTGCACTTCGCCGATCTTGTGCGAAACGCCGGTGTAAAACAGTACGCGCTCGGTCGTCGTCGTCTTGCCGGCATCGATGTGCGCCATGATGCCGATGTTGCGATAACGCTCAATAGGGGTTGTGCGTGCCACGGGTATATTCCTTAAAAAGAGGGAAGCGCTACCAGCGATAGTGCGAGAAAGCCTTGTTCGCTTCCGCCATCCTGTGCGTATCTTCCTTTTTCTTCACGGCAGTACCGCGATTCTCGGCCGCGTCCATCAATTCATGCGCCAGCCGGTGTGCCATAGATTTTTCGCTGCGAGCCCTCGCAGCGTCGATAACCCAGCGCATAGCCAGCGTCTGGCGACGCGCAGGGCGAACCTCGATCGGTACCTGGTAGGTCGCGCCACCCACGCGGCGGGACTTCACCTCCACGACGGGCTTGACGTTTTCTAGCGCCTGCTCGAGAAGCTCCAGCGCCTTGTCGTCGGCCTGGGTCTCTTTCTCTGCGATTCGGTCAAGCGCACCATAGATGATGCGCTCGGCAACAGACTTCTTGCCATCGTTCATGATCATGTTCATGAATTTGGCGAGCAGTTCACTGCCATATTTCGGATCCGGCAGGATCGTGCGTTTCGGCGCTTGTGTTCTTCTGGACATGTGGTTCTCTTTGCTTCGTTTGTCGCCCGCTGGGCGGGCTCCTACGATGCCTCAATGGTTCTATCAGGACTTCGGGCGCTTCGTACCGTACTTCGAACGGCCTTGCTTGCGATCACCAACACCGGCGCAGTCGAGCGTGCCGCGAACCGTGTGATAGCGAACACCCGGCAGGTCTTTCACACGACCGCCGCGGATCAGCACGACCGAGTGCTCCTGCAGGTTGTGCCCTTCACCGCCGATGTAGCTGGTGACTTCGAAGCCGTTGGTCAGGCGCACGCGAGCGACTTTGCGCATGGCCGAGTTCGGCTTCTTCGGTGTGGTCGTGTAGACACGCGTGCACACGCCGCGCTTCTGGGGGCTTCCCTCCAGTGCCGGGACCGTGCTTTTGGCCGCCTTGACGGTGCGCGGCTTCCGTACGAGCTGATTGTTAGTGGCCATAGGCCTTCTCTTCTTTGTTGCTTGCCAAAAAAACAGCGCGCGGTTTTGCCGCGCGCCCAGAGGCCGGACCGTCCCGATCCAGCCTGATGGGTAGACGGCGAAACTTCTAAGTTCTGGAAACCTAAGGGTTTCCTGCCGTCTGTTCCTTCAATTGTAGGGCCCGCCAATAGCCGGCCCCTGGGTTAAGGCCGGGCATTGTATTGACGGCGCTTATTCGCTGTCAAGCGGCCTGGGGAGGCTTCCGGCGCGGATTTTCGCCCCGCCGGAAGCTGTACGATCCCGGGTTATGTCGCCGGCGTCGTGTCGTCGCCCTCCGACGCGCCTTCAGCCGTTTCTGCCTCGGCCGCGATCATCCCTTCTGCGATCTCCGCCGCAATCGCGTCATCTAAATTTTCTTCATTAGATTCAGTGGCTTGCGACTCTTCCTCGAGCTCCTTGAGCTGCTCGGCGAGATCCTGTTCGCGGGTCCGGCGGCGTTCCGCGTGGTGCGCGAAGCCCGTTCCGGCCGGAATCAGGCGACCGACGATGACGTTTTCCTTGAGGCCTCGCAGGTAGTCCTTCAGGCCCCGCACCGCGGCCTCGGTCAGGACGCGGGTCGTTTCCTGGAAGGATGCCGCGGAAATGAAGGATTCCGTCGCCAGCGATGCCTTGGTGATGCCGAGCAACATCGGTTCGAACTCGAGCGGCTCCTTGCCCTGCGCCTCGAGCTCCTCAACAGTCTCGAGCGCGCGCGCACGATCGATCTGTTCGCCGCGCAGGTAGGTACTCTCGCCCGCAGCCGTGACGTTCACCTTGCGCAGCATCTGGCGAATGATGACCTCGATGTGCTTGTCGTTGATCTTCACGCCCTGCAGACGGTAGACGTCCTGGATCTCCCGGACCAGGTAATCGGCCAGCTGCTCGACGCCCTGCAGGCGCAGGATGTCATGCGGGTTCGGTTCGCCGTCGGCGATGACTTCGCCGCGGACGACCTGCTCACCCTCGAAGACGTTCAGGTGACGCCACTTCGGAATCAGCTCCTCGCGGCTCTCGCCGGATTCGTCGGTGATGACCAGGCGAACCTTGCCTTTGGTCTCTTTACCGAAGCTGACGGTACCGGTGTACTCGGCCATGATCGCCGGCTCTTTCGGCTTGCGCGCCTCGAAGAGGTCGGCGACGCGCGGCAGACCACCGGTGATGTCGCGAGTCTTCGAGGACTCCTGCGGGATGCGCGCAATGACGTCGCCCACGGACACCTTCGAATTGTCGCCCATACTGAGGATGGCACCGGCCGGCAACGCATAGGTAGCCGGGATGTCGGTATTGGCGAAACAGACAGGCTCGCCTTTCGTGTCAACCAGTTTTGCGACCGGACGAAGATCCTTGCCGGCTGAACCACGAGTCTTGGGATCGAGGATGACGATGCTGGTCAGGCCGGTGAACTCATCGACCTGCTCGGTGACCGTCACGCCGTCGACAAAGTCCTCGAACTTGAGCTGCCCCGCCACTTCGGTGACGACCGGGTGGGTATGCGGATCCCAGTTGGCAACGACCTGTCCCTGGGCCACGTCGTCACCGTCCTCGACGGTAATCGTGGCGCCATAAGGGATCTTGTAACGCTCTCTCTCGCGACCGTGCTCGTTGATCACCGAGACTTCGCCGGAACGGGAGACCGCCACCAGGTAGCCCTTCTGGTGTTTCACCGTCTTGATGTTATTCAACTTGACGACGCCGTTGTTCTTGATCTCGATCGAGTTGACCGCCGCAGAACGAGACGCCGCACCACCGATGTGGAAGGTGCGCATCGTCAGCTGCGTGCCCGGCTCACCGATCGACTGCGCAGCGATCACGCCAACGGCCTCGCCGATGTTGATACGGTGCCCGCGTGCGAGGTCGCGGCCATAACACTGCGAGCAAACGCCATAGCGGACTTCGCAGGTAATCGGCGAACGCACCAGTACGTGGTCGATCGACAGCTCTTCGAGACGGGCTACGCCGGCTTCGTCGAGGATCGTTCCCGCGTCGAACGCGATCTTGTCGCTGCCCGGGATCAGGACCGGTTCAGCCAGGACACGGCCGAGCACGCGCTCGCGCAGCGGCTCGACGACGTCACCGCCTTCGACGAGCGGCGCCATCGATACGCCACTGCGGGTTTCGCAGTCGACCTCGGTGACGACCAGGTCCTGGGCAACGTCGACGAGTCGACGCGTCAGGTATCCGGAGTTCGCGGTCTTCAGCGCGGTATCGGCCAGGCCTTTGCGCGCACCGTGCGTGGAGATGAAGTACTGCAGTACGTCGAGACCCTCGCGGAAGTTGGCCGTAATGGGCGTCTCGATAATGGAGCCGTCCGGCTTGGCCATCAGGCCACGCATGCCGGCGAGCTGGCGGATCTGCGCTGCAGAGCCACGAGCGCCGGAGTCTGCCATCATGTAGATCGAGTTGAAGGACTCCTGTTCGACATCCTTGCCATCCGCGTCCTGCACGGTTTCCGTGCCGAGCTTGTCCATCATCGCCTTGGCGACCTGATCGTTGGTGCGCGACCAGATGTCGACGACCTTGTTGTAACGCTCGCCCTCGGTGACGAGACCGGACGCGTACTGGTCCTGGATCTCCTTCACCTCGGATTCCGCGGTCGACAGGATTTCTTCCTTGTCTTCCGGAACGACCATGTCATTGACGCCGATGGAGATACCGGCGGTCGTCGCAAAACGAAAGCCCGTGTACATCAGGCGGTCGGCAAAAACCACCGTCTTCTTGAGACCGAGATTGCGATAGCAGGCGTTGATGACGTTCGAGATCGCTTTCTTCGACATGTCGCGGTTGACGAGGTCGAAGCTCAGGCCTTCCGGCAGCAGCGTCGACAGCAGCGCGCGACCGACCGTCGTGTCGACCAGCTGGATCGTCGATGCCACTTCGCCTTCGTCGTCGACGTCATGCATCGGCACGCGCACCTTGACGCGGGCCTGCAATGCGCAGAGTCCGTTCTCATAGGCGCGGCGCGCTTCGTCGATGTCGCAGAAGACCATGCCTTCGCCCTTGCCGTTAACGGTCGAACGGGTCATGTAGTAGAGACCCAGTACGACGTCCTGCGACGGCACGATGATCGGGTCGCCGTTGGCCGGCGACAGGATGTTGTTCGACGACATCATCAGCGCGCGCGCCTCGAGCTGGGCTTCGAGCGACAGCGGCACGTGCACCGCCATCTGGTCGCCGTCGAAGTCGGCGTTGAACGCGGTGCAGACCAGCGGGTGCAGCTGGATCGCCTTACCCTCGATGAGTACCGGCTCGAATGCCTGGATACCGAGACGATGCAGGGTCGGCGCCCGGTTCAGCATGACCGGGTGCTCGCGGATCACCTCCTCGAGGATATCCCAGACCTCGGCGCCCTCGCGCTCGACGAGGCGCTTCGCCGCCTTGATCGTCGTCGCCTCGCCGCGCAACTGCAGCTTGGAGAAGATGAACGGCTTGAAGAGCTCGAGCGCCATCTTCTTCGGCAGGCCGCACTGGTGCAGCTTGAGCGTCGGGCCGACCACGATCACCGAACGGCCGGAGTAGTCGACACGCTTACCGAGCAGGTTCTGGCGGAAGCGACCCTGCTTGCCTTTGATCATGTCGGCAAGCGACTTCAGCGGGCGCTTGTTGGTGCCCGTGATCGCCCGGCCGCGGCGACCGTTGTCGAGCAGCGCGTCCACCGACTCCTGCAGCATGCGTTTCTCGTTGCGTACGATGATGTCCGGCGCATTGAGTTCCAGCAGCCGCCGCAGGCGGTTGTTGCGGTTGATGACGCGCCGGTAGAGATCGTTAAGGTCCGAGGTCGCAAAGCGGCCGCCGTCCAGCGGCACCAGCGGGCGCAGGTCCGGCGGCAATACCGGCAGCACCGTCATGACCATCCACTCGGGCTTGTTGCCGGATTCGATGAACGACTCCAGCAATTTCAGGCGCTTCGACAGGCGCTTGATCTTGGTCTCGGAACGGGTTGCGCCGATATCCTCGCGAACCTGCAGCACTTCACGCTGCAAGTCGATCGTCATCAGCATCTCACGCACGGCCTCAGCGCCCATGCGGGCATCGAATTCGTCGCCATATTGCTCAATGGCCTCGAGGTACATCTCGTCGGTCATGAGCTGGCCGCGCTCCAGCGGCGTCATGCCGGGCTCGACCACGACGAATGCCTCGAAATAAAGGACCCGCTCGATCTCGCGCAGCGTCATGTCGAGCATGAGGCCGATGCGACTCGGCAGCGATTTCAGGAACCAGATATGCGCAACCGGGCTCGCCAGGTCGATATGCGCCATGCGCTCGCGGCGCACTTTCGTCTGGGTGACCTCGACGCCGCACTTTTCGCAGACCACGCCGCGATGCTTCAGGCGCTTGTACTTGCCGCAAAGACATTCGTAGTCCTTGATCGGACCGAAGATCTTCGCGCAGAACAGGCCGTCGCGTTCCGGCTTGAAGGTCCGGTAGTTGATCGTCTCGGGCTTCTTGACCTCGCCGAACGACCACGAGCGGACCATGTCGGGCGACGCCAGGCCGATGCGGATCGCATCGAAGTCATCGACCGGGTTCTGATACTTGAACAGTTTGAGTAGGTCTTTCATTACTCTGTCTCCAGCTCAATGTTGATGCCCAGAGATCGAATCTCTTTCACCAGGACATTGAAGGATTCGGGCATGCCTGCGTCCATCTCGTGCTCGCCATCGACGATGTTCTTGTACATCTTCGTACGTCCCTGAACGTCGTCTGACTTGACCGTCAGCATTTCCTGCAGCGTGTAGGCAGCGCCATAGGCTTCGAGGGCCCAGACCTCCATTTCGCCGAATCGCTGACCGCCGAACTGCGCCTTGCCGCCCAGCGGCTGCTGGGTCACGAGGCTGTACGGTCCGGTCGAGCGCGCGTGCATCTTGTCGTCAACCAGGTGGTTGAGCTTGAGCATGTACATGTAACCGACGGTGACGTCGCGGTCGAACGGCTCCCCGGTGCGGCCGTCGTTGAGTCGTGACTGACCGGTATCGGACAGGTCGGCGAGCTCGAGCAACGTCTTTATCTCGGTCTCGGTCGCGCCATCGAACACCGGCGTCGCGGTCGGCACGCCGTCGACGAGGTTGCCGGCGAGCTCGAGAAGCTCTTCGTCATTCAGCGACTTGATCTCCTCGGTCTTGCCGCCCGTCTTGTTATAGATCTCTTCAATGAAGCGCCGGATCTTTGCCGTGGTCTCCTGCGTCTTGAGCATGGCATTGATCTTGTGGCCAAGCCCTTTCGCGGCCATGCCGAGATGAGTTTCCAGCACCTGGCCGACATTCATTCGCGACGGAACGCCGAGCGGGTTCAGGACGATATCGACCGGCGTGCCGTCGTCGAGGTAAGGCATGTCCTCGACCGGGACGATCGTCGAGATGACGCCCTTGTTACCGTGCCGGCCGGCCATCTTGTCGCCGGGCTGGACCCGCCGCTTGACCGCGAGGTAGACCTTGACCATCTTCAGCACGCCCGGCGCGAGATCGTCACCGGCGGTGATCTTCTCTTTCTTCTCCTCGTAGCGGCGATCGAACTCGGCGCGCTGCGATTTGAGGCGTTCGGCCGCCGTCTCGAGCTGGCTGTTCGCTTCCTCGTTCTTGAGGCGGATGTCGAACCACTGCTCGCGCGGCAGTTCGTCAAGATAGACCTTGGTGATCTTGCTGCCTGACTTCAAGTTGTTCGGGTTCTTGCCCGCTACCATCTTGCCGGTCAGCATGCGCTCTATACGCTCGTAGATATCCTCCTCGAGGATGCGCAGCGTATCGTCAAGATCCTTGCGCACCGCTTCGAGCTCGGACCTCTCGATAGACAGCGCACGGGCGTCCTTCTCGACGCCGTCGCGCGTAAATACGCGCACGTCGATCACGGTGCCGTCCATGCCAGGCGGCACGCGCAGGCTGGTGTCTTTAACGTCGGAAGCCTTCTCGCCGAAGATCGCGCGCAGCAGTTTTTCCTCCGGCGTCAACTGCGTCTCGCCTTTCGGCGTGACCTTGCCGACGAGGATGTCGCCCGCGTTGACCTCGGCGCCGATGAAGGCGATGCCGGACTCGTCCAGCTTCGCAAGCGCGGCGTCACCGACGTTGGGGATGTCAGAGGTGATGTCCTCGCTGCCCAGCTTGGTATCGCGGGCGACACAGGACAGCTCCTCGATATGGATCGTCGTGAAGCGGTCTTCCTTGACGACCCGCTCGGAGATCAGGATCGAGTCTTCGAAGTTGTAGCCGTTCCAGGGCATGAACGCGACGAGCAGGTTCTGGCCGAGCGCCAGCTCGCCCATGTTCGTCGACGGACCGTCCGCCAGCACGTCACCGTTGGCAATCTGATCGCCTGCTTTCACCAGCGGCCGCTGGTTGATACAAGTGTTTTGGTTGGACCGCGTGTACTTCGTCAGGTTGTAGATGTCCACGCCCGATTCAGAAGCATCCGTCTCGTCGTCATTGACCCGGACGACGATGCGCGATGCGTCGACCGAGTCGACGACGCCGCCGCGCTTCGCGACGACGGTAACGCCGGAATCGACCGCGACGGCGCGCTCCATGCCGGTGCCCACCAGCGGCGCCTCCGAACGCAGCGTCGGCACGGCCTGGCGCTGCATGTTCGAGCCCATCAACGCGCGGTTGGCGTCGTCGTGCTCGAGGAACGGAATCAAGGAAGCTGCGACCGAGACGATCTGCCGCGGCGAGACGTCCATGTAATCGATGGTCGATGGATCCGCCAGCGTGAATTCATTCTTGTGCCGGACCGACACCAGTTCTTCGAGAAACTTGCCGTTTTTGTCAAGCTCCGAGTTCGCCTGCGCGATCACGTACTGGCTTTCCTCAATGGCCGACAGATATTGAATATCGCTCGTCGCCTTGCCGTTATTGACCTTGCGATACGGTGTCTCGAGGAACCCGTATTCGTTGGTCCGCGCGTACACGGCGAGCGAGTTGATCAGACCGATGTTCGGGCCTTCCGGAGTCTCGATTGGGCACACGCGACCGTAATGAGTCGGGTGAACGTCGCGGACCTCGAAGCCTGCACGCTCGCGCGTCAAACCGCCCGGGCCGAGCGCCGATACGCGCCGCTTGTGCGTCACCTCCGACAGCGGGTTGTTCTGGTCCATGAACTGCGAAAGCTGGCTGGAGCCGAAGAATTCCTTGACCGCTGCGGCAACCGGTTTCGCGTTGATCATTTCCTGCGGCATCAGGCCTTCGGTTTCGGCCTGGGTCAGGCGCTCCTTGACGGCACGCTCGACGCGGACGAGGCCGACGCGGAAAGCATTCTCGGCCATTTCGCCGACGCTGCGCACCCGGCGGTTGCCGAGGTGATCGATGTCATCCACCGTGCCGTAACCGTTGCGGATGTTGATCAGCGTTTTCAGGACATCGAGAATATCGTCGTTGTCGAGAATGCCGATACCTTCGGAGGTGTCCCGGCCGACCCGACGATTGAACTTCATGCGCCCGACGGCCGACAGGTCGTAACGGTCGGCGTTGAAGAACAGGTTCTGGAACAGGTTCTCGGCCGCTTCCTTGGTCGGCGGCTCGCCGGGACGCATCATGCGGTAGATCTCGACCAGCGCTTCCAGGCGGGTGGTCGACGGATCGATGTTCAGCGTGTTCGAGATGTACGGACCACGATCGAGGTCGTTGACGTACAGGCACTGGATGTGATCGACACCCGCCTCGATGAGCTGCTCGATCAGTTCCGCGGTTAGCTCGGCGTTCGCCGCCGCCAGCAGCTCCCCGGTTTCCTCGTCCACGATGTCGTGCGCCAGGATCTTGCCTTCGAGATACTCGGGCGGCACTGACAGCTTGTCGACCCGGGACTTTTCCATGTCGCGAACATGCTTCGCGGTGATTCGCCGGCCTTCCTCGACGATCAGCTTGCGACCGAGCTTGATATCGAAAATCGCCGTCTCGCCGCGCAGGCGTTCCGGCACGAGACCCATCTTGATCTCTTTGCCACCCAGGTAGAAGTCGTTCTTATCGAAGAAGATGTCGAGCATCTCCTCATTGGACAGGCCCAGCGCGCGCAGGATGATCGTGACCGGCAGCTTGCGGCGACGATCGATGCGCGCAAAAACTGCATCCTTGGGATCGAACTCGAAATCGAGCCATGAACCGCGGTAGGGAATGATGCGCGCGGAGAACAGGAGCTTGCCGGACGAGTGCGTCTTGCCCTTGTCGTGATCGAAGAACACGCCCGGCGAGCGATGCAGCTGCGACACGATGACGCGTTCGGTACCGTTGATGACGAAAGTACCGTGATCCGTCATCAGCGGCATTTCACCGAGGTAAACTTCCTGCTCGCGAATATCCTTGACCGGCTTCGGCGTGCCGCTCGCTTCCTTGTCATAAATGACAAGGCGAACCTTGACGCGGATCGGCGCCGCATAGGTCAGGCCGCGCATCTGGCATTCCTTGACGTCGAATACCGGCTCGCCGAGGCGGTAGCTCACGTATTCGAGCGCCGCATTGCCCGAGTAACTGACGATCGGGAACACGGTCTGGAAAGCCGAATGCAAGCCGATGTCCTCGCGGTCCTCTTCCGTCTTGTCGACCTGCAGGAACTTGTTATACGAGTTCAGCTGGATTGACAGCAGATAGGGAACATCGAGAATCGTCGGCCGCTTGCCGAAGCTCTTACGGATGCGCTTTTTCTCTGTGAATGAATAGGCCATTGCTACGGTTGTCCTCAGTAATTCAATTCACGAACGTATCTAACGGACGCGTCGAAGCAGCCGGCGGCATGACCACCGGCTGCTTCCGGGTTTCGGCCCCGCGGAAGAACCGCGAGTACCTGCATCATGGACTGCAGAGACAAGCGCTTACTTGAGCTCGACAGCTGCGCCGGCTTCTTCAAGTTGCTTCTTGAAGTCTTCGGCTTCGTCCTTGGATGCGCCTTCCTTGATGGTTGACGGAGCGCCTTCGACAGCGTCCTTGGCTTCCTTCAGGCCGAGACCGGTGATCGCGCGAACAGCCTTGATGACGGCAACCTTGTTGTCGCCAAAGCTGGTCAGTACGACGTCGAACTCGTCCTTCTCGGCAGCCGCCTCGCCGGCTTCACCGCCAGCAGCGCCAGCCGCCGCAACCGCAACAGGAGCGGCGGCGGAAACGCCCCACTCTTCCTCGAGCATCT
>JABAHS010110465.1_pt3 | contig 10775 bp, 15 predicted proteins | sample 7062111 | NCBI WGS metagenome assembly JABAHS01 (sample SAMN14534600, study PRJNA622989) | marine sediment metagenome | biome: marine biome [ENVO:00000428]; feature: marine pelagic biome [ENVO:01000023]; material: deep marine sediment [ENVO:00002113]; isolation source: pool of 4 deep marine... | reverse complement strand
TACAAATGAATCTTGATGAAGTAAAAATTGGCAATGTATTGGTTTTGAAACCAGAATCCAGAATAGACTCTCAAAATTCAGCCGATTTTGAACAGGGTGTACTAAAGCTTACAGAAAATGAAAAATCTATACTTCTTGATTTCTCAGGGGTTGAATATATAAGCAGTGCTTGCCTAAGGACACTTCTTACTCTTACTAAAAAGATTAAAGAGCAGGGTGGTAATATCGCCATTACAAGCCTTTCTGATAATGTAAAACAAATATTCAAAGTAAGCGGTTTTGATTCGATTCTTCAGATATTTGAAGATAAGGAGCAGGCGCTCTCAAGCTTCTAGTTCAGTGTAAGCTTCGTTTTTCCTCTGCTGTTGGTTTCTTTCCATCTCTTAGAATGTGTCTGAATATATAATCATTGCTTTCAATTTCCCGCAGGCCAATCTCCAGCATTCCTGATGCAGCATTGTCAAACAGATTAAATATATAGTTTAAACCAAAGTTCTCTATTAGATCGGGTGTGCTTCCTTTTTCGAGAAGTAGTGTCCCGTCTCTCTCAGTATAAAATTTGTAGAAAATACTGTCTGTTACATGAATAGTGGTACAAAGTGTACCATCTTCTTTTGTTGATATTGAAAATCTGGTTTCAGGTGCGTTGATTTCAAAATAAAGCTCTTTTTTATCAAAGTAAGTTTGCTTATCTGCTTTATCAACAAGCTTTTCAATGGTGTTTATCAATTTGTCTAGTTTCATGTTTGTTTAGTCTAATCAATAAGATATTATTGGATGGTTATAAAATTACTATAACACACTATGAAGCTTAATATAATAAATTAAATTATAGGTTCTCTATAATATATTAATTAAGATATATATGGAAAAATTTAATAAACGTATCTTGAGGTAACAAGACTGATAATATGTTTAAGATTACTTTTTACTCAAAGCATCCATGCTGATATGGCCCTGATGTCCGGAATGCATATTCTGCATTTTATTTACAGCTATGCCTGTAGTAAAACCAATTACAAAAATAAGGATAAGTGATACAGCAGTTTTAATAATTTGTTTCATCATAATCTCCTCCCCGAGATCTATAATGCCAAACATTAATACTTTGGTATTAAGTTTAATCTAACTATCTCTATTCGTGAATCATAATTTATTGGAACCTTTTGTTTATAATTAAAAAACTTACGCTTATTTTAAAATTAATTGTATATATACCTTGACTTTTAACGCTTTGTTTTTAACATTAGTGTCCATGCTGGAGGGCTACTTACCTATATTCTTAATGATTGTTATTGCAGGAGGGCTTGCTACTGTTCTTCTCACTATTTCCCATCTGCTTGGCCACAAGGTCTATGACAAGATAAAACTCTCACCCTATGAATGCGGAGTAAATCCTGTGGGAGATGCTAGGGAAAAGTTTTCTGTTAAGTACTATGTAATAGCTGCTCTGTTCATACTTTTTGATGTTGAAATTTTATTTCTCTTTGCATGGGCGGTTGTATATAAAAAGCTGGGTTTAATTGTATTTCTTGAAATCGTTATATTCTTTGCAGTCATACTTACAGGTTACTTCTACATGATAAAACGCGGAGCACTGAAATGGCAGTAAACATGAACTCCAACCTTGGCGGGGACGGATTTTTAACCACTACTATTAATAATGTAGCCAACTGGGGAAGGAAAAACAGCCTCTGGCCGATGCCTTTTGGTACAGCTTGTTGTGCAATTGAGATGATGGGAGTATTTGCTTCGAGATTCGATCTATCAAGGTTTGGTGCTGAAGTAGCCAGGTTTTCCCCAAGACAGGCAGATCTTATGATCGTTTCAGGCACTATTACATACAAAATGGCATCGGTATGCAGAAGGATCTACGATCAAATGCCAAACCCAAAGTGGGTGATTGCAATGGGATCATGCACATGCGGCGGCGGTCCTTTTGACAGTTATGCTGTGGTGCAGGGGATAGACGAATTTTTACCTGTGGATGTTTATGTAGGAGGTTGTCCGCCAAGACCCGAAGCTCTTGTGGATGCTGTTATGAAAATACAGAAGAAAATAGAAATAGAAGGTCCTCCTATAGTATGAGCATTGATTTTCCATCTCTTTTAACCTCTATCCAGACACGTCTTGATTCTTCTATAGAAAAAACTGAATCATTCCGTGGAGAGACAACCCTGTATATAACGAAAAATAGTTTTTTTAAAGTATGCAGATTGTTAAAAGAAGAATTTGAATTTACCTTCTTGGTAGATGTTACTGCTGTAGATTATTTAGATTTACGCGATACTCGTTACGAAATGGTCTATGTGCTTCACAGGTTTGGAAGTGAGTATGATGATAACTTCAGGTTAAGATTAAAGGTGCTGCTGGAAGAAAAAGAGCTTTCAATAGATTCTGTAACACCTATATGGAGCAGCGCTGACTGGCTTGAAAGGGAAGTGTATGACATGTTTGGCGTACAATTTTCGGGGCACCCCGATCTAAGAAGAATCCTTATGCCCGAAGACTACGAGCCGCACCCGCTTAGAAAAGATTTTGATGTAAGAAACAGACAGCCGTCAAAACAGAGTTTTGAAAAAGCGCTCAAAGAAGGTATTGAACAGTAATGGAAAGAGTTGAGTTTATAACTGAATCTTCGGATAATGAGAGTGGCTTATCCACAACATCAATGATGTTAAACATGGGCCCTCAACACCCATCTACTCATGGTGTGCTGAGAGTGGTACTGCATCTTGATGGAGAGCTTGTTGTAAAGGCCATTCCCCATGTTGGATACCTGCACAGAGGAATTGAAAAACTGTGCGAAAATATAACGTACCAGCAGTGTCTGCCTTACACAGACAGAATGGATTATCTGGCGGCTATTTGCAATAACATAGGTTATATATTAACGGTAGAGAAGTTGCTCGGAATACAGGATGAAATCCCGGAGCGTGCTAAAGTAACCGAGGTTATTCTATTTGAGCTTGGAAGGATTGAGTCTCATCTTGTAGGAATCGGAACACATGCCCTTGATCTTGGGGCCATGACTGCATTTTTTTACTGTTTTAAGGAGAGGGAGAGAATATACGACATTCTTGAGCTTGTATGCGGTGCCAGGCTTACTACTTCTTATCCAAGGGTAGGCGGGCTCCCGTTGGATTTACCTGCGGATTTTGAGCAAAAAGTCGGAAATTTCCTAAAGATATTTCCAAAGACCATTGACGAAGTAGACAAGCTTCTTACCAGAAACAAAATCTGGATGAACCGTACTAAGGACGTTGCGAAAATAAGTGCCGAAGACGCAATCAATCTTGGATTATCAGGACCTACTCTAAGAGGAAGCGGAGTACCCCACGACCTTAGGAAATCAAACCCGTATCTTGATTATGATAAATACGATTTTGAGATACCTGTAGGTACTGACGGGGATGCTTATTCGAGATATCTTTGCCGCTTAGAAGAAATGAGGCAGAGCATAAAAATAATAGAACAGGCTCTTAATAACCTGCCGGACGGCCCATTTGTAGCCGATCTTCCCGATATAGTGCTGCCTGAAAAAGAGCTTACATATACCAAGATGGAGTCGCTAATAAGACATTTTGTTTTGGTGTATGAAGGGTTTAAGCCACCTGCAGGTGAGGTATACCACGGAGTAGAAAACCCAAAGGGTGAGCTTGGTTATTATCTTGTGAGTGACGGAACGGCCAAACCATACAGGATGCACGTGCGAGGACCATCATTTGTTAACATGCAGGCAATACCGCAGATGGTAAAAGGAGCGCTTCTTGCCGATGTTATAGCAGCGATAGGTAGTATAGATATTGTACTTGGCGAGATTGATAGATAATTCTTAAATTGATATTACGGTGCAGATTGTATATCTACGTCTTTNNCTTAAATACTGAATCTTTAATACCCTTGTTTACTTTAATATCACTAAACTTTATTGTGCTCTTGTTACCAAATGCATCGTAGATATATATTCTTTCAATAAGCAGGTTTTCCATATTTACGGCGAGTATCTGTTTATTTACAGAATCATCTTCACTATCCACCGGGATAAGCTCTACAAGGTAATACTTAACAGCTTCTATAGCAGTTCTTTTGATATTTATTTTGTACAATTTTTGAAGATTGCTTAGGTCTGAGAGCAGTGAAAGCAGGTTTGTGTCACTTCCAACTTCTTTAAGGTCACGTTTTAGTGCATATTTTTCTTCCACGTAGTAGTACCAAAGGAAATTACCGTCTGATATTATCTGCTCATTTTTTGGAATATTATAGTTCCATCTGATCTTGCCGGGTTTTTTTATCCAAAGCTCTCCAACATTTGTCTGTACCTTATCGAGTGATGTAACGGGCTGTTCCTGTCTGAAAGAGGCATAGTAGGTATTAACTTTTTTATACTTGTTCTCTATCTTTTCTATTACCGCGTCCTGTGCGCTTCCGTTTGCTAGCAAAACTGATGTGAAACTAAATAATAATGTTAGAAATGTTACGACAATTCTCAATATGATAGCTCCTTAATTGAATTTGAATCGATATATACTTCTCTTGGTTTACCGGCTGATTCCTGCTGTCCTATAAAACCCTCTTTTTCCATTATTTCTACTATTCTTGCTGCTCTATTGTAACCTATCTTGAGCTTTCTTTGTAACATAGAAATAGATGCCTGACCAGTTTCACTGATGATTTTAAGTGCTTCAAGATATAGCTCATCTTTTTCATCATCAAGGTTTTCATCATCTGAAGTGTCCTGTAGCTTTGTGATTTCCTGATTATATTCAGGGGTTGCCTGAGACTTAAGGAATTCAGATACCCTGTCACTCTCACTCTCAGAGATAAAAGCTCCCTGTACTCTTATAAGATTAGATGTGCCAGGCTCCAAGAACAGCATATCACCTTTTCCAAGGAGCTGCTCTGCACCATGGGTATCGAGTATGATTCTGGAATCAATTTTGGATGAAACTAAAAACGATACTCTTGCCGGAAAGTTAGCCTTGATAAGACCTGCTACAACATCTGCTGATGGTCTCTGTGTTGCTACAATAAGATGAATACCTGCTGCTCTTGCCATCTGCGAGAGCCTTGTGATGGATTCCTTAATATCACTTGGGGCTATCATCATAAGATCTGCAAGCTCATCTATTATTATTACAAGATATGGAAGAGGAGCAGGGGCGTCTTCTGCATCGGCATAGGCCTCAATTTTCTTATTATATGTCTGAATGTCCCTGGCACCTTCTTCTGATAGAAGTTTGTACCTGACTTCCATTTCTCTCACTGCCCACTTAAGCGCCGCCACGGCTTCCTTTGGGTTTTTTACAACCGGATGTAGCAGATGAGGAAGGTCTTCATAAACCGAGAGCTCAAGCATCTTAGGGTCGATCATTATAAACTTAAGATCCTTTGGCGTAGATTTATAAAGCATACTTGTAATTACAGTATGAAGAAAAACACTCTTTCCCGAACCCGTTGTGCCGGCAATCATAAGATGAGGAGCTTTTCTAAGGTCCATAAAAAGAGGATGTCCGGCTATGTCTTTTCCTAGTGCCAATGTAAGGGATGATTCATCTTGTATAAACTCTTTATCATCAATAAGCTCTCTTATCGTTACTTCTTCCCTTATATGATTTGGAACCTCTATGCCTATTACGTTCTTACCTGGAATCGGGGCTATGATTCTTATGCTTCTTGCACTAAGTCCCATAGCGAGGTCATTTGAAAGAGAGGCAATCTTGTTTATTTTTATTCCAGGTGCCGGTTTATATTCGAACATTGTGATAACAGGTCCTGGTCTAACCTCTGTCACTTTTCCTATAACGCCAAAATCTTTTAGTTTTTCTTCAATGAGCTTGGAGTTCTGATATATAAGCTCTTTGTCAATTTCTATATTAGATATTTCTTTTATATCCAAAAGATCGGCCTCAGGTAGTTTAAAATCAATATCGGATCTGCTCTCGGGAATATAAACAGAATTTTTAGGTTCAGTAGTATTTCTATCAATAACGATCTGTGGAAAGATACTCTCCTTGACAGGTTCTATAACAGGCTCTTTATATTTTATTTCATCCAGATTAAGTACCTTTTCTATTGGTGTCGAATCATCAAAAAGCACAGGTTTTGAGGTCTCTTTGCTGGTGATGCTTGAGTGAATCATGCTATATACGTTTTTGCTTGTTATAGATAATAGATTCATTATAAATGCTGATATATTTTCAATAAAACTAAACAGGTCTTTTACGCTTAAATTAATCAGAACTATTAAACTTATGATTAGAGATAAAGTTACAATGAGGTAAGATCCGATAGTCCCCGCCAGGTGGTCTCTTAGTAGTGATGACAGCTTAGCTCCCAATAATCCACCTGCAGGAGAAAATCCCAAAAGCTCTGATGAGCTGCCAGAAAGTCCTATAAAAGTAGTTAGTGCAATTAAAAATACCCCACCCGAAATAGCTTTTCTTAAAAGCTTAGGCATATCTTTGTTCTTAAACACTACAAAGCTTGTATAGATCATTACTATTGGGAATATGAAAGAAGACAGACCAAAGTAGATTCCAAGCTTGTTAGATATATAAAGCCCGACCGTGCCAACAGAGCTTTTGAGGTCGGCCCCTGAGCCTGAAGTATATAAAAACAGGCTGATCACTGAGAATAAACCCAGGGTTAAGAAAATAGAGGCAAATATCTCCCTCAATATGAAATATTTATATTCCGGTTCTTTAATTTTTACACCCATCTCGCCTTAAAGTAATTCCTTAAATTATATTTTTGAATTGGTAAATATATAATTTATAACAATTTAGGCAAGTTGTAAATAACAAATAATGTTATTTATTAAGTATTTACCTAAAATGGGATGGAATTTGCAGCTTTTAGGGCTAAATCCCAGGTGTGTAGGGGGAAAATACCAAGAAAAAGGTTAAGAATACAAAGAACTGCTATTGCTACAGACGATGCTACTTTTAGTTGAGGAAAATCAAACTTGTTTTCTTTCATATACATATAGACTATAACTTTAAGGTAATAATAGGCAGAAATTACACTGTTTATTATTCCTATTACAGCAAGCCAGATTAGATCTGCTTCGATGGCTGAGAGAAAAATCTTGTATTTTGCAAAAAATCCAAGAAATGGCGGAATACCTGCTAGAGATACCATAAAGATCGTAAGCGCCGTGGCTATGGCAGGTTTTTTATCCCAGAGTCCTGCTATCTGATCAAATGTCTCACATTCACTTTCTTTTTTGGATAGATAGGCAAGAATTCCAAAAGCGCCCAGGTTCATGAACATATACGCAAGAAGATAGTAGTTCACGCTTGCAAATGCGTATTCCCTGTTTCCTATCATAGATGCTATGCCAATGATCGCATAACCTGCATGAGCAATACTAGAAAAAGCTAGCAGGCGTTTAAGATTGTTCTGCAAAAGGGCTGATACGTTACCAATTGTCATGGTAAACACAGCTACAACCCATAGAGCCATTAGCCAATTTGCCTCAAATGTGGGGAATGCTTCGAGAAATGCCCTTAGCAGTACAGCAAATGCTGCAGCCTTTACTCCCACGGACATAAAGCCCGTAACTGTTACAGGAGCGCCTTCATATATATCCGGTACCCACTGATGCAGAGGAAAAGCGCCGATTTTGAATATAAACCCTATAAATATGAGTCCAACACCGACTATAAGCATCGGGTTTCCATAATCAAAAGCGTCTGCAATATCGGTAAACACTATTGATCCTGTAGCTCCATATACTAAAGCTATTCCAAAAAGAAGGATCGCAGAGGAAAACCCGCCAAGAATGAGATATTTAATACCAGCTTCTGTGGATTTAAGTGAATTCCTGTTAAGTGCTGTTAGCACATATACCGAAATTGACATTATTTCAAAGCTAAGAAACAGGCTCATAAACTCTCTGGCAGAGCTTAAAAACATCATCCCTGAAGTAGCAAACAGTATAAGGGTATAAAATTCACTTGCCCTAAGATCGTGGGTCTTAAGATAATCCCTTGAAAAGGCAACGGATATTAAAGAGCCTATGAGAAATATAGAATTAAAATAGGCTGTAAAACTGTCCAGAGAAAGTGAGCCTGCAAAGGCTTCTGCTGGAGTCGTAAATCTTGTAAAATTTAGATAAAAAGCTATAAGAATACCAATTAATGTTATGAAAAATCCAGCGTCATTTTCTTCTTTTTTAAGAAACGGGCCTGTAAGGAGCAGTATGAGTCCGGCTATAATGAGACTTAGCTCCGGCAGAATGTTAAGTGTACTTATGTAAAGTGCTTCCATATTGAAAAATTTCGGCTAATTAAATGTTTATCTATGGGTTGGCAGAGTATTATCTTAAACTGCAAGGCTTTGTCAAGATTAACAAAGTNNTTAACAAAGTATAATGTTTATATATTGCAGTACAAATCCTGTATAAAGTTAAGAATTACCGCTGCAGGGGCCTTGCGGGTGGCCGTTTACTTTATCTATCGAAGGTGAAGTTCCACAAAGCTTACATCCACCAAGTTTGTTGATTTTAAGCTCATCTATTTCCATATTAAGTGTATTTATCACAAGAAGGCGGCCGTCAAGGCTCTGGCCAATATTTAGTAGCTCTTTTATGGTTTCAAGAGACTGTATGCTTCCCACAATTCCTGCAACAGCACCGATTATTCCGGCCTCCTGGCATGACGCAATTACACCCTGTGGCGGAATCTCAGGGAACAGGCACCTGTAGCACGGGCCGCNNTCGTTTACTATGTATCTTGTAGCAAAATTGTCGGAGCCATCTATTACTACATCATAGCCTTTTATTATATTCCTTATGTTTTGCTCACAAATAAGCTCCGAATGCTCTATGATATTGATTTCGGGGTTTAGCTTGTTTAGCCTTTCCTTGGCTGAGCTTGTTTTTGTCTTGCCAATGTCGTCTGTAGAGTGAATTACCTGCCTTTGCAGATTTGATATGTCAACGTTGTCAGAGTCAGCAATACCGATTGTTCCCACTCCGGCAGCGGCAAGATAAAGCGCCACAGGTGAGCCAAGTCCCCCTGCACCAATGCAGAATACTTTTGAGTCTAGCAGTTTTTTTTGACCCTCTCCGCCGATCTCGGGGATGAGGATGTTTCTGCTATAGCGGTAAATCTGGTTTTCGTTAAGTTCCCGCCTCATAAATTTAGATTAATCTACAACCTCTAATTTGTATTCAACAAACTGTGAGTCAAAGTCTTCGAGTACCCAGGTTCTGAAATTATCGAATTTTCCGCTCATTATGGATAGGATGATATAAAACCAGTCCGGCCAGGCGCGCTCTCTGTCAAACTCTGACGGACGGGAGGGGTGGTCGGGGTGGGTATGGTATATCCCCATTATCTCAAGGCCGTTGTCCCTTGCCCATTTGTCAGCATCGTTGAATGATTCTGGGTCAAGCTCATAACGGTCATGCGCTCTTTCAGTGTTTAGGTTAGTGCATATCTTAAACTCTGTAATACTCTTGCCATCTCCAATAAGTGCTCCGCAAACCTCATGCGGAAAGCCGCTTTCAGAGTGTTCTATTATTTTGTCCAGTGTATCTTTTTTAATTGTTACCACCATAGTCCTCCGCTTAAATATCTTGTTCCGCTGTCTGGCATTAGTGCCACTACGCAGCCTGTTTTTAAAATTTTAGCGCGCTGCAATGCTGCGTGCATCACGGCTCCTCCTGAGTGTCCTACGAATATTCCTTCTGTATCAAGGAGCTCTTTCATTTTTTCATATGCATTTTCAGTGCTCACATTTATTATCTCATCTGGAAACGCTTCACTGTATATCCCGGGTACTATGGATGTAGCCATGTGTTTCATGCCTTCCAGTCCGTGAAGTGATTCCTCTGGCTCTACTGCTAAAATGTTTATATCTTTGCTAATATTTTTAAGTCCCTTGCCTGTGCCCATAATAGTGCCGCTTGTGCCAATACCGGCGAGAAAGTGAGTAACCCTGCCTTCAGTCTGATTCCAGATTTCTGGAGCTGTAGTTTCAATATGAGCCTGAGGGTTGCAGGGGTTATTGTACTGATCGGGCATGAAATATTTATCTGGATTTTCTTTAAAAAGTTTTCTTGCAAGCATTATAGCGCCGTCAGAGCTTTCGAGGGGGTTTGAATAAATTATATCAGCACCAAAAGCCTTTAGTATTTTCTTTCTTTCTTCATTTACATTTTCAGGTATTACAAGCTCTACTTTGTAGCCAAGCGCTGCACCTATCATAGCATAGGCAATTGCAGTATTTCCGGAAGATGAATCCATTATGATCTTGTCTTTTGTGAGTTTTCCCTTCTCTATGCCGTCTACAATCATCTTAAGCGCCGGCCTGTCCTTTACGGAGCCTCCGGGGTTAAACCACTCAGCTTTAATGTACAGCTCCACTCCGAGCGCAAGCTGCTTTTCGTAATTTGTAAGCCTTATAAGCGGAGTATTGCCTATAAGCTCTATTATATTGTGAACTACATTTTTGTTTTCGGGGGGATATTGAATCGCCTGATCTGATGTGCTCATTAATGCTTTTCTATAATTACTTTATAAAAATCCTCTTTTGATTTATCTATGCTTACCACTTTGTGCCCGTCCTCCTCGGCGCTTCTTGGCACGTTTAACAAAGGCTCACCTTCTCTAAGTGTAACCTCTAAAATCTGTCCCGCACCCATTGTTTCCAATTTTAGCTTGGTCTTTACGAATGTCATCGGGCAAATCTCGTTTGTTATGTCTATTCTTTCATCAATCATAATATCATCCTTACCGCTCATCTTATTTAGTATAAGATTAATA
>JABAHS010062770.1_pt1 | contig 10786 bp, 9 predicted proteins | sample 7062111 | NCBI WGS metagenome assembly JABAHS01 (sample SAMN14534600, study PRJNA622989) | marine sediment metagenome | biome: marine biome [ENVO:00000428]; feature: marine pelagic biome [ENVO:01000023]; material: deep marine sediment [ENVO:00002113]; isolation source: pool of 4 deep marine... | reverse complement strand
AACATACACACAGTCAGCTGATCGCCACCCCAATCGTCCCCAAATCGGTCATGGAGGAGATGGATGGGGCGGGCGCATACTATGAATTCAAAGAGCGGTGCATTTTCTGCGACATAATCAAACAGGAGATTTCACAGAATATAAGGCTGATCGGCCAGAATGAACATGTGGTGGCAATCGAGCCTTTTGCCCCCAGATTTCCGTTTGAGACATGGATTCTTCCGCGAGACCATATCCATCGTTTTGAGGAGACCGACGACGATACGCTAATATCCTTCGCGGCCATGTTGAAAAGCAGCCTGGCAAGACTTAGAGCGGCTCTCAACGATCCGCCCTTCAATTTCATTATTCATACCGGGCCGTGGACTGATGGACGCAAGAGCCATTATCACTGGCATATGGAAATATTTCCCAAACTTACGCGTGTGGCCGGATTTGAATGGGGCACCGGCTTCTATATCAATCCCACCCCGCCGGAGGAGGCTGCCAGATACCTCAATGAAATTAATATTTGAAAAGGCCAGGGTGTCGTGACATGAACATACTTTTTGCATCTCCTGAAGTTGTACCATTTGTGAAAACCGGAGGTCTGGCCGATGTTGCCGGGGCGCTGCCGCAGGCTCTCACTGCCCTGGGACACAGGGTCAAGGTCATTCTTCCATTGTACAAGTGCATTGATCATAAGAAATTTAGAATCAAACGGATCTCAGTATTTGCCGGCAATCAATCGATAACGATTGGTGATAAAAAGTATGATTTTGATGTATTCACTGCATCGGACAAGAACAGCGATGTCGAGTTCGTATTTGTGGCCAATGATAAGCTGTTTGGTCGTGATGGCGTCTATCTCGATCCTGTTACAGGAGAGGATTATCCCGATAACGATGAGCGTTTCATCTTTTTCGCAGCAGCCGCTCTTGACGCGGCTCGCGGAATTGATTTCCGGCCGGATATTATTCATGCCAATGACTGGCAGTCTGGAATGATTCCCGGATATATTGCCACAATATATAGCGATGATCCTTATTTCAAGAATAGCCGCACGGTTTTCACAATTCACAATATCGGTTACCAGGGACATTTCAGTAAAAAAACATTCGACAAACTTGGTTTGGCCGGAACCTATTATTCCCCGGGGTCACCATTCGAATACTGGGATCATGTAAACTTCCTTAAGATCGGTATCACCACCAGCGATCTCACAACCACCGTGTCTGAAACATATGCGCGCGAAATACAATCCGGCAATGAGATGGGCTTCGGAATGGAAGGAATCCTCTTTTACCGCCGCAATGATCTTTTCGGTGTTTTAAATGGAGTGGATTATGATGTCTGGTCGCCGCAGAATGATGAGTTGATTCCATTTAATTACTCGGTTAAAGATACGTCAGGAAAAGAGCTCAATAAGAAAGCCCTTCTGGATGAGGCTGGATTGCGAAGCAACGGTAAGCGAATACCGCTCATCGGCGCGATTTCTCGTTTGGCGGATCAAAAGGGATTTGACCTGATAGAGAAAATCGCCAACCGGTTGTTCTCACTCGATATCGCCTTTGTTCTCCTGGGAACCGGCAATGATAACTACCATATCCTGTTCAAGGAGATGGAAAAGATTTATCCGGAACGTGTGCGGGCGTTTTTGAAATTCGACAATCGCCTGGCGCATCTGATCGAAGCAGGCGCAGATATGTTCCTGATGCCGTCACGTTATGAGCCCTGCGGACTGAACCAGATGTACAGCCTGAAGTACGGGACTGTTCCAATTGTCAGGAAAACAGGAGGTCTGGCGGATACGATAAAGGATTTCAGCATGTATCCGCTGGAGGGGAATGGCTTCGTCTTCGAGGAGTATGAGGCCGAGAGGCTGCTTGATGCTATCCAGCGGGCGATCCTGATCTACAAGGACCGGGCGACATGGGAAAAGATCATGAAGCGCGGCATGACCGCTGATTTATCCTGGGATTCTTCGGCCAAGAAATATATCCGCATCTATGAAAAGGCGCTGGAGAAAGAGAAAGTTACGTTATAAAGGACTTTTACCGGATCGTTCCTATACCCCGAATATCGTTGCAATTTTTCCTGTCATTTATTTTAATATTATTGTAACTTGTCCACTGATTTGTTAGTAAAATATTGAGATATTGTTGTCCGGGATCTTACCAGCTGAAGGAGGATGGCTATGGATAAATACTATTTTTCAGCGATGGCTTCGCGTATGCGCAGATCGGAAATTCGTGAACTCCTGAAGCTGACGCGACAACCGGGCACCATATCCTTCGGCGGTGGGCTTCCCGATCCCAATATCTTTCCTCGCAAAGCGGTGGAGGAAGCAGCCGTAAGAGCGATTCGAGAACAGGGCAATCTGGCGCTGCAGTACAGCCCCACCGAGGGAGAGCCGTTCATGAAAGATGAGGCGGCAGCCTTCATGACTCGTCTCGGGGATGAAATATCCGCCGACGAAATGATTATAGTATCCTCCTCCCAGCAGGCGCTTGACCTGTTGTCGAAGGTATTTATAGATCCGGGCGACGCTGTCATAATTGAACGTCCCAGCTATGTGGGTGCCCTGCAGTCATTCCGAGCTTTTGGAGCGGAATTTCATGGTGTCAAAATGGATTCCGACGGTATAATCCCATCCGCACTGGAGGAAAAAATCCTGGAATTAAAGAAGGCCGATAAGAAAGCCAGGTTCATCTATCTCATACCCGATTTCCAAAATCCTTCGGGAATAAATCTCTCGCTGGAACGGCGTAAGGAAGTAATCGAAATCGCCTCAAAACACAATATTTTGATTATCGAGGATAGCCCCTATAGAGAGCTTCGTTTTGAAGGAAAGCTTCTTCCATCGGTAAGATCGCTTGATAAGGAAGCCCGGGTTATCCAGATGAAGACTTTCTCCAAGATATTCGTTCCCGGCTTCCGCATCGGATGGCTTTCCGCGCCGCCTGAAGTCCTGGATAAGCTGGTGATGTCCAAACAAAGCACCGACCTCTGCACCTCTGCTTTTGTTTCCATGATGAGCGGCTACCTTCTTAAAGATGGCCATATCGAGAAGCAGATTAAAATCAGCAAAGAGGTCTACGTCAAGAAATGCCGCACAATGCTTGATGCTCTGGAAGAATATATGCCCAAACTCGAAGGCCTTTCGTGGTCAAAGCCTGAGGGCGGAATGTTTCTGTGGGTAAGCCTCCCCGGTTATATGGACACTTTGGAGATGATCCCCGATGCAGTTGAGGCTAAGGTTGCCTATGTTATCGGCTCAGCTTTCTATACCGATGGCACCGGAAAGAACACAATGAGACTGAATTATTCCTATCCGTCCCATGAGCAAATTAAAGAAGGCATCAAGCGTCTTGCCGGTATTGTAGAAAAAAGAGAGAAGGCCAAATCCTCTGTAAAAGGATGATTGATTAAAAAAAACGGCAGGCCGATAAAACCTGCCGCATCCTATTCAGTGCCGTGCGCTAATATCGATCATCGTATTCTTCTTCGTCTTCATCATCGTGATCGTAGTCGTCATCGTCCTCATAATCCTCATCGTCATCCTCAAAGTTCTCGTCATCGGCTTCCTCCAGAAGCTTGACAGCCTCTCTTGAGTCATCGGGATGAACCCTCAATTCGATCCATTCAGAAGATTCTCCGTCATCTGTTTCAGCATCCCAAAGCTCTGCGTGAATATCGCATGAAACCAGATATTCCCTGGCCATCTCTGCTTCCGTGCGGTCATCAAACTCACTTATTACTACCAGCTTTTTGCTTTTTTTACTCATAGTGACCTTCTTGAATATGAGGTTTAATTTTAATAAACGTCAGTTAATCACGTGACATAAAATTGTATCTATGAGCGGTTTCTCCTTTTAAGGATGGAATGACATAATTCTGCCAAACCCGGCGGGGCTTCCCATTATCTGCAGAGGCGGCCTCCGGCCTGACTGCAGCAAGCCCGGCATTTCTGGGTCAGCGCTATGCTAAATTTATAATCGGTTAAAAAAATGCAAACAAAAATGTTTGGAGTATAAAAAAAATTTTGGTGCTTTCAGGATTCCCTCAGGCGATGGCCTGTACCGGCATATAATGTCGAACCAGCCGGATTAAAGGTCTTCCTCTTCTTCTTTTCCCAGCTTATCCTCGGCGTCCTTAAGCAGGCGCTGGGCCTCGGCCGCGTCCTTGACACGCACCAGGATGCAGGGTCGGCTGGCGCTCATCGTAATGGAAGGAATCATGCCTCCGGCATCATCAGCCCTTACTATCACCTCGATCCCATGGGCTTGCAGATATGCTTTGACTAATTCGGCCTGGGTGCGCTCATTGAAGGTGCGCAGACAGACAAGTTCATTACCGTCATCACTCATTTCATGGTCCTTTGAATATTAAAAAAGGCGGCTTCCGGATTCGAACCGGAGAATAGAGGTTTTGCAGACCTCCGCCTTACCACTTGGCTAAGCCGCCCAAAAAATGGAGCGGGAGACCGGACTCGAACCGGCGACAATCACGTTGGCAACGTGAGGCTCTACCAACTGAGCTATTCCCGCCCGAATAAATGTTGCCTGTTAAATATATCGGCGAATTTCCGCTTGTCAACTTATTTTTGAAACCGACTTTTATAATCTTATGCCGTCTATACGGTTATTTAAAGCTAGAGGTTTCCGGAATAATATTACGCCAATATTTTGAAAAAAATTGGAGCAAATGAGATACAAATACGTTTAAGAATGATTGCCTCAATCGAGTTTCGACCGATATTTTTTTAACCATTTAATATGTAACAGTTTAAACTTGACTTTGAGGGGAATATAGTTAATATCTGTTGTTTAATTCAGGCAGATTTAAAACTAAATCAGGATAAAACGAAATATGAGATGGAGTCAACTGTTTATACCCACTTTGAGAGAAGATCCCGCCGAGGCGGAACTGATTTCTCACAAGCTTCTGATGCGGGCCGGATATATTCGCAAGGTTGCGGCCGGAGTCTATAATTACTTGCCCCTAATGCAGATGGTATTGAATAAGATCTCCCAGATTGTGCGCGAGGAGATGAATCGCCAGGGCGCGATCGAGATGCTTATGCCGGTGCTGGTTCCCGCGGAATTATGGCAGGAATCAGGAAGATGGCAGTCATTTGGCAAAGAATTGATGAAGATGAAAGACCGTCATGAGCATGACCTGATCCTGGGAGGGACGCATGAAGAAGTGGTAACCGACATCGTGCGCAAGACAGTGAAATCATACCGGCAGCTGCCCCTGATCCTATACCAGATTCAGAATAAATTCAGGGACGAAATCCGTCCCCGGTTCGGGCTAATGCGTGGGCGGGAATTCATCATGAAAGACGCCTATTCATTCGACCGTGATGAAGATGGGCATAAGGTTAGCTATCAGAAGATGGTAGACGCTTATTACGAAGTGTTCAAGCGCTGCGGATTGGATTCGATCAAAGTGGAATCCGATACCGGCGCCATGGGGGGGCGCATGGCGCATGAATTCATGGTGATAGTCGATACTGATGGCGGTGAAGATGTACTCTTCTTGTGCGATAACTGCGATTATGCCACCAATCTGGAGATGGCCAAGTCGATCGCCGAGGAAATTCCGCAGGATTCTCATGAGAAACCGATGGAGGTAGTGGATACTCCCAATGCCGGCACGGTAGAAGAAGTAACGGCATATCTGGGTGTGAAGCCGACCCAGCTTGTCAAGACCCTGCTTTATAAAGCTGACAGCGACTATATCGCCGCGCTTATCAGGGGCGACCGTGAATTAAACGAAACCAAGCTGAAGAATTATCTGCAGGCGATAACTCTGGAGATATGTGATAGCGCTACTGTTGCACAATTGACAAATGCTCCAGTGGGATTCGCCGGGCCGATCGGTCTTTCTGGTGTGAAGGTAGTGGCAGATACTGAAGTTATGAAGATGAAAAATTTCGTGGTTGGTGCAAACCAGCGCGATAAACATATCGTAAATGCTAATGTGCACCGGGATTTCCATGTTGATGCTGTAGTCGATATCAGGAACGCTGCGGAAGGCGAGATCTGTCCTGTTTGCAGCAAAGGCCGCATGTATTCCCGGCGCGGAATTGAGGTCGGAAACACTTTTAATCTGGGTACCAAGTACTCTGGTTCGATGAATGCCAGGTACCTGGATGAGAACGGCCAGGAGAAGACTATTATTATGGGCTCTTACGGCATTGGAATTACACGTACCGCTCAGGCGGCAGTGGAGAAATTCAACGACGACAAGGGCATTATCTGGCCCAGGTCGATAGCGCCATTCGATGTGATAATCGAGCCCTTGAATTTTGAGGACAAAGCCCAGCAGGAAGCCGCGCTGGAACTTTATGACAAATGCGCGAAAACGAATATCAAAGCGCTGCTGGATGATAGAAACGAGCGTGCCGGGGTTAAGCTCAATGACGCCGACCTGATCGGCGTGCCATTGAGAATGACCATTGGCGCAAAATCGCTGAAGGAAGGAAAGATCGAGTTTAAGGCCCGTAAGGGCTCCGAGGTGCGGCTGATAGATCAGACACAGGCGGTATGGACCGCCGAGGAGATGCTGGCCGAGCTCTAATATTTTTATTGCATTTGGCAAAAAAATGTGTTAGCTTTATAGGTTTTAAGTGGGAAAATCCCACTTTTTTGGTTATAGGTTATGAATTTAATTGAGGAAAAACTGAGGGAACTGGTTACCGAATCTGTTTCCGAAGAAGGTCTGACCCTCGTGGATATGACCCTGATTCAGCAGAGCAGTGGAGCCATTCTGCGTGTCTATGCAGATAAACTGGGCGGCATTACGGTTGGCGAATGTGCCCGGCTCTCGCGCAAGCTGGAGATGGTTATTGAGAACGAGAGTGTTTTTGAAAGACGCTGGATTCTGGAAGTGTCGTCACCGGGACTGGATCGTCCCCTGAAGACCGAGACAGAATTCGGCCTGAAAGTCGGCGAGACGATCAAACTCTATTATTCCGACGAGGCCGGCAATCCGGCTGAGCTCAAAGGAAAAATTGCCGGTGCTGCAGATAACATGGTTACCATTAATACCGACGACGGACAATTTGAAATAGATTTGGCGAAAGTATCAAAGGGACAAATTATTCTCTGAAGGAGAGGCCGTGAATTACGATATTTTAGAAACATTAACCCAGATTGCCAGGGAAAAGAATATAGAGCTGGATTATGTGGTTGAGACCCTGGAAAGTGCACTGGTGCAGGCGGCCAAGAAGAAATTTGGCGAGGAGCAAAACATCGTTGCCAAAGTAGATCGTGCATCGGGTGAAATCAGTGTGCACGTTGTAAAGACTGTGGTAAAAAATGTGAAGGATGAAAATACCGAGGTTTCGCTGAAGGAAGCGCAGGAGATCGACGAGACTGCCGAGCCGGGAGATGAAGTCGAGGTCTATATCGGTTTCGAGGAGTTCGGAAGAAACGCGATCGCGCTGGCCAAGCAGCTCATGATTCAAAAAGTACGCGAGGCCGAGCGGGAAATCATATACGAGGAATACAGCCAGAAGATAGGTGAACTTATTTCCGGTTCAGTGCAGCAGGTTGACAAGGGCAATATTATTGTAAACCTCGGACGCACCGAAGGAATTATGCCTATCTCCCAGCAGATTTCAAGAGAGAAATACCGCCAGGGCGACAGGATTCGCGCGGTCATTCATGACGTGCAGAGAAACCAGCGGGGACATCAAATAGTCCTCTCCCGCACCCAGGAATCATTCCTGCAGCGACTCTTTGAGCTCGAGGTACCGGAGATTTTTGAACGCATTATTGAAATAAAAGCGATCGCCCGTGAGCCCGGAGAGCGTTCCAAGATAGCGGTCAGTTCAGCAGACGACAGGATCGATCCAGTCGGCGCATGTGTGGGCGTTAAGGGCGTCCGTGTGCAGAGCATCGTGCGGGAATTGAATAATGAGAGGATAGATATTATTCAGTATCATCCCGACCCGGAAATATTCGTGACCCGTGCTCTTTCACCGGCAAAAGTAGTGCGTATTGATACTTATCCTGAAGACGAAGAAATGACAGTTGTAGTGGAAGACGAGAAACTTTCTCTGGCAATCGGACGTCAGGGGCAAAACGCCCGGCTGGCATCAAAGCTCACCGGCTGGAAGATAANNCAAAGCTCACCGGCTGGAAAATAAATATCATGTCGGAAAACGAGTTCTCGGCCATGAAGCGTTTTGAGGCAGAGAACTATCTGCCTATTTCTCATCTGCCGGGTCTTGGAGATATTATGATAAATCGTCTGATGGATGCCGGCTTTATGTATGCGCAGGATCTTGTAAATGCCGATATGGAGAAACTGACTGAAGTTGAGGGAATTGGAGAAAAGAAAGCAACTACTCTGATCGAGACCGCCAAAATACAGGTGGCCGAATTTGAGGAGAGGCGCCGTCAGGAGCTCGAGGCTGCCCAGGCGGAGGGCGAGACCGATGAGGAATATGAGGAAGAAGAAGTTGTCGGAGAACCTGAATCTGAGCAGGAGACAACGGAAGCTTCGGATATAGAAGAGCGCCCTGTGGAGCATGCGGAAGAGGAACCGGAAGAAGAGCAAACAGAGGAAGCTGTGGATGATGTTGTGCAGGAAGGCGTTGCTCCCGACACTGAAGAGCTGGATGCTCCCGATTGGGAAGAAGAGTCCGAAAAGGAAAGTCAATAATTTAATTGTTCTGGAGGCGTTGTGGCTAAGAAAAGGCTTTTTCAGGTAGCCAGGGAATACAAAATCACTTCGGAAGCCCTGCTAAAGATGTTAAGGGGGCTTGGTTTTGAGGTGAAAAGCCACATGAGTTCAGCTACCCCGGAAATTCTTGAGGCGATCGATAAGCAGTTCAAGAAGGAACAGGAATCGATTAAGCAGGAAATTGCTACCAAGAAGAAGAAAACCAAAGAGCGCGAGAGAAAAGAGTACGACAAATTTAAAAAAGAGGCGCCTGCCGACAAAGATACTGCCGCCCGCTTGAAGCAACTGGAAGGAAAATTCAAAGAGGACCGGGACAGAAAGAAAAAGCGCCGGAAAGACAGAAAAAAGAAGAAAAAACAGCGCGTGGTCGACAAGAAAGAAGTCGCTGAAAATGTCAAAAAGACCCTGGCCCGTCTGGATACGGGCGGAAGGAAAACTAAATACAAACGTAAGCCCCAGAAAGAAACCGCGATCGCAGAAGTCGAAGAGAATGTCATCCAGGTTAACGAATATATGTCTGTGGCCGAGCTGGCCAATGAACTGGGGATTAAACCCAACGACCTGATCGCAAAGTGTATGTCCCTTGGCATGATGGTTTCCATCAATCAGCGCCTTGATATGGATACGATCGAGATGCTGGCTCTGGAGTACGGCAAGAAGATAAAGGAGACCGAGGAGCTCGGGGCGGAAGACCTGATTAAGGCCGATTTTGAAGAGGAAGAAGAAGAGGCAGAGTATAGAAGCCGTCCCCCTGTCGTGACTGTAATGGGACATGTCGATCATGGCAAGACTTCTCTTCTGGACCATATCAGGGAAACGCATGTAGTCGAGGCTGAGGCCGGTAAAATTACCCAGCATATCGGTGCATACCGGGTAAAGCTGCCCTCGGGTGATATAACATTTCTCGATACCCCCGGTCATGCCGCTTTTACCGCCATGCGGGCGCGTGGCGCTCAGATTACCGATATCGTCGTGCTGGTTGTGGCGGCCAATGATTCAGTGCAACAACAGACAGTGGAGGCCATAAACCATGCCCGCGCCGCTGGAGTACCGATTATTGTTGCCATAAACAAGATGGATATGCCTGATGCCAACGCAGATGTCGTGCGGCAGGCATTGACCCAGCATAGACTCACCCCCGAGGAATGGGGCGGCAAGACTGTTATGGTAGAGATATCTGCTAAGACGGGTATGGGCATCGATTCGTTGCTGGAAAATATTCTACTTCAGGCAGAAGTCCTGGAACTCGAGGCGAATTACAATACCCGTGCAAAGGGCGTTGTGGTTGAAGCCAAGCTGGAGAAAGGCAAAGGCTCTGTAACGACTATCATTGTACAGGGTGGTATCCTTGAAGTTGGCGATCCATTTGTGGTGGGCAATTATCATGGCCGTGTTCGGGCAATTATGGATGACCGCGGAAATAACCTGGAGGCGGTTTATCCCGGATGGCCTGCGCAGATTACCGGATCACATGGTATACCGCAGGCCGGCGACAACTTCTTCGTGCCCCAGGATGAATCGGTTGCTCGCGAAATTTCAAGCCGCCGACAGCGCATTAAGAGGGAACAGGATTTCCGTCAGATGAAACGGTTTGCCCTGACCGATGTGTTCGAACGAATTAAGGAGGGCGAGGTTGTAGACCTGAATATTGTCATCAAGGGAGATGTGGACGGTTCGGTGGAAGTACTGGCGGACACATTGCAGAATCTGAGCACCAGTGAAGTTCGGGTACAGATAATTCATCGCGGTGTGGGGGCTATCAATGAAAATGATGTGCTCTTGGCGGCGGCCTCGAATGCGATAGTGATTGGTTTTCATGTCAGACCCGATGCGCGTGCCCGTGAACTGGCCAATCGTGAGAAAGTGGATATCAGACTGTATACGGTCATATACGACCTCGAGAAAGATATTCGCGCCGCACTTGAAGGGCTTTTGGCGCCCGAGATAAAAGAGGAGGTCAAGGGTACCGCCGAAGTCAGGGATACTTTCCGCATTCCGCGAATTGGAACGATAGCGGGATGTTATGTCCAGGAAGGCAAAATCAACCGCAATGATATGATTCGTGTGGTACGGGACGGTACTTCTGTTTATGAGGGAACGATAGGAT
>JABAHS010070930.1_pt1 | contig 10788 bp, 13 predicted proteins | sample 7062111 | NCBI WGS metagenome assembly JABAHS01 (sample SAMN14534600, study PRJNA622989) | marine sediment metagenome | biome: marine biome [ENVO:00000428]; feature: marine pelagic biome [ENVO:01000023]; material: deep marine sediment [ENVO:00002113]; isolation source: pool of 4 deep marine... | reverse complement strand
AAAACCAACGATGTGATGCAAGTTGCTAGGGACGTGGACGTTATAGTAAACACAACGACGTGGAAACCAAAATTTAACTTGAACATAATGGAGGCTGCTTTAAACGTGGGCGCACTTTACCAAGACCTAGCTTCATATCCAACTGAACAATTGGCGCTCAACGACAGGTGGAAGGAAGCTGGGCTAACAGCTCTAATAGACACGGGAGTATCTCCAGGAGTTACAAATGTACTTGTAGCGCAGGCTACTGATAAGCTCGATCACGTGAAAGAAATACGTGTAAGACTGTGGGGCGGCGTCGAAAGTAAGGAGCCCACTTCGTTTTGGTCTCCTGAAACGGCGTGGACTGACATGGCAGAGAAACCCATAGTTTACGAAAACGGAGAATACAAGAAAGTGCCACCGTTTAGTGGCGAGGAAGTGTATAATTTTCCCGACGTTGGTCCACAGACCGTTTTCTGGCACTCCCACGAAGAACCAGAAACCCTACCTCGTTTCATAGGTAAAGGTGTGAAATACGTGGATTTTAAGATGGGTGGACCTGATTTTCCATTAGCCAAAGCCATAGTTGAGTTGGGCCTAATGAATGATAAACCCATAAATGTCAAAGGTATTAAGGTGGCTCCCCGCGACGTCTTTCTCACACTAGTTCCACCGACTCCATCGATGGAAGAGATGGAGAGGATGATTAAGGCTGAGATGATAAGTATGAGAATGTGTTGTGCAGTGGATGTTAAAGGTCAAAAGAAAGGTGCAAAAATGCGCTACATCCTTTACTCGAGCTTTATGGATATCAATGAACTGAAGAAGAGGATGCCAGGCGCAAACCCGGTAGCCTACGTAACAAGCGTTCCAGCCTCGATATTCACAAAAATGCTTGTAAAAGGAAGGATTAAGACCAGAGGAGTTATTCCTCCTGAAGCCTTAGAGCCAGCGGTTAGACAGGCGTTCATAGCTGAATTAGCGGAAAAAGGCATAACAGTACGTGAAAAAGTGGAGAGCCTTGATTAATACCCGCACAGAAACAGGAGAATACACGCGTAAGTAAACTTATAATAGGGGTTCTACCCCGCCAGAGTTCCTCATAAACTCCTCTATTTTTCTACACAAAAACCTATTAGTCTCAACAAGTAAAACAAGAGCGCGCAGTGGTGTAAGAGAATGGTTGGTTTCGAAAAACCTAGTATAATACCTTTATTCCGCGTTTTCACCGAAGAAAACCTCAATGCTATTCATCTAGCCACCCTCAATGTCCTCGCAGAAACAGGCATCAGAATTGTTCATAGCGATAGAATTCTAAAGATGTTAAAGGAGAAAGGCTGCACAGTTAATGCATGCATGCAATAGCTTGTTCCATTCTTAATATCCTCTACTTTGAAGAAACAACACAGCACCTAGAAGAAGCCCAACAGACACAGACACATAAAGACAGAGAAAGACAAAGCCCACTTCACCATCCATCAGACCCCAACCTTCCTTCTTCTGTAGTATTCACTCTAAAGCCTTTAAACGCTACAGATTTGAGACCCTGTGACAGATGATGTTGTTGCTTGGAATTTTAGGTCAACATATTTAAGTTATGAGGATTTTATGGAAAGGGAAAGCTAGAGGTGTTAAAGTGGGGAAAAGGAAGGTTAAAAGCGAAGGAGAGCTTAGTAATATTAGGCGACCTGTGGCTAACGACGTTATTGGCATAGCTGAAAAAATGTTGGGTTCCGATCGAGTTTTAGTGAGCTGTCAAGACGGCAAGGAGCGCCTCTGCAGAATCCGAGGAAAGATGAAGAGAAGAATGTGGATAAGGCTGGGAGACATCGTTTTGGTTTCTCCATGGGATTTCCAGTCTGACAAGCGAGGCGACATCATATGGCGATACAAAAGAAATCAAGCCGAATGGCTAAGAAGGAACGGATACCTAAAGATTTAACAGATACATGCACCCATTCACTGCCATTGGGGATAAAAACGAGTCAAATGCAAATGAAAGTGTTTTTGAAAAAAGGTGACTTATCTATCCGGATTGGTTTTGTTAAAACCGGAAAGCATCCAGAACCATTAAACATAGTAAACAGAAAGCATATCTGTATGCATTCATAACTTTGTGGAGTGAAGAGTGAAATAATGCCTAGGGATCCTGTCTGCGGCGTGATTTTGGACGAAAAGACGGCTAAGTTTAAGATCAAGCATGAAGGAGAAACATATTATTTTTGTAGTGTGACATGTAAGAAGCGGTTCAAAAGGAATCGAAGGAAATTTGTGAAGTAAACTGGGATTTTTGCGCGCGCACCCTTTCCATGTAGTTCCTGAGGGGTTGATCGTAAAAACCTTCNNTTGATCGCAAAAACCTTCTTATCGTAAGATTTTTTGCAGAGACAATTCTTTGTCCGTGTCGTTTATTTCTTAGAATTGCTTTTGACTAGGAAAACAGAGGTTTTGCCGTTGTGGCTCCTTTCACATTGTATCGCTACAGTTTTTTCGTCTTCGCTTATCCACACGATTTTGCCAACATGTCCGTGTTCTGGATGAATCTTCACATCCGCTGGAATCTTCATCTTATCTCCAATCTCATTTTTCATTACTTGCATACCCTCCTAAACAAGTGATGGTTGGTTTCAAAGCAACAATCACATTTACTCATAGCCAGTAATTTCCTTTTAATAATACACTACAACTATTAAACCTTGCTTAGAGATCACCATTAGTTTTTCTACTCTTTTTTGTGCGCGTATATTCTTCATTTATTAATAGAAATTTGTTGTTGGTAAACGATTTTAACTTATTAATCTAAGACAGTATTTAGTCAGTTGGTTGCGTATTGAGTATGCATGTTGCAGTGTTGGTCACGGGCGGTAAAGACTCGGCGCTAGCATTACATAATGCCTTAAAACAAGGTCATGAAGTGAAACATTTGGTTACAATGCTCCCGCAACGAGAAGACAGCTGGATGTTTCATTTCCCTAACATCCACTTAACCGATCTCTTTGCTGAAGCAGCTGAACTCCCGCTGATTAAAGCTGAAACTAGTGGGGTCAAAGAAATGGAACTTGAAGATCTTAAACGCTTGCTTGCAACCCTTGACGTAGATGGAGTTGTGTCAGGAGCTATATCTTCACAGTATCAGAAGAAAAGAATCGACAAGATCTGTCAAGAACTAAACCTTAAGTCTATTGCGCCTCTTTGGCAAGAGAGTCCCCTAAGACTACTTAAAGAACTTGTCAAACTCAATTTCGAGATTGTTATTGTAGGCGTTTATGCTCTTGGTTTTAATCAAAGCTGGCTTGGAAGGAATTTAAACTCAACAACCTTGAGCGATCTCATTAAACTCAACGAAAAATATAAGGTGTCTTTAGTGGGGGATGGTGGGGAATACGAAACTTTAGTTCTAGATGCGCCGTTCTTTAAAAAGAAAATTCAACTGCTTCAAACGAAGAAAGTTTGGGAAAATCACAGTGGATACTTGCTCGTTAAAAAAGCTGTGCTCGTAAACAAAACTGTCTAATTTCAATAACTTCATCACTTGTCTATTTAGCGGTCTAGAAAACTTTTAAAAGAAAAGGTTTAGTCACTGAAAGTGCGGTTAGATACGGCAAAAATAAAAGGGAGATCACCACTAAATTGTGCCACATAACAACCTAACCGCATGGGATGTAACTAAAAAGTTGAACCGGAAGTCGGAGAGGAAAGTTTAGAAAATGGCTTACAAGTACGTTGCGAAAGCTTGGAAGAGGCCTGAAGATTCCTTTGTTAAGGATTTGATGTGGCAAAGGCTCATAGAGTGGCGTAAACAGCATGCAATCATTAGGGTTGAAAGACCCACGCGTCTTGATAGGGCTAGGAAACTTGGCTACAAGGCTAAGCAAGGGTTCGTTGTAGCTAGAGTTCGTGTTCGACGCGGCGGCTTGAGGAAGATTCGCCCAAAAGCGGGGCGAAGGCAAAAGCGAATGGGTGTCGCTAAATTCAAACCAGCTAAAAGCTTAAGACTGATTGCAGAGGAAAGGGCGGCGAAAAAATTTCCCAATTTGGAAGTCTTGAATTCTTATTGGGTTTGGGAAGACGGTCGCTTTAAATGGTTTGAAGTTATCATGGTGGACCCTAGCCATCCAGTAATTCAATCGGATAAAGATATCAACTGGATCTGTGAATCCGCTCATCGTGGACGAGTTTTTCGTGGATTAACCAGCGCTGGCAAGGAAATTCGCGGGCTTCATCATAAGGGACGTGGAGCCGAAAAGATTCGCCCAAGTCATGTAGCATCTTATAAACGTAGAAAGAAAGGCTGACATACCTATGAAAGTTCAATCGGTAGTGCAGAAAAAAGGCAACAGAACAAAGGAAGGTAGGGGTTTCAGCAGAGGTGAGCTTAAGGAGGCAAAGATAAACGTTAAACAGGCACTTAAGTTAGGTGTGCCAGTTGATTTGAGAAGAAAAACAAAACATGAAGAAAATGTGAAGCGGCTTAAACAATATTTGCGAAGTTTGGGCTGAGATGGGGCTTTCACCTGTCGCGCATGGATTAAATCATTTAAACGAGAAAGAAGTGTAAATATAATTGCGTGACATGGCGTTGTCTCAGGCACTTATAAGTTATGTTGATGTTCGGTTCTTTGCACATGCAACTGAGAACTTAGACAAGGTTTTTGAGGCGGGGCGTCACCTTTTTCCTCCCGATTATGTGGATGACATAGTTTTTAAGAAAAACAACCTGAAGGGTCACTATGGTAACCCTATCGTTATTTTTGAGACTAGAATAAAGGAGAAGGAAATAATTGAGGGTATAGTTAAGGTTCTCTCCTCTGGTCTTAGCAGGTTGGATAAAGAAATGTTGCTGAGAGAGATAGATTTACATGTGAAAAAAAATAGTCTCTACATTAGATTGGATAAGCAAGCTGCCTTTCAAGGCGAGTTTAAGCTTTGTTCCGCTGATCCAATTCGTGTGCGTATACGATTTAAGAAGAGAAAACTTGAAGATATAATCAAAACTTGCAAAGAACTTGGGATACTGTTATGAAAAGGTTTGTTGACCTCCATCTGCAACCATCAATTAAAGACCTAACTCAAGTGAAAAACATGGTTAGCTTAGCCTCTGAACTAGGCTACCACATGATTGGCATAACCCTCCCACCAAATGCTACACGAGACACAGTTAAACAACTGCAAAGCATATGCAACAACGTCAAACTAGACCTCATTAGAAGAGTAGATTTCTTTCCAAAAACACCTCGCGAACTACTCCATAACCTGAGTCGCTTCAGACGAAAATTTGAAGTCATATCAGTAGTCTGCACTTCAAAAGCTGTCGCGAGACAAGCAGCCAAAGATCACCGGGTAGACCTTCTCTCCTTCCCCTCCACAAATCCTCGCAAACGATTCTTTGACCATGCTGAGGCAGAACTCGCTTCCAAAACGTTTTCGTCCCTTGAAATAGACTTAGCACCACTTATTTCATCAAAGAGTTTCCACAAAATTCGCCTTCTCTCCAGTCTCCGAAAAGAAGTGAAAATTGCAAGAAAGTTCAATGTGTCAGTTACGATTTCTAGCGGAGCAACTAACACCCATCTTATTAGAGGACCCTATGACTATGCTGCCATCACAGTTCTCTTCGATATGGCTACACCGCTTGCTCTGCATGCTCTTTCAAAGACACCCTTAACCATTGTACAACGGAATAGAGAAAAATTAAGCCCAAATTTTGTAGCTCCCGGCATACGTGTTGTAAGGAGGAAAAACTGTTGTCCAGTCGCATGAGAAAACGGTACCTTGCTTTTAGAGTTGTGAGTGAACAATCAGTCAACAAAAGAGACGTGACAGATGCTGTTTGGAATTCTATCCTAAAACTCTTTGGAGAATATGGCGCCAGCCAAATCAACCTTGCATTAATCGAATATAACCAAGAGAAAAGCTGGGGCATAATACGTTGTTCGCGCAGAACTGTTGAAATGGCTAGAGCTTCAATTGCTTCTGTAACGGAGATAAATGAAAAGTCAGTTGCCATCCATGTTCTAGGAGTTTCTGGAACCCTAAAGGCTCTTAGACGAAAAGTTTCACTGTAAAAACACAGTTATACATATGCACGATTAGGTGCTCTGTTCACTGTTAATTTTCTCTCGGGCAGCCCGAATCTTCCCGCATTTTTTAGTTGCCTTCTCAACAGCCCTCATCAATGCAGTTCTGATTTGACTCCCTTCAAGCTCGTATATCCCCTCAATCGTGGTCCCACCCGGCGTAGTGACCATATCCTTTACGGTAGCCAAATGTTCCCGACTTTCTAGAATAAGCTTGCCTGTTCCAAGAACCGTCTGTGCAGAACTGTGTAGTGCCAGCTCTCTCGGCAAACCAACCTTTAAACCCGCGTACATCAAGGATTCCACAATCACAGAAATGTATGCTGGTCCGCTTCCGCTTAGCGCTGTTATAGCGTCCATGTATTTCTCTTCAACTTCCTGACTTATCCCCATGGAGTTGAGAATTTTTTCAACTTTCTTTTTATCTTTTGATGTTACGTAGCCGTTACAACAGTATGCGGTAAATGACTCCTGCACTGACAGAGCCACGTTTGGCATGGTTCTAATAAATCTAGTTTTGGGAGCTATTTCTTTATAATATTCTAGTGGAACTGTGGCAGCTGTGGAAATCACCAGTTTTCCTTCAATTTCTTTCTTTATATCTTTCAGAACTTTTCCAACGTCGTTCGGCTTGACACATATGAAAACGATGTCAGATTGTTTGGCGGCTTTCTTGTTGTCTCTGGTCACAACAGCTCCTAACTCTTCTAGTTCCTTAATTCTTTCTATCTTTCTTCTCGTAGCTATAATTTTGCCATTATATCCGCTTTTCAGCAGACTTTTCACTATGGCTCCGCCGATCACTCCTGCACCTATCACGGCAATATCGTTGCCCATAATGTTTCTCCCCTATATTCACTAGGTTAACTACATATTTCTGCAGTGGCTAACTCTTTAATCTTACCTTTCTTACTAAAAAGTATAACTTTTACATAATTTCTCTGGCAACGCTCAAAATCCTTACGTAGTCAGCAGTGTCATCACAAGCGTCGGCTACGTGTTCCATTTCCTCAATCAAGTCTTTGAGCAATAAGATTGTGGCAGCATCCATTTTGTTTGAATGTTTAAGAAGTAACGATTTTGATTTTACATATTTTTCGTCAACTCTATGTTCTATCTGATCAATTTTCTTTGCCAACTCAGTGGCTTCAGCTGTGTTCGTCCCTAACTTCTCGATGGCTTTACGAAGAGTTGTTGCGCCATCTACCAAGTCTTTGGCGGTTTCAACGAATTGTTCCCACATCACCTTTGGAACCTTTGCGTCTAACAGAACAAGTACGGCTCTTGATGCATCTTTAACGTGATCCGCCATTTGATCTAATCGTTTCACTAAATGCATGATGTCTTCTCGATCTTTTGAAGGTAAGCTGCCTCTCGTCAGCTCCTCAAAAACAATTCTTCTAAGTTCGTCAATCTCGTGCTCTGTGGCGGACAGTCTTTCTATGGATTCTGTTGCCTTTTTTTGTTTTCCTTTTAGTGCTGCGTCGATAGATTTTTCCAGTTCCACTACTGTGTCTATTGCCAGTGTCATTTGTCTATCCGCGATTTCTAGGACCTTCGACTTGCGTCTTTGAGTAAACCATCTTTCCATACTGTTTCACCTTCAAATCAGAAGTTGTTTCATTGTTATATTTATTAGTATCACATGTTTATTTAAAATTCGTCCTCTACTTTTCTCATTCAAGAGCCAGCTCCTCCTTCAATCCCTTTTTAGGATATGTAAAAACAAGAGTTTTTCCGATTGGAAAGCTGACAGTAACTTTTTCCTGAACATCAAACCATTCTTCAATTAATGCTGGGCGAACAGCTACCACAAGGTCTTCATTTTCAAGTCTAATTTCATATCTTATGTCTGTACCTTCAAATCGGCGTCTTTCAATCTCACCGAAAATTGCATTTTCCTTTCTTTTTCTTCCTTTCTCAATCATCAGGACTTCTGGTCTTACAGCCACGGCGACTTTTTCTCCTTTTTTTCTACTATGATCTAACGCTTGAACCCAGATGTCTCCACGTAGTTCAATGGTTGTTTCTTTCTTATCTGCTTTTGATACGTAGCCTTCTAGAAAGTTTGATTCTCCAATGAAGTTAGCTACGAAAATGTGTTGCGGTTTCATATATAATTCCAGAGGGGTTCCAACCTGCAGGATTTTTCCTTTTTTCATTACAGCTATTCTGTCAGAAATTGCCATGGCTTCGCTTTGGTCATGGGTGACGTGTATGGCTGTTAATCCAAGGTCTTTGACAAGTTTTCTTACATCGTATCTTAATTCAAACCGGATTTTTGCGTCTAAGGCGCCTAGTGGTTCGTCTAGCAGTAGTAGTTTGGCGCCTGCGGCTAAAGCTCTTGCTAATGCGACTCTTTGCATCATTCCACCGCTTAACTCTCGTGGATAAGCATCTAAGCGCTCACGTAGTAGAACCATTTCCAACATTTCGTCTCCAATTCTGTTACTCTTTTCTTTGTCCCATGCTTTCACTCGCGGTCCATAAATTACGTTGTTCCAAACATTCATGTGAGGAAAAAGCGCGTAAGTTTGGAAAACAAATCCGATTTCTCTATCTTCTGGTGGAATGTGGGTGACCGGCTTATTTTTAATAAATATTTCTCCCTCGGTCGGTTGAACTAAACCAGCGATTAATCTAAGCAAAGTGGTTTTGCCGCATCCACTTGGTCCTATGAGCGAGAAGTACTCCTTGTCGCGCACATGAAGGCTTACGTTGTCTACTGCAACAATTTTGCCGTATTTTTTTGTGACGTTCTCTATGCGGACTTCAGGCATCTTTGTAGCTCCGTAAGTTTAAGATGATGATACAGTTCACTAATATATTAAACATGTTAATATCTTCCTCTAACTGTGCCTCTTGAAATTAATAGGATAACGAAGGATAAGATTATCAAAAAGCCGCATCCAAGACCAATTTCCATCGGAGTGGCTAATACAACACCTTTGACCCATTCGACAAGTAAAACTGGAACAGTTTTCAGTTCAGTTACCACCGCCACAGTGGCACCGGTCTCACTAACGCTTCTTGTAAACATCATAATTGCCCCTGCAAACAAGGAATATTTTGTTAAAGGCAGAATTATCGTTCTGAACACTGTAAATGGTTTAGCCCCAAGTGTTTTGGACGCTTCTTCCAAATCCATGTTAACTCTTTCAATGGCAGCGCTCATCGACCTGACAAAGTAGGGATAGGTAATTGCGAGATGAGCGAAAATTAACAATCCAATCTCAGGTATAAATGGGAAGTTACTCCAGAAAATGCTGAGAGAGACGCCTAGCGCAATGGATGGGACTATCATAGGAATGTTAATTAACACGTCCAAAATCGTTGAAGGTAGCATTCCAAGTCTCTTTCTGGCGATAAGAACTGCCATTGGCAAACCAGCTACAGTATTCAACAAAGTCGCGACAAATGCTACGCCATATGATAGGGAAAGGCTCTGCCAATATCCTTGCCAGATGCCCGTGCTACTGAGTGCTTGGTTAAGAGTGCCATCTAAAATGGCGTTTGCCATTGGAAGAGCAACGAAAAGTGAGGGAATGAGAATTAGAACGAAAAACACTAGGAGAGTTGAAGTGTTTCTCAAGTTTGTGAGACCCTGGCTACTCAGTTTTCTTTCAGCAACTGGCCAAACTTTTCTTATTGGCAGTTTTAGTTTTGGACCAAATATCCTTATGGTTGCGTAGATTATGCAAGCGACCACTATGAGTATGAAGCTAACGAAAACCAAGGCGCTTTCATATCCAAGCTCTTGTGTAGTTTTAAGATTGTTAAGTAAGACTGGTCCGTTCTCGAATGTTCCTGCAACTATAACGGTTGCTCCCGTCTCAGAAATTGATCTTGCAAATGCCAATGTGAAAGCCGCTATAAAAGATGGTTTTAATATTGGGAACGTTACGGTTCTGTCTGCAGTAACTGGTGCTGCCCCCAAAGTTCTGGATGCTTCCTCATATGTTCGTTTATAGTCGAAGAGGGCGCCAACCATCACCCTAACCACGGCAGGATAAGAGAAAACGAAATGAAGTAAAATTACGAGAAGCCAACCTGGTGACACCAAACTGGCTCCAAAGAGTGAGGACATACCTTGAGTTTTGTCGCTCCAGAACAGCCGTATTGAAAAACCAAGAGCCACGGTGGGCACAATGAAAGGAATATCTGCAAGCGTGTCCAGAGCGTCAAGCCATTTAGACTTTCCTCTCCAAATGAACCAAGCCATCGGCAAACCAGCGATTATATCTATGATTGAAACGAACAAAGCGATTGTAAATGATGCGTAGATGGCTGATGTTGCTCTAGCCATCAAGGCTGGGTTTTCAAAGATTTGACCAATCAAATTCCATTTGAGAAGTATCCCAAGAATTGGTGGAAATAAGATTAACGCAAAAAAGAAGATCCCAGCACATGCATAAATCAAACCTTGTATGCTTCGCTTAGAAGAAAGTACTTCGAGAAACCTTCCAAGACTCCGACCTTTCACAGTGATCATTCCATCCATATTTTTTCAAGGTATCTCAAGTTTGAAACTTCTCAAATTATCTTCACAATGAGTTGTTTTCACTCATAAATTTTCACATATTCCCCACAGACTGCAGTGCAATTATTGACGTTCAGTATTAATCGATACTTCATAAGAGATTTTGGCATCAAAAACTACGTAAAAACACATGCGTAAGGAGCAGTAACAAATAATGATTATCTTAAAACAAAACGCCATTGAAAAATA
>JABAHS010001999.1_pt1 | contig 10788 bp, 9 predicted proteins | sample 7062111 | NCBI WGS metagenome assembly JABAHS01 (sample SAMN14534600, study PRJNA622989) | marine sediment metagenome | biome: marine biome [ENVO:00000428]; feature: marine pelagic biome [ENVO:01000023]; material: deep marine sediment [ENVO:00002113]; isolation source: pool of 4 deep marine... | reverse complement strand
AAGCGCACGCCACCCCGGTTGACGGTGGTATCGCCGCCCGGCGCCTCGATGGCGAAGGAGGTGAAGTCGGAGACGAACGGCATGCGGCTGTAAACCGGATGCGCGAAGCGCGCCTTGTGCGCCATGCCCCAACGCAGGTGGCCGACCTGCCCGACCTCGAAGCGCTTGGTGACGAAGGCGACGGCATGCTCCAAGGCCTGCGAGACCGCTTCGGCGCAGCTCTCCTCGACCTCCGGTGTGGTGACGTCGTCGCACCAGGCGGGCGCGTCCGCCAGGAGTTGGCCCAGCACCGCGGGATTGGCCCTTTGAAACTCTCGCCATGCAGGCCCCAGCTCGTCGGCGATGAGAACCTCGTTCAGAGCCGCCATCCAGGCATAAAAGATCAGCGGCTCGGGCCGCTCATGGTCCATGTGGTAGTCCCAGCCGCTCAGCAGATCCAAGGCCTGCGGCGTGGTCTCGCTCGGTTCGACGAGATCGAGCAGTCGCGGCAGCAATGCCTGTGCCCCGCCCGAGAGGGTGTCGAGCTGCAACGCCGTTGCCGCCTCAACCGAGTGCTTCGAATCTTGGGCCAACTTCTCGGCGATGCGCCGGGCCCGAAAGTCGTTCGGCCAGTCGGCCGTGATCAGGTGGGGATAGCCATCCTCGACGATCCGGTCGTTGGCGTTGACGAAGCGCCCGCTCGGCGGATCGACGCTCTGCGGCAGCTCGTCGAAGGGCACCATCCCGGTCCAGTCGAACTCGCCGGTCCAGCCCGGCACCGGACGGCGGCCATCGCCGGCGCGGCGGATCGGCACGCGCGCCGGGGCGGCAAAGGCGATGGTGCCCAGACGATCGGCATAGAAGATGTTCTGTTGCGGGCTGTGGAAGTCCTCCAGCGCGGCACGGAAAGCGCGCCAGTCGACGGCCCTGTTCAGGCGATAGAGAGCATCGGGCGTGCGGTCGTCGGGACGTAGGGCCGACCACGCTAGGNNTGCCGAACCGTGAGGGTCAAGGGCTCTTGGTCCTTGATGAGGATGGTTTCCTCGCGGATCTCGAACGGCTCGCTCGAGCCGTCGGGCATTTGATAACGAGACGCGTCATCCTCGGCGAGCCGCTCGATGAAGAGATCCTGGGTGTCGCTGTGAGTGGTGCTGAAGCCCCAGGCCAGGCGGCCGTTATGCCCCAGCAGCACGAAGGGTACCCCGGGCGCGGTCACTCCGACCAAGAGCTGATCCGGCGCCTCGATGCGCACCAGGTACCAGATCCCCGGTGCGCTCAGCTCGAGGTGAGGATCGTTGGCCAAGATCGGCGCGCCACTCTCGGACTGGGGTCCCGACAGAGCCCAGACGTTGGAGGCGCCGCCGGTCTCGAGCCACGACGGCGAGAGTTCGGCGAGCTCTAGGTAGGGCAAGTCCGCTTCGGGCAGGTCCTCGAGGGCGCCGAAGGTCTGTGGCTCGTGGGCGCCATCGCGGGGCCAGAGGTCGGCGGCCTTCTCGGGCCCGAGGCGGATTTCCGCCGCGGCCCGGCGCAGCTCGTCGCGCCAGTTGTCGGAGAGCTGGAGAGCCATCAGCCGGCCCCAAAGCACGCTGTCGACCGGCCGCCAGGGCTCCGGCTCGTAGTCCAGGATCAGGAAGGCCGGCGGCAAGGGGCCTTCACGATGGTCCAGGTAGGCGTTGACGCCGGCGGCATAGGCCTCGAGGTAGAGCTGCGTCTCGGGCGACAAGGCCTCGAGGTTCCAGGCCGCGTAGTCGGCGAGCCCCAAGGTGCGCATGAACTTGTCGATGCCGAGCGTGGACGCGCCGATCACCTCGGACAGGCGCCCCGAGGCGGTGCGCCGCCAGAAGTCCATCTGCCAGATCCGGTCCTGGGCATGGGCGAAGCCCAGCGCGAAGGCGGCATCGAGCTGGTCATCGGCACGGATGGTGACGAAGCCGCGGGCATCGCGCAGCACCTCGACTGGGGCGGACAGCCCCTGTAGGGCGATCTCGCCTTCCGTTTGTGGCAGGCTCTGGCGCAGCCAAAAGAAGCCGGCCAGCAGGGCGGCGGACGCGACCAGGGCCGAAACGCCCAGAGTGATCAAGGTTCGTCGGAAAGGGATTCTCATAGAGACCGTGCTTACGACATTGAAAGCGAGTGCACCATCCTCCTCGCGCGTTATCTTTGGGCGTGCCGGGGCCCCGAGGTCAAGTCTTGCAGTTGCCAAGCGGCACGTTACCTTTGGGCCCGCGCGAGAGCTTGGGGGAGTGACGGCATGTCGGTCGAGGCTTCGAAACGGGTCATTTTCGCCGCGTTCGCCGGCAACTTCGCGATCGCCGTCACCAAGTTCACCGCCGCCGCTTATACCGGCAGCTCGGCCATGTTGAGCGAGGGGGTTCACTCACTGGTCGACACCGGGAACCAGGCGCTGCTGCTCTATGGCTTGAAGCGCGCGGGGCGGCCGGCCGACGAGACGCACCCCTTCGGCTACGGCATGGAGCTCTATTTCTGGGCCTTCGTGGTGGCGATCCTGATCTTCGCCGTCGGCGCCGGCGTGTCGCTCTATGAGGGGATCGAGCGGGTTCGCCATCCCACCCCGGTCTCGAGCCCCATCGTCAACTACGTGGTCCTGGGCCTGGCCCTGATCTTCGAGTCGGGCTGCTGGTACGTGGCCTGGAAGGAGTTCAACGTCATCCGCGGCGAGCAGCCCATCATGGCGGCGATCCGCCGCAGCAAGGACCCCGCGATCTTCACGGTGCTCTTGGAGGACACCGCGGCACTCCTGGGTTTGCTGATCGCCCTTATCGCATTGATCTTAAGCGAGCTGCTGGCGATGCCGGTGCTCGATGGTGTCGCCTCGATCGGAATCGGCTGCGTGCTGGCGTTGGCCGCCATTCTTCTCGCTTACGAGACCAAGGGCCTGCTGATCGGCGAGGCGGCCGATCCCGAGCTGGACAAGGGCATTCGCCGCGTGCTCGCCGCGCAGCAACATATCGAGCGGGTGAACGAGGTCCTCACCCTCCATCAGGGCCCCCGCACCATTCTGGTGACGGTCAGTCTCGATTTTCGCGACGACATCACGGCCGATCAGGTGGAGGGGGTGGTCTCGGACATCGAGGAACGGATCCGGCGTCTCGACCCGGCCATCGGTCGTGTCTTTATCGAGGCTCAGTCCTGGGCCAGGCACCTGCGCGATATCAAGACCTCGTGAGTCTTGCCCGTCTATTTGAACTCGATCTCGACGAAGACGAACTCGTGGTCCGAGGCGTTGATCACGTCGTGCTCGACCCCGGCCTCGCGAAAATAGGACTGGCCGGCGGTCAAGTCGGCGAGGGTCTCGCCGCCGTCGGGGCCGATCAGCTTCAGCTTACCGGTGGTCTGCGGCACCACGACGTAGTCGAACTCGTGCCGGTGGTAGCCGGTCGCCGCCCCGGGGGCGAAGCGCCACTCGGTCACGCGGGTGCGGTCGTTGTCGACTTGGATGGTCGCGACAGCCTGTTCCATGCTCGTCCTTTCTTGGTTTCGTCCAATAACCCCGTCAAGCGCCGGGTTCGAGCACGGCAGCCCCTGTCAGCCGGCCTTCCGATAGGCGCGTCAAGGCCTCGTTGGCTTGTGTCAACGGCAAGCGCTCGACACTGGTGTGCAGGGGGAGGGTTGCGGCCAAGGCCAGGAATTCCTCGCCATCGCGTCGGGTGAGGTTGGCGACCGAGACCAATTTCCGCTCCCGCCAAAGCAGCTCGTAGGGAAAGCTCGGGATGGGGCTCATATGGATGCCGGCGCAGACCACGGTTCCGCCGGGCTGCACGGCCTTCAGAGCGGCCGGCACCAGCGCGCCGACCGGGGCATAGATGATCGCCGCGTCCAGGGGCTCGGGCGCGGCCTCATCGGAGCCGCCGACCCACTCCGCCCCGAGCGAGCGGGCGAAGGCGGCGGCGGTCTCATCGCCGGGACGCACGAAGGCGAAGACCCGCCGGCCCTGGTGGCGGGCGACCTGAGCGATGATGTGGGCGGCGGCGCCGAAGCCGTAGAGCCCCAAGGTCTGGGCATCGCCGGTCATGGTCAGCGAGCGGTAGCCGATCAGCCCGGCGCAGAGCAGCGGCGCGGCCTCGGCATCGCTCAGTGTCCCACCCACCGGAAAGCAGTAGCGCGCATCGGCCAGGCAGTACTCGGCATAGCCGCCGTCCAGGGTGTAGCCGGTGAAGCGCGCCGTCTCGCAGAGGTTCTCCTGGCCGCGGCGGCAATAGGCGCACGCGCCGCAGGTCCAGCCGAGCCAGGGGATGCCGACCCGGGTGCCGCTCGCCGGCTGGTCCACGCCGGGGCCGGTCTCGACCACCCGGCCGACGATCTCGTGGCCGGGCACGAGCGGCAGCTTCGGCTCGGTCAGGTCGCCGTCGACGACGTGCAGGTCGGTGCGGCAGACCCCGCAGGCCGAGACCTCCACCAGCACCTGGCCGGGCCCGGGCTCGGGCACCGCNNCATGTCTTGCGCGGCCATCTAGCGCTCCTCCTCGTCGAAAGGCAGTTCACCGATGGGCACGGTGTCGGCGTGGTTATCGGGCCGGGCGAGATAGAGATCGAGGGCGAAGTAATCGCCATCGAAGGCCTCGGTCGGATCGCGTCCCAAGGCTTCGACTCGCCGCCATAGCAGTGCGCGCTCCTTTTCGCCAAGCAGCCGGCGGTAGCGGATCGGCCGGCGGTTGGTCCGCTCCACGCGGTAGCCGGCAGTCTCCAAGAATTGCCACAAAGGGCTCGCGTCGACGTCGCAGCGTGGTGAGAGCAGCACCCAGGGCCGATGGCTTGCCTCCTCCAGCTCGAGCAGCGCGCGCAGGCCCGGGATCAGGATCTCCATGACCGCGCCGACCTCGAAGATGATGTCGGTCTCGGCGACGAAGGAGCGCAGATCCGAACCCGCCGAGCCCTCGAGCAGATTGTCGTCGAAGACCCAATCCATCAGACCGCAGGCCAGGCCATAGTCCAGCGCGTTGCGGGCGATGTCGAGCCCGCCGATCTCGAAAGGCCGGGGCTCGCGGCGCCGCTCGGCGAAGAAGCGCCGATCGGCCTCCGGCAATGGGCCGGTGGCGTCGGCTTCAAAGTAGGCATAGAGATCGGATAGCGCCAGATCGTGCCCCAGAAGAGCGCCGTTGGTTCCGAAGCCGCAGGCGAGGTCCAAGAGGCGCGGGCGCGTCTTGCCGAGAAACGCGGCGATCACGGCGTGGTGGCGCGAAAGGTATCCCGTCGTCTGGGCCGGCATGCGATAGTCGGCTGGCCGCAGGGCCCGGAAATAGGGCCGCGGGTCCGGCAGGTCGTAGACCGCCTCGAAGTCGGTGTAGACCTCAATCTCGGGTTGGTCTGACATGCGCTGGCCTTGTTCTTGGTGCATCACCACTTGAAGGATAATGGCGGCTTCGCCGGAGACTGGAAAGAATTTCTCCCGATGCGGCTTGCCAAGTCGTCGAGGCGTGACGATTCTCCGGTAAACCGCAGACGGGAGGGCCTCAGCGACATGACACAGGGCAACACTTACACCACCGCTTCCGTCCGATGTCTGAGCCATGGCGGCTTTCATCGTATGGTCTATCGTGAGTGGGGACCTGCGGAGGCAGAGCGTGTCGTGGTCTGCGTCCATGGCTTGACCCGCAACGCCAGCGACTTTGACGACCTGGCCGGTGCCTTGGCGGCCAAAGGATGGCGGGTCGTCTGCCCCGATGTCGTGGGCCGCGGCGACAGTGACCGCCTGAGCGATCCCGCCGGCTATAGCGTGCCGCAGTATGCCACCGACATGGCGGTGCTGATCGCCCGCCTGGGGGTGGAGCGCGTGCATTGGGTCGGGACCTCGATGGGCGGGTTGATCGGTCTGGTGCTGGCCGCTCAGGCGAAAACGCCGCTGGCCTCGCTGATGTTGAACGACATCGGCCCCATCGTGCCCAAGGAGGCTTTGGCGGCCATTGCCGACTATGTGGAGGACAGCCCCTTGCTGCCCGATCTCGCGGCGGCGGAGACCTTGCTGCGCGTGCGCTATGCCGCTGCGCCGCCACTGCCCGATGAGGACTGGCAACGCCTGGCTCGGGACTCCACGCGGCAGGTCGAGGGCGGCTTCCGCCTGGCCTACGACCCGGCTATCGCCGTGCCTTTCCGCGAGGCGACCGATGTGGATATCGATCTTTGGCCGCTGTGGGACCAGATCACCTGTCCCACCCTTGTCCTGAGGGGGGTGGAGTCTCCGGTGTTGATGGCGGAGACGGCGAGTGAGATGACCAAACGCGGCCCCACCCCCCGACTGGTCGAGGTCCCCGGTGGCCACGCGCCTTGGCTCAAGTCCGAGGATGAGATTTCCCTGCTAAGCGACTGGCTCGAAAGCCATTTCTAAAGCGCTAAGCGCCCGCCTTCAGCAGGGCCGCCGCCTCTGGCGCGGCATAGGTGAGGATGGCGTCGGCGCCGGCGCGCTTGAAGGCCAGCAGGCTCTCCAGCACGACCCGATCGTTGTCGAGCCAGCCGTTGGCCGCCGCCGCCTTCATCATCGCGTACTCGCCGCTGACCTGATAGACGAAGGTCGGCACCGCGAAGGTCTCCTTCACCCGGCGGATGATGTCGAGATAGGGCAGGCCCGGCTTGACCATCACCATGTCGGCGCCCTCGTCGAGATCGAGGGCGACCTCGCGCAGCGCCTCGTCGCTGTTGGCCGGGTCCATCTGGTAGGTCTTCTTGTCGCCCGTCAGGAAGCCGCCCGAGCCGACCGCCTCGCGGAAGGGGCTGTAAAAGGCGCTGGCGTACTTGGCGCTGTAGGAGAGGATCTGGGTTTCCGTCAGGTTCGCCTCATCGAGCGCCCGACGGATGACGCCCACGCGCCCATCCATCATGTCCGAAGGCGCGACGATATCGGATCCGGCCCGCGCCTGGATCAGGGCCTGCTCGGCCAACAACTCGAGAGATTCGTCGTTGAGGATCACCCCGTCCTTGACCAGGCCGTCATGGCCGTCGCTGTTGAAGGGGTCGAGCGCGACATCGGTGACGATTCCGAGATCGGGGAAGGCCGCCTTGACCGCGCGCACCGCCCGGCAGACCAGGTTCTCAGGATTGACCGCCTCGCGGCAGTCGGACGTCTTCACCTCGGCCGAAAGATAGGGAAAGATCTCGACCGCCGGAATGCCCGCCTCGATGGCCGGCCCGATAGCATCGACCACACGGTCCGGGCCGTAGCGGAGCACGCCGGGCATGGACTCGACGACGCTGGTGCCGGCTTCCTCCTGGACGAAGACCGGCCAGATGAAATCGTCGACCGACAGCGCGTTCTCGGCGACCAGGCGCCGGCTCCAGGCGCTGGAGCGATTGCGACGCAGGCGCACCTGAGGAAAGGCACCCAGCATATCGGTTGAGCCGGCCGGCGCCTCGCGTGGCTTGGTGCGCAGGAAGGGATTGCCGGCGCTTGTTCGTCGCGTCATGAGCCTGCCCCGTTTCTCGTCTTCGCGATCCTTCGCCCCACAGTTTAGGCCTTGTGGGCATCTCTCAACAAGGCCGCGCCGCGTCGGTCTCAGGCCGCGGCTTTGCCGCCACCGGCCGCAAGCCCGCGGTCGAGGTCGGCCAGGATGTCGTCGATGTGCTCGATGCCGATCGACAGGCGCACGTAGCTGTCGGAGACGCCGGTCGCGATCTGCTCCTGCGGTGAGAGCTGGGCGTGCGTCGTCGTCGCCGGATGGATGGCAAGGCTGCGCGCATCGCCGATGTTTGCGACATGGTAGAAGAGTTCCAACGCCTCGATGAAACGACGCCCGGCCGCCTTGCCGCCTTTCAGCTCGAAACCGACCAGGCCGCCCAAGCCGCCTTGCAGGTATTTCTCCGTCCGGTCCTTGGCCGCGCCGGTCAGGAAGCTGGGATGGATCACGCGCTCGACCGCCGCATGACGGGCCAGGTGATCGGCCACCGCGGCGGCGTTGGCCGAGTGACGCTCCATGCGCAGCGGCAAGGTCTCCAAGCCCTGCAGGAACAAAAAGGCGTTGAAGGGGCTCATCGAGTATCCAAGATCCCGCTGCAGGGTGACGCGCGCTTTGAGGATATAGGCGATCGGCCCTAGAGGGGCGGCGGCCTCGGTCCAGACCGCGCCGTGGTAGCTGGGGTCGGGCGTGTTCAGCAGCGGAAAGCGCTCGCCGTGCTTTTCCCAATCGAAGGTGCCGCCGTCGATGATCACGCCGCCGATCGAGGTGCCGTGGCCGCCGATGTACTTGGTGGTCGAGTAGACGACGATGTCGGCGCCGTGCTCGAGCGGGCGGCAGATCACCGGGGCCGCGGTATTGTCGACGATCAGCGGAATGCCCACCACCCGCGCCAGGTCCGCCACCTCGGCGATGGGGAAGGGCGCGAGCTTCGGGTTGGGCAGCGTCTCGGCGTAGTAGGCGCGGGTGCGCCCATCGGTGGCGCGNNACGAAGCGAACCTCTATGCCCATGTTCTTGAAAGTATTCGCAAAAAGATTCCAAGTGCCGCCGTAAAGGTCGGTGGAACTGACGATGTTGTCACCGGCCTGGGCGATGTTCTGGATGGCCAGGGCCGTGGCCGCCTGACCGGAGGAAAGAGCAAGCGCCGCCACGCCGCCCTCCAGCGCCGCCATGCGCTTTTCCAGCACGTCGCAGGTGGGGTTCATGATCCGCGTGTAGATATTGCCCAATTGCTTGAGGGCGAAGAGGTCTTCGGCCTGCTCCGTGCTCTCGAACTGGTAGGAGGTGGTCTGATAGATCGGCACCGCGACGGCGCCGGTGTGCGGATCCGCCCGGTAGCCCGCGTGGAGCGCTAGTGTCTCGGGGTGCTTGTGCTCTGCCGCCATGAGATCCCCTTTCAGGTTGGCTGGACTCATCGTTGCGGCAGGTCTGGGACGGTAAAACCGCACCAGAGGCCCCGGGGCGGTTTTCCCTCGGCTTAGCCGCATTTATCGCGCGCCCGCAAGCGGATGAAATCGGCGCGTCATGGTCACTCAAGCGCTCTGGGCGGGCGCTGTCAAGCGCCCGTGCCTCGCGTTGACAGAGGACGGTATGGGCTTATTATCCCGGCCCGATCCAGTAAGTTCCGAGCGAGCCCCAGCATGGACTTCGAGCTTTCCGAGGAGCAGCGTGCCATCCGCGACATGGCGCGCGATTTCGCCCAGAACGAGATGGCCCCCCACGCGGCCGAGTGGGACGAGAAAAAGATCTTCCCCGAGGAGACGCTGCGCGCCGCGGCCGCTTTGGGCTTGGCCGGCCTCTACGTGGCCGAGGATGTCGGGGGCTCGGGCCTCACGCGCCTCGACGGGGCGCTGGTTTTCGAGGAGCTGGCCGCGGCCTGCCCCTCCACCGCGGCCTATCTCTCCATCCACAACATGGTCGCCTGGATGATCGACCGCTTCGGCGACGAGGCCCAGCGCCAAGGCTTTCTGCCGAAGCTGCTGACCATGGAGCACTTCGCCAGCTACAGCCTGACCGAGCCGGGATCGGGATCCGACGCCGCGGCGCTGCGCAGCACGGCCGTGCGCGATGGCGACCACTACGTCGTCAACGGCACCAAGGCCTTCGTCTCCGGTGGCGGGCGGAGCGATCTCTACCTAGTCATGTTGCGCACCGGCGGCGAGGGGCCCAAGGGCATCTCGACACTGCTGGTGCCGGGCGACACGCCGGGGCTCTCCTTCGGCAAGCAGGAGCGCAAGATGGGCTGGAACAGCCAGCCGACCGCCATGCTGATCTTCGAGGACGCGCGCGTGCCTGTGGCCAATCGCTTGGGCGAGGAAGGAGAGGGCTTCACCTTCGCCATGAAGGGCCTCGACGGCGGGCGCATCAACATCGCCGCCTGCTCGCTGGGTGGTGCGCGCACGGCGCAGGAGCTGGCGCTGGAGCACCTGCAGGTGCGCAAGCAGTTCGGTCAGACGCTGGCCGAGTTCCAAGCCCTGCAGTTCCGCCTGGCCGACATGGCGACCGAGATCGACGCGGCCCGGCTCATGGTCTACCGCGCCGCCGCCAAGCTGGATAGCGCCGATCCCGACCTCACCCTCTATTGCGCGATGGCCAAGCGCTTTGCCACCGACATCGGCTTTCGGGCTTGCAACGAGGCCCTGCAGCTTCACGGCGGCTACGGCTATCTGAAGGACTATCCCTTGGAGCGCCATGTACGCGACTTGCGGGTCCATCAGATCCTCGAGGGGACGAACGAGATCATGCGGGTCATCATCGCGCGACGACTGCTGAAAGAGGGGAGAAATGAGTTTTAAATCAATAAAATACCAGCGGTCCTTTCGGTGATGTCGGAAAAGGAAGTTTTGCTCGAGAAGCGCGGCCGTTTGGGCCTGGTGACGCTCAATCGGCCCAAGGCGTTGAACGCGCTGACGCTCGAGATGATCGACGAGATCCACCCCACGCTCTCGGACTGGGCCCGCGACGACGAGGTCGCGGCGGTGGTCATCAGCGGTGCCGGCGAGAAGGCCTTTTGCGCTGGCGGCGACATTCTGCACATCTACGAAGGCCGCGCGGATGGCCACAATGCTTTCGGCGAGGCCTTCTTTGCCGGCGAGTATCGCTTGAACCAGCGCGTTCGGCGCTTCCCCAAGCCCTATATCGCGATCATGGACGGCATCGTCATGGGCGGCGGGGTCGGACTGTCGGTGCACGGCAGTCACCGTATCGTCACCGAGCATACACTTTTCGCCATGCCCGAGACCGGCATCGGTCTCTACCCCGATGTCGGCGCGACCTACGTCCTGCCGCGCTTGCCCGGACGGCTCGGGATGTTTTTGGGGCTCACCGGCTGGCGGATGAAGGCGGCGGACTGCCTTTATGCCGGCCTGGCGACCCACTATGTCGAGCGCGCGGAGACAGCGGCGCT
>JABAHS010031469.1_pt1 | contig 10796 bp, 11 predicted proteins | sample 7062111 | NCBI WGS metagenome assembly JABAHS01 (sample SAMN14534600, study PRJNA622989) | marine sediment metagenome | biome: marine biome [ENVO:00000428]; feature: marine pelagic biome [ENVO:01000023]; material: deep marine sediment [ENVO:00002113]; isolation source: pool of 4 deep marine... | reverse complement strand
CATGCGAATGGGGATCGGTCGCGCGTAGTCGGCCTGAAGATCGAAGCTGTCCCGGCGCGCCAGCCCGTCGAGCAGTTCGTGGGAGTAGGCGTCGATCTGGCTTTCCAGCTGCTCGATGGCTTGGGGCCGGAAGGCACGTCTGACTAGCTCGCGCAGGCGCCGGTGATTCGGGTCGTCTTCCTGGATCATGCTCTGCACGAGCGGTTGGACGGACTTCGGCATGGGGAAGGGGAAGCGGCTTCCTCCCGTGGCCGTGGTCCGGTTGCGGAGCACGTTCGGGTCCTTGAGGATATTGGTGCAGTCCTCGTAGCGGGAAACGGTGTAGACGGTAAGCACGCTGATCTTGGTCTGGAACACCGGGCGCTCCTCGCGGATGCGCTCGTACCATTCGTACTTTTCGTTGGCGAATTCCGCCGAAGCAAGGTTGATGGGGCGGTTCAGGTCGATCATCGTCCGTTTCCTGGCGCCCTCCGGTGGGTGCTCGCGCGGTTCTCACAGGCAAGCATCTCCGCGGGCTGGATGCATGGTCGTTTCTCGATGCAGAGCATACCAAGCTGGGACGCGCTTGGCCGCGATCGCGGTGGCCTCGGCTCAGCTCGCCTCCGCCTGCGCCAGCAGGTCTTCCACCCGCTTCAGGCTATCCTCCAGCCGGGCGCTGGCACTTTCAGCGGCGGCGAGCTCGCGCATCCTCCGCAGGCTTTTCACGATCGGCAGCTCCTCGTTGCTTTCGGTGGCGAGGAGCTCGATCTGCTGTTCCGGCCACGCCGGGCCATAGGGACAGGCGAAGAATTCGAAGTGGGGGCCCACGAAGCCCTCCGGGCTCACCAGCTCCGCGTCGCCATACAGCCCTATGGCGGAGCCGACGCTGGTGCCGAAGAGCTCGGCGGAAGCGATGCGGTTGGAGTCGATGATCTGCACACCGACGAGGATCAGCCCCGCGATCAGGCCCAGATTTCCCCCGACCTGGAGATAGTCCGGAAGCTTTCCGCGCGCCACGATGATCCTCCCGGGCAAAGCAGGTCGGGCGAGGGTAGCAGATATCCCGCTGTGGCTGACGTCGAAACGGGCGGGGATGCGGGCGCGGCGGCGGGCAGACTGTGCAATGATTGTGCTGAACGGTGCAGGGAGGTTTGCCGTGGATCTTTTCGAGGTTCTCGAGCTGTGGCATTTGGCCGATCAGGTCATCGTGGAGCTCTTCTCCATATACCTCGCGGGAACGTTCGCCCTGCTGATAGCCGCCTTCACGGCTGGACCGCGCCTGCGCGGGTTCGTGCTCCTGCTGGCCACGAGCGCGTATCTGGTGTTCGCGTTCGTGATTGGCCTGTTCATCTGGGGCAACTTCGAGCGGGTTCGCTTCCTCGACGAGCTGGCCCGGTCGCTGGCCGGCGATCGGGTCGGGCAGCTCGCGGACGCCTACTACTACTCCGCTGCCGCCGCCTACGCGTTCGTCGGCATTGTGGTCCTCATGAGCCTGGCAACCCTTGTCGCCAGCTACCTGATTCGTCATCGTTCCGACTCGCGAGGAAGCACCGAAGGCCATTGAGCCGTTTGCCGGGCCCGGCCCCATCAGGCAGCTCCGATGGGATTCGCCTCTTTGCCAAATTGCGAAAGAAAAGGCTCGGCGATCTCTTCACTACCTTCCAACAGCTCAGCAGATCGTCGCATGTCGTTCGCGGGGTCTGCCGCCGAAGGCGTACCGGAAGTCCTCTTCACCGGGCAGGTGAACGCATCGGTGGCGGGTGTGGTAGCCGGAGACTGATGCGGCCTCTAGCGGGGCGAAGGTGGTAATGTATGGTGGTGTCGTGGGGATCGAGAGCGCGGAATGCCAGACCCGACCATATGGTACGTGAACGTTTTTGTCAGGGATTTCGAATCGGCGCTGGCCTTCTATCGCGATAAGCTAGGCTTGGAGGTGGCTATGGCCGACGAGGAGTTCGGCTACGCGTCCTTCGATACCAAGGGCGCCGGGTTCGCCATTGCCGCAGTTGGCCAGGACGCGGACCCGGCCTTTGCTCCGGGGCGTCATACCGGAATCGGCTGGGGAGTTGAAAGTCTGGACGATGCCTACGAAACCCTTCGCAGCACAGGGGTCGAGTTCACGGCCCCCCCCGAGCGACAACCGTGGGGCGGTTACATGGCGTTGTTCAAAGATCCCGACGGCAATGTCTTCTATCTGGACGAGCTGCGGGAGCATTGAGGGCCGGCTCTCCTTGCTTTGCATCGCGCGCCGGGGGTCGACCAGTTCGGCTGGACGCTCCTCGTGCTGGTCTGGGCGTTTATAGGCGCAAACCCCTGGGAGGAAAACGATATGTCGTTTGAGGCCATTCGCTACGAAAAGACGGACGGCGTTGCCACCATCACCAAGAACAACCCGCCGCAGTACGGCATGACGCTTGCCGTGCTGACGGAGATGCGGGCTGCGCTCATCGACGCCAACAACGACGCCGACGTTTGTGTCGTGGTCATCACTGCAGGGGGCGAGGGCTTTCACATGGGGGCCGTGGTTTTCGGCGAGGCGCGCAGCGACTGGAAGTTCTCCCCCCTGGAGTTTCGCGAGGTCATCCAGGTGGGACATGATCTTTTCCGCCTGATCGAGACGCTGGAGAAACCCGTCGTGGGCGTGGCCAAGGCGGGGGCTGTAGGCGGAGGCTTCGAAAATCTCCACGCTTGCGATTTCGTCATCGCCTCCGAGACTGCGCGCTTCAGCCAGCCGGAGGCGACGCTCGGAATGATCTGCGGCTGGGGCGGCACCCAGAGGGTCCCGAGAATGGTGGGCTGGCGCAAGGCGAAGGAGATCCTCATGGAAGGCGTGGAGCTGACCGGCAGGGAAGCCGCGGAGATCGGCCTGATCACCCGTGCGGTTCCGCTCGACGAGGTGGATGAGGCCGTCTCCGCCCTCTGTGAAAGGTTGAAGATCTGCGGTCCGGTGGCGCTCGGCTACACCAAGCTTGCGATGAACAAGGTCTGGGAAACGGACTACCGCTCGGGCCTGGACTACGAGGTAGAGGCGTCCGGTATGGTCAACAGCGCCGGGGAGTTCACTGCTGACGTGTTCGAAGATTTTCTCGCCGGGCGGCAGCCGAAATTCGCCAAACGCCAGCGGCTGACCGCTGGACGGGAATGGCGGGGGACTGACTAGCAGCGCACACCGATTGCCGGGCGAGGGCCGTTAGACACGCCCCCTCGCTCGAACTATCTTCGGCTCGATGAGCAAGAATGCAGAAAGTGAGCCGCCGCAAGCCGATCGATGCGTGGCTGTCTCCGTCTACGTGCTTCGATGCCGCGCCGGGGCAACGGAACTTTTGTTCCTGCGTCGCTCCGGCGGGCGATTCGCGGGCCAGTGGTGGCCGGTGACGGGAACCTGTGAACTTGCGGAAGCGCCCGTTGGGTGCGCTCGGCGCGAGCTTGTGGAGGAAACCGGGCTTTCACCGCGGGAGCTTCACGAAACCGACGTCACCGTGCCCGTGGAAGGCGGCGGCCATCTGCGAGTCTTCGTAGCGACGGTCAGCGCAGGCGCTGTCGTGCGGACGAACTGGGAGCACGATGATCACCGTTGGTGCTCGCAGCGTGAGGCCGTCACTGTGGTCGGCGAGTTGGCCGCTCCGATCGTGGACGAGGCCGTCAGGGTTTTCGAATCGAGATCTGACGCTCGGGGCGATACGTGAGACGACGCTTTGCACGTCGCGGTAGAGGGGCCGCACCGAATCGGAGCTGGTGCTGATGTCAGACGATCTGCTCGATAATCCGGCTTTCGCGGCGCTGCAACACGCTCACGCTGGTCTTGGTCGGTCAAGCGATCTAGCTGCCGTCTATGACCCGCTGATCTCGCCCCTGGCCGGCCTTGCGGAACCGACGATAGATGCTCTGCGCGACCTTGCCGGATTGGTGTCGCCGGGCGTCGGCGTCGGCGTGCTCTCCACGCAGCTAATGCTGCCCGAATCGGCGGATTGGCGGCTGGTGCGCGTGATGACGCTCCATCAGATGGTTTGCGACAAGCCGCCGGAGCAGCCGGAATCCTTCGACGAGCTTGCTCCGCCTGACGCCCGGGAAATGGTTGCGCTGGCCGAGCTCACCGAGCCAGGGCCGTTTCTCGAGCGAACCATCGAGATGGGGCGCTATGTGGGAGCGCGCATCGACGGCCGGCTGGTAGCCATGGCGGGTGAGCGCATGAAACCGCCTGGCTGGACCGAGATCAGCGGTGTGTGTACCCACCCGGAGGCGCGCGGTCGGGGACTCGCCCGCCGTCTGGTGCTGAACGTGCTTGCCCACTGCTTTGATCGCGGCGACCGGGCCTTCCTGCACGTCGTGGCCGGCAGCCCCAGCGAGGCGACGGCCATTGGCGTCTACGAGACGCTCGGTTTCGAGCAACGCGTGCCGATCTACGCCCACGTGTTGCTGCGTGAGGGCGCGAGGGATTGAGCCGCCGTGGCGGCCTCCCGAAGCTTACTCGGCGATGGTTTCGCCCGATCCTCCGAATTCTTCAGGAAGATCCCTGAACTTGGGCAGGCCGTCGGGCACTGCCATCGTCTTCTCACCGTAGTAGACGTGCATAGTCCCTTCGTGTGCCTTCCCGGGCACGACGTTCAGGTAGACGTCGATCATGCCCATGCCGGGGTGGTCGGTGAACACGTGGCCGCCGCACTCTTGGCAGAACTTCCGCTGGCTGCCTTCCGTCTTCGCGTAAGTTCCGAGCTTATCCTCACCCGCGGTCACCCGGACGTTGTCGGGGGACCACAGACTGAATGCGTTCACCGGAGCACCTGCCCAGGCGGCGCAGTCGGTGCAGTGACAGAAACCCATCAGGTTCGGCTCACCCGCAACCTCGATCTGAACGGCGCCGCAGAAACACGCGCCGGCGTGGGTATCGCTCATTCTCCTTCCTCCTCCTTTGGATCCGGTCGTCCGGCTAGCCGTCTAGCTCGGCGAGCCGCGCTTTCAATGTTCGCAGAGCTGTGATGTTGGCGTTCTTGATGGATTCCATGGATGGCGGCTCGGCGCTGATGTCTCCGAGTTCGGCGAGCACCACATGGACGTCGTCATGGCCGTCGACCCCTTTCAGCGTTTCCATCCAGCGGCGAACGTTTGGAAACGGCTCGAAGTCGTACACGTTGGTGAACCCGGGCTGAAGCTGGCCTATCTCAACGTAGGCGGCGAAGTCGGCAATGGTGACCGCATCCCCGGTAAGGAACGTGGATCCGTCCAGCCAGCCGGTCTCCAGGGTCTGCAGGGCGCGCGTCAGCGTGGCCTTGGCAGACGCCTGGATCGGCTCCGGAATGTTCAGATCCTTTCGGATCTTCGGCGCGACCAGCCCGGCGGATGCCTCTCTGACGTTGCGGTGGTGGTAGTGCAGGTACCAGTCCACGCGTGCGCGCTTTCGGGGGTCGGCGGGGTACATGTCGGTCCAGCCGTACTTGTTGCACAGATAGCACAGAATGGCGTGAGCCTCGCCCAGGGCGAAGCCCGAACCGGGCTCTTCGATGGTCGGGATCGTGCCCCCCGGATTCTTGGCCAGAAAATCCGGATGACGGCTACCGTTCTCGCCGGTCGTGCCGGGGTTTGTCAGCACCAGCTCGAAGGGCATGCCTTTGTGCAGCATCAGCCACATCACGGCGCGCACGGGCTGTGAAAACGGCACGCCGTAGAGTTTGAGTGGTTGAGTCGTCTCGCTCATGTGTCCTCCGTGGTCCGACGGTCACGCTAACACGCCTTTTGCCGGGTGATAAGCTCCCGTGATCTTGCCAAAGGCGCATCGCGCGTGGGCCCTGGGGATTCACGTGCATTTCACCATTCCGGGAGCAAGGTTCGAGGAAGTTTGAAGCGAAGGGAATCGATGACGAACACTTCTTTCACCCGAACGATAGCGCCGTCATGTTGAAGGTCCTGGTGATCACGGTTGGCGTTATTGGTGCCGTCGTCTTGGCCGGCGTGGTTTCCTGGTGGTATTGGGGTACCACCCTCGAACAGCCCGATTACGAGGTCATTTCGACCGGAGACGGCTATGAAGTCCGCCGCTACGAAGCCTACCTCGTCGCGCAGACCCAGGTTTCCGGAGAGTTTGATCAGGCGGGGACCCAGGCGTTCCCGATACTCGCGGGTTATATCTTCGGCAACAACGTCGAGCGTCAGGAGATGGCCATGACGACGCCCGTGGTGAGCTACGATGCCGGCACGCCTTCGGGCACATCGATGGCCATGACCGCGCCCGTCTTCAGCGCGCCCGCCGGGTCGGATGACGAGGCACCGGTCGAAGCGCTGAAAGAGAAGGTGTGGACGTACCAGTTCGTCATGGAACGGAAGTACTCCGAGGGGTCGCTGCCCGCGCCCGTTGATCCGCGCGTGGAGATCAAGCGTGTTCTGCCCCGGCTGGTGGCGGCGCGCCGCTTCTCGGGCCGCTGGCTCGAGGAGAGTGTGAAGGCTGAGGAGACGGCGCTTTTGAACGCGGTGCGCGCCGGCGGGCACGAGCCGGTGGGCCGGGTGGTCCTCGCCCGCTACAACGACCCTTTCACGCCCTGGTTTCTGCGCCGCAACGAGGTGCTCGTCGAGATTGCGGGGGAATGATGGCCGGCGTGGTAGCGCTCTCTTTCCCGGCGTAGGATAGGCGTCCCGGGTCGGAGAAGCGGTATGTCGAACCATACAGCCTGCGTCGAGTGGATTATGGGAGAAGGGGACTTCGTCGGCGGCCGCTATTCCCGAGAGCACCGCTGGACCTTTGACGGCGGTGCCGTGGTGCAGGCGTCCCCGACGCCGGCGGTGGTGCCGGAGCCGTTCTCGAACCCCGCCTGCGTGGACCCGGAAGAAGCCTTTGTCGCCGCGGTGGCCAGCTGTCACATGCTTACTTTTCTTCATATCGCCAGCCGGGCGGGATTTTCCGTGAGCCGGTATCGTGACGAAGCGGTGGGAACCATGACTAAGAACGCCCAGGGTGCCTACTGGATCAGCGAGATCACCCTCAATCCGGCGATTGATTACGCGGGCAGCGCGCCTACGGATGCGGAGCTCGACGACCTGCACGACCAGGCCCATGAGCAGTGCTTCATCGCGAACTCCATCCGCACCGAGGTCCTCGTCGGCTGACCCGCGACCGGTGCGCTCGCGCTATGATGGGGCCGGGCGCAAGGGAGGAGCGAGAACATCAGCGGCCTGAACAACAGAAAATGGGTAGTGGCCTCTCGGCCGGAAACCGAGGTGGAACCGGGCAACTTCGAGCTCGTGGAGGAACCGGTGGCTTCGCTCACGCCGGGGACAATGCTGCTCAGAACCCGATATCTCACGGTAAACCCGCCCATGCGCATGGCGCTGGTCTCCGGTGGCATAGCGGGGAAGCCCATCCCCATCGGTCGAACCATGTACGGCAGCGGTCTGGCCGAGGTGGTGGAGTCTCAGAACTCGGCCTTTGCGCCGGGCGATCTGGTCATGGGTGACCTGGGCTGGCAGGAGTACGTGATCTCCGATGGCGCGCGCCGACGTGCCGTGCGCAAGGTCGAAGCCCCGGAAGGGCTGTCACCCACCACCCTCATGCACGTGCTCGGGGGAAGCGGGCACACGGCCTATTTCGGAATGGTCGAGTTCTGTAAGCCCCGGGTAGGCGACACCATGGTGGTCTCAACCGCGGCGGGCAGCGTGGGCGCACTCGTCTGCCAGCTCGGCCGCCTGCAGGGCTGTCGGGTGATCGGCATCGCGGGGAGCGACGAGAAGTGCGACTGGGTGGTGGACGAGCTCGGTGCCGAGGCCTGCATCAACTACCGCTCGGAAGACGTTGCCACGCGTCTGGCCGAGACGTGCCCGGGCGGCGTAGACGTCTACTTCGACAACGTCGGCGGTGAGACCTTAGATGCGGTGCTCGGTCAGATCGCCATGGGCGCCCGCGTGGTCCTCTGCGGTGGCACGTCTCAGTACAACAACGACCTCGACTGGTACGGCCCCAAGAACTACTTCAACCTGGTTTACAAGCAGGCGGAGATGTCCGGGTACTTCGTCTCCAACTTCGCACACCGTTTCGATGAGTCTCTCGCCAGACTCACCGCCCTTGTTCGCGACGGGCGCCTGAAGTATCGGGAGGACGTTCTCGAAGGCATCGAGAACGTTCCGTGGGCGCTCATCCGGATTCTGCGCGGCGAGAATTTTGGCATCCCACTGATAAAGGTTTCATGACATGAGCACGGTAATGAAGGGTGCGAACGAGCCACCCACCTGTCACGGCGGCCTGAAGAACCTGGACGAAGAGCACGACTACTGGATCGACGATATTGAAGGCGCGATCCCCGCGGACCTCATCGGCACGTTCATGCGCAACGGTCCCGGCCGTCAGAAGATCGGCGGCAAGCCTTTTGGTCACTGGTTCGACGGCGACGGCATGATCAGCCAGTTCACGTTTACCGAATCAAAAGCCCACTTCCGCAACCGATACGTCAGAACGCCCAAGTACGTGGAGGAGACCGAAGCCCAGAAGATCCTCTATCGGGGGTTTGGCACGCAGATTCCCGGAGGCTGGACGAAGAACATCTTCAAATGGCCGGCCAATCCTGCCAACACCAGCATCATCTACCACGGTGGGAGGCTGCTGGCGCTGAACGAGGGTGGTCGCCCCTGGGAGCTGGAGCCGGGCTCTTTAGAGACGGTGGGCGAGTTCGACTACGACGGCGCGCTCGCCGGCAAGGCCTTCAGCGCTCACGGCAAGGTGCATCCGCAGACTGGCGACTACTTCAACTTCGGCGCGGGGACCACGGGCACCATCAAGAAGGCGCCGTGCCTGAACCTGTACCGCATAAACCCGCAAGGCCGCATGGCAAAGATGTCCCAGCTTCCCCTCCAGACGTTTCCGTTCTGCCACGATTTCGCGCTGGCTGGACGCCACGCCGTGTACTTCATCAACTCCATCGTGTTCGCCGGCATGGGCGGTTTCTTCCTGGGAAGGCACAGCATGTCGGACGGCGTGCGGTTCGATGACGACATCCCCATGCGCATCATCGTCGTGGATCTCGACACCCTGGAGGTGGTGCGCGAGTACGAAACCGAACCGGGTGCGATCATTCACTTCGGTAACGCGTTCGAAAACGGTGACGAGCTGGTCGTGGACGCCATGTTTCAGGACAACTTCGAGGTCAACGCGACGCTCGCCGACGTGTTCAACCCGTCGGGTCGGTTCGGCGGCGGCTACTACAACCGCTACCGCCTGAACCTGGCCGATGGCTCCATGAGCTGCGACCGCGTGAGCGAATGCGAGGCCGAGTTTCCCGTTTTCAACCCGGCGAAGGCCGGGCAGCCGCACTCGGTGACCTGGACGGCGTGCTCGGTGGAGAACGGCGCCAACAGCTTCTTCAACGGTTTTCAGCGAGTGACTTTCGATGGCGAAGCCGACGTCGTCACCCTGCCGGCCGGCTGCTACGGCTCGGAGCCCATGTTCGCGCCCGCAGAGGGCGCCACTCGCGAAGACGACGGCTATCTCCTCGACGTGGTTTACGACGGCTACTCACACCGCAGCGAGCTGCAGATCTACCGGGCCGATGACGTCAATGACAGGGTATGCACCCTGCACCTGAGCCATCACCTGCCCCATCAGTTTCACGGCTACTTCTCGTCCCGGACGTTTCTCGCCTAGACGGCTTCTACTGCTGCAGATAGTCGTCGAGGGTCTGGTGCAGGTGGCGGATCCGGACCTCCTGATAGTTGAGCAGGGTGGCGCCGTGCTTGCGTGATGCCCTGAACCCTTCCTGCTGAGCGCGGAGGTTGCCCGTGTCCTGGTCGTACACCTCGCCCAGGTTGGTGTCGAAGCCGGGCACCGTGGTGAAGCTGTCGCGTTCCTTCAGCCGATGGGGGCGCGCCGGAGGCGGTGGGCGACCCTGGTCGGGTGCCGGCCTGAGGATCAGCAGCTCGAAGAGCGTCCGATTCGGATTCTCGCCGATGGGGCGGAATCGGTAGACCATAGGCAGCGACAGCTGCGGGAAAAGCACCATGTTCGGAAACAGACCGTACTGAGAGACGTCGATCATCTCGGTGTCGGTATAGCGTCCGAGGTCGGTTGCGTATTTCTCCCCCAGGGTCTGACGGAGCACCCGGGCCATGACGATTCGGGCGGTTTCTCCGGGCTTGACCTTCACGGCGTCGCCGAGCACCGACCGGTCCCCGACCAGCATCATGTCCACCAGCTCCTGCTCCGTGGGCTGCGGATCGATGCTGGGGCTTGAGACGCCGAAGGCGCAGAAGAAGCGGGACACGTGGTCGGTGAAGACGTCGTACTGGGTGCCCTCGTCGTCGCTGCCGTACAGGAGCTGTGGGTGGGTCTCCTGGGTGTGGTAGTTCTCGATGAATGCCTCGATGGCGGCCTTCCAGTTGCAGTCGAGCTCTTTCTCGATGTGCAGCTCCACGAAACGTTTCGACAGGTCGAAGTTTTCGAGATGCTCGGGTATCGGGGCGAGATATTCGCTCAAAGGCGGTGGGTCTTCATCGAGGTTGATGAAGACGAAGCCGCCCCACAGCCCCACGGCCACCTGAGGCAGCGCGAAGTCGCGCGCGTTGACGTGTGGTGCGTCCCAGGCGTAGGGGACCCGCTTCAGGCTGCCGTCCAGCTCCCAGGTCCAGCCGTGAAAAGGGCAGCGAATCTCGCTGAACGCGCCGTCGGACCCGCCTGATCGAAACTTGGTTCCGCGGTGGAGGCACGCGTTGACATAGGCTCTGATCTCGCCATTGGCATCGCGAACGATCAGAACCGAGTGCGGGCCGATCTCGTAGACGTAGTAGTCGCCGGGGTCGGCAATGTGCTCTTCGCGGCAGGCCCATTGCCACGTCCGGGTCCACAT
>JABAHS010000832.1_pt5 | contig 10806 bp, 9 predicted proteins | sample 7062111 | NCBI WGS metagenome assembly JABAHS01 (sample SAMN14534600, study PRJNA622989) | marine sediment metagenome | biome: marine biome [ENVO:00000428]; feature: marine pelagic biome [ENVO:01000023]; material: deep marine sediment [ENVO:00002113]; isolation source: pool of 4 deep marine... | reverse complement strand
ACGATCGACGGGGCGCTGTTCGATCTCGGCGTGTCCGGGCATCAGTTCGACACACCCTCTCGCGGCTTCTCCTACCGGCACCCCGGACCACTGGACATGCGCATGGGTCCGGATGCCTCCTTCAGCGCCTCCGACGTCGTCAACCAGTGGCCGTTCGAGCGCCTCCGGGACGTCATCCAGCGCTACGGCGAGGAGCGCTTTGCCGGACGGATCGCCCGCGCCATCGTCGAGCGGCGTCCCATCGAAGACACCGTCGATCTTGCGGAGGTGGTGCGCTCGGCGGTGCCGGCAGCAGCTCGCCGGACCGGTGGACATCCTGCGAAGAGGACATTCCAGGCCATCCGCATGGCGGTCAACGACGAACTCTCCGAGATCGAGCGAGGTCTCGAGGCGGCACTCGACCGGATGGCAGAAGGCGGCCGCTGCGTCGTTGTGTCCTACCACTCGCTCGAAGATCGCATCGTCAAACAGTCGTTCGCCGATCGTGCCCGCGGCTGTGTCTGCCCGCCCGAGTTCCCGGAATGTCGTTGCGGACGCCTTCCGACCTTCCGGTTGGTGACCCGCAAGCCGCTTCGCCCGACACCCGGCGAAGTCGAGCGCAATCCCCGCGCTCGAAGCGCCCGCCTGCGCTGCGTCGAGAGGATCGCAGCGTGACTGCCCGCCCGCGCCCGTCGTCGTCGCAGCCGGCCGCCCGCCTCCGGGTGATCCAAGGCCGGCGGTACGTTCGACCTCGCGCCTGGGGGTGGATGCTCGTCGCGTTCGCCGCCGNNCTGGTGATCACCAACACGGCACTCGATCAGTCGGCATTCGATCTGCAGGAGATTCGCGCTCAGATCGCCGAAGAACAGACCCGATTCGATCAGTTGCGTCTGGAAGTCGCCCGCCTCAAGTCGCCGGAGCGCATCCAGCCCCTGGCCGAGCAGATGGGCATGGTCTATCCGGATCCGGCGGAGCGGAGAACGGTCACCGCCGAAGGAGTCGTGGTCGTGCAAACCAACGACGACCGGTGGACCAACATGAAATCGATCGTGAGCGCATCACCATGATGGTCGGACCTGGCGCTGGGGGCCGATGCCGCGGTGGTGGTCTTCGAAGGACCGCCCGCCGGGTTCGGCCGGAGGAATAGCGGTGAGCGGGCGCACTCGCGCCCGCCGCCTGCTGCGAGCTGATCTCCGACTGATCGCCGTCGGCGTGATCCTGGTGCTCGCCTGGACCGGAATCGGCTTCCGCCTGTTCCAGATCCAGGTCGTCGACGCCTCCGTCTACGAGGAGCGCAGCAGAGAACAGCGGACCATTCGACAGGATCTCGCCGCCGCGCGCGGCACCATCTTCGATCGCGAGGGTCAGCTCCTCGCGGTGACCATCGACGGCGTCACGATCTCGGCCAACCTGGCCGAGATCGACGACACGACCGTCGTGGCCTCACTCGTCGCGGCAGCTCTCGGGGAGAACCGCGACGAACTCAAGGAACGTCTGGATTCAAAAGAGAGCGGATGGGTCACCTTGATACGCCAGCTCGAACCGGCTCAGGCGGATGCCGTCCGTGAAATGGACATCGCAGGCCTCTACTTCGTCGCAGAGCCAAAGCGTGTGTATCCGGCAGGCCGGTTCACATCATCGGTCGTGGGGTTCGTCGGCTGGGACAACGAAGGCCTCGAAGGCCTCGAGTACTTCTACGAGAGCGCGCTGTCGGGCACCCCCGGATACGCCGAGTGGGAACGCGCCATCGGCGGAGCTCCGATTCCCTCGGCCGGCAGTGTCGTCGTCCCTGCCGTGCCCGGTTCCGACCTGATCTCCACGATCGATCTGGACATCCAGTTCGCCGCCTCGCAGGCATGTGCGGAGACCGTCGACAGGACCGACGCCCAGCGCTGCACGGTCGTGGTTCTGGATCCGGAAACCGGAGAGATTCTGGCCATGGTGAACTCGCCCAGTTTCGATCCCAACAACGTCAGGGCCGCCGACCCGCTGCTCCTGCAGAACGCGGCGGTGCGGATGACCTACGAGCCGGGCTCGACGCAGAAGCTGGTCACCGTGGCGTCCGCCATCGAAGATGGCGCCGTCGAGTGGAGCACGCTCTTCGAGGGAGTTCCCTATCAGCTCGAAGTGATCAGTGGTGCGTGTTCAAAAGGTGGTGACGTGTACGGGTGCTACCACGATGCCTATCCGCATCCCGATCTCGACCTGACCGTCAAGGACATCTTCACCCGGTCGTCGAACACCGGTACGATCCTCATCCAGCGCGAACTGGGTGACTCGGCCCACCGTGACTACCTCGAGAAGTGGGGGTTCGGTACTCGTACCGGCGTCGACTTCTCTGGTGAGGCGGCGGGAGCCGCCGAGGTCGATATCAACTGTGGCCCGTGTACGGCTTCGGCGGCCATCGGCTACAGCGTGTCGGTGACCCCACTACAGATGGCATCCTTCTACGCGGCCATCGCCAACGACGGGGTGTGGGTGCAGCCGCACCTGGTGAGCAGCATCGTGGACGGCGCCGGTGTACGTGAGGCCGTCGAGTGGGCGGACCGAAGGATCGTGTCTGAGGAGACGGCCAGGATCATGCGTTTGCTGCTCCACTCGGTCGTCGAGGGTGAGGGTGGCACCGGTGCCAACGCTCGCGTCAAGGGATACGACGTCGGCGGTAAGACCGGCACGACGCGCAAGTGGGAGAACGGCTCGTACTCCGAGACATCCTGGATCGCCAGCTTCATCGGCATGGCGCCGATCGACGACCCGCAACTCGTCGTTGCCGTCGTCGTCGACTCGCCGGTCAACGGACACTACGGGGGCGAAGCTGCCGCCCCGGCCTTCGCCGAGGTCATGGAACAGGCCCTGCATCAGCTCGGGATCACCCCTGATGAGTGAGGCGCCGACCAGCGTGGCGCGCCTTGCCGAAGTCGTCGGCGGATCCGTGGCCGGCAACGGCGACGTCCCGGTCGTCGATGTCGTCCACGACAGCCGGGAAGCCCGGCCGGGCGTCCTGTTCGTGGCCATCCGGGGGTTCACGACCGATGGTCATCGATTTGTCCACCAGGCGGTCCGCTCCGGTGCCTCGGCGGTATGCGTCGAGACTCCGGACCCCGAGTGTCCGGTTCCTCAGATCGTCGTTGCCGACGCGAGGGCGAGCCTTGCCCCGCTGGCGGCCGAGGTACACGGACACCCCTCGTCGGACCTCCGCATCGTCGGCATCACCGGGACCAACGGGAAGACGACCGTGACGTACCTCCTGGAAGCCATTGCCGCGCACGCGGGACTGGCGGTTTCGCGGATCGGGACGACGGGAGCTTCGGTTGGCGGACGCACTCTGCCGCTCTCTCGCACGACCCCCGAAGCGTCGGATCTGCAGCGGCTCCTCGGTTCCATGCGGGATGCCGGCGTCGACGTGGTGGCCGCCGAGGTCTCGTCCCATGCCCTCTCCCTCGGGCGGGTCGACGACACGGCGTTCGCGGTGGTCGCCTTCACCAACCTCTCCCAGGATCACCTCGACTTCCACGGCACGATGGATGACTACTTCGCGGCCAAAGCCTCGCTGTTCGAGGCGGGGCGGGCGGCGCGCGCCGTCATCAACACGGACGACCCGCACGGTCGAGTGCTGGCAGGTTCGGTGACGATCCCGATGCTCCGTGTCGGCGTCGATATTCGAGCAACGGGTGTGGAACCCGGACGTAGCGGTTCACGTTTTCTGCTGGTGACGCCTGCAGGCTCGGCTCCCGTCTCGCTTCCCCTCGCCGGTAGCTTCAACGTGTCGAACGCCCTCATCGCCGCAGGATGCGCCCTCTCGCTCGGGGTCGGCGTCGAGGCCATCGCCGCAGGACTCGACTCACTCGGGCCGATTCCCGGACGGTTCGAAGTGGTGCCGCTCGAGGGTGGACCGACGGTCGTGGTCGACTACGCCCACACGCCCGACGGCGTGTCCGGTGTCATTTCTTCTGCCCGGAGCCTCGGCGGGGGTGCCGTGATCGTGGTGCTCGGCGCCGGAGGAGATCGTGATCGATCGAAGCGCCCGGCGATGGGAAGAGCCGCTTCCTCCGCCGATCGGTTCATCCTGACCTCCGACAACCCGCGCTCTGAACCGCCGGATGAGATCATCGCCGCCGTTGCGGGCGGCGTCGAGGGGGATGTCGAACTACTCGTCGAGCCCGACCGGCGTGAAGCGATCAAGCGCGCCCTGGCCGGCGCGAATCCCGACGACACCGTCTTGGTGCTCGGCAAGGGACACGAGACGGGACAGGAGATCGCCGGGGTCGTGCACCCGTTCGACGACCGGAGAGTCGTTTCCGAGGAGTTCGCCGCGCTCGGAGAGGCCACCTCATGATCGCTCTCCTCAGCGCGGCCGCAATCGCCTTTGGTGTCGCCATCCTGGGAACCCCCTACGCCATCCGGTTCCTGCGGAGGCACAGCATCGGGCAGTTCATCCAGGAAGAGGTGTCGGGCCATTCACACAAGCACGGAACGCCGACGATGGGTGGGGTGGTGATCGTCGCCGCCGTCCTGGTCGGCTACGTCGCTTCTCACATCTCCTTCTGGAGTCAAGAGTCCGGGTTCGGGCTGGATGTGCGTGGTTTCGCGGCGGGCGGGATGCTGGTCGCGTTCGCGTTCGTGGGCATGGGCGTCATCGGTTTCGTGGACGACTTCCTCAAGGTCACACGCGAACGGAACCTCGGGTTGGGCAAGGCGGCCAAGTTCGGCGGCCAGCTGGCGATCGCCGGAATCTTCGCCTGGTGGGCGGTGGAGTCGGGAGTCTCCACCGACGTCGGTTTCACCCGTTCACTCGGTATCAACCTCGGGATCGCCTACTTCATCTGGGTGCTGTTGATGCTGACCGCCACGGCCAATGCGGTCAACATCACCGACGGGCTCGACGGACTGGTCTCCGGTTCGGGCGCCCTGGTGTTCGGCGCCTACACCATCATCATGTTCTGGATCTTCCGCAACGGCGACTTCTACGGCGAGTTCCTCGCCGAGGAACTGAGCGCCCTCGAGCTTGCCGTGTTCGCCGCAGCGCTGTTCGGTGCCCTGCTCGGTTTCCTATGGTGGAACACGGCGCCGGCCAAGATCTTCATGGGCGACGTCGGATCCCAGTCGATCGGCGGTGCCCTCGCCGCCCTGGCGCTGATCTCGAACACCGACCTGCTGTTGCTCCTGCTCGGCGGGCTGTACGTGATGGAAACGGTCACGGTGATCATCCAGATCATCAGCTTCCGCGGCTTCGGACGCCGGGTGTTCCGCATGACGCCCATTCACCATCACTTCGAGCTGGCCGGCTGGCCCGAGACGACGATCATCGTCCGCTTCTGGATCCTGGCTGCGATCGGCGTAGCGATCGCTCTCGGCGTGTTCTACGGCGATTTCATCACCAACGGCGGTGTGGGGCTGTGAGCCGGGTGATGAAGATGCTCGTCTTGGGCGCGGGTATCTCGGGTCGGGGAGCGCTCCGCCTCGCCGCGCGACTCGGCTACGACGTTGCGGTGTTCGACCGCGATCCGGGGGCGGTCGAGGACCTGATCGAGACGGCCCGGTACGGCGGCGACTGGACGGATACTCTGCTCGACGGCGTCGATGTGGTGGTGACGAGTCCCGGGATCCCGGAGCATGCGTCACCGCTGGTGGCCGCACTCGAACGCGGACTCACGGTGTGGAGTGAGCTCGAGTTTGCAGCACGCCACATCGACGCGTCCATCGTGGCGGTGACCGGTACCAACGGGAAGACGACGGTGACCTCGCTGGTGGCATCGATGCTGAGCGAATCCGGCATACGATCCACGGCGGCCGGCAACATCGGCACGGCCCTCACGGACATGGTCGGCGCAGGCTATGAGACGATCGTCGTCGAGGCCTCGAGCTTTCAACTCCGTTTCATCGAGCGGTTCGCTCCCGACGTCGCCGTACTGCTCAACATTGCTCCCGACCACCTCGACTGGCACCAGGGCTTCCGGCAGTATCGCGATGCAAAGGCCAACCTCGTTCTCAATGCCGGACCGAACGTACCGCTCGTCTACGACTGCGACGATCCTGAAGCTTCGGCCGTGGCGAGCACCGCCGCCTCCACTCCCGTCCCGGTGAGCGGCATTGCCCGTGTCGAGGGAGGTTGGGGCGTCGAAGGCGACCTGCTCGTGCTCCCGAGGCTGCACCTACCGCTGAAGGACGTCCCGGTGGAGGATCCTGCCTTTCGCCTCGACCTGGCAGCGGCCGGCACCGCGGCTGCACTGGCCGGTGCAACCCCCGATGCGGTGCGCAAGGCGATCGAGGGCTTCGTGCCGATATCACACCGGAGGACGCTGGTGGGAACCTGGCGCGATGTGACCTGGGTCGACGACTCGAAGGCGACCAACCCGCACTCGGCACTGGCTGCGGTGCGAGCCTATCCGTCGGTGGTTCTCATCGCCGGAGGCCGCAACAAGGACCTCGATTTGGCTCCGATCGTGCAGAGACCCGAGGTGAAGGCGGTCGTGGCAATCGGAGAGGCTGCCGGCGACATCCTCGCCGCCGCCGCCGGCTCCCGACCGGCGGTCGGGGCCGGCTCGATGGGTGAGGCGGTGAAGGCAGCGTCCGACCTGGCCGCGCCGGGAGACACCGTGCTCCTGGCACCGGGTTGTGCGAGCTTCGACATGTTCGAGTCGTACGGCCATCGCGGTGAGGCGTTTCGTGAAGCAGTGCTCGAACTGGAGGGGCAATCATGACGACGAAGGTGACCTCGATTGCCGGCGTGCGGTCGGCGGCGCGGCGACAGGTGGCCACCGCCGAAGTGAATACCAGGCTGACGGTGCTCCTGAGCCTCACCGTCGGGTTGCTGATCATCATCGGGCTGGGGGCGATGCGAAGTGCGTCATCCGTCGTCGGGCTGCAACTCGAAGGAAACGGCTGGGCGTACTTCACCCGCCAGCTGATCGCCATGGCGGTCGGACTCGTCGCACTCCTCATCGCCGCCCGGATCCCATATGCCTGGTACCGGCGGTTCGCGCTCCCCATCTTCGTGCTTTCGACGATCGGGCTGCTCGCCGTTCTCCTCGTCGGCGACAGAGACTACGGGAGCCAGCGGTGGATCGACCTCGGGTTCGTCGAGTTCCAGCCATCCGAGTTCGCCAAATTCGCCACGATCGTGGCACTGGCCGCAGTGATGGCGAAGAAGGCGAAGTCGCTGGACGACGTGTGGCACTTCGTGGTTCCCGTGGCAGCCATCGTCGGCACGACGGGGCTGCTCGTCATGCTCGAACCGGACCTCGGCACCACACTGATCATCGCCGCCGCGGCGTTCGCCGTCCTGGTGGCATCGAGTGCGCCGCTCAGGTACGTCCTCACAGCAGGCGTGCTGGGGTCGGGCACGGCGATGCTGCTGGCATACGCCGCCGACTACCGACTGGCCCGTGTCACGGCATTCCTGAATCCCTACGCCGATGAACTGGGTGACGGGTATCAGGTGTTGCAGGGGCTCGGAGCGCTCGGGACCGGAGGAGCATTCGGAGTCGGCCTCGGTTCGAGCAGGACCAGATGGGGATGGGTGCCGAACGCGCACACCGACTTCATCTTCGCCATCATCGGAGAAGAGATCGGATTCGCCGGTGGAGTGGTGATTCTCTTCCTGTTCGCGATGCTCGCCGTCCTCGGTTTGACCATCGCCCTGCGCGCCCCCGATCGATTCGGACGGCTTCTCGTGACCGGGATCACCGTATGGCTGGCTGCACAGGCCGTGGTCAACATCGGTGGCGTCGTGCAAGCCTTGCCGATCACCGGAATGCCGCTCCCGTTCATCTCGTTCGGGGGTACCGCCCTGATCATGGCCATGGGGGCCGTCGGCGTGATGATCAACGTCGCCCGCAGCGGGGTGTCGGCGTCGCGGCGCCGGAACCAATGACGTACGCAATCGCTGCCGCCGGGACCGGAGGGCCACGTATATCCGGGGCTCGCCGTCGGAGAGCAGCTGGTGGCCGACGGTGTGGATCGCTCCGACATTCTCTTCGTCGGCGGCAAGCGCCTGGCCGCCCGGGTGTATCCCGCCGCCGGGTACCCCTATCTCGAGCTCGAAGTGCGAGGTCTGAGTCGCAGTGCGTCGCTTCGCAACCTGTCGTTGCCCTTCGTGGTGGCTCGGGCGATGCGGCGCGCCGCCGACGAGTTCCGGCGGCGAGATGTGCGCGTGGTGCTGGGCATGGGCAGCTACACCAGCGTCCCGGTGGGGCTCGCCGCCCGCCGCCGCCGGTTGCCCCTCTACCTCCACGAACAGAACGCCCACGCCGGTCTGGCCAACAAGCTGATGGGCCGGCTCGCCGTCACCACCTTCACCTCCTTCGAGATCACCGAGGGAGCCGTGCGGCCCCTCCACGTCGGGAACCCCATCCGTGCCGCCCTCGCCGGCTTCAGCCGAGCCGATCTTCGACATGCCGCCTTCGACCGCTACGGTCTCGAACCCGGTCGGGTGACGATCGGCGTCGTGGGCGGGAGCCTGGGCGCCAGAGCGGTCAACCGCGGGATGGTCGAAGCGATGAGGAGTTGGGACGGACCTCCGGTCCAGATCGTTCATCTGGCCGGTCGTGAGCATGCAGCAGAGGTAGGGGCGGCTGTGGCGGAGGCCGGCCTGCGCTGGATCGTCCTCGATTTCGAGAGCGAGATGGAGTACTTCTTCGCCGTCGCCGACTTCGTCGTCGCCCGCGCCGGCGGCATGGTGGCCGAAATCACCGCCACCGGCAGCCCGTCGATTCTGATCCCGGGCGGCTTCGGATCGGGTGGCCACCAGCAAGCGAATGCCGAGGCGCTCGAACGTGCCGGAGCGGCCAGGATCGTCCGGGAGGGGGATACCGGAGGTCTGAGCAGGGTGATCCGGGATCTGGCCGGAGATCCGGCGGGGCGCCGGAACATGTCGTCGGCTGCGAAGTCCATCGCCCGACCGACGGCGGCTGCCACAATCGGAGCCGAACTCAGGCGAGCGCATGGTTGAAGATCTGACGGTTCCACGACGTATTCACATCATCGGTGCTGCCGGAGCAGGCATGAGCGCCCTGGCAAAACTCCTGGCGCAGCTCGGCCATGCCGTCTCCGGCTCCGATCTCAAGCCGGGCTCTGCGCTCGGCTTGCTCGAGGCGGCGGGTGTCACGACCTGGACGGGCAGCAGTCCTGAATCCATCGACGGTGTCGACCTGGTGGTGGCCTCATCGGCCGTACCCGATCGTGACCTCGAAGTGCTTGCCGCGGTCGAACGCGGCATCCCTGTGTGGAGGCGACCGCGCCTGCTCGAGGCGTTGACGGCAGCCATGCCTGCGGTCGGGGCGACGGGCACCCACGGAAAGACGTCGACCACGGCGATGCTCATTGCGATGCTCCGGTCGCTCGGCCTCGATCCGAGCTTCGTGGTCGGAGGGGAGCTCGTCGACCTCCGCACCAATGCGCATCTGGGAACCGATCGACCATTCGTGCTCGAGGCCGACGAGGCGTTCAGGACCTTCGAATCCTTGCACCTCGAGGGTCTCGTCGTCACCAACGTCGAACCGGAGCATCTCGATCACTTCGGAACCGTCTATCAGATGGAAGACGCGTTCGCCTCCGTCGTGCGCACCGTGGACGGTCCGGTGGTCGTGGGCGTCGACGATGCGGGAGGCCGCCGGCTGGCCGAGCGCACCGGACGTCCGACCTACGGCACCGCGGCAGACGCCGACTGGCGGATCGGTGATGTCGAGGAACACTCGATGGCGGTGGAGTTTCGCCTGTTCGGTCCGGGTTTCGAGGAGCGTGTGCGGGTATCCCGTCCCGGACTGCACACCGCTCGAAATGCAGCCGGCGCGCTGGCTCTCCTCCACCTGCTCGGGTTCGACGCCGACGCCGCCGTCCCGGCATTGAGGGAGTTCGCCGGCATCCGGCGCCGGTACGAACTGCGGGCGACGATCAACGGAGTGACCATCATCGACGACTACGCCCACCATCCCACCGAAGTCGCGGCGACCGTGCGAGCCGCCCGGCAAGGCGAGTGGAATCGGATATGGGCCGTGTTCCAGCCCCATCTCTACAGCCGGACCGAGCAGTTGCACCGCGAGTTCGGGCTCGCACTGTCCGGATGCGACCGGATTGTGGTGACCGACGTGTTCGGGGCGCGCGAGGTGCCGCGTCCCGGCGTCACCGGAAGGCTCGTGGCCGACGCGGCACGCAGTCTCAGCGAGGCAGGAGTCGACTACGTGCCGCACCGTGCCGACCTCGCCGCCTTTCTCGCGGATCTCGTCGGTCCCGGCGATCTCGTGCTCACGATGGGCGCCGGCGACATCACACTCCTGCCCGCCGAACTCGCCGAGGCCTTGTCCGGGGCACGCAACTGATGGACGGCTGGCGTGCCCTCGACGCCCGGGGCCTCGTTCGGAGAGAGGAGCCGCTGGCCCAGTTCACCACCTACAAGCTGGGAGGTCCGGCGTATCTCTTCGTAGAGGTGCACGAACGATCGGATCTCGCGGACCTCCTTGCCGGACTGCGAGCTACGCCGCTTCCCGTCCTCGTGCTCGGACGAGGAAGCAACGTGCTGGTCTCCGACGACGGTTTTCCGGGAGTCGTCGTGCATCTCGGCTCCGGATTCAGCCGGGTCGAGCGGGCGGGCGACGATGTCCTCGCCGGCGGGGCGACCCCGCTCCCACATCTCGCTCGCACGGCGGCACGGCTCGGGAGGGGTGGGCTCGAGTTCTACGTGGGCATACCGGGTTCGGTAGGAGGGGCGATCCGCATGAATGCGGGCTGTCTCGGATCGGAGACGGCCGAAGTTCTGGTGGAGGCGGAGGTGTTCTCGCTCGCGGACGGAGCGACGAACACCAGGACCCCGGCCCTGCTCGATCTCTCCTA
>JABAHS010005782.1_pt1 | contig 10809 bp, 11 predicted proteins | sample 7062111 | NCBI WGS metagenome assembly JABAHS01 (sample SAMN14534600, study PRJNA622989) | marine sediment metagenome | biome: marine biome [ENVO:00000428]; feature: marine pelagic biome [ENVO:01000023]; material: deep marine sediment [ENVO:00002113]; isolation source: pool of 4 deep marine... | reverse complement strand
CCGGGGCCAAGTTTCGAGGTGAGTTCGAGGAGCGCTTGAAAGCCGTGCTCAATGAGCTCGCCAAGCAGGAGGGCCAGATCATCCTGTTCATCGATGAGCTACATACGATGGTCGGTGCCGGCAAGGCCGAGGGCGCGATGGATGCCGGCAACATGCTCAAGCCTGCGCTCGCGCGCGGTGAGCTGCACTGCGTCGGCGCGACGACGCTCGATGAGTATCGCAAGTACGTCGAGAAAGACGCCGCGCTCGAGCGCCGCTTCCAGAAGGTGCTCGTCGACGAGCCGACCGTCGAGGACACGATCGCGATCCTGCGCGGCTTGAAAGAGCGCTACGAGGTCCACCACGGCGTGGAGATCACCGATCCCGCCATCGTTGCCGCCGCGACGCTCTCGCATCGCTATATCAGCGATCGCCAGCTTCCCGACAAAGCCATCGATCTCGTCGACGAGGCAGCCTCGCGTATCCGCATGGAGATCGATTCCAAGCCCGAGTCCATGGATCGGCTCGAGCGCCGCCTGATTCAACTGAAGATCGAGCGCGAGGCCCTCAAGAAAGAATCCGACGAGGCTTCCAAGCGCAGACTCGAGGATCTCGAATCCGAGATCACCGCGCTCGAGCGCGAGTTCGCCGATCTCGAGGACGTTTGGAAGGCCGAGAAGGCCGCGATGCAAGGCGCGACGCATTTGAAAGAGGAGCTGGAGCGGGCACGTCTGGAGCTCGAGCAGGCCTCGCGCGCCAGCGACCACGCGCGCGCCTCGGAGCTGCAGTACGGACGCATTCCCGAGCTCGAGCGCGAGCTCGAGCAAGCCCTTGCGCGCGAGGATCAGGACTACCAGCTCGTCCGAAATCGCGTGACCGACGAGGAGGTCGCCGAGATCGTCTCGAAATGGACCGGTATTCCGGTCTCTAAGATGCTCGAGGGCGAGCGAGACAAGCTCCTGCGCATGGAAGAATTCTTGGAGACGCGGGTCGTGGGTCAAGGTGAGGCGCTGCAGATCGTGTCAGACGCCATTCGCCGCTCACGGGCCGGTCTCGCCGATCCGAACCGGCCAAACGGATCGTTTCTATTCTTGGGTCCGACGGGTGTCGGCAAGACCGAGCTCACCAAGGCGCTCGCCGAGTTCCTGTTCGACACGGACGAGGCCATGGTGCGCATCGACATGTCGGAGTTCATGGAGAAGCACTCCGTGGCGCGGCTGATCGGCGCGCCGCCCGGCTATGTCGGCTACGAGGAAGGCGGCTATCTGACCGAGGCCGTGCGACGCAAGCCTTACTCGGTCGTGCTGCTCGACGAGGTCGAGAAGGCGCATCCCGACGTTTTCAACGTGCTGCTGCAGGTGCTCGACGATGGGCGCCTGACCGATGGGCACGGCCGCACGGTCGATTTCCGCAACACCGTCGTGATCATGACGTCGAACCTCGGCAGCCAGCGCATCCAGGAGCTGGCGGGCGAGGATAACTACGAGGCGATGAAGGCGGCCGTCATGGAGGTCGTGACCGAGGCGTTCCGGCCCGAGTTCATCAACCGGATCGATGACGTCGTCGTGTTTCATCCGCTCGATTCGGCGCATCTGCGCAAGATCGTCGACATCCAACTTAACTTTCTGCACGCGCGGTTGTCCGAGCGTGACATGGCGCTGAACCTCGATGAGGACGCGCGCGATCGCCTTGCCGAGGCCGGCTACGACCCGGTGTACGGGGCGCGCCCGCTCAAGCGCGAGATTCAACAGCAGCTCGAGAATCCGTTGGCTCAGCGCATACTCGGCGGCGAGTTCGTTCCCGGCGACACGATTCGTGTGACCGTAGGCGCGGATGGCCTGGAGTTCGCCAAGGGTGACGCGGTGGCAGCGGCTTGAAACAGTGACATCTGCGCGAACCGCAGGCTTGCATTAGGCTCGCTTGCATTACTGGGGCCGCGCTCCAAGAATACGCCCCGAAATTCGGTTGTAGAGACCACGAATGCCAATTTACGAGTACCGCTGTGACGCCTGTGGGCACGAGCTCGACGCGCTGCAAAAAATCAGCGACGCGCGGCTCGTGGACTGCCCCGAGTGCGAGGCAAGCGCGCTACGCCGGCTGATTTCCAAGCCGAGCTTCAGGCTCAAAGGCAGCGGTTGGTACGAGACGGATTTCAAGTCCGACAAAGAGAATAAGCGCAACCTGGCCGGTGCGAAGGACGAGAAGCCGGGGTCTGATCAAAAGAGCGACGATAAGCCTGCGGCGAAGAAGGACGCCAAGTCCTCCGACAGCGGCACGAAGAAGAGCGAGAGCAAGAAGAGCGCCGACAAGGCGAAGGCCTGAGCCGCGCTTGCGCGGCCCTGGGCTTCCCCGTAACATCCGGCGTCCTTTCAAGAGGTTAGCCTCATGCGCAGCCACTACTGCGGTCACGTCAACGAAGGTCTGATCGGCCAGGAGGTCACGGTCGCCGGCTGGGTGCACCGCCGGCGCGATCACGGCGGCGTGATCTTCGTCGACCTGCGCGATCGCGAGGGCTTGCTCCAGGTCGTTTTCGATCCCGATTACGAGGCGATTTTCGCCGAGGCGGAACGCCTGCGCAGTGAGTACGTGCTCACGATCACGGGCAAGGTGCGCGAGCGTCCCGAAGGGACGATCAATCCGAACATGCCGACCGGTCAAGTCGAGGTCCTCGCCCACGAGCTGACCGTGCTCAACGCATCGAAGACGCCGCCGTTTCATCACGACGAAGCTGCGAGCGAGGAAACGCGGTTACGGTATCGCTATCTCGACCTGCGCCGCGAGCAGATGCAGCGCAACTTGAGGCTGCGTCACGACGTCGCACGCACGATTCGGGGCTACCTCGATGATCAGGGCTTCCTCGAGATCGAGACGCCGATCCTGACGAAGTCGACGCCCGAGGGCGCGCGCGACTACCTCGTGCCGAGCCGCACGCATCCGGGTCAGTTCTTTGCGCTGCCGCAGTCGCCGCAGCTCATGAAGCAGCTGCTCATGATGTCGGGCTTCGACCGCTACTATCAGATCGTCAAGTGTTTTCGCGACGAGGACCTGCGTGCCGATCGTCAGCCGGAGTTCACGCAGGTCGACATCGAGACGGCGTTTCTCGATGAGTTCCAGATCATGGAGATCATGGAGTCGCTCGTCCGTGAGACCTTCAAGTCCGTGCTGGACGTCGAGCTGCCGAACCCGTTTCCGCGTATCACCTACGGCCAGGCGATGGCGAGCTACGGCAGCGACGCGCCGGATCTGCGTAACCCGCTCGAGCTCGTCGAGGTCGCGGATCTATTCACAAACGTCGAGTTCAAGGTTTTCGCCGGCCCTGCCAACGACGACGAGAGCCGCGTTGCTGCATTGAAGTTACCCGGAGGCGGGCGGCTCACGCGTAAGGAAATCGACGATTACACAGCGTTCGTCGGCCGCCACGGTGCCAAAGGCCTTGCCTATATCAAGGTCAACGATATCGCGGCCGGGGTCGAGGGCTTGCAGTCGCCGATTCTAAAATTCTTACCTGACGAGGCTGTCATGCACGTCCTCGAGCGCGTCAGCGCCGAGACCGGCGACCTCGTTTTCTTCGGTGCCGACAAGGCGCGCGTCGTCAACGACAGCTTGGGCGCGCTGCGCGATGAGCTCGGCCGCGACTTCGAGTTGCTCGAGGGCCGTTGGCGGCCCGTTTGGGTCGTGGAGTTTCCGGTCTTCGAGAAGGACTCGGACGGCAACTGGACCTCGGCGCACCATCCGTTTACGGCGCCGCACACCGAGTCACCCGAGGAGTTGCTCGCACACCCGGGTCGCGCACTTGCACGCGCTTACGACATGGTGCTCAACGGCACGGAGATCGGAGGCGGTTCCGTGCGAATTCACCGGCCCGACATGCAGACGGCCGTGTTCGAGTTACTCGGCATCGATGCCGAGGAAGCGGAGCTCAAGTTCGGTTTTCTGCTCACGGCGATGGACTACGGCTGTCCGCCGCATGGCGGCATCGCCTTCGGGCTCGACCGTCTCGTGATGCTCATGGCCGGTGCCGATTCGATCCGCGACGTCATTGCCTTCCCCAAGACGCAGACCGCCAGTGATCTGTTGACGAGTGCGCCGAGTGAAGTGAGCCCGGAGCAGCTCAAAGAGGTCGGTGTTCGGCTGCGCACGAAGTCGAAGTGAGCGCCGCCGCGTTCAAGCGCCCCGAATCCGTTCTCGTCGTCGTCTATACCTCCGATTCTTTGTGCCTCATGCTCGAGCGCGTCGAGCCGCGCGGTTTCTGGCAGTCCGTTACAGGCAGCTTGCGTTGGGACGAAGCGCCGGCTGATGCGGCGGCGCGCGAGGTTCGTGAGGAGACAGGGCTCGGAGCGGTCGGTCTCGTCGATGCGAAGCACCAACGCCGCTTCCCGATTGCACCTCAGTGGCGCCACCGTTATGCAGCCGACGTGACCGAGAACCTCGAGCATTGCTTCTATCTCGAGCTACCGGCTGTCCTCGATGTAGCGCTCAATCCCGCCGAGCACGGTCGCTACGAGTGGCTCGATCTCGAGGCCGCAATCGAGCGCGCGACCTCGTGGACGAATCGCGAAGCGCTCGAAGCATTGCGTCGGGCTTGAACTTGGCTACATAGTCGGCCTATGACCCATGTCGTCGTGGTGCACGGCCTGTACATGCCCGGCAGCGAGCTTTACTTGCTGCGCCGCAGGCTAATTCGTGCAGGCTTCGCCGCGACGCAGTTTCGCTATCGAACGATCGTCCACGACGTCGACCGCAGCGCTGCGGGTCTTGCTGAGTACGTTGCTGGCGTTCCCGGAGACACCGTGCATCTCGTCGGCCACAGTCTCGGCGGCATCGTGATACTGAAGATGATCGAGCGCTACGGGGTCGAGCGCATCGGCCGGATCGTCAGTCTCGGATCACCGTTCCGCGGCAGCGTTTCGGCGACCAATCTGCGTCGGCTACCCGGCGGGAAGTATCTACTGGGTCGGGCAATGGCTCAGGCCAACGAAGAGGCACGCGAGCGAACTTGGAATGGCGTGCGTGATCTCGGTGTCATCGCCGGTGACCGTGCGCGAGGTATGGGTCGCGTCGTCGGCCCGCTACCGAAGCCCAACGACGGCACGGTGACGGTCGCTGAAACCTGCTTACCCGGTGCGACCGACCACGTCGTGCTGCCGGTCACGCATCTCTCCATGCTGTGGTCGGCTGGAGTCGCCGATCAGGTCGTCGAGTTCTTGCGCGGCGGTTGCTTTAGCCATTAGTGATCGGCATATGTCCCGCAGTCGACTCGCACGCGAAGTCACCGATGCTCAAATCAGTACGGACGAATGTTCGACGCCCTTTTTCGACTGACCTGTAGTAGGCCGGGTCGGTAGCGCTCCACTCGAGAACCAGCAGACCCGTATCCGGATCGACCCACAACTTCTCGGTGGTTTCCAACGCTTCCGTGTTGAGACGGCCGGCCCACAGTGCTCCCTGCGCAAACTCGGATGTGTCGATGATCAATGCGCCGTCCTCGAAGCGACCGACCGAGTGTCCCAAGTCAGTCCTCTGTTGGCCGCTCGACTGTTCCGATTGGTCGAGATGGATCACGCGTTCGGCATCCATGAACTCGTGGCGGATCCGAATCTGCCCGTCTGCGCGTTCGATGGAAGTGGGGAGTCCGGGCGCGGCCCATGCCCTGATGTTGCTCGCAGGGCTACAGTGCAAGGTCGGATTCTCAGTGAGCCAATCGAAATCCTCGTGTGCCGCCTCTCCTTCCGGTGTCAGATTGGCTCGAGAGTCCTGCTCGCTACCGGCCTCGGAAATAAACTCTTCCGGATACCAAGTGCCGATGATGCTGTTGTCGCCTTCGACGAGCGGTGCCTGAAATACGCCCCTGCCGTCGAGTTCCCTGAGTCTCAGCTCAGTGCCGTCGTAAAAACGGCTGAAGCCCAACTCGCATCCCAATGGATCTCTTTTCGAGCGAAAGCCCTGGATCGCTATCGTCGAGCCGATCTTGAACTGCGCTTCTCCGATTCCTCTTCGCTGTAACTGCGATCGCGCTTGCATCTCACACCAATGCGTCACGATCTCGCCGGCGTCGTTGGTCACCTCCACGTAGACGAAGCTATGAGGGTTCACGAACTCGAACTTCGTGATCCGCCCTTCGATGGAGACGACATCGTTGCCATCGAAATGCGGCGCCCATCCATGATGTGCATAGCCGTCAATGGAGAACGCCAGCCAGATTGCCGTTGCGACGGTTCGGTATCCAAGTCTCATGTTCACACCCAGTCGAAGAAGCCTGATTCGAAGTATGGTTGTTGTGAAAAACCTTGGTAAGATGCCTAAAGGCAAAACGTTGTTGCAAAAAATTGGATACCAATCCTCGCATTCTGGCCCTGATGGCGGATTTCGCGATCGTCGTGAGATCCGGCAGCTTCACGCGAGCGGCGCTGCATCTGGGCATTTCCAAGTCCGTTGTCAGTCGGCGCGTCACGCGCCTCGAGGAAGAGCTCGGTATCCAGCTGCTGTACCGGTCGACCCATTCCTTGAGTCTCACGGAAGCCGGGGAGCGGCTGTTCGCGCAGTGCAAGGACCTCGACGACATCGCCGAGCAGGCCAAGGCTGCGGCCGCCGAGGTCCAACAGACGCCGCGCGGGCTACTGCGCATCACATTGCCGCAGTCGCTGGCCGTGTCGCCGCTCGGGAAACTCGTGTCTTTATTTCAGGAGGCCTATCCGGAGATGCAGGTCGACGCGCGAGTCACGAGTCTGCAAGTCGATCTCATCGATGAGGGTTTCGACTTGGCGCTGCGGACCGGAGCGCTGGCTGATTCAGGACTGGTCTGCCGCCGCATCAGTGAGGTCCGCATACAGGCCGTTGCAACGGCGGCGTACCTCGAGCGTCACGGGCGGCCCGAATCCGTCGATGAATTAGCCGACCACAATTGCCTGGTTTACTCCGAATTCGGAGCGCGGGACGGTACGTCAGTCGTCGGACTGGGCGCCCCCGGCGATGCGCCCGTCGTCGTCGGCGGCAACTTTTCTACGAACAGCGGCGTCTTGCTGCTGCACGCGCTACTGGCCGGTCAAGGAATAGCCATCGGGCCGGAGTTGATGTTCGAAGAGCACGTCTCCGCGGGCGCCGTGGAGGTCATCTTCGACAATCGAGAGACCAACACCGAAGGACTGTATGCCGTTTTTCCTCCGGGTAGATTTGCGTCTCCGGGTCGAACGGCGTTCGTAAATTTCTTAGCTGATCACCTTGGCGGTCCGCCAGGACCCCGCTGACCGCCTTCATCTACGACGCAGTTGTACGGCTTGATCTCCTGGCCCGGAATCCAGTCCCAATGCATCTCGGGTAGAGCAACGGGCTCGGTGAACGTCCCGGGGTCCGTGAGCGTCGCCGTCCAGTCCAGGCGCGTGTTGTTCTCACTCAGCGTGAACGCTTCGACGATCTCGACGGCTTCGGTTTGAGGAATGCCCTGGTCGTTGAAGTAGGGATAGTTGATACGTTTCGTCTCGACGTGCAGCGTATCGCCTTCCCAACGACCGACGGAATAACCTAGCCGCGAGTAGTCGGCGTCGGCGTCGGGGTCGGCGTCCAGATATATCGTCCGCGAGTTGTCCCATTCCTCGATGTTCAAGACGATCGTGTCGCCTCGATCGATGAACTCGATCGGGAAGGGCATGAGCATGGCTTCCGGCAGCCCCGCAGGAATGCACTGCGATGCGTAGTCGTCCGTCTCCTCATCCCATTCCGCTAACGCCGCTCGGGCCGAAGCCGTGAGCGGATGCTCTCGGGCCCACCAGCTCCGCGCGTCTCGTATCCAATGCCGGTCTCGGTTGGTCCAGACGCGGAAGATGCTTTCAGTTTGCAGATCTTCCGCGGTAGCCGCGTTCGACGCGTTTCCGGTTTGGACGACGCGAGTCGCATCGGACGCCAGGCCGTATGCTCTCGCCGAGTCCTCGTCGAGCACGAACGCTTGGCCATCGGCAAGCTCGAGATAAATCGGTCGAACCATCGCGTCGGTGCTGTTAGAGGGGTGCCCGACGAGGCTGACGAAGTCCCCGACGCCGACGATGGCCTGGCTGATACCCGCGCGTTCCATCGCGTTGACAGACGCGCCTTCGACAGTCCAGATGCGCTCATCGCCGGCCTCGTCCTCGGCCCGCACGGTCAGCCGTACGTGGGGATTGCGCCAAAACACGTCCGTGACTTCCCCTTCGAGCTCGGCGATTTCGTTCGCGTTGAACGCGGCCAGCGAGTGGTGAGCGATCGCTGCGGTCGGGGTGAGTAACGTCAGTACGGCCAGACATCGAGTCGCGTTGCTGCTAATCATCTCGGTTTTCTACTCCGTCGTATCCGGCCGGCGGTTGTTCTCGCCACTCATAACGATACAGTCGTATGGCTGATACGCGTTTGCGGCCAGATCTGCAACGTCGCGGCCGCGGTAAGGTTCTGCGAAGTACAGAGGATCGGTGACCACGTAGTCGCGGACGAGCGTGCTCGTCGCATCGTCGAAACGGAATCGCTCGACGACGTGCATCTCTGCGCTGCTCATGACCGATTCGCGGGGGATGAACGCCCGCGGCAGGAAACCGATCGTGTCGACGACCAGCGTATCGCCGTCCCAGCGCCCTATCGAATGACCCGCGAGGGACGGAGCCGGCTGCTCGGGGTGCTCGGTGACGTCCAGGTGTATCGTTCGCTCGAGGTCGAGATAGCCGTAGCGAAGCAGAACGCGGTTGTCTTCCTGTCGAATATCGTTGACGTGAGCCTGCCGCGCCCAGTCCCAGACGATATTGCCGCTTTCGCAATGGATGGAGGGATCGTCGAACCGGATGTCGTAGCGTTCCGCGGCGGCCCGCCCGGCCTCGGTCAGCACGGGTAACACGGGTGATTCTCGATCTCTCAGACGGACGATCCAGCCCCCGCTGATGTTCGGTTGACCGTTCGCGAGGTACTGGGATCTCGAGCTGGCCTCTGACGAGCTCGCAATGCGGCGCTCGGCCGATTCGCGTACTTGGACATTTCGGCTGAGGTTTGTGCCGTCTGCGAGATGCATCAACTGAATATTGCAGGTGTTCGCCTCGCGCCGTGCGCGCCGGCCGACGATGCGGATTTCGTCTCCGGCGACGAGCGTGTCGGCGGACCAACCTAATCGGCGTAGCTGAGAAGCACCCGAGATCTCGCAGCGCCACTCAGTCAGTGATCCGTCGGCTTCGACATGCTCGACATGCACCCACGTGTGAGGATTCACGAAGTGAAGCTCGGTTACGGTCCCGGCGATGTTGACGACATCGTTGCGATCGTAATGCGGCGCGGAGCCGTGATGGGCGTGGGCTTGCCCGAGCGAGCCCAGAGTCAGCAGCATCACACCAATGTAGGTGGCTAGACTTCGCATATCTGAAGAATACGGCGCCCGTTCCCCCTAGTCGATGGCGCCTCATCGGAAGGCGCTGTGACCTGGCTAGGCGGCCAGAATCGCTTCGGCAAGTGCCGCGATATCCGACTCGTCGTTGTAGAGATGCGGCGAAACTCTTACGGCATCGCCGCGGAGCGAAACGTAGACATTGCGCTGCTCCAAGGCCTTCTGAATCGACGGCATCGTCGTACGGTCAACACCCCGTATTCCGAACAGATGGGCAGCACGTTCCGACTCCGCCGTCATTCGGAATTGGCTGCCAGCGAGCAATCCTTCGAGTTGCTTTCCTAGCTGCTGGCAGTATTCCTGTACCGCCGCTGATCCCCACTCGAGAACCTGCTCCAATGCCGTGCTCAGCATCGGCACTAACACGAAGTTCGACCGCTCTCCAACGTCGAAACGGCGGGCGCCGGGTTGAAACTCATCCCGATAATTCACGAGATTGGCAAAATCTTGACTGTTCTCGCGGGCGATCCAGTTGTGTTCCAACGGCTCTGCACCGAGAAAACGTTCGCCGAGCACGGCAACGCCGAGACTGTAGGGTCCCATCAACCACTTGTAGCCGGCGCAAACCAACATATCCGGTCTAACGGACGAGAAATCAAATGCGAGCGCGCCGACTGACTGGGTACCGTCGACGATGAACGCGGCTCCTACTTCGCGCGCTCGCGCGCCGATTGCTTGGAGATCGAATACTGTGCCGTCAGTCCAATGCGTCGAGCTAAGCGCTACGACCGCTGTGCGCGCGTCGATCGACTCGAGCAACCGCTGATTCCAAGCTGCGCCCTGACGCTCGTGCCGCTCGGGGCGCGACACCATGCGTATCTCGGCGCCGACAGCTCGACACCGCTCGCGCCAGGCGTAAACGACGCTCGGAAACTCCTCGGCGGGAACGACCACGTTCTGCCCACGGCCAAGCTCGGTTGCGTTTGCGGCAATGGCGATGCCGTAACTGACGGCAGGAATAAGCGCTACATGATCGGCCGGTGCGTTTATTAAGCGTCCGGTAAGACGGCGCAGTTCCTCCAACGGCTCGTAGAATGCGTCGACACCGATTCGCCATGGTGAGGATTTCATCCTTACGCTCTCGACGCCGACTTCCTCCACTTGCTTCAACAGCGGTGACATGTACGCGCAGTTAATGTAGTGAACGTCGCCGGGAATACGAAATTTCTGCCGCTGACACTCAATCATCTCGTTATCTTCGTGCCCGCTACTCTNNCTACTCTCGGAGGGAGAATGGTGGCTTTCGGTCATGAGTGAACATTTATATCACTGTGCCGCTCGCGTCCACATTTCCGAGCGTCGCACGCGCAATCAGCAGTCCCACGAGACAAGTCCCGGACGTGGTAACTGCCTATAGCCTCCGCGGGCAGTTAGTGGCAACGTGGGCTATGTGCGCACAGAACTGGGATAGATGCTGGTTTAGCGTCCATGTGCCGTTGAGA
>JABAHS010131616.1_pt2 | contig 10814 bp, 8 predicted proteins | sample 7062111 | NCBI WGS metagenome assembly JABAHS01 (sample SAMN14534600, study PRJNA622989) | marine sediment metagenome | biome: marine biome [ENVO:00000428]; feature: marine pelagic biome [ENVO:01000023]; material: deep marine sediment [ENVO:00002113]; isolation source: pool of 4 deep marine... | reverse complement strand
GGCCGGAAGCGGCCGGCGGGCGGCGAGCGCCGCGACCCGGGCGGCGTCGGCAACCCCGGGCGAGGAGGCCAGGCGCAGGTCCCGCCCGGCGGCCTCCAGGGCGCCCCTGGCCTGCTCGACCGCGTCGCCGGCCAAGGTCAAGGGCCCCGGCGCAAGGAACGCGTCCAGCGCCGCGGGCACGACGGCCCGCGGCTCGCCGAGCGGGGCGAGCCCGACGCCGAACGACTGGGCGTAGAGGTCGCTTCGCTTGGCGTCGATGAGCACCGCCAGCGCGCGCCCTTGGCGCTCGTCGTCCGGCACGGCGGCGGCGACCGCCTCGAAGCTGCTCACCCCGATGACCGGTCGAGCGCAGGCAAGCGCCAGGGCGCGCGCCGTCGCGAGCCCGATCCTGACGCCGGTGAATCCCCCCGGCCCGAGGGTGACCGCGACCGCATCGAGCGCCGCGTAGCCGAGCCCGCCTTCGCTCATGACCTCTTCGATCATGGGCACCAGGCGCTCCGACTGGCCGCGCGTCATGGCCTCGAAGCGATGCGCACGCACCTCGCCCTGAGACCACAGCGCGACCGAGCAGGCGCAGCCGGCTGCATCGAGCGCGAGCAGACACGGCGGGCTTTGCCGGGAGGGCGACACCTTATCCACTCTCGTCCATGGTCCGCGCCTCGCACATCGCGGAAGTCGTCCACGCGCCCCCGCGAGGCGCCGCCCCGCGTGCGCNNCGCGCGCGCACGACCCGCGTGCGCCGCATCGAGGCCCGGAGGCGGCCAGCGCGGCGCGCTCGGCCGAGCCCCCCGCGAGGCGCCGCAGGGTCGGCTCTTGAGGGCGCCGCCGTGGCCTCGATAGACTCCCAGGACCGGGAGCACAACACAAGGCACACGGAGTGAGAGGCATCCGTCCGCATCGGCAGCGCCCGAGTCCGAACCGGCGGCATGGGCCGCGCGGCGCGGCCCTGTGCGTCGCGGCCCTGTGCATCGCGGCCGCGCTCATCTCCTGGGCCCCCGCCGCATCGGCGGCGCCGCCGTCCGACAATGGCGCGGTCTTCATCATGTACCATGGCTTCGGAGCCTCCGACGGCGCCTCGACCAGCGTCCGGCTCGACCAGTTCGAGGCGCACCTGGCCGAACTCGCGTCCGGCGACTACGCTGTCATGCCGGTCCCGGAGATCGTCGCGGCGCTCGCCGAAAACCGCCCGCTGCCCGAGCGCGCGATCGGGCTGACCATCGACGACGCCTACGCCTCGGTCTACGCGCAGGCCTGGCCGCGGCTGCGCGCGGCCGGCCTGCCGTTCACGCTGTTCGCCTCGACCGACCCGCTGGACCGCCGCCAGCCGGGCTTCATGACCTGGGACCAGCTGCGCGAGATGCTGGCCGGCGGCAAGATGACGGTCGGGCACCGCGGCGCCCAGCGCCATCACATGCCCAACCGCACGGCGCAGGCGAACCGGGCCGACATCGCGCGCGCCTCGGCCCGCTTCCGCCAGGAGCTGGGCGCCGTTCCCGAGCTGTTCGCCTACCCCTACGGCGAGTACAGCCTGGCGCTGCGCGACCTCGTCGCCGCGCAGGGGTTCAAGGCGGCCTTCGGGCAGCATTCGGGCGCGGCGGCCCGCACCACCGACCTCTACGCCCTGCCGCGCTTTTCCTTGAGCGAGGCCTACGGCGGGCTCGACCGCTTCCGGCTCGTCGCCAATTCGCTGCCGCTGCCCGTCAGCGGCGTGATCCCGGCCGACCCGCTGGTCAGGCCGCACAACAATCCGCCGCCCTACGGCTTCACCGTGGCCCACGGGCTGGGCCGCGTGGCATCGCTCAACTGCTTCGCCAGCCGCAACGAGATCACGGTCGAACGGCTCGGCGAGCGGCGCATCGAGGCCCGCCTGGCGCGCCCGCTGCCGCCCGGGCGCACGCGCATCAACTGCACCATGCCGGGGCCGGAGGGACGCTGGCGCTGGCTGGGAGCGCTGTTCTACATGTTGCCGTGAGCGCGCGCCCGATGGGCGCCGCAGCCGCCGGGGCCGGATGCCGCCGCGCGGCCGGAGGGGCGCGCGGCCGCCGGCGCGGCTCACATGACGGCGCGCACCTCGACCACTTCGGGGATGTAGTGGCGCAGCATGTTCTCGATGCCCATCTTGAGCGTCGCCGTCGAGGACGGGCAGCCCGAGCAGGCGCCCTGCATGGTCAGATAGACGACGCCGCCCTCGTAGCCGTGGAAGATGATGTCGCCGCCGTCCTGCGCCACCGCGGGACGGACCCGCGTGTCCAGGAGCTCCTTGATCTGGGCGACCACCTCGCGGTCCTCCTCCGCCACGCTCTCCGCCTGCTCCGGCGCCTCGCCCATGAGCACCGGCCGGCCGGCGGTGAAATGCTCCATGATGACCCCGAGGACGGCGGGCTTGAGCAGATACCACTCCTGCGTGTCGGCCTTGGTGACCGTGATGAAGTCGGCGCCGAGGAAGACCCCGCTCACGCCCTCGATGGCGAACAGGCGCTGCGCCAGCGGCGAGCGCACCGCCATCTCGGGGCCGGGGAAGTCGGCCGTCGAGGCACCCGCCACCTCGCGCCCGGGAAGGAACTTGAGGGTCGCCGGGTTCGGCGTTTCTTCGGTCTGGATAAACACCGCGATCTCCTCCTCGAGGGACTCCTGTGCCGGCCGCAGGGCCAGGGGCCCCCGACCGCACCCCTCCTATGTGACCCATTGCGGCCCCGACTTCAAGCGTGGCCGCCGCGGCGCCTCGGTCCCAAGCCCCCGCGCGGCCAAGGTCTTATTGAGTTACAGGACCTTAGCTGATCATATCGATCTCGTCGTCGCTCAGGTTTCCGGGCACGATGGTGACCGGGACCCTCAGCTTGCCGATCATCTTGCCGGTCACCGCCGAGACCAGCGGCCCGGGCCCGCGTGAGCCCGGATTGGCGCCGAGGACCAGGATCGAGACGTGCGGTTCCTCCTCGAGCAGCTTGAACAGCTCGTCGCGCACCTTGCCCTCTCGCACGTAGAGGATCGGGATGCTGCCCACCAGCTCGTTGACCTGGGCGGCCAAGCGCTGCAGCAGCTGCTCGCCCTCGGTGCGCGCCTCCTCGCGCATCAGGTCCTCGACCGCCATCCAGTGCTGGAACTCGGCGGGCTCGATGACGTAGAGCAGGGCGACCCGGCCGCCGGTGTGGCGCGCCCGCCGGCAGGCGAAGCGCAGGGCGACCTTCATCTCCTCGGTCTCGTCGACGACGACCAGGAAGACGCGCTCGCCGGACTGCCCCGGGGCTCGCGTTTCGTCCGCGCCTTCGCTCATCGGCCCGTCACACCTTGCGGAACGCCATATGGGCGGCCCATCCTGCCATCAAGGCAACCACGATCGCAATCAGGCCGTAGAGCGCCGGGCGCTGGTGCGCATAGTCGTAAATGACCGCCTCGGCGCCGATCTTGCTGACGTGGAGCGGCGTGGTCTGGGCCGAGACCACCTTGCCGTCCTGCAGCAGGAACACCTGAACCTGATACGTGCCGGTCGCCACGTTGGCCGGCAGATGGATCCGGGTCCGGAACAGTCGGTTGCCGAGGAAGGCGACGTGGCCGACCTCGGAGTGATAGAGCCCGAGCCTTTCGTGATTGCCGATCAGTCCGGCGCGCCACTCCGCCGCCACGTTGGGCGAGGCCTTGGCCGACGGCAGCTCGAGGCGCAGGCGCTCGAGCCCGATCTCGTGGCGGGCGAGCACCGTCTCCGGCGCGACCTCGCGAAGCGGGCGCGAGCTGGCCACGGAATAGAAGCTGGTCGCCCGCTCGAAGGTCATCTGCGCCGTGTTGGCCCAGACGCCGAGCACCCGGCTCTTGCGGTGCATGACCACGCGGCGGTCCGGGCCGCGCACGACAACCACCACGTCGCCCGCCCCCTCGACCGCGCCGAACAGGAGAACGTTGGTGCCGACGAAGCCGGTGGTGATCGCCACCAGGTGGTCCGACAGGTCGGCGACCAGCTGGTTGGCGCGCGCCGGCGCGGCCGCGAGCGCCGCGAAGAGCGCCAGGGCCACCCCAATGCGGGCCCTCCGCCGGGCGCCGGAGGATGCGCTGTGCCGGCTCAATGCGCCACTCCCAGGGAGTAGATATCGACGGGCGTCACCAGAAGGTCGAAGAACAGCTTGCCGCAGACCGCAAGCACCATGAGCGCGAGCAGGCCGCGCAGTTCCTCGCCGTGCAGGCGGGCCCCGGCGCGGGCGCCGAACTGGGCGCCGATCACGGCGCCGGTCAGCAGCAGCAGCGCCAGCACCACGTCGACCGTCTGGTTGGCGTAGGCCTGCAGGAAGGTGACGTTGGCGGTCACGAAGATGATCTGGAACAGCGAGGTGCCGACCACCACCGTGGTCGGCATGCCCAGCAGGTAGATCATCGCCGGGACCATGATGAAGCCGCCGCCCACGCCCATGATCGCGGCCAGCACGCCGACCAAGAAGCCGACCAGGAAGGGAAGAAGGGCCGAAATGTAAAGCTTGGAACGGCGGAAGCGCATCTTGAGCGGCAGGCCGTGCACCCAGGTGTGCTGGTGCAGCTTGCGGCGCTGCGCCGGGGCGCTCTGGCGCCGACGCATGGTGCGCATGCTCTCGTAGAGCATCAGGACGCCGATGATGCCCAGGAAGACGACGAAGCAGATCCGGATCACCAGGTCGATCTGGCCGAGCTCGCGCAGCAAGGCGAACAGCATGACGCCCAGCGTCGAGCCGGCGAAGCCGCCGAGCAGCAGGACCAGGCCCATCTTGAAGTCGACGTTGCCGCGCCGCCAGTGCGCCAGCACGCCCGAGACCGAGGAGGCGACGATCTGGTTCGCCTCGGTGGCCACGGCGACCGCCGGCGGCACGCCGATGAAGATCAGCAGCGGCGTCATGAGGAAGCCGCCGCCGACGCCGAACAGGCCCGAGAGGAAGCCGACCACCCCGCCCATGCCGAGCAGCAGAAAGACGTTCACGGACATCTCGGCGATGGGCAGGTAGATCTGCATCGCGGCGCGATCAGTCTGCGGCGGCTTGGTGCGGCAGCGGCATGGCGGCCTACGCGGCTTGGCAACAACAAGAACAGCGCGCGCGGGCTCGCGGGCGCCGTTGCCGCAATGTACTCCCAAAGATTCGCCTCGCCAATGCCTTGGCGCGACTTTGTTGCGTTTTGCCGCGAAAAGATCGAGCCAAGACCCTCGACGACAGGGTGAGGTGCGCCGAGCCCGATCCCTCGGCTACGGCCGCAGGAACCCGACCACGTCGTAGACCTCCTTGAGAACCGGGTCGGCGATCGCGTGCGCCCGCTCGGCGCCGGCGCGCAGCACCTCGTCCACCACCTGCGGGTCGGCGCACAGGCGCTTCATCTCCGAGCCGATCGGTCCGAGCACGGCCACCGCGAGGTCGGTGAGCACCGCCTTGAAGTGCGAGAACTGCGCGCCGTCGAACTCCTCGAGCACGTCCGCCATGGGCTTGTCGGCGAGCGCCGCGTAGATGCCGAGCAGGTTGTAGGCCTCGGGGCGGGCCTCGCGCGGCGCCTCCGGCACCCGGCCGGCCGCGTCGAGCACCTCGGGGCCGGGCAGCAGGTCCGGATCGGTGGTCGCCCGGCGGATCTTCCTGGCCACCGCGTCGGCATCGTCGGTCATGGTGATGCGGCTGTAGTCGGAGGGGTCCGACTTGCTCATCTTCTTGGCGCCGTCGCGCAGCGACATGACCCGGGTCGCCGCGCCGAGGATCAGCGGCTCGGGCAGCGGGAAGAACTCGACGCCGAAGTCGTTGTTGAACTTCTGGGCGATGTCGCGGGTCAGCTCGAGGTGCTGCTTCTGGTCCTCGCCCACCGGCACGTGGGTCGCCTTGTAGAGCAGGATGTCGGCCGCCATCAGGTTGGGGTAGACGTAGAGCCCGGCGCTGGCGTTCTCGCGGTGCTTGCCCGCCTTCTCCTTGAACTGGGTCATGCGGTTGAGCCAGCCGAGCCGCGCGACGCAGTTGAAGATCCAGGCGAGCTCGGCGTGGGCCGCGACCTGGCTCTGGTTGAAGATGATGCAGCGCTTGGGGTCGATGCCGGCGGCGAGGTAGGCGGCGGTCACCTCGCGCGTGTTGGCCCTGAGCTCGCGCGGGTCCTGCCAGACCGTGATGGCGTGCATGTCGACCACGCAGTAGATGCAGTCGTAGTCGTCCTGCAGCGCGACGAAGTTGCGGATGGCGCCCAGGTAGTTGCCGAGGTGCAGGTTGCCCGTGGGCTGCACGCCCGAGAAGATGCGCTTCATCGCCCGATACCCGAGGTCCAGAGCCCGCCGCCCCCCGCGGACGGAGCCGCGGCGTTATCGCCGCAAGCCGGGGCAGGGTCAAGGGGGTGGCTCGGGTCCTCCGCCGCCCGCCGCGGCGCTGGCCCGGCGCCGGTTGAACAGCAGAGCGAGCTCGGCCCTGTCGACCGCATCGAGCGCGGAGGCCAGGAGAGCGTAGAGGCCGAGCCCGCCGCCGACCAGGATCACCAGACCCGAGATGCGCAGCCAGGCCCCGGCGTCGAACCACGGCAGGAGCCAGCGCGCGAGCGCCCAGAGTGCGGCCCCCATGAGCAGGCTCGCCGCGGCGATGCGCGGCAGGCGGCGCCTCAGGCGCGCGTCCAGCACGAGAAAGCCGCGCCGACACAGGGCGGCGCCCAGCAGGCCCGTGTTGAGCCAGGCGGCCAGCGCGGTGGCCAGCGCGATCCCGACGTGGCGAAGCGGCCAGAACAGGATCAGGCTGAGCGCGATGTTGGCCGCCACGCTGGCCACCGCCATGCGCAGCGGCGTCACCGTGTCCTCGCGGGCGAAGAAGGCCGGCTGCAGGACCTTGACCAGGACATAGGCCGGCAAGCCCGTGGCGAAGGCCATGAGCGCGAGCGCGGTCGCCTCCGAGCTGGCCCGGTCGAAGCTGCCGCGCTCGAACAGGACGACCACGATCGGCCAGGGAATGACGATGAGCGCGACCGCCGCCGGCAGGGTCAGCAGCATGGACAGCTCGAGCCCTCGGTTGAGCCGGTCCATGGCCTCGGCCTCGGCGCCGCCGCCCAGCTTGCGCGCCAGGTCGGGCAGCAGCACCACGCCGAAGGCGATGCCGATCAAGCCGAGCGNNTAGACCCGGTCGGCGTAGTAGAGGTAGGACACCGCGCCGGCCTGCAGCGAGGCGATGATGGTGCCGACCACCAGGTTGATCTGCATGGCCCCGGCCGAGAGCACGCCCGGCACGATGAGCCTGAGCAGCCGGCGCACGCCGGGCGTCAGCCGCGGGCGCCGCAGCCGCAGCGCCATGCCGGCGCGCTGGCAGGCGGCCAGCAGAAGCAGGAACTGCCCGAGCCCGGCCGCCGCCACGGTCCAGGCCAGCACGTGCCCGGGCGCGCCGCTCAGCGGCACAACGACCACCAGCGCCAGGATGAAGAAAACATTGAGCAGGATCGGCGCCGCCGCGGCGGCGGCGAAGCGGTAGAGCGAGTTCAGCACGCCGCTCATGAGCGCCACCAGCGACATGAACAGCAGATAGGGGAAGGTGATCCGGCTCAGCCTCACGGCGAGGTCGAACTTGTCCGCATCGGCGGCGAAGCCGGGCGCCAGCGCGTACATGAGCCACGGCATGCCGGCCATGGCGAGCGCCGTCACCAGCAGCAGAACCGAGAGCAGCACGGAGAGCGTCTGTTCGGCGAAGAGCCTGGCCGCGGCCCGGCCGCCGGTCTCCAGCCGGCGCGAGAAGAGCGGCACGAAGGCGGCGTTGAACGCGCCCTCGGCGAACAGGCGGCGGAACAGGTTGGGCAGGCGGAAGGCGACGAAGAAGGCGTCGGCCACCGGCCCGGTGCCGAGCACCGCGGCGATCAGGATGTCGCGGACGAAGCCGAGGACGCGGCTGATGCCGGTGTAGCCGCCGACCGTGGCGAGGGAGCGGACGAGCGCCATGGCGCCATCTAACTAGTGAATTGCGGCCGATTCGGGAAGCAAATGCGGCACGCCGCCTCGCCCGGCGCGGCGCCCGGACCCGCGGCCGGGGACGGCCGCAACGGCGCGGCGGCCGCGGCCTATTCCGCCGCGCTTGGCCCGCCGCGCGGCGCGTGCTTGGCCTTCGATGAGCCGGCCTTGGCCGCGCCCTTCTTCGCCGCGGCCGTCTTGGCCGGGGCCTTGCGCTTCGCCTTGGCCGGGGCCTTCGGCTTCGCCCTCTTCTCGGGCTCGCCGACCGCCTCGAGCAGGCGCTCGCGGATGCGCTTGAGCTTGGCCGGCGACTCGATCTTGTCGCCGAGCGCGTCCTGCACGTAGAAGACGTCGACCGCCCGCTCGCCGAAGGTGGCGATCCGCGCCCCGTAGATCATCACCTGCAGGCGGGTGAGCGCCCGGGTCACGTCGTAGAGGAAGCCCGGGCGGTCGCGGCCGTTGACCTCGATCACCGTGGCGTGCGCGCTCGCCTTGTTGTCGATGAGCACCCGCGGGGCCACCTTGAACACGTGCAGCCGGCTCGGAATCGGCGACTTGCGCCGGGCCAGTTCCTGCGACGGCTTGAGGCTGCCGGCCAGGGTCTTTGCGATGGTCTCCTCGAGACGCTTGAGCTTGTCCGGGCGGTCGAACGGGCCGCCCAGCGCGTCGCGCACGTAGAAGGTGTCCAGCGCCATGCCGTTGGCGAGGGTGAAGATCCGCGCCGCGTCGATGCTGGCGCCGGCCACCGCCATGGCGCCGGCAATGCGGCTGAACAGCCCGGGATGGTCGGCCGTGTAGATGGTCACCTCCGTGGCCCCCCGGTACTCGTCCATCCGGATGTCGACGGTGAGCGGCCGGGCCTCCCGCTCGGCCCGGCGCACGATCTCGGCGTGGCGCACGTGGGTGTCGTGATCGACCGACAGCCAGTAGGGCGCATAGCCGCGCGCCAGGTGCGCCTCGATGTCGCGCGCCGGCCAGTGGGACAGCGCCTCGCGCAGGTCCGCCTTGGCGTGCTCGATGCGCGCCGCACGGGTCTCCTCGGCGACCTTGCCGGAGAGCACCTCCTCGGTGCGCCAGTAGAGATCGCGCAGGAGCGCCGCCTTGTACGCGGTCCAGACGTTGGGCCCGACGGCGCGGATGTCGGCCACGGTGAGCACGAGCAGCAGGCGCAGGCGCTCGGGCGACTGCACCAGCGCGGCGAAGTCGTCGATGGTCTTGGGGTCGCTGAGGTCGCGCTTGAAGGCGGTGTCCGACATGGCCAGGTGGTGCAGCACCAGCCAGGCCACGGTCTCCGTCTCCTCCTCGCTGAGGCCGAGGCGCGGGCACAGCTTGTGGGCGATCCTGGCGCCGATCTCGGAATGGTCGCCGCCGCGGCCCTTGGCGATGTCGTGCAGCAGCACGGCGAGATAGAGCACCCGGCGCGAGAGCACCTTGTGCACCACCTCGCTGGCGATCGGCACCTCGTCCTTGAGCAGGCCGCGCTCGATCTGGTGCAGCACGCCGATGGCGAAGATGGTGTGCTCGTCCACCGTGTAGTGGTGGTACATGTTGTACTGCATCTGCGCGACGACGCGGCCGAACTCGGGGATGAAGCGGCCGAACACGCCGGCCTCGTTGAGGCGGCGCAGCGTGGTCTCCGGGTCCTTGGGCGAGGTCAGCATCTCCAGGAAGATCCCGTTCGCCTCCGGGGCGGCGCGCACGGCCTTGCCCATGCGCCGCAGGTTCTGGGTGATCCAGCGCAGCGCNNGCGCAGCGCGTCGGGATGGATGTCGAGGTCGTGCTTCTGCGCGGCATGGAAGATGCGCAGCATCTGGATCGGCCGCTCGGCGAAGACCTCGGGGCCCTTGACCGTCAGGCGGTCGCCCTCCAGGCGGAATCCCTCCACCGAACGGCGCCGCGCGATGAGCGGCAGGCGGAAGCGCGAGCGCCGGTTGTGCTCGGCCTCGAGCGCGGCGCAGAAGATGCGCGTCAGGTCGCCGACGTCCTTGGCGACCAGGAAGTAGTGCTTCATGAAGCGCTCGACCGCCTCGGTGCCGGCGTGCGCGGTGTAGCCCATGCGCGGGGCCAGCTCGTTCTGCAGGTCGAAGGTCAGGCGCTCCTCGGCGCGGCCGGTCAGGTAGTGCAGGTGGCAGCGCAGCGTCCACAGGTAGTTCTGCGCCTTGTCGAAGCGGCGCGCCTCGGCCCTCGAGAACACGCCGCGCTCGACCAGCTTGCCGAGGTCGTCGACCCGGTAGAGGTACTTGGCGATCCAGTACAGCGTGTGCAGGTCGCGCAGGCCGCCCTTGCCGTCCTTGATGTTGGGCTCCAGCGCGTAGCGCGAGCCGCCGAAGCGCTTGTGCCGCGCGTCGCGCTCGGCCAGCTTGGCCTCGATGAAGCGCGTCGCGCCGCGGCCGTGCACGATCTCGCTCTGGAAGCGGCGCCGGAAGCTCCGGTACAGGTTCCGGTCGCCCCATAGCCAGCGCGCCTCCAACAGGCTGGTGCAGATGGTCAGGTCGGCCTTGGCCAGGCGCATGCAGTCGTCGACCGAGCGCGTCGCGTGGCCGACCTTGAAGCCGAGGTCCCAGAGGAAGTAGAGGATCTCCTCGACCACCTGCTCGCTGCGCGGCGTCAGCTTGTAGGGCAGCAGGAACAGCAGATCGACGTCGGAGTGCGGCGCCAGCTCGCCGCGGCCGTAGCCGCCGACCGCGACCAGCGAGAGGACCTCGCCGGTCGAGGGGTTGGCCAGCGGATAGAGGTGCCGGGTGACGTGGTCGTAGGCCACGCGGACGATCTGATCCACCAGGTAGCAGTTGGCGCGCACCACGGCGCTGCCCGGCGCCCCGGCGTCGAAGCGGCGCCGCACCTCGGCGCGGCCCTCGGCGACCGCCGCCCTGAGCCGGGCGAGGACCCGCCGCCTGAGCTCGCGGGCCGGCAGGCCCGA
>JABAHS010099628.1_pt1 | contig 10822 bp, 1 predicted proteins | sample 7062111 | NCBI WGS metagenome assembly JABAHS01 (sample SAMN14534600, study PRJNA622989) | marine sediment metagenome | biome: marine biome [ENVO:00000428]; feature: marine pelagic biome [ENVO:01000023]; material: deep marine sediment [ENVO:00002113]; isolation source: pool of 4 deep marine... | reverse complement strand
TCCTTGAATCTCGTGGACATGCCGCTGTATACCATGGGAGGGGCTTTGTATTCGGTGCCCGACAACACTATTATCCTCAATAACTGTGATTTCTTAGTTAATCTCGGTGGTGCCGTTTACTGTGCGCGAAACTGTAATCTGGACTTGGACAACTGTGTATTTGAGGAAAACTCTGAAACAGCAGCCGGCGGCGCAATCTACATTGCCGAAAATGGATTCGCCGATATTGATGATTGCAGCTTCGAAGATAACTCATCTATCGGAGATGGTGGTGCAATTCTTTGCAACAGTGATGCCGACTTCACCCGATGCTTATTCGCCGGAAACATGGCTGGCGGCTACGGTGGTGCAATAGATGCATATTATGAAGTATTTGATCCTAATATTTATAACATACTGAAATTGAACTTCGAATCCTGCGGTTTTGTTGGCAATAAGGCCGTTGATGACATATATGCTTATGGTGGTGCGGTGTATTTCGAGGACTTTGAGGCTGAGTTCAATGATTGTTATTTCCTGAACAACACTTCCAAGAGCGGCGGTGGCTTGTTCCTCACCACGGGAACCGTCACGATGAACGGGGGAATCGTAAATGGAAATAAGGCCTTAGGCGCCAGTGGTATAGACACCAGTTATGTCGCTCAAATCAACCCGTATTTGATCGGGGCCCCTCTAAGCGCTTCCGCTGGTGATGCGAGCAGCATGTTCGATATGGTTGGTCGTTGGGGAGAAGCCCACTGGATAGACCTGAGCACCAGCTTTAGCATGGGTGGTGGTATTGTTCTGGCCGATACACATGCCACGATTGAGGACTGTGTCCTGCAAAATAATGTAGCCGAGAGTGTTAACGGGACCGGCGGTGCGATTATTCTGTACGGCGGTAATGTGAATCATCTTATAAAGAACTGCCTCCTGACGGACAACATAGCGGAGGCGGAGGGTGGTGCGATTGCAACTGCCATTCACTCCAGGCCAAGGATTCAGAACTGTACTTTTGTGAACAACTCATCGGATAAGTTTGGTAGCGCCGTTTACAGCGATTGGACCACAGAAGTTGTAATCAGCGACTCCATATTCGATAACTGCAACAACGTGGCGATAGGGGAGGAATACTCAGGCGGCGACATTTTGGAGCACTGCCTGTTCAACAATAACGCAGACGGTGATTACGGTATTTACGACGGCGATACCGGGCAGACTGATATCATGAGCGGTACTGATCCTAACATTGATCCTAATGGTACGAATATTGCTGGTGATCCGCTGTTTGTTACCGGACCGCTTGGTGACTACTACCTCAGTCAGATTTCTGCGGGTCAGACTCTTGACAGCCCGGCGGTGAATGCGGGCAGCAGACTGGCCCTCATTCTTGGTCTGCACATGCATACTACCCGAACAAATGGTATTATAGATGTCGGCCTTGTCGACATTGGTTACCATTACCCAAGCCATTTGGGGCTTGAACAATTTACTTTAACTTCAGCAGTAATAAGCGGCCATGGTACGGTCGCCCCAATCCTTGGTACTTACTATAAGGGTATGCTCGTAACGCTGACCGCAGATCCTGATACAGGTTACCGCGTGCACAGGTGGACCGGAACCGCGAATGATACTGTCAGGGATGCGAACAACTTTGTTGTGATGCTGGGGAACAGGGACGTTACGGTTGAGTTCGCCCAGCCAAGGCGCATCGTTGTTGGGGGCGATGACCCGAATTATACGTCAATTCAACGCGCTATCGATGCTGCGAAAGATGGTGATACTGTTGTGTTACCTACGGGTGTTTATGACCCGCCGTATCCCGGTTATCCGTACCCGCAGCTTACTATTACGATTGATAAAGGCATAACTCTGCGCAGCGAGAATCCCGACGAGCCCTCCTGTGTAGCTGCTACGATTATTGATAATGTGATTTTTGAAATATACACTGTTGATACGGAAGCGACTATTGACGGCCTGACCATCACAAACAGCAGAATGCATATCAATTTCTGCTCGCCCACGATTCGAAACTGTGTATTCAGAGAGAACAACTGGTTCGGGGCAGACGGAATATTACTGCTCAATGGCGACGGCGAGGACGGCGTCTCCGTTAACGGCGGTGCGATGACCATGTATAACAGTTCGCCTATCGTTGAAAACTGTATATTCCAGGATTGCAATGTTACAGGAGGCAATGGCCTTGACGGGGCCGACCAGCCTGTTTCTGGAGGTGACGGAGGTTGGGCCGGCTGGGCCTATGGCGGCGCGGCTTATATTGGCTACGGCAGCAGTCCTGTATTTACCGATTGCTCGTTTGTCAACTGCTCCGCCATTGGTGGTAATGGCGGAAACGGTGGTGATGCTACAGGGCCGATATTGCATGGTGGACGAGGCGGAAACTATATGTGGTCTCCGAGCGAGGAAACCGGGCCGGGGACGTTCCCGAACTGGTTCTGGTGGGATGGTTGGTCCTGGGGTATGTTTGATGCGGACGGTATTCCAACGTTAGGTGGTGGTTACTACAAGGACTACTGGAAGTACAGCGGACACGGCGGTGCGGTCTATATTGAGAACGACAGTAATCCGAAGTTTTATAACTGCAACTTTGTAAATAACCAAACGTATGGTGGTATTTCCGGTTTGGGTGGATTCCCATTCGAAACTCCGGATGTACAGATGACAATTGAGAACTTCGGCGGTGCGGTATATGCCTGTTACGGCAGCGCCCCGGTATTCACGAAGTGCAATTTCACCGACAATATGGCTGATCCGACCTTGGATCCGGCTGTGTATGTTGGATTATTTGCACCCGAGGACATTTTTGCAAGTTATGGTGGCACAATAGCCGCAGAAGACGGTGCCTTTGTGAAACTTGTGGACTGTAATGTTGTACTCGGTGAAGCGACCGTTGGTGGTGGAGTATACTGGTCTAATGCGGGGATGGAAATAAACAACTGCGTAATCAGCGACAACATTGCGTATTATGGAGGAGGTTTACACTCCGTCGAGTCCACAGGCACAATTACAGATTCTACTATAATTGAAAATCAGGCTTTTCTGGACACAGATGTAATAACTAATCCGCTCATGGCCGTTCCTGTGATGTTCGGCAAAGGCGGTGGCTACCATGGCTCGTCCTCAATCGTTGATATAACTAATAGCGTCTTCACCCAAAACTGGGCAAGTGCTTCCGGCGGCGCCATTTATTACAGTGGCAGCGATGCGAACAACTATGATACTACCATCCTCCATAACTGCCTGCTGACTGAAAACAGTTCCGGCCGGGATGGAGGTGCTATTTCTTCGAACGGGTTCGCAGAGCCGGTAATCTCCAATTGTACGATAGCTGATAACAATGTCTCCGGTTCTATTGGTTTGGGATATGGCGGAGGCATCTACTGCTCCGATGAGAGCAACGTGGAAATTATAAACAGCATCATCTGGGGCAATGATAGTTATGATGGCGCCCAGGTCGCGATCTTTAACGAAGCCGATGTGAATATTTCCCACAGTGACGTCGGGCCACGGTACGATCCAAATCTGCTCCTTGCTTTCGATGTCAACGACCTGTTTGCTGATCCCCGGTTGTTGCCGGGTGATGGAGGAACGGTACTTATTGACGGTCAAACCATTTATGACCAATTTGATGCCGGCCAGACCAGTGTGAAAGTAATCGTTACTCTGGTTGAGCCTGCCAGCCTGCGGGCAGGGACCGACTGGGATTCACCGCAGTCGGTCAGCACGCTTCGAGCAGAAATAGACCGTCGCCAGGATGTGGTTCTTTCCTCACTGACGCCCGCTGAGTTTACATTGGATTATCGTTATGACAATGTGGCGGCTTTCTCCGGCGGGGTTACACTTGAGGGTCTTAATAAGCTGCTTAATCAGCCCATGGTGACGCATATTGAGCCTGTCAGAGAACTTAACTGGGCAATGACACAGGCGATTCATTTAGCGAATGCATACAATGCCCGCCAGGCCTTTGACGGTTCTGGTGCAGCCGTTGCCATTTGTGACAGTGGCTTTGACTATACTCATCCGATGCTCGGGGGTGGTGGTTTTCCGAATAGTAAGATTGTCGGAGGTTACGACTTCGGATCGAATGATCCTGACCCCCTCCATGAGGGCCATCCCCATGGAACATGCTGCGCAGGTATAGCTGCCGGCACGTTGGGTCATCATGGAGATTATATCGGAGGTGTTGCGTACAACTCCCATATTTATGGCATGAAGATATCTGTTGGAATGGGAGGCCCTCTGACAAGTGCTTGTCTTGCCGCATGGGATTGGTGTATAACTCACCGCAATGACGATCCATACCATCCGATTAAGGCGATTAGCAACAGCTGGGGTGGTGCTATATTCAACGATCCTGCCGCAGCCGATGCCTACTCTCCGTCCTATGCTGTTGTGGCTGATGCGGCTGTGAAGGCAGGCATCACAATACTGGCTGCTTCGGGTAATGACGGAATCCCCGGATGGGGTATATCATGGCCGGCCGCGATGTCCAGGGTCGTTTCCGTTGGTGCGGTATATGATATAACTGACGAAGTAACGGTATATTCAAATACGGCTGATATCCTGGATATTCTGGCCCCGGCCGACCCTGTTTACACTACGGATATCGTTGGGGCTGATGGCTATGATCCGGGCGATTATGTTCCGGATTTCGCCGGCACGTCTTCGGCCACTCCTTTCGCTGCAGGTGCTGTGGTAAGCTTACAGTCTGCTGCTTTGGAGAAATTGGGTCATTACCTTACACCGGGTCAGGTCAAATACATGTTGATAGAAAATGGTGACCTGATTACCGACACCAAGGTTGATATAACCAAGCCAAGGGTCAACTTGGGTGCAACAATTGCTGCGTTGGGAAGCGGTCCACCAATCTATGTTGAACAAAATTGCGTACTCAATGGATGGGTAGCACCCGACACCAATAGCTACTGGAGCTGGAATTCCAACAGCCCCTGGCCTGATAGTAACACTATCGAGGAATATCCCTACTTCATCCATGGTTACTACCTGAGCCAGTTTGCTGCCGGTCAGATATACGAAAGCAACTGCGTTGATGGTGGAAGTGACCTGGCGAGCGTTCTCGGTATGGATGCATATACAACGCGTATCGATGGCGTCAACGATCTCGATATAGTTGATATGGGTTACCATTACAGCCAGGGAGTTACCGAGTATGAGGTGAAAGTCTTTGTGGTTGAAGATCCGAATGATCCCGGCATCCACGGCACAGCCGGGCCGGACAGCGGCTGGTACTACAACGGTACGATATTGACACTAACAGCAACACCCGATCCTGGCTATTACCTTAAAGGATGGTACGATGTTAATGACCTCCTGGTTTCTGTCGATACGACATTTGATGTAGTAGTGGATTCTAATAAGACCTTTATTGTCAGGTTCAGAGAGCCGACTAAAATTGACGTTGCAGGCGGACCTGATGCCCTGCGGGATGCTGTTAACGCTGCAGAGAATGGTGACACACTTATAGTTGCTGCCGGTACTTATAACGGCGATATCGACTTCCGGGGTAAAGAGATTAGGTTGTTCAGCACTAATCCTGACGACCCGAATATTGTTGCCCAGACGATTATAGACTGTCAAGACACCGGCCGTGCCTTTATCCTCAACAACATTGAAGATGTCAACACAGTCATAGGCGGCTTTACAATAATCAATGGTAATGTTACCAATGAACCTGGAGGGGCTATATACATCGGCGCCGGCAGCAGTCCGACCATTGCTAACATGATAATAAACGACTGCAATGTCACTGATGCCGACGGCGGTGCGATATATATTGGTTCCGGCAGCGGTTCTGCCATTGCCAATGTTACGATCGACAACTGCATTGTCACGAATGGTAACGGTGGCGGTATTTATGTCAGCGCAAACAGCAGTCCGAGATTTACAAGCTGTACGGTTAATAACTGTTCTGTCACTGATGGCTACGGCGGCGCTGTTTTCTGCGATGTCAACTGCTCTACCATCTTTATCAACTGTACGTTCGGTGACAACTCTGCGAGCTTCCTCGGCACAGTTCTTGTCGATCCCGTCGATCCCAATATAACATATGTGCTATACGGCGTCGGTGGTTATGGCGGTGGAATCTACTTCAACCGCGAGAACACGTCAACGCTCCGGCTGTGCACATTTAATGACAACACAGCGACTTCTTCCGGTGGTGGAATCTACCATAATATCGGGTGTGTGTCGCAACTGAATGGCTGTGTGTTTAGCGGCAATAGCAGCGCTGAAGACGGTGGTGGTGTCGCTTATGTTGCTGACAGTTTAGTAACGATAACAGACTGTAACTTCGCGGACAACTTTGCAGATACTGGTGGTGCGTTGAGTTTAAGCTGGAATTGCTCAGGTACTATTGCCGACAGCATATTTGTGGATAACGATGCGAACTTTGGCGGCGGCGCCATACACGTCAGTGAATCTAATGATCTGCTGATTACCGAATGCGATATTTTATACAATTCAGCGATACGAGGCGGAGGCATTTATTGTGCCGATTCTCCTTTATTGTCAATCGTTGGCTGTGCAATTAACAGCAATAGTGCTCGCCAAACCATCGTGTTGTACGACTTCTTTAACCGCGACCCGAATAACCCGAATCTGCCGATTGGCTTGCCCGATCCCAATGGTAGCCTGGACGATCCGAATTACATTGCTGTCCGGCGTGAAACTTATTCCGGTTTAGGCTTTGGTGGAGGTATATATTCCTTCGTCGGTGCCGGTCTAATTGCTGATTGTCAAATCACTGATAATGCATCCAACTTCTCAGGCGGTGGCGTTTATCTTGCCGGTGACTCAGCCCCATTGCTCAGGAACTGCCTCATAACTGACAATAGCGCGCAGAGAGACGGTGCAGGTATTTCCATCAACTGGCAGTCAGAACCTGACATATCTAATTGTACGATAGCTAATAACGTACTATCGGGGCTGGTTTCTTACGGTGGCGGCCTATATGGATCCTATGAAAGCAATGTCAAAGTCATCGACAGCATTATATGGGGTAATTCCGGCCTTCATGGCGCGCAGATTGCAGTAGCAAGTGGGAACAAGGCTTATCCATTACCATCAACAGTTGAGATTACATACAGTGATATCGACACCAGGGCAGTTAAGAGCCTGGACCTAATTGACGCTAATTCACTGCCTGTCATCCGGTCCGGATTCGATAGCGAATCGCTGGCAGCGAACGATGACCTGTTTACAGACTTCATTGACCTCGGATTCGACATCAGGTACTACGGCACGCTTTATACCGGTCTTTATGTCAATAATAACGGCAATGTGACGTTTGATGCCCCCATGTGGACCTTTACTCCGTTCGGTCTGACCGGCGATATTGGTACGGCGATTATTGCGCCATACTTTGCAGATGTTGACACGCGTACTGGGAACATAGTGACCTATGGGACTGGTATGGTCAATGGCCACGCTGCTTTTGGTGTGAACTGGCTTGATGTTGGATACTTCTCAAACCACGTGGACAAGCTTTGTACGTTCCAGTTGATTATCATTGAACGTTCGGACCGTGCCCCTGGCGATTTTGACATTGAGTTCAACTATCAGAGCATCCAATGGGAGACCGGTGATGCCAGTGGTGGAATAAACGGCTTAGGCGGGACGCCCGCGCGTGTAGGTTTCTCCAACGGCAGCGGGGAGCCCGGGACTTTCTTCGAGATGACAGGCTCCGGTATCTCCGGTTATTTCCTGGATGGCAGCCCGACAGCGCTGATAGATGGCTCTCGGAATAGCTCAGTCGCCGGACGCTACATCTTTTCGGTTACAAGTGGGTACATCGCTATGTCTGTTGGTGAGGCCATTTATGTCGAACCTGGTTGCACGCTTGTAGGGTGGGATCCTAATGATCCCAATAACCAGTGGGATGCAGACAGCCACAATATCTCTGAAGATCCGAACTTCATTGCCGGCTATTATTTGAGTCAAATCGCTGCCGGACAGTACGTTAACAGCCCGTGTGTAGATGCTGGAAGCAACTTGGCAAGCATTCTTGGTATGGATCAATTGACTACACGTGTTGACGGCATTAACGATGTCAACATCGTGGATATGGGTTACCACTACAGCCAGAGACCTGCTCAGTACGAGTTAAGTGTTATCGTATTAGAAGATCAAGACGATCCTGGTATTCATGGCAGAGTTGATCCGAATAGCGGTTTGTACTATGAGGGTACGCAAGTGACTATGACCGCAATACCGGATGAAGGCTATTATGTCAAAGGCTGGTACGAACCGAATGGCGCTTTGGTTTCCATTAGCAGGACCCTCGATGTGGTAATGGATTCTAATCAGACATTTTATGTTAGATTCAAACCGCCGACTAAGATTAATGTCTGGGGCGGAGGTGATGCTCTCCTTGAAGCGGTTGACGCTGCCGAAAATGGTGACACACTTATCGTTGCTCCAGGTACCTACAATGGCGGTATCGATTTGCAGGGCAAAGAGATAAGGTTATTCAGCACGAATCCTGACGATCCCAATATTGTGGCTCAGACCATTATTGACTGTAACTATGGTGGCTTCATCTTGGATCCTTTCCTTGGTGGTTTCCTCTTAGGTACCGGCGCAGCTCGTGCCTTCACCTTCGATAACGGTGAAGATGCCAACACGGTCATAGACGGCTTTACGATAATCAATGGTGGTGTTGACGGCGAAGCTGGTGGTGCGATATACGTTGGTCCGGGCGCGAGTCCGACCATTGTGAATGTGGTAATACGAAACTGCATCGTCAATAATGGCAAGGGTGGCGCTATATATACAGCTCCCGACAGCAGTCCGACCTTTATAAATGTCTTGGTAGAAGATTGCTGGGTATATAATTCGAGTGGTGGGGCCATATATGTCGGTTTCCACAGCAGTCCTGAATTTATAAGCTGCACGGTCACTGATTGCTATGTCTTCCGCGGCTCTGGTGGCGCAGTTTTCTGCGGTTTCGAGAGTTCGCCGATATTTACTAACTGTACGTTCAGCAACAACGTCGCGACTTACGGTACCATTAGTTTCGGTGATCCCAATGACCCATTCTACTACGTCACCGGCTCTGGCGGTGATGGTGGAGGAATGTACTGCGCCGTCGGCAGTTCGGCACAGCTTACCAACTGTGTGATAAGTAACAACAGAGCCTCCCTTGACGGCGGTGGTGTCTTCTACGAGCGCAACAACCTCGTTACAATTACAGACTGCAACTTCAGTGAGAACTCTGCAGGCTACGGCGGAGGGTTGTATCTCGACCCGAATTGTTCAGGATTTATTACCGAGAGCGCATTCGTACTGAATGATGCGAACGAAGATGGTGGTGCGATATTCATTAGTTATGCTAATGACCTGCTAATTTCCGACTGCGACATCTCCTACAATTCGGCGACGCGGGGTGGAGGCATTAGTAGTGCTGATTCCCCATTACTGTCAATTATCAATTGTACGATCTGCAACAATGTAGCCGGCCAAACCACTGTGTGGTATGAATTCTTCAATCGTGACCCGAATAACTTCTTACTGCCAATTGGCCCACCCGATCCCAATGGCAGTTTAGCTGATGCCAATTACATTGCAGTACCACATGAGGATTACACTGGTATCGGCTACGGCGGTGGTATATATTCGTTTGAGGGTTCGGGCTTGATAACTGATTGCAACATCAGTTCCAACATATCCAACACTTCGGGTGGAGGTGTGTACCTCGCCGGCGACTTCAGCCCCGAGCTAAAGAACTGCCTGATAACCAAAAACAAGGCTGGCAGGGATGGTGCAGGTGTTTCTGCCAATTGGCAAGTTAATGTTACTATCTCTAATTGCACAATAGCTGATAACGAAGTCACTCAAGCGCCGTCTTACGGCGGAGGTCTGTACGTTTCTTATGAAAGCCATGCAGAGGTTATCGACTCCATTATCTGGGGCAACATTGGATATCATGAGGGCTCACAGATTGCGGTAGCCAGTGGTGACTGGCCATACCCATTGCCGTCGACGGTCAATATTACTTACAGTGATATCGAGCCTTCCCCGGATCCGAATGTATATGTCGGTCCGAGTGAACTGGATATTGTCTTTGCTATAGACACGACCGGCAGTATGATGACTCCGATCGATGAAGTCAGGGATTCGATGGTGCAAATCATTGGCCAGGTAGCGGCGAGGGCACGCGATTACAGGATTGGCATAGTTGGCTATCGCGATCCTCCCGCCAGTGCAGGTTACAGTTATCTATACTATGATTATTCACCGCTGACAAACAATACCACAGCATTGGTCAATGCTGTCAACTCGATGACTCTCGGCGGTGGTTCAGGCGCTCAGGAAGCGGTCTACTCAGGATTGATGCATTGTATCGACCCGGATGCGCATAATGCCTTACTAACTTCGGCTGGTGTTGGTTTCATGGTTGATCCGAGTTCCCCCGGACCGGACTGGCGGCCGGTTGGGCCGGGTGTAAGAAGAGCGATTATCCTTATGGGTGATATCGGACCTATGCATCCCGAACCCAACACGGATTATGTAACTTACGATGTAACTACTGCCGCCAGTAATGAATCGATAAATATTTACTCAGTCCTCGTTGGAACACATTTCTCTCGTACGCCTCAAGACGAGGTGTATTTCACGAGGTTGGCTGAAGACACAGGAGGGGCATACTTTGAAGTAGTTGATGCGAGTGAAGTTGTTGATGCGATTCTGGCCGCCATTCGTCTAATTCAAGCCTTCCGTGCGGACGCCATCTTCGTCGACAATAGCTGCTCAGTGTCTGGCTGGGATCCGAATACACAGAGTTGGGATCCGAACACACATAATA
>JABAHS010003170.1_pt2 | contig 10822 bp, 11 predicted proteins | sample 7062111 | NCBI WGS metagenome assembly JABAHS01 (sample SAMN14534600, study PRJNA622989) | marine sediment metagenome | biome: marine biome [ENVO:00000428]; feature: marine pelagic biome [ENVO:01000023]; material: deep marine sediment [ENVO:00002113]; isolation source: pool of 4 deep marine... | reverse complement strand
CCACGTTCGGAAACACGGTCGCCCAGAACTCGGCCTTGTAGTCGTCCAAGACGGTGACTTCGATCAGCCCGCCGTTCACCATCTCGAGCAGATCCTCGGCTTCGAGCAGTTCGTCGGCGAGCCGGATGCGAGGCGGTTCGAGGCCCCTCTCTTCGAAGTTTCTGACCATACCCTGCAGATGCTCGTAGTAACTGCTCGATTGACGAACGACAATTTCCTGGCCGGCGAGCTCGTCGAGGGTATCGATCAGCGGCGCGCCGGGGCCGGTTACGACTACCTCGTTGATGTCCTTCAGCATGGGCCGGGCAAAGTCGACGAGCCGGAATCGTTCCGGCGTTATCGTGAGGTCGCCGGCAACCAGGTCCGCGTGCCCGTCGAGCAATGCCGGGATGAGCTGGTCACGGCTGACCGGGATTACGACCACGTAGACCTTGATATTGCGCCGGCCCAGTTCCTTGTTGATGTGGGACTCGAGGCGCTGCAGCAGGTCGTAAGAGGCTCCCTTGGGTAGGCCCTCTTCGTAATAGAACTGGTAGCCGCCGAAGGGCACTACGGCGCGGATGATACGGCGTTCCACCATGCCGTCGAAATCGCCGTGCCACGGTTCCCAGATGACGCGGAAAGGCATCGGCAGGATGTCACCGGCAGACGGGCCCTCTTCGACCGCCAGGTAACCTGGCTGCGGGCTTCCCCGACCATGAGGAGCCGCTTCCTCGTCGCCGCTTTGCCCCTCGACCGCCGGTTCCGGCGCGTCGTCGGGAACCGCCGATTCCGCTGGCGCCCGATCGGCACCGCAGGCAGCGAGACAGGCCAAGGCCAGAAGCAAGGCGAAACGCAGTATCATCGATCACCGTCAATTGCAGTGGATCGTCGCATTCTCGCAGCGGATGCGTCGTATCGCCAGATTCAATCGCAGTGCGCTTGACGCCCGGGCTGTGCGCGACCGAGACTGTGTGCATGACCGAACTCGATCCCAGAGACGTAGCTGCGGCCGCCCGGGAGGCACGGGACAGGGTTGCGGGCCTGGTCAGAGAGACTCCGCTCGATTACTCGTGGCGCTTCAGCGCCGCGACCGGCGCCGACGTGTACGTCAAGCGGGAGAACCTCCAGTACACGGGCTCGTTCAAGCTGCGCGGAGCGGCGAATCGCCTCATGACGCTGACGGGCGCACAGAAGAGAGCGGGTTGCGTGACGGCGTCCAGTGGTAATCACGGAGCGGCTGTCGCCTACGCGATGCACGAGCTGGGCATCGAGGGCGTGATCTTCGTGCCGGAGAAGGCGTCGCCGGCCAAGGTCGAGGCGATCAGGAGTTACGGCGGCGATGTGCGGTTCTTCGGCGCGGACGGGCTCGACACCGAAGAGCATGCGCGAGACTACGCCGCCGAATACGGTATGTTCTACGTTTCTCCCTACAACGATCCGCAAGTCATCGCGGGGCAGGGCACCTGCGGGATCGAAATCGAGACATCGCTGCCGCAGGCCGACGCGGTGTATGTCGCCGTCGGNNCGTACTCAAGGCTGGCAATCCGGCAATCCGGATCGTCGGATGCCAGCCCGAGGCGTCGGCCGTAATGGCACACTCGGTCGAGGCGGGCCGGATTCTCGACGAGCCGAGCGCACAAACGCTGTCCGACGGTACCGCCGGCGGCGTAGAACAGGGCGCAATTACGTTCGGACTATGCGGCAGCCTCGTCGACGAGTTCGTGCTCGTGAGCGAGGCCGAGATAGCCGCGGCCATGCGGCAATACATCGACTACGAGCACCAGCTCATCGAGGGTGCCGCCGGCGTGGCTGTGGCGTCCATGATCAAGCAGGGCGACTCGCTCGGCGGACAAAAAGTCGTGGTACTGGTCTGCGGCGGCAACGTCGGCCGTGACACCCTGAAGCGGATTCTCTAGAGCGACTCATTGAACCCGGGACTGAAACTGCCCTCAAAAAACGTGGACCGAGAGCTGGAGCTGTAATGCATCGTTGCGTTCTTACTGTCATTGCAATACTCGCGGCCGGCGCGGCGGCCGCAGAAACCGTTGCATTCGTAAATGTCAACGTGATCCCGATGTCGGAGGAGACGATCATCCCGCAGCAAACCGTAATCGTGAGCGATGGCATCATTATCGGGATCGGCAACGTCGACGAGATGGCGGTACCCGAGGTGGCCGTTGTCGTCGACGGTACGGACCGCTTCCTGGTACCGGGTCTCGCCGAAATGCACGCCCACGTTCCACCCGCCGCCTCCGATGAACTCGAGCGCGATTTCGCGCTCTTCATCGCAAACGGCGTGACGACCGTTCGCGGCATGCTGGGACATCCGTCGCACCTGCAGTTGCGTACCGAGCTGCTCGACGGCGACAGGATCGGGCCCAGGTTGATTGCTTCCGGCCCGTCGCTCAACGGGCGTTCGGTCAGCGGTGCCGCGGACGGGGCGCGCCAGGTACGTGAGCAGCACGCGGCCGGTTACGATTTCATCAAGATCCACCCCGGGCTCGACGCCGAGGAGTTCACGGCGATAGCCGAAACGGCGAACGCGCTGGGTATGCCCTTCGCAGGGCACGTCCCCGTCCCGGTGGGTCTTGGGGGCGCGCTCGCATTGGGGATGGCGAGCATCGATCATCTCGACGGCTACATGGCGGCATTGATGCCGGCGCAGCATCACGAGTCGGGCGGCTACGGTGGTTTCTTCGACGTCTTGCTGGCCGACGATGTCGATGCAGACGGGATTGCGGGTCTCGCCGTCGCGACCGCTGCCGCCGGCACCTGGGTGGTTCCGACGGAAACCCTGGTGGAGCAAATCGTCAACGAGGTGCCGGCAAGCGAGTTGGCCGGTCGCGTCGAGATGCAGTACATTCCCGGCGCCACGATCGAAAGCTGGGTGCAAGCAAAGCAGCGGCAGCAGCAGGAACGCGGGTTCAGCGCCGATGTCGCCGCGAAAGCGATCTACATACGCCGGGCCCTGATACGCGAGTTGCACGCCGCTGGCGCCGGTATCCTGCTTGGCTCCGATGCTCCCCAGGTCTTCAACGTGCCGGGATTCTCCCTGCACCGCGAACTGGAGTTGATGGTTGCTGCGGGGCTGACGCCCTTCGAGGCACTGCAGGCCGGCACCGTGAACGTCGCGCAGTTCCTGGGCCTGAAGACAGGCGTCATAGAGACCGGGCGCGAGGCGGATCTCGTCATGCTCGATTCGAACCCCCTCGAAGACATTGCCAACGGGTGCACGGTGTCATGGTCAGGGGCAGGTGGTACCCGGCGGCCGACATCGACGCCCTGCTCGAGCGCTTCAGGCGCGACGACCGTGGTTGAGTGCGGTCGCTTGCAACCAAAATGCTCCGAGCGGCGTCTTAAAGGTGACATGACAAACGCACGGGTATCCCGGGAGTCAATGATGCGTGGAATTATCGTGATGGCGATGTTCGCCGTGAGCCTGTCACATGCCGGCTCGAACCAGTACAAGGAAGTGAGGAATCTAGACCTGAATGCCTCCGGATTGACGGAAGTGTTCATCGACGCCGGCGCCGGCGCCATGGTCGTCAACGGGGTCGAGAGCAGCAACGAGATCGTAGTGGTCGCGACGATAATCGTCGACACCGATGATCCCGAGGAGGCGGCGAAATTCGTCGAGAAACGCCTGCGTCTCGACCTCTCGAGAGACGGCGAAAGGGCGCAATTGAAATCGGGCTTCAGCCCGGGATGGGGCTGGAGCGGCGATGCTGCCGTGGATCTCGACGTGCGCATGCCGGCGCAGCTCGCCCTCGTGGTCGACGACGGCTCCGGCCCGATGAAGATTCATGACGTCTCCGGCACGATCAGGATCGACGATGGCAGTGGCATGATCGAACTCGCAAATTCAGGCGATGTCGATATTGACGATGGCAGCGGTTCGATCAGTCTCGAGAATACCGGTGCAGTTAGGATCGACGACGGCTCCGGATCGATCACGATCGTCGCGGCCGCGGGCGACGTGTACGTCGAGGACGGTTCCGGCACGATCGATATCCGGCGAGTCCGCGGCAGCGTCACGGTGGACGACGGTTCCGGCGATATCGACATCGACGACGTCGAGCAGGACTTGGTTATAGAGGAAGAAGGTAGCGGCTCGCTGCGTTATACGAACGTGCGCGGCTCGATCCAGCGGCACGACTGAATCACCGCAGCGATTCGGTCAACGACCCCCGCAAGGCCTGGAATCTGGGATTCGGGCCCGCAAAGCCCGCCCGCAATGGCGGGCTTTGTTCTGTCGGGCTAGAATGCACGCAGACCTGCAGAGCGGACGTGCCGCCAGGTTGCGTGGATAACAAGCCGTTTCCGGCGACAAACAAGGGGGGACGATGAAACTGGTCAAGCATCTGCTCGATGCAAAAGGCAGAAACGTAATTTCCATTGCACCCGATGCTTCGGTCTTCGAGGCGATCAAGCTGATGGCTGACGAGTCGATCGGTTCCCTCGTGGTGCTGGATGAGGGCGCAAAACTCACCGGCATCGTCACCGAGAGGGACTATGCCCGCAAGGTCATTGTGATGGGTCGGTCATCGAAGGACACGAAGGTGGCGGAGATCATGACCACGGACGTCCTGACCGCAAGCAGCGATCACACCGTGAATGCCTGCATGGGGATCATGACCGAAAGGAAGATCCGACACCTGCCCGTCGTCGAGGACGGCCGGGTGATCGCAATGGTCTCGATCGGCGACCTTGTGCAAGCCATTATCGCCGATCAGCAGGAGGCGATCGAACAACTCGAACACTATATAAGCGGCTGAACTTGCGTGGACTAGGACCGTCCAATATTTCGAGAGTCACCTCAATAAAGACGGTTGGAATGGGGTTCGCGCAGCGAACCCGACGAACATGATTATTGCTCGCCTGCTGCTAGTGCTGATCTTGCTGGGTTCACTCGCCCAGGCACAGTCGACGCCTGGCCAGTCCGATGCGGTCGCGAAGACCGTCATCGGGCCCGCCAACACCGACCTGGCCGACGGTGCCGCGGCGCTCCGAGCCGGGGACGCGGAGGAGGGCGTGCGGCTGACCGAGCGCGGCCTGGCGACCGCTGGGGGCAGGCGGGAGCGCGTTGCCGGTTACTCCAATCTTTGCGCGGGGCTCGTCATGCTCGAGCGGTTCGAAGAGGCGCTGCAGGCATGCAATCGAGCGCTGCAACTCGACGACCGGCACTGGCGGAGTTACAGCAATCGAGCACTCGTCTACCTGAAGCAGGAACAATATCCCGAGGCTGAGAGAGATATCGTCCAGGGGCGAAGCGCTGAACCCGCATGCACATACGCTCAAGACTCTGCGGACGATGTATCGCGACGCCGTCGATCCCGTGTCGCCAAGCATAATCATCGACGACCGACGCGAGGCGACAGCAGATGAAGCGGACCGCCAGTAGCCACTTGCCCGCGCTGGTACTGTTCGCTGCCAGCGCCGCGGCCGGAGATGCCCGTGTAACGCACCTCGAAGACGAAAGCTACGAACGCGTTCCGCTCAACACCGTCGCGCCGGCGTACCCCGCGGTCGCACGCCGTGACCGCATCGAAGGTGACGTACAGGTCTGTTTCAACGTCGATCGCGAAGGCAGGCCGTATCGTATTGCCGTACGCAGCAGCACCAACCGCGTTTTCGAGAAACCGGCAATCCGCGCGATCAGGGCATCCCGCTACCAGCCCGTGCCGAAAGACCGGGAAGTGCCGGCAGTCAAGACCTGCCGGACTTTTCGCTTCAGGCTGGAACCTGCGGCTGGCGAATGACTCAGGGCTCGAGTCCGGCGGCGAGCCTCGCGGAACGCAGCGTGTTTGCCATCAGCATCGTAATGGTCATCGGCCCGACGCCACCGGGCACGGGAGTGATGGCTTTCGCGGTCTCGCAGGCCTCGTCGTAGAAAACGTCGCCCACCAGCTTCGACTTCTTTTCGCCGTCGACGTCTACCTCGACACGGTTGATGCCGACGTCGATGACGACGGCGCCCGGCTTGATCCAGTCGCCGCGGACCATGCCGGGCCGCCCTACGGCGGCAACCACGATATCGGCGCCGCGTACTACAGCGGGCAGGTCTTTCGTGCGGCTGTGGCAGATGGTCACGGTCGCGTTCCTCGCCAGCAACAGGCTCGCCATGGGTTTGCCGACGATGTTGGATCGGCCGATCACAACCGCGCCGAGACCCGACAGGTCGGTGCCCAGGTGATCCTCGATCATGAGCATGCAGCCCGCGGGCGTGCACGGCACGAATGCGTCGGCCGTGTCGCCGGCCGTCAGCTTGCCGATGTTGATGTAATGAAAGCCGTCGACGTCCTTGCACGGCAGGATCGACTGGGTAATCCGCTGCTCGTCGAGGTGATCGGGCAGCGGCAGCTGTACGAGAATGCCGTGGATGTCTGTATCCTCGTTGAGCGAGGTGACGAGGTCGAGCACCTCTTGCTGGCTTACGTCGGCCGGCAATGAATGCTGCACCGAAAGGAATCCGCAGGCTTCTGCCGTCCGCTTCTTGTTGCGCACATACACCTGGCTCGCCGGGTCCTCGCCGATGATGACGACCGCGAGGCCAGGCTTGATGCCGTGCTCACGCGCCAGTGCCGCGGTTTCCTGCGTGATTTTTTCGGATAGTTCAGCCGCTTTGGCCTTGCCGTCGATGCGTATAGCAGTCGCCATAAGTCGGTTTCCTCCAAGGGACGGGCGCGCGCATGGTAACGTCCGCACCAGTTTGCGTAAACTGCGCCATGTACCTAGCACATTCGCGAGCGGGAAAGAACAATGACGGAATCCTGGCTGGAACGATGGCGCGAAGGGCGTATCGGCTGGCACGAGGAACACGGTAACGCCAGTCTCAAGAAACACTGGCGTGAGACGGGCAGGCGCGTACTCGTGCCCATGAGCGGGAAGACCGTGGACATGCNNTGCGTCGTCGGGGTAGAGCTATCGGACATAGCGGCGCGGGCGTTCTTCGAGGAAAACGGGCTGCGTTACACGGTTCATGCGGGCAGGCTCGCGGCATACACAGCGAAAGACCGCGACATCAGGATCTACTGCGGCGACCTGTTCGATTTCGACGAAACCGGATTCACCGGCTGGTACGACCGCGGCGCGTTCGTCGCGACGCCGGCAGAACAGCGGCCAGCCTACGCGGAGCACATCAATGCACTGCTGGCCCCGGACGCCGGCCGCTTGCTCATCACGCTCGAATACGACGACGAGATCGCCACGGGACCGCCGTTTTCCATCTCCCGCGAAGAAATCCGGCGCTACTGGCCGGACTTGCAGGAGATCGAGCGCTACGACGACATCGCGAACGGCCCGCCGAAGTTCCGCGAGGCAGGTTTGAAAGAGATGTTCGAGTCAATCTGGCGCTGACGGCCGGAGTTCAGATACCCATCTTGGCGAGCAGGTCGGCGATCTCGCGAGTGATGCGTTCGGCCACCGGGTGCGTGGCGGCAAAACGCGACTCGAGCTCACGCGCGCTGTCGCTCAGCGTGTCATCACTGCCGGGGGCGATCTCATCGAGGTCGTCGTTGAGCTTCGACAGCAACCCGCGCGTCTCGTCGTCGATCTCACCCGTCGATTTCAATTCCTTGTCGAGTTCCGCGAGAAGTGTGCGGATTCGTTCACTGTTCAAGAATTTACTCCCGCAATGCCATCAGGCAACGTCTTCAACATCTTTCAAACGCAGTTCGTGCTTACTCACCGGCAGTTCGCGGATGCGGATGCCCGTGACGTCGAATATCGCGTTGGTGAACGCCGGCGCGATGGGTGGAGTCCCGGGCTCACCGGCGCCTCCAGCCGATCCGCCGCCGTTGACGATGTAGGTCTCGACGTCGGGCGCTTCGTCCATGCGTAGCATTCGATAATCGTGGAAGTTCGACTGTGCCACCGCGCCATCCCTTATCGAGATTTCGCCGTACAGCGCGGCCGTGAGGCCGTAGGCGATGCCGCTTTCCATCTGCGCGGCGAGATTGTCGGGATGCACCGCGAAACCGGGATCCACTGCGCATACCACGCGACGCGCCCGCGGCTTGCCACCCGCGATCTCGACGTCCACGACCTGTGCGACGATCGTGCCGAAGGAGCGATGAATGGCGATGCCGCGTCCCATGTTCTCGGCCAGGCGCTCGCCCCATCCGGCCTTGTTGGCCGCCAGGTCCAGTACGGCGAGGAAACGCGGGGACTCGGCCAGCAGCTCGCGCCGGTATTCGTAGGGGTCGCGGCCGGCGGCTACGGCGAGTTCGTCGATGAACGACTCGGTGAAAAACGCATGCAGTGAGTGATCGACGCTGCGCCAGAATCCCCAGGGCACATGCGTCTCGCTCTCGCTGAAGACGATGGACTGGTCCGCGATTGCGTACGGAATGTGCGGCGCTTCTGCCGGGTCGTGCTTGTTGACGTAGTGGTTCTGCCATGCAACCGCTTTGCCCGAGGCGTCCAATGCGCCGCGAAACCGGCTGATGCTGGCCTGCCGGTAATGATCGTGGCGCATGTCTTCTTCGCGCGACCAGATCAGCTTGACGGGGTAGGGCGAATCGACGGCGAGTCTCGCCGCCTGAACAGCGAAGTCGTCGAAGGCGCGCCGCCCGAAGCCGCCGCCCAGGTATTGGTTGTGCAGGACGACTTGCGAGGGTTCCATGTCGATCGCCTTGGCCACCTGCCGGGCAAAGCCGAGCGGGTTCTGCGTGCCCAGCCAGAGTTCGCAGCGGCCGTCGTGTACCCATGCCGTGCAGTTCATCGGTTCCATGGTCGCGTGGGCGAGGAAGGGTACGCGGTACTCCGCCTCGATGACCTGCGCCGCACCGTCGACGGCGGCCGCCGCATTGCCCGATACGAAATCGTCCTCGACCCGGCCTGCGGCGGCCGATCTGTCCATTTCGGCGGCAAACTGCTCGAATAGGCCGTCCTGCGTGGCGGCGCCGTTGCCGCCGTCGTCGAACTCGACCGCGAGCGTGTCGAGCGCCTTCTTGGCCTGCCAGTAGCCGTCGGCGATGACGGCCACTGCATCGCCGAGATTCACGACCTTGCGGACGCCCGGCATGTCCTGCACCGAAGACTCGTCCACCGACAGCACGCGGCCGCCGAAGACGGGGGCCGCCCTGACGGTGGCGTGTTTCATGCCCGGCAACACCGCGTCGATGCCGAAAATTGCAGAGCCGTCGACCTTGGCGGGGACGTCGAAGCGCGGTGGCGAGGTGCCCATGATGCGAAACGCATCGGGGGCCTTGAGCGAGGGCTTGTCGGGCATCGGCAGCGCGGCGGCGACGGGTGCAAAGTGCGCGAAAGTCGCCTCGCGACCGCTCGCGTCGTGGCGAATCATGCTGCTGGCCGCACTGAGTTCGGAGACCGGGACCTGCCATTCCGCGGCGGCCGCCTCCAGAAGCACCGCCCGGGCAGCCGCGCCGGTTACGCGCATGGCGACCTGGCCGGTCGTACGCACGGAGAGGCTGCCCCCCGTAATCTGCAGGCCCATCATCTGCGTGGCACGGAAGAACAGGCCATCGACGGAGTCGATGAGCCAGGCGGGGAATTCCATGCCGGCCGTCGAGTAGCCACGTGCGAGCGCGTAATTGGCGAACTCCTTGTGAGCGGGCGCCTCCTCGAAGCGCACGGACGACCAGTCCGCGTCGAGTTCGTCGGCCAGCATCATCGCGAGCGCCGTGTGCACACCCTGCCCCATGTCAGCGTGAGGAATGATTGCTGTAACGGTGTTGTCCGGTGCAATCTTCAGCCACACATCGAACAGGGAGTCGCTATCGGTTGCGACGAGCTCCCTGACCTCGTCCGATCGATCTCCGCGGCGAATGGCGACCCCGAAAATCACTACGCCGCCGGCCGCGACGCCGGTCGTGATGAAAGCGCGCCGGCTCCATTTACCCATTGCCGGTCTCCGTCGCCCGGGCGTCCGCCATTGCAGCCGCAGCACGTCTGATGCCCTTGCGGATGCGGGGGTAGGTGCCGCACCGGCAGACGACGCCGGACATCGCCGCGTCGATGTCGGCATCCGTTGGTGAAGGAGTGCTTTCCAACAGCGCCGCGGCGGCCATTATCTGGCCAGAATGGCAGTAGCCGCATTGCGGGACCTGCTCGTCGATCCAGGCCTGCTGCACGGGATGCAGCTCACCCTTGGCACTGCTGATACCCTCGATGGTCGTCACTTGCCGTCCAGCGGCGGCGGATGCGGGTATCACGCAGGAGCGAACCGGCCTGCCGTCGATGTGAACAGTGCAGGTGCCGCATTGCGCGATGCCGCAGCCGAACTTCGTCCCCGTCAGTCCGGCATAGTCCCGGATCACCCAAAGCAGGGGCGTCGACGGATCGACGTCGAGATCGCGTGACTCACCGTTGATTGACAATGTGATCATCTGGATTCCGGTTCCGGTATGCGCCGCTTCACGGTACTCCAAGGCAAATGTGCGGGCAAGTCGGGCTGGCGCCGCGCCGGGCACCGGGTTCGGGCTACAATGTGGCGCTTCGGAAAAGGCATCCCGGGGGAGCGGGTGAGTGGCTATTTGAGACAGGCGCGCGGCGTCTTCACGTTCGGCATCCTGACCGTCAACACGGTGTTCTGGTTCGTGCCGCTCATGACGCTCGCCCTGCTGAAGTTGCTGTTACCCATTGCTGCCGTGCGTCGCGTCCTGACACGATGGCTGATGCGGCTCGCGGAAAACTGGATTACCGTCAACGCGCTTGCGTTGCGGGGGTCCGGTTCGCGGAACTGGCGTGCGGACAATGCCGCGTCGCTGGACAGAAACGGCTGGTACCTCGTGCTTGCCAACCACCAGACCTGGGTGGACATCGTGGTGCTGCAGGTCGCGCTGAACCGGCGTATCCCGCTCCTGAAGTTCTTCATCAA